>VFQT010004631.1_pt1 | contig 11213 bp, 7 predicted proteins | sample 3512381 | NCBI WGS metagenome assembly VFQT01 (sample SAMN10412376, study PRJNA504923) | tailings metagenome | isolation source: Relicate 2 Philex TSF3 active mining site | place: Philippines: Tuba, Benguet | collected 2017-08-29 | reverse complement strand
CCGAGGCGTGACCCTCGACCATGACCGCATCGTCGACTCGACGGGCGCCCTCGAGTTCCCGACCGTGCCAAAGCATCTCGTCCTCATCGGCGCGGGCGTCATCGGGCTCGAGCTCGGCAGTGTCTGGTCCCGTCTTGGCGCGAAGGTGACGGTCCTCGAGTATCTCGACCGCATCATGCCGGGCGTCGACCTCGAGATCGCCAAAGAGGCGAAGCGCGTCCTGTCGAAGCAGGGGCTCGAGTTCACGCTCGGCGTCCGGGTCGAATCCGCCGTGCGCGAGGGTGACGAGGTCCGCGTGAGCTATCGCACGGCCGATGACCAGGTCCACCAGGTGGTCGGCGACCGGGTCCTCGTCGCGGTTGGCCGTAAGCCCTTCACCGAGGGGCTCGGGCTCGCCGAGGCTGGCGTGTCCCTCGACAAGCGAGGCCGCGTCGAGGTCGATGACGAGTTCCAGACGACGGCTCCGGGCATCTTCGCGATAGGTGACCTCGTCCGCGGCGCGATGCTCGCTCACAAGGCCGAAGATGAGGGCATCGCGGTGGCCGAAATCCTCGCGGGCGGTCACGGGCACATCAACTACGATGCGATCCCCGCCATCGTCTACACCCACCCCGCGCTCGCGAGCGTCGGCAAGACCGAAGAAGAGCTCGAGGCCGCTGGCGTTCCCTTCGTCCGCGGCCGCTTCCGCTTTGGCGCGAATGGCCGCGCGCTCGCCCTCGGCGAGAACGACGGCATCGCGAAGATCCTCGCCCATCGCGACACGGACCGCATCCTCGGCGCCCATATCATCGGGGCACGGGCGGGCGACCTCATCGCCGAGGTCGCGGTCGCGATGGAGTTCGGCGCCTCCTCCGAGGACCTCGCGCGCTCTTGCCACGCGCACCCGACGCTCTCCGAAATCGTGCGCGAGGCGGCCCTCGACTGCGCGAAGCGGGCGCTTCACAAGTAGCCAAACAAGACGATTTGGACAGGCTTTGACCGCGCGTCCAAACGCTCGGAAAGCGAGCCTCCTTTCAACGGGCTTGAAGTCGTCGGGTCCGACGAGTAAGAGGCGACCTCTCACGTGATCGTCACGTGTCGGAACACTGAAGGCGGGAACGAACATGGCGTACGCGCCGATGTACGAAATCTGGCGGACGACGGTCGGTGAGGTGGTCTTCGAGGTCGCCCTCGACCTCGGTCACGGCGAGGACTATCCGCTGCGGACCCACCCGTGGTTCTTCGGGATCCGCATCCCGATGACGAACAAGAACGCCGACGGGCTCCCCTCCGAAGAAGAGGCTGAGCGCCTCGACGCGGTCGAAAACCGCATCCGTGAGGTGGCCAAGCAGCGCGAAGGCATCTACGTCGGCCGCCGCCAGGGCCAGGGCAATCGCGACCTGCTGTTCTATTTCCCGCGGCGCCCAACGGGCCTCGACGAGCGTATCCGGGCCTCGATGGGGACCGAGATTCTGTTCATCAGCCGCGACGACTCGGCTTGGAAGGGCTACGAGCAGCTCCTGCCCGGGCCGCGCGAATGGCGCCGCATCGAGGACGGGCGCATCATCGCGAAGCTGCTCGAGCAGAACGCCGACGCGAAGGCCGAACACCTCGTCATGCACCGCGTCTCAACGACGATTCAGAAGGGTGCCGAGGCGCTCGCGGAGCTCATGAAGAAGCTCGAGCTCAACGACATTCAGGTGGTCGGCAAGAAGCCCGACCTCATCGTGGTCGGTGTTCAAAAGACCTCCCTCGACCCGGAGAACCTGCTCAAGGTGTCGTTCGTCCTCGAATCGAAATCCGACAAGGCGAAAGGCCGTTACCTCGGCTGGATCGCCGAGCCTGTCGGCGATGGCGGCGGCGCGAGCAATGCCATCGACGACCTCGACTTCGACGTCGACGACCTCGACTTCGAGCTCGAGGAAGAACCCGCCTGACGCGAGTCTTTCGCCCTCTCGGAGAGCGGCCTCGCCCATATTCCGATTCCCGGCTATGTTCGGGACCGCGGATTTTGCCGCCGAGACGCCTTTTCGACCGCCCGAGTCCTTGCTATGCTGCGAGAGGATTGGGAGGTCTCACGCCATGGGTAAGGTCATCGCCGTCATCCTCGGAGGAGGTCGTGGAGAACGCCTCCGCCCCCTCACCTCCGAACGCGCCAAACCAGCCGTACCCATTGCGGGCATGTTCCGTCTCGTGGATGTACCGATTTCGAATTGCCTCAATTCGAATATCTACGACATATTCGTGCTCACCCAATACATGTCGGCGTCTCTCAACCGCCACATCGCCCAGACCTACCGCTTCGATGCCTTTCGTCCAGGCCAGGTGCAAATCCTCGCCGCCGAACAGCTCGACCACCACTCGGGCTGGTATCAGGGCACGGCCGACGCGGTCCGTAAGCAGCTGAAACGCCTCGAGGCAGCCCCTGACGACGACGTCCTCGTCCTGTCGGGCGACCAGATGTACATGATGGATATCGCCGATTTCGTCCGCCACCACCGCGAGACCAACGCGGACGTGTCCATCGCGGCGACCCTCTGCCGCCGCGACGAGGCGCGGCGCTACGGCATCATGCGCATCGACGCCGACACCATCATCACGAAATTCGCCGAAAAGCCTAAAGAAGACGCGGTCCTCGACGATTTCGAAATCCCCAATCACACCGACGGCAAGACCCATCTCGCCTCGATGGGCATCTATCTCTTCAAGGCTTCCGTCCTCGAGAACCTCCTCAAGTCCGACAGCCGCGACGACTTCGGAAAGCACATCCTCCCGACTGCCCTCGAGCGGCACCGCATGGCCGCCTACGCCTACGACGGCTTCTGGGAGGACGTCGGCACCATCGAGAGCTACCACCGCGTCAACCTGCTTTTGACCGACCCTCTCCCGCACCTGAACCTCTACGACGAGCACTACCGCTTCTTCTCGCGGCCCCGCTTCCTCCCGCCCGCCAAGATCGGCGAGGCCCTCGTCCAGCGCGCCCTCGTCTGCGACGGTGCCGTCATCGGCGACGGCGCGACCGTCCGGAAATCCATCATCGGCATCCGCACCGTCATCGGTCCGGGCTGCAACCTCGACCGCGTCATCCACAACGGCGCCGGGACCTACGACTTTGGCGACCCCAATCGCCGCCAGGCGGTCCCCCTCGGGGTCGGCGAGTACAGCGTCATCCGCAACGCCATCATCGATCGCGACACGCGGATCGGGCGCGGCGTGCGCCTCGTCAATGAGCGCGGCCTCCAGGAATACGAAGACGAGCACATCGTCGTCCGCGACGGCTTCATCATCATCCCGCGGCGCGGCTTCGTCCCGGACGGCTACACCTTCTGAGCCCGCGTCCCCCGAAGGACCTGCCTCCGCCATTTGTCGCGCGCGCGCCGTTTTCGGTATAGGACGTCGTCACTCGTGATGCTCCGCGTCGCCCACGCGATCGCGTCAAAGGTCTGACGATGTCAAATCTGCAGTCACTGCACAGCGCTGTCCTCGAGGTCCTCGTGAAGCCCGCAGCCCTTCTCCTCCTCGGCGGGGCGCTCGCCCTCTCCCCCGTGGAACGCGCTCATGCCGCGCCGCCTCGCACGGACGGCATCGATCTGCAGCAGTTCCGCCCCGGGGGCGGCGCCTCCGACTACCTCCACCTCCAGGGCGGCTTCCTCGCGCGCCACCTGGGCTTCACGCTCGGCACGACCTTCGACTTCGCCGACGGCCTCCTCCTCACCGTCCGCGAGGGTGACAGCCCGAAGTCGAACATCCTCGACTCGCAGGCGACCCTCAACCTCTTCGGCTCGATCGGCTTCTGGGAGCGCCTCGAGCTCGGGCTCGCGATGCCCCTCGTCCTGAGCCAATCCGTCGGCCCCGGCTGGGATGAGACCATGCCCGGAATGACCGCGCCCGGGAGCTTCGCGCTCGGCGATCTGCGGCTCACCCCGAAGGTCCGCCTCGTCGACGCCGGCCGCGAGTTCTCCCTCGCCCTTGCCGTCCCCATATCGCTGCCGACCGGCCAGAGCTTCGCAGGTTACGGCGCCATCTCCTTCGAACCGAAGGTCATCCTCGACTGGAGCCCCGCCTTCTACTTTCGGCTCACCGCCAATATTGGCGGGCGCCTCCGCGAAAAGACCGCCTTCGACGGTCTCAACCTCGGTGAAGAACTCACCTGGGGCCTCGGGATGAAGCTCTCCTTCTTCCTCGGCGATCAGTTGATGTCGGTCCTCACCAGTTTCGCGGGCAGCTTCGAGCTCCCCGAGCAATCCATCGAAGCGCCTCCCTTCGAGTTCCTCGGCGGCCTCGAGTGGCGCGCGCTGCCCGACCTCTCGGTCTACACCGCAGCAGGGGCGGGCCTCACTCGCGGCTACGGCTCCCCCGATTCGCGCGTCCTCCTCGGTCTCCGGCTCGGCGGCCACCGCGACTGCGCCTACGGCCCCGAGGACCTCGACGGCTTCGAAGACGACGATGACTGCGCCGACCTCGACAACGATCTCGACACCGTCACCGACGCCCTCGACCTCTGCCCGAACGAACCCGAGACGAGGAACGGCCTCGACGACGCCGACGGCTGCCCCGACGAGCGCCTCGCCCTCGCAACTATCCTCGACGGCCGCGAATCCCCCGACCTCATGGCGCGCGACACCGACCAGGACGGCCGCATGGATGGCGAGGATCAATGCCCCGACCTCGCCGAGGACTTCGACGGCTTCGAAGACCTCGACGGCTGCCCCGAGCCCGACAACGACAGCGACGGCATCCTCGACCTCGTCGACCGCTGCGCGACCGCCGGCGAGACCGTCAACGCCTTCGAGGACGACGACGGCTGCCCCGATGTCCCCTCCGGCCCCGTGCAGATCAACGACCTTTCGCGGCAGATCACCATCACCGACAAGATCTATTTCGACACCGGCAAGGCGACCATCCAGGCCCGCAGCTTCGACCTCTTGAACGCCATCGCCGACGTGCTCAAAGCCCGCCCCGACATCGCGAAACTCCGCGTCGAAGGCCACACGGACGACGCTGGCCCGGCCGACTTCAACCGCAAACTCAGCGGTGACCGTGCCAACGCCGTCGTGACCTACCTCATCTCCAGAGGCATCGCCGAAGCCCGCGTCGTCGGTGTCGGCATCGGCGAGGACGAGCCCATCGAATCCAACCGCACCGCCAAGGGCAAGGCCGCCAACCGCCGCGTCGAGTTCGAGATCGTCGAGTATTCGACCGAGCCCGAGAGCCCGACCCGCGACCTCATCCCCATCCCCGAGTGAGCCAAGGTATTCGACATGCAAAGACTCCTGCTGCTGTCCCTTTTCCTCACCTCGACCGCCCATGCGGCCCCAGCCCCTTGTGGCGGCCTCGAGCTCGTCAATGGCCGCGTCATGCTCGGTGACCGCCTCGCGCTCGACCGCGTCACCGAAACCGCTGGCACGACCTGTCTCGCGGCCATCGCGACCGCGCTCGCCGAACGCGACGCCCTCATCTCGGTCACCATCACCGCGCGCACCCCGAACGACAAGGCCCTCCGCGAAAAGGGCCTCGACCGCGCCAAAATCGCCGCCGACAAGCTCTCCGAGTCGGGTCTCGACCGCGCCCGCATCTCGATTCTCGCCCCAGTCGGCCGGGCCGACGCCTTCGCCGCGCTCGAGTTCTCCTACATCGAGCGCCGCCCGACCCGCTCCATCGCCCAGGTCCAGACCATCTCCGGCCGCGTCGACTTCGGCCACCAGGTCCAAAACCTCCAGGCCGCCGACCCGGGCCGCATCCTGACGAACGGCCAATGGCTCATGACCGGCAAGGGCTCGGTGTCGACCTTCAAACTCCTCGACGACACGCTCGTGACCGTCTCGGAAGACACCCTCGTCCGCGTCGAGGACATGGTCGTCGAGGCGAGCGGCCGCAGAAAGGGCAGCCTATACCTCGAGCGCGGCGAGCTCCACATCCTCGGAGCCCCTCGCGACGGACCCCTCCACGTCATGACGCCGAACGCCGTCGCGGTCGTCCGCGGCGAGGCCACCTTTCGCGTTATCGTCCCTCCCGACGGTCGCTCCCGCGCTGAAGCCGTCGAGGGCACCGTCGTCTTCGGCGGCCGCATGTCGAACCTCTTCGTCCCCCGCGGCAAGGCCTCGCGCCTCGACAAGCAGGGCCGCCCCGACGAGCCCCACCCGCTGCTTGTGACGCCTCTTCCCGTGACCCCACTTTTCGGTGCCCTCTCCGCGGGCGACCTCCTTTCCTGGAAGCCCGTCGCCGAGGCCCGCCGCTACCGGGTCGAGCTCGCGAAGAACGCCCAGTTCACCGACAACATCCGCGTCTTCGAGACCACCACTGAGCGCCTCGCCGTCCCCGACACCCTCCCGTGGGGCAAGTGGTTCTGGCGCGTCACTCCCATCGACGTCGACGGGGTCCTCGGATATTCCTCGAAAATCTACTCATTCGAAAATCGAGCATCTCAATGATCAAACGTTTCGGTCTGCTCGCGCTCCTCGTCGCCTGCGACAGCTCGCCAGGCGACACGCCTGACACACTCGATGCCTCGGAAACAGCGCCCGACATCGCGGACAGCACCGAACCCGACATCGCCCTCCCGCTGCGCGGCGAATACATCCCGGCCGACCCCCAACTCCCAGGCGACCCAGCCCGCGGCTATCAGACCCTTTCGGCTGGCGCATATACCGGCTGCGGCATCCCCTCCGAGCTCATGCCGGTCGCCGACAGCCTCGGCATGTTCGGCGACGACCCACCACTCCCCGGCCGCGACGAGCCCCTCCCCTACTACCTCTCGCGCTTCCCGACCGGCTCGGGCGTCGAGGTCGTCGGCCCGAACTGCTTCACCTGCCACGCCGCCATCATCGACGGCGAGCTCGTCCTCGGCGCCCCCGGGATCGACCTCGACTTCGGCGGCTTCGCCTCGCAGATCGCCTCCTTCCAGTCGCAGATCCCCCTCGTCGCCGACATCCTCGAACCCGAGAGCCTCGCGGAGCTCGAGCGCTTCGCAAACCGCCTCGCCACCGTCGCGCCCTGGGTCCAGACCGAGGTCGCAGGCACGAACCCCGCCGACAACCTCGCGGGCATCCTGTTCTCGCACCGCGACCCCAACACCCTCGCCTGGCACGAAGAGCCCCTCATCGAGCCCCCGGACAAACTCGCCCTCCCGGTCGACACGCCACCGCTCTGGCGCATGGGCAAGAAGCACGCGATGTTCTACTCGGCGGCCGGTCGCGGAGACCACTCGCGCATCATGATGACGACCTCGACCCTCTGCGTCGACAGCCTCGAGGAGGCAAAGCAGATCGCCGACACCTTCGACGACGTCCGCGCCTGGATTTCAACCCTCGAACCCCCGCCCTTCCCCGAAGCCACTCGCGGCCCCATCGACCGCCCCCTCGCCTCGACTGGCGAGGCCGTCTTCCTCCGCGAGTGCGCCTCCTGCCACGGCACCTACGGCGACCCCTCGACCCGCGCCGATGACACCTACCCGAACCTCTGGATCCGCGCCGAGGACGTCGGCACGGACAGCGCCATGGCCATCGGCGCAAGCCACGCCGCATCCCGGTTCGTCGACTGGTTCAACGGCAGCTTCTACGGCGAGACCGCCTGGCTCGACCCGAAACCTGGCTACGTCCCGCCGCCCCTCGACGGCCTCTGGGCGACCGCCCCCTTCCTCCACAACGGCTCGGTCCCAACCCTCAGGGCGCTCCTCGACTCATCCTCGCGCCCCCGCTACTGGCAGCGCCTCGCTGGCTGGAACGCCGCCGACATCGGCCTCAACTTCCGCGAGGTCTCGGTTGGCCACGCCGAGCTCACCGGGCCGGGCCGTCGCTCGGTCTACGACACGACCCTGCATGGCCACGGCAACGCTGGGCACCCCTACGGCGACGGGCTCACCGACGCCGAGCGCGACGCCGTCCTCGAATACCTGAAGACGCTCTGACCGATCGTGAAGCCCCCTCGACTTGTCAGCCCGAGGCCCGCTCGGCATGCTATATCCATGCTCCGCCTCATCCTCCCGCTGCTCCTGTCCGCCTGTCTCGGCGCCGACCCGAAGACCGATACACTCCCCGACAGCGCCCCATTCGACGCGGAGACCTTCGCGGACCTCGAGTCCGGCGATGACTCGGCCGAGCCCGATAGCGACGACGACACTCACGAGACCGGCCTCGACACGAGGCTCGACCTCACCGATATCGCCCCATCCATCCCCGATCTCTCGCCCTATCCGATCGGTCAATGGGCCTTCATCGAGACTCCCGACATGCGCTGCGGCAACGGCTCGTCCACCGGCTTCGGCATCAATCGCGGCCGCGACGACGCCCTGTTCTTCATACTCCAGGGGGGAGGGGCCTGCTGGGATGTTGCGACCTGCTTCGTCGTGCAGGCCGCGGCGAACCTCGAGTCCGGCTATGGAGCGTCCCAGTTCGACACCGAGCGACGCGGACTAGAGGCCTCCCTCATCCTGAATCGGAACATCGCTCAGAACCCCTTTCGCGATGCGACCTTCATCTACATCCCCTACTGCACGGGCGACATGCACTCCGGGACGCGCATCAAACGATATGAGGCGCTCGGCACGACCCGGGATATCCACCACGTCGGCGCACTGAACCTCGACGCCGTCCTCACCTGGACCACCGCCCGCTTCCCGAGCGCGACACAGCTCTGGCTCTACGGCCTTAGCGCAGGCGGCTACGGCGTCGTCTTCAACTGGACCCGCTTCATGCGCGCCTTTCCGAACGCACGCGTCGACGCGCTGAGCGACTGCGGGGTCCCCGTGACACCCCCTGATGGCCGCTACCAACTATGGCTCGACGCCTGGGGCACCGCCCTCCCCTCTCCCTGCAACGGATGCGACACGACCCTCGAAAACGTTCTCCTGAGCCAGCTCGACAACCAGCCCAGAGGCCGCTTCGCCCAGCTCGCCTACGCTAGCGACAGGGTGCTCAGCACTTACTACAACCTCACCACGGCAGCCCTGAGCCCCCTCATCGAGGCCCTCACCGCCTCGCTCGCCCCCTACCCGAACGCCCAGGCCTTTGTCCTCGAGGGGGAAGAACACGTCATGGCGGGCGAGGTCGCAACGATCTCCGCCGCGGACGGCAAAACGCTCGTCGATTGGCTCATCGAGTGGGCGACGACCGTCACCCCCTGGGAGACTCACACACCGTGGTGACCTGGACCACGCCCGACCTGATTCGTCATACTTTGCACATTTCCCCCCTCGGACGACTTGCAGGGAATCGGTTTGGCTGCGAGTAAGTGTAGCGCGTCATCGTCCACGTCGTGTCTCGACGGCGGAGACGCCTTGGGCGCCGACGCGGCGTCGGCCCAAGAAAGCAAACCATCCGTCAAGACCCCATAGAGTTTCAGCCATGGCCAAGGCGACGATCCAATCGGTGATGGAGCAATCGGAAAAGATGCACGGGCGCTGGATGCGAGAGTTCGCAGGCAAGCCCCGTCACAATCGTGACCTCGACGAGCTCGAGAAGATCATCGAGAAGACCGCCGTCCTGCTCAAGAAATCGAAGGGGCTTCCAGGCGAGAAGGGCGACCAGGTCGAAAAGACCGTGGCCGAACGTCTGAAGCTCTATCAGAACGAGCGAACCGCCATCGCGGAGGCGAAGTTCGTCCGGCCCGAGGTCGCCGAGATCCACGGGATCGCGCAGACGATCGAACGCTCCTTTGCGATCTGGCGCCGGCACTTTGGCGGCAAGGACCGTCGCACCCGCGACCTGCCCCTGCTCGAACGGTCGATCGGGAAACTCGAAACGGCCGTCAAGCGCCTGAATGAGCTCGCCGATCAGCCAGAGGTCAGAAAGGAACAGATTCCGACCATCGTAAACCAGCACGAGGTCATGAAGGACGAGCGCAACGAGATCGACAAGCTCCGAAAGAGCCTCGCGCCCGCGCAGCAGCCGGTCCATCTGCTCGCCGAAGCGCAGGCGAAGATCGACCGCTATCGTATCCACTATGCAGGTCAGCCGCGTCTCAGCTGCAGCCTCGCCCTCATGGATACCCTCATCGAAGACCTCGAGCGCGTCACGAGCGAGCTCCAGACCATTCGCGATGGCTTCGGGACGCCTGCCGAGGACACGCCTGAAGCGCAGCTAAAGCCCCAGCTCGACCAGAATCTGACCATCGTCGAGCAGCACCTCGCGGGCTTCAAGCGCGAGCGGGCCCTCATCGACGAGGCCGCCTCGAAAGCGACCCCACGCGAGTTCACGACCAGTCTCGGCGCCGCCGCAAACCAGATCTTCAAGACCTGGGATCAACACTTCGCTGGTCAGAATCGCGCCACTCGCGACGTGAAGCTGCTGTCCGACATGTGCGACAGGCTGACCGACCTCGCCGAGCAGATGTCAGCCCTCGACGCCCGCTCGGAAGAGACCATCAACCGCCGCAACCTCGCGCTCGTGGAAGAACGCCTCCGCCACTTCGAGAGCGAGTGGGTAGAGGTCGTGAGAGCGAAAAGCGCAGCAGAGGAACAGGCCGCGCTCGGCGCCCTGCCGATGCAGTTCGCGCCGGAGATCTCGTTTGCGCCAGAAATCTCCTTCGCGCCGGAGATCGATTTCGAACCCAAGGGCTGAGCCGGTGATTCTGCCGAGCGCTGGGGGCACAAAAACTGGCGCCCTGAGCGCTCGGGTATAGCCTCGTTTCGATGTTCGGCCTCTTCTCGTCCCTGAAACGTTTTCGCCTCAAGCCCCGAAGCCCCTTCGGGGCGCCTATGCGCAACGTTCCGAAGACCGTGGTGCGCGAGGGCAAGCTGCGGGCCACCGTACGCTCCTTCGACCTTGACCTCCGCCCCGTCACCAACGCCGAGTGGCGCGCCTTCTGCGAGTCGACGGGACGAGAATCTCCCCCGTGGATGTTCAAGCGTGGCTTCGAACACCCCGACCAACCCGTCGTCGGCATCTGCGCCGACGACGCTAGGGCCTTCGCCCGCTGGGCTGGAAAGCGGCTTCCGACCGAACTCGAGTGGCTCGCAGCCCACGGCCATTCCCGCTATCCATGGGGGGACCTCGCACCGACCCCAAGCCGGGCCTGCTTCGGCCATGACCCCAGACGCGCGCGCACGGGCCCTGCCTACCCGGACCGGACCGGCATCGATCCCGAGACGGGCGCCATCTCTCGCGCCGCGGGGGCCGGCCCTCATGGACATCTCGACCTCGTCGGCCTCATCTGGGAGCACCTCGAACCCTCCTCGCCAGCCCCCAGGGGCACAACCGTAGCGCGCGGCGGTTTCTGGGGTGCCGAAGACCCCCACC
>VFQT010004630.1_pt1 | contig 11213 bp, 8 predicted proteins | sample 3512381 | NCBI WGS metagenome assembly VFQT01 (sample SAMN10412376, study PRJNA504923) | tailings metagenome | isolation source: Relicate 2 Philex TSF3 active mining site | place: Philippines: Tuba, Benguet | collected 2017-08-29 | reverse complement strand
GCGCAAACGCAATTGAGGCTTGATGAGGCATTCATTGGCTCGACATGGGTAGATGATGGTGCACAGCCTAGATTCGAACGAGTGGGCGTTGGAAAAAGAAACCCCAAGCGATCTCAACCCCATGCAGCAACTAGAAGAGATAGTGACTTTCGCACCGGACATATGAATGGAATTTCATTATCTGGAGCAAAGTCGCCTATTGTGTTTGTGTGTAAGAAAAATGCCAAGATGTTGGACAACTTAACGTCTTGGGTTGATACCCAAAAAATAGCAGGAAACCTCGTTGATGCACCACTATTGCTTATAGATGACGAGGCTGATAACGCCGGAATAAACGTTGGTGGTAAGGATAACCCTACTCGTATCAACCAAGCCATCCGCAAGCTCTTGAATCAGTTCAGGATATCAACGTACGTAGGTTATACAGCGACACCGTATGCAAACATATTTATCGAACCGCCTACGGACGATGATATGGAAAACGAGGATTTGTTTCCTCGAGATTTTATTGTCGCACTTAGTCCGCCAAGTAATTACATTGGAGCGGAATCGCTGTTTTCTGAAACGGGTCAATTAAGGGACAGCGTTAGATCTGTTTACGATTTTGAAGACTTGTTACCACTGAAACACAAGAAAAGTTATCTGGTCAATCGACTTCCAGATTCCTTTAAGCGTGCCATCAACGCTTGGTACATCTCATGTGCCATTCGATACTTGCGTGGTCACAGCGACCGACACATGTCCATGATGGTAAACGCAAGCCGATTTATTGATGTACAACGTCAGCTTGGGGATCACATCCTTGCTGAAGTAAACAACATTTCAACTGGTATCAAGTCGTTTGGGAATCTTCCCGGCCAATGGAATATCAGTACCGTCCTTCGGGAGCTCCAATCCGTCTACGAATCAGAATTTCCCAATCTCGATGTTAGTTGGAATGACATCGTATCGGCATTGGTCAAGTTTGTACCCTCAGTTGAAGTCCGTGTAATAAATGGTGGTAGCCGAGACGTCCTAAATTACGATGACTACAAAGACAAGGGACTCCATGTTATAGCAGTAGGAGGACTCGCTCTTTCACGTGGTTTCACACTCGAGGGCCTGAGTGTCACGTATATACTTCGAAATGCAGGTGCTTATGACACGCTGATGCAAATGGGTCGGTGGTTTGGATATCGTGATGACTATGCTGACCTTACAAGAGTTTATATGCCAGATCATTCAATCGAATGGTACGGATATGTCTGTGAGACTACCAGTGAACTCTATAAGAGTTTTCTGCATATGTCACGAATGAAGCGAAAGCCAATCAATTTTGGTTTATGCGTTCGTCATCATTCTTCAACACTCTCAATCACCGCCCGTAACAAGATGAAATCAGCAGTGTTGATTGAAACATCAATCCTTTTGGATCAACAACTATTTGAAACGGTCTATTTGGACATCAAGAAAAACACTTCTAATATAGAGGCAGTCGGCGAGTTTGTGCGCATGTTTGATCTGCCTGAAAGAGTTCAAAAGCCAACGTTATTGGGTCAGGCAAGTGATTCTGAAGTTTTGTCGCTGTTTCAACGCTTTGGGTTCGCAAAGCAAAATCACCGACTGTTCACTGCAAAACTATATGTAACTCTGTTAGCGGATCTCACAGACGCTGGATTTAACGAATGGGATGTAGCGATATATACGGGAGATGGACAGTCTGTTGAATTTTGCGGAATGAGCATCAAACCACAGCAACGTAGTTATGATGGCAACGAAGTCATTCGAATTAATGGTGACAAGATGCGAGTTGCATCAAGGGGTGCGGAACGAATGGGCCTAAGTCAAAGTCAAATCAGACAGGCTGAAGCCATATTCGAAGAAGAAAAAGACGCTTTGGAGCAATCCGAACGCAAGTCGAAAAACATATCTGACATATATTACAGGAAAGTGCGTCCTCGCCCTCTGTTGATGATACATCTCATCGAGGCTATCAACGACTCAAATGTATTACCGCAAACTTTAGTCGCCCTAGGTATCAGTATTCCAGCATGTGATTCATTGAATAACAGACCTGAACGGTATGCCTACAATGTCGTAAAACAACGGGAATACGAACAGGGATTTATCAACATGGATGAGGACTTCGAAGATGACGTCTGATACGTGGCTCAACCTGATTCATCCAAGCATAGGTCAAGTAACGCGACTGTTGGTTGCATTTTCCGGCTCCGTCGAGTGTTATGTTGCCATCGATCACCTACGCCGGCACATGTTTGTTCTCACTACAACTGTGGTCAGTACTCCGAAGCGTGAGCCACTGTCCGGTGCCAATATCTCCGTTGACTGGCGCCAAGTCTCGGACGGTTCGGGTATCCAGGTAACCGTTCAACTTCTGAACATGGATATGCAAGACCTGTTTACGGTTCTCTGCAACAACTTGGCCGAATTGATTGAGGACCTTCCGACTGGAATGAATCTGTTCGATGCGGTAATCATTCGGGTTCAACGTTGGCAACGCTTGCTTGAAGGTGGCCGACCGAACACCTTGACAGATTCAGAACGTCGCGGTTTGGTTGGGGAATTGTTACTTTTGGAGCAGGTGTTCATTCCTCAATATACAAGCGCAGTAGTTCAATCTTGGTTAGGACCTACGGGAAATTCTCAGGACTTTGTATTTGATTTGGGACGGGTTGAGTGTAAATCCTACTTGGAATATCCATTCACGGAAGTGAAAATTTCATCCCTCGACCAGCTGGATGACTCATATAGTCCACTTACTCTCGCACTGAACCACCTGGTTGAAACGGATGGTAATGGTACCGGCGTAACTCTAAATGAACTTGTGTCAAGGGTCGAACGGCTGCTACTCACAGAGCCTGAACGAATGGAGTTCAACGGCAGGCTTCTTTCTGCCGGCTACGAATATAACGATGCATACGAATCGTTCAGATATGTTCGGCAGTTGACAAAGTATTACAAAGTAAGTGACGACTTTCCCCGCTTGAATCAGTCAAACGTCAACCCGCACATTACAAAAGTGACGTATTCGATACCACTCATCGGTTTGGATCAATACCTGACATCAAACTTTGACGCTCATTGGCAGGAGAACCAACATGAAAGCTCCCAGTAAAGATCAACTGATTGAGCAAATAAAGAACAGCCAGTCAATATCGGGTTCAAGTTCTCGCGATGCATTTGCTGAGACAATCGGCAATATTCTTGAAGAATCCTCAGAAGTACAAAAGTTCAACCAAGCTTACCTACAACGCAAATTTGGCACGACAGTCGTTCAGATAGATGGCTTTGACATTGATCATGATCGGGATGTCATCACACTCTTTGTAATGGATTACGATGAGTCAGCAAGCCTTTTTAATGATGCGTTTGTAAAGGATATTGAAAAACAAATTGCAAACTTGCTCAAAGCTGTAAAGACTACCTCTTTGTTGAAAGACTTGGACGCATCAGAGCCGATACTTCCCTGTCTTCAATCGTTGGAGCGCTTCAAGACAATTCATGTACGATTATTCAGCCTGAAGGAAGCCAGTTCACGTTTGAGTGAAACCAAGCCATTGAGTATGTCAGGTTGGGATGTACAAGTCTTTGCTGCCCCATGTGCATCTGTCCTAAGTATGGTCTTTTCAGAGGATGGGCAACCGATAGAGGTCGATTTTCAAGGGACGTTTGGTCAACTTATTCCATGTATGAACGCAACAACAGGAGATTCCATTTCGAGTTGGCTAGCTGTTATACCCGGGGATGTTCTTGCAAAGATTTTTGACAAATATGGCAACCGACTGCTGGAGTCCAATGTCCGATCTTTCCTTCAATTCAAAGGGAAAATCAATGCCGGTATTCGCCGGACAATTGAAGCGTCACCGACATTGTTCTTTCCGTTCAATAATGGGCTTTCTGCTACCGTTACTGAAATTGTCAGGACTCAGGACAATCGGCATATAAGGTCAGTAAAGGGTCTTCAGATTGTCAACGGTGGACAGACCACAGCAAGTTTGTGGCGTGTTTATCGGGATAACAAAGCTGCTCTACTTGAAAACGTCAGAGTTATGGCGAAGATTACTTGCGTTGAGGATGCCAGTACAACCCGAGACATAGTTGCAAATATTTCACGTTTCGCGAATAGCCAAAACGCCGTAAATCCTAGCGACTTTTTTTCCAATCATGAATTTCATCAAGAAGTTGAGCGAGTATCACTAGCGGAATTTACACCCCAAATACTTGGGAAGATTCGGACCGCATGGTTTTATGAACGAACGCGTGGATCTCATGCGAATTATTTATCGGCTCCCAAAAAACTGGTAGAGCAGAAAAAGCGAAAAATAGAATTTCCGGTTTCGCAACGGATTGACAAGATAGAACTCGCTAAGATTTTGCTTACATTTTCGTACCAGAGCCCACATTTGGTCGGGTTAGGCGGTCAAAAAGCTTTCGTGGAGTTTGCAAAGCAAATCGAAAAACAATGGGACAGTAGTCCAAATTTTGTTACGTCGCGTTGGTGGCAAGATAGAGTCGCTGAACGGCTCATGTTCATCCATCTTACGAAACTGGTCTCTCAATCCAACTGGTACCGTGGTGGGATCAGAGCTCAAGTAGTCTCATATACGTTAGCACTTCTGACACATTACATGGAAGCGAACCGAAAGACATTCAATAGACAAGCAATTTGGATAAATCAAGATGTCGATGGTGAATGGCTACTTTACGTAGATTCTGTCGCAAACTGGGTTCATGACAATTTGGTAAGTACATCCACAGGAAATCTAGTTTCTGAGTGGACTAAGTCTGCTGAGTGTTGGAAATTGCTGTTGGTCAAGGCCAATCACGCCGGATTTAGTGTTCCATCTCAAGCTAAATGGATGGTCGATATCACTTCCGCTCAACCCGATAGCAAGGACGAGCGCGCTGAAGCTATAGTGAACAAAGTGGTCAATGCTGTCGTTGAAGTTTCGCTGTTACGTGAATCAGGATATTGGCTATGTGTACGCGCATGGCATGAGAAGTCAAGTTTGCTTTCAAGTACTGAATACGTATTACTCAACAAAATACTGGGTAACTTACATCCAACCGATGCACAGGCTAAGATTATGATGTCTATTAAGGACAAAGTAAAAGCTGCTGGCATGGTTACAAAAGTGGACAAAAAGGGGCAGCATCAACTTGTTGTCTGAATACCAAACATTCTAAGTAGATATTTACACAAATGCCCCCACTAACCCACTGGTACCAAACCATCGCCGTTATCCCACAAGCCACCGACTCGGTTGCGTACCGTCGTCTAGCACGGATATTTCGGGATCGGACCCGCGTCGGTAAACTATCCGGGCATGAGCTCGTGCGGACAGGGCACGAAACACGGGTTACGGTCAATATCTTTGAGCACTTTGCGCTGCTGCCGAACACCTGGGTGTCACGTGTCGCTGACGCAGCCGGCATTGCTGGAATCAGAGATGTAACCGCTGTGCAGTGGTCATACGAGTTTGAAACCATCCGGGATGAGCGCTGGCCCAAAATGATCCGGGATGTGACCATCCATTACCGCACTCCGGATTCCGATGGCATTATCGTTATCGAAACAAAAGTCCGCCCAGGCGCGCTGGACCTATCAAAAGACATCTCTGGTTACACGGGTCATCAGGTATTCGATACTGTCAAGGGCCCAAAGAATCTTGTATATGTCCTCGATGATGCAAGCTTCGGACTCTATGCCGACGACCTAATTGCCGGCGGAAGTCATGTTCTCCGCTGGTCAGACATCATCGGAATTCAGCTGCAAATGTTTGCTGAAATAGGACTTTCCAAGCGGCTCCTCAGAGACTTCATCAAGATGTATCGCTCAGTCGTGGCATGGCTTCCGGTAAGCGGTTTGGTCACGACTAACATCACGATGACCGCCGACAATACGGCCCCTGCCAGTGTCATCAAGGCAATCGATGACTACATTTCTTGGAATAGATTGCTGGTGAACCCCGACACGGATGCGGCAACACTTGCATCAATAGGACCTGAATATCTCAGGAACGAAATCAGCTTTTCAGACCGGATGGCCCTCCACATCTCCGATGCCCGCGTAAACTACACCGAAGCCATCTGGCGGCTGGGCTAAGCTGCCTGGTATAGACATCGGATGGAGTTTACGATTCCGATGGCTGCCTTTCGACACTGTGTCGTCGCAGTCGCGGGCGAGGTTGATGATGACCTCGCGAGGGAGTGGAGTCGGCAGGTGCTTGATGACACCAGAAACATTCCGGCGAATGCTATTCTGAATCAGGATGATGTCTGGACGTATGCGCATCAGGCACTTCCCGATATCCCCAACTTCGGAACGCCGCTACGCAACCGCATCGTGGCAATCATGGAGCGCCTCGCAGATGCCATTTACAGCGATCCGGATGTCACGCGACACGAATTCTGACCCCTCTGCGCCACTGAAAAGTGACCCCGTTACGGCTCTCCCAGCTACCACTTGCGTAATTTCGATTGCACTATCTGGGTGGCTTTCCGTTCGACAAAACAAGTCAAGTAGAGCCGAACAGTATCGTGAAGGTTGTTACTGACACTGGGTGTTCATTCATAGCCTTCCAAGTGGTGATAAGGGTATCCGCTTCCTCCAACGAAACAATTCCTTGGTGAATCGCGCTGACTAAAACATCCTGTGTCGTAATGCACCTGACTCCGCGTCGCTGAGCCTCCCGGATTCCCTTTTTGTCCGTGATAATCAACCTACTACCCGTAGCTGATGCATACAAAAGTGAACTGACTTCGCCAGGTCCCAGTGGTGATGATTCAGTCAGCTGTGCAAACTCCGCGATTATCTCGAGATTACTCATTGAAACTTCGCGTAACCTGCTTTCCTCGATGAGGGCGAGAAGCTGTTCCCGCTGATGAAAGAGAATCACCTCATGAATCACCTGCTCGGTACATACAAGGGAAGGGTACATAGCCTCCAAGATGTCGAAGCGATTGACTTTCAGAAAGGAAATGAGTGGAGATGCTTCAATGACGACATCGGCAGGTGTTGATGAATCACCCACTACCTTATTCATCCTTGGTCCGCATCACAAGTCCAAGGAGGAGATCTGGATCTTGACCCGCAAGCGCACAGACCGAAACAAAGCGTCCTCTGGAAATCTTGTCCCGCCTAAATGCCTCGACTGCGAGTGCCATCAGCTGACGCTCAAGGTAAGGCTGCGATTCCATGTCATCTGCGTCAAACAGGTTGAGTGCCTTCATAAAAGCACGTCCATCTTCCTTCACGGATAGCAGACGGTCAAGAGCAGGTTTTTTGATGAAATCAAGGTCCTTGAGACGGATTGCGGTCATCTCGTAACTAACCCGAAAAGCGTGCGCTAGAAATGCTACATCGTAGGTACTGATATGCTGAGCGGTCGCATCGTGGCGAACCTCGACGTGGACCACATCATCCGTGAAGATGTCGTAGGTCCAGGACGATGTGCGAGAAGTCCCACCCTTTCGCATCCGCTCCAAGGCATCTGTTACACCCGCTGCGGGTAAGAGAAACTCACTGGCAAACGAATTCGCCCGCTTCTCCGTGAGTGTTCGCATGTTTTCTGTCGTGGACGGTTCTGCTCCTTTGGAACGGTCGAGCAGAGCATGCGCATACTCATGGGCATACGAAAATCGACGTCTCGCCCGATGGTGGGCTTGGTTGACGAAAATCGCCAATCCATACCGTGCATGAGACACGAAGAGTCCTGAAGTCTGTTCCGGGAGTGGTACGGCCGCAATCCAAATGCCCTGCGAGGCAATGACCTCTGCAACATCGGCGATTGCACCATTTCCGAGACCAAGCCGACTGCGCTCAAGCGTCGCGACGTCCTTGCCTTGCATGATGGCTGTATCAAAGTCGCCAGGAGCGGTGCACTCGTACATCATCGGTTTTATCCGGGGTGCGCCGCCAAGGAACTCCTCAATGCGTACAGCTTCTTTCAGGCGTTCTAATGCAATGGCGATTTGACCGTCAGCGGAGGGGGAGACATTCGAAGCGATTCGCCCCAGAATTGTAAAGGGATCCTGCTGTAGCGGTGCCAATGTCACAAGCTCGCTCATGTCACGACGGTACAACTTTGCAAGGGATGCCAGCTCGGTGGTGGTCACTTTCCGAACACCACTTTCCATTTTTTGTAGGATGGTTCGTTCGAGGCCAAGTTCCAAGGCAGCCATTTCTTGGGTCATCCGTACATTTTCTCTCGCCTGTCTGAGGCGTTGACCTAGTAACTCCTTTGTTAGCGTCATTGTCTCTCTCCCGTTTGGTTGAATCTATCAAGCCTTGTAAGTATAGCAAAAATCGCACAAATGCGTCAAAAATGGAATAAGTGTTGTCTTTCGCGAATGTTGTGATTCGAGTCAAGCTCGAAAATGATCATGCGTCACGCGACACTGAATTCTGACCCCTCAGTCGCCATCGATGTGCGAGCTGTTTCGCTGTGAGATACGTCGGCATGACGGACGCATTTCACGTGCTTGCCGTTCGTGTAATACACTTTTGGGGAGTCGCATGATGTCTACGCGGATGCGACATTCACGAAACCCCCACGGGAGGGCCAATTTTATGATCAAGCTGTGCTGTACACAACAAATCCTGAAAAGACTCAAGCTGGACCCGGTGGCCATAAAGGCGCAGGAGCCAGTCACGACCACATCCGCGCTCGGAGACTGGTACGCAAAATACATCATCAATGAGCGGCAACATGCCATCGTGATGGTGAACGATCGGACCCGGATGTGTCTTGTGACGACTGCCAAGGACATGAAGCACCTTCCCCAACGTCTCGAAGCCGCACTCGCCGATACGCTTGCATTCATGGAAGTGCCTCGCCACGCCATCGAGCAGGAAGTTCTCCACTACCGGGATGTTTGCTATACGACGACCCGCGCCGCGCCGGAGGGCCGGAGCGTCATGAGCACCATCACGCAGTTTGTCGTCCCGATCGAGAACGCCGGTTTGACGAGCATGACCTATCAGAGGTGGAACTATTACTTTGTTAGCTGGCTAACCTCATCCAATGGCTACCAGGACATCGGGGAGCTGGTGCATAAGCGGCTGCTGGATGCCTACGGGGATGCGCCGTAGGGGGCTCTGTGTCCGTTGATAGTGTGGATGTATCTGATGAAACAGGACACGCCGCTGTAATTGAATGTTGTCAAAAACGCCGAAAAGTAATTGAATTTTGGAGAGATTAAGCGTTTTTTAGTGCTGCTGGCGATTAGTAATTGATGATTATTGCTGTCGCCTAGTCAGCATCTCTAGGACGGGATGTCTGCTACACGTCGACCGGCGCCGTGTAGTGGGGCAACCTGATTTCATGTCTGGCTGGGACTGACAACCGTACATTATTCAATGAAATGTTGTTATTCACTGTGGAGTGAATAAGTTGAAAATAGTGAATTTTGAAATACCAAATCCCATAAATGTGTTTGCGTGTCTCCCCTAATGTGCGCATCGAAAACGCACAGCGCGAGGGACGATTAATCGAGCGTGTTAGAGACAAGACGGTAATATTACACGCGCAGCTGGGTTTCCCCGTGATGTTCGTGGGGCCGTATGGCAGGCCAGATCGACATTGGGGCTGGGTGAAATAATTGTTGTACGCCAGGGTTACCGGGCATGCTCATGCCTTCGGGCAATGCAAATGTCTCCGGTAACGCGTGGGTTTACGGGAATGCCCGCGTGTACGGATGTGCGTGGGTCAGCGGATCATCCCTGATCAGCGGGAATGCCGTTTTGTACGATGCGGCGCGGCTGTACTGGTGATAACCGCGTCCGCTTATCAAGAATACTTTTCGCTACTTTGCATCGGAACGTACGTCCTTCTCATCCGCTCCAAAACCATGTAAGGTGTACTTTGAAGCAGCAATGAATCAGAGGTGATGACATGGATAAGCTTTCCAAGTATCCGCACCTGATGCGGTATCTCCAGCATCTGAAACCTATCCCTGGTGGCTCGTTCCACTTTGGTGTAACCCCGCGCGATTACGAAACACGACATGTTGACTGGCTGTTCGCTTCCGTTGCGAATCTGTTTGATGGAAAGCGGCGGCCGAGCATCTCACCCAATGAGCTGTGGAATCGCAAGATGGTAGCGGTATCACCCTTTCGCATGGGCGAGACGCCAGTAACCTGGGGAGTCTGGAAAGAATACTGCAAGGCCAAGTCTCTACGGATGCCGGCAGATCCCGGTTGGGGCTACCCGGATGACCATCCCGTGGTCAATATCAGCTGGGATGACATCATGAAACGAGGACACTTTGCAGATTGGGTCACGCAGGTTGCAGGGTACAAGCTGACACTCCCGACGGATGTACAGATGGAGTATGCCGTGCGTGGAGGTAAAGATGGACAGCTGTTTCCGTGGGGCAGTACCTTTGATGCCAAATATGTATGGTGTTCGAACTCACCGGGTGATGCAAAACAAACGGCTCCGGTGCATCGGACAAATCGGATCTATCGTAATGGCTACGGGCTAACCGATGTTGTTGGTAACGTGATGCATTGGGTTGCTGATTACCATGTCCTGATTTCAGATATGAAGCCGGAGCATTTGGAGCAAGCAAAGAAGTATTACCAAAACGCACAGATGGTCTGCGTACGCGGTGGGTCCTGGCGACATTCCTATCCATCATTTTTCCAATGTGAACATCGGACTGCAATGAGCAAGGATGACAGGTGGAACTTCTACGGTTTCCGTCTGACTGCCGAGAGCCGATAGGGTATCAATAACATGCAATAGTCACGGTGTAACTGCGTGATTGATTCCCGATGGCGTGGTGCGTTAATCTACAAACGGGTGTCACTTTGCGACACGTTTCATCACCGCACGTTGCAGACTGGTAATGGTTATGTTCGCAACGCCTTTGCTCGCGGAATCCGAGCGTTTGCCGGCAGTGACTTCAAAAATGAGCCGTCCATTGAGCAGCTCATGGGTGCTTGTGAGCCATACCCCCTGCGTTTCAAACTGACTGACCATCTTGTTCCCAAACGCATAGTCTTCCAGAAGCAGGCCATCGCCTTCATCCGTGATGAACGTCTGATTAGCACGGTCCTTTAGGCGAAGCTCGTAATCCTTTACCATCGGGTTCGTCTTCGACCGATATTCCATTTTCCATTGCCAGCGATCCGCGCCGCGGGGGGCAATCGTGAGGACTACAGGGATGACATCCCGTTTTACTCCCTTTGACCAAATTTCCATTTG
>VFQT010004629.1_pt1 | contig 11213 bp, 13 predicted proteins | sample 3512381 | NCBI WGS metagenome assembly VFQT01 (sample SAMN10412376, study PRJNA504923) | tailings metagenome | isolation source: Relicate 2 Philex TSF3 active mining site | place: Philippines: Tuba, Benguet | collected 2017-08-29 | reverse complement strand
GCACACCGCGCCGGGCAGCGCCCGCGCCTCCCACTTTCTCCGCGAGGGGCAAATGCAACCCTCACCAGGGATGAAACACGCCCCTGCTGATTGACATCGTTGCGCACATGAAACACTGGCATCGCGCCGTCGAATTCCCTAGACTCCGCCACACGCTCGGCGATCAGAGGAAACCCCGATGTCATTCCTGAAAAAGCTCTTCGGCGGCGGCTCATCCGATCAGGCCGCGCCCTCGAAACCCAAGAAGCAGGTCGAGTACAATGGCTTCGTGATCGCCGCCACGCCTTACAAGGAGGGCGGCCAGTGGCAGACCTGCGGCACCGTGTCCAAGACCATCGACGGCGCCGTGAAGGAGCACCGCTTCATCCGGGCGGACAGGTTCTCGGACGAGGAGGGGGCCGCAGATCATTCGATCATGAAGGGCCAGCAGATCGTCGATCAGCTGGGCGACCGGATCTTCGGCTGAGGCTCAGGCCAGCACGTAGTTGAAGCTCACGCTGATGCGGTTGCCCTCGGCGCGGTTCAGGGGCACCTCGTGGCGAAGCCAGCTTTCCCACAGCATCAGGGTGCCCGTCTCCGGCCGGAAGGAGACGTGGGACCTGAACTCCTGCGGCAGCTTCGCCAGTTTCGGCGGCGCGGCCATCATGAACCCCAGGCGCGGGTCCTCATAGACGATGGGGCCGGCACCTTCCGGCACCGCCACATAATAGGTCCCGCTGATCACCGAATTCGGATGAATGTGGGAGGTGTGCGAGCCGCCCTCCGGCATCACGTTCACCCACAGCGAGTCGACCCTGGGCTTGGTGCCCCGCAGGTCCCAATGCAGTTCCTTGGCATAGGCCAGGCAATGCTTGTCGATCGCCTTCACCAGCTTCTCGAACTCCGGGAAGCGCCAGGGAAGATCGTTCAGCGAGGCATAGGACGTGTAGCCCGGATAGCCGTGCTTCTCGCACCATTTGAGGCCCGCCGTGTCGTCCATGGCGAGCGACATCGACAGGGCCTCGATGGCGTTGTTGAGCTTGGCCGGCACGATCTTCTCCGCACGGTAGATGCGGGTCACGAAGAGGTCGTGGGTCTTGGCGGGCGCGGCGGCGTTCTTCTTCTCGGACATGCCGCTTCGTTAGCTGAGGCCTCAGTCGCCTTCAAGCGCCTTGACGACGATGTCGGCCACCTCCGTGGCTGCGTGCTTCGTCAGGTCCTTGTTGATTTCCATCAGCGTCGCCTGCTGCAGCTTCTTGGAGGCCGCCTTGCGGTAGACGCCCAGCGCCACCGGCGGGGCGACCACGACCAGTTCCTCGAACTCGCCGGCCTGGAGGTCCTTCTCCATGTCGGCGGCGATCTGCATCACGAAGCGGTCCTCCGCCTGCTGATGAAAATCCGTCATCTCGATGCTCGAGCGGTCGCCTGCGAGGTTATTGGAGCGCGGCGGCTTGTCGGTGCCTTGCTCGCGGGTCGGCGGGTTGTCATGGGCATAGACCTTGAACTGCTGCAGGTTGGGCTTGCCAACCTGGCCGTCATTGCGGAACACGATGGCGCGGCCGCCGTCGGTTACCAGCACACGGGTATTGTGATTCAGTCGCTTCATGTCGGAACCTCCCTGATCTCAAGTAACCAGAACAGGAAACCAAGGGTTCCCGCCTTGCGAAAGATCAATTCGCAAGGCAGTTTGCTGGTGACAAGGGATCAAAATGCGCAAGCTCTTCAACTATGAGAAAAAGCGCGAGGCGGTTGCCAGCAAAAGCGTGTTCTATTCGCGTCTCACGGGAAATGGCGTCTGGTCGCTGCTTGTCGTGGTGGGCTCTCTGCTGTTCGGTTCCTGGGGCTACATGTATTTCGAGCACATGTCCTGGATCGACGCCTTCACCAACGCCGCCATGATCCTCTCGGGCATGGGCCAGATCAGCCCCCTCACGACGGCCGGCGGCAAGATCTTCGCGTCCCTTTATGCCATCGCGTCCGGCCTTCCGCTTTTCGTCCTCGCCGGGTTGATGCTGGCGCCCATCTACCACCGCATCCTGCATCGCTTCCATGTCGAAGAGGACGATGACCGGGAGCCCGATGCCTCGGCCCGCCCGCCGGGCAGGCGCCATCAGTCCTGATGCAGGATGAGGGCGGGCGGCCAAGCCTGGGCAAGCCGCCGCCGCGCCGCCATCGCCGCCGCGAGGTCCGTGGCGTTGATCACCGCGAGGCGGAAGCCGCCCGGGGGCATGGCGTGGTCGCCGGCGGGCTTCGCCTCATGAAAGGTGATCTGGAGGCTCTTCACCTGCGGCATGGCGCGGGTCTCCGCCTGCAACGCTGGCGGCGGGTGGCGCAGGGGAACGTCAGGGCGGGCGAAAAGCGGGACGGAAAAACCGGTCTTCCGGCCGCCATCGTCGAAATCCCATCGTCCGTCCGCATAGAGCCTGACCAGCGCCTCGGCCCAGCCCTTGCCATAGAGGTCGCACCACTGGTCGGCGAAGCGCAGATGGGCTTCGATGATCGTGCCCCCGATCGTCTCGAAATTCATCATGCCCGTATAGCCGCCCATGTGCCGCGCGACCCAGGCGTCGAGCGCGGCCTCGAGCGGCGGGAACCGTTCGGCATGAATCGTCCAGTAGCGGAACATGCCCTCGCTCCACGGAACCCCTGTCGCATGGCGGCACCACATGACCTTGCCGTTCTCCACCGCGCAGTCGGTCGAGACGTGATCGCCTTGGAGCAACGGCATCCACATGTGGCCGGGCTGGTAGTGATGCTCCATCTCCGCCGCCGAGCGGATGATCCGGCTGCCGATCCCCATGCCACGCAGGTTGGTGACCGGCTTCGAGAAGACGGGAAAGCAACCGGGCCTCACGCCATGCGGGCCCGCCGCAAGACCCTGCGTTTCCGCAATCCTCAGCTTGTCATAGACCCAGCGATGATCGGGGTAGAGCAGCCAGCAGTCCGGATCATCCGTCGGGATGACGGCGTGCTCCGGGCACGCCACATGCTCGAAATACTGGAGACGCCACGGATCGCGCTCGAGAACCGGCATGGGCGGAGACTATCACGCACTCCGCCGTCCGCAACCGGTCTTACCTGATCTCCCAGGTGATGCTGACATCGACCGAGAGCGTCTGCTCTCCGGCGGCTACGGGCACGGGTGCTGAGGCCGCATCCGCCATCATCGCCTTGCCGCGCACCATGGGCATGGGCGGCTGGAAAGTCACCCCTTCGCTGATGGAGAGCACGGGCCCCAGGGTGACACCCAGCGCCTCGGCATAGACCTTCGCCTTGCGCGCGGCATCGGCGGCAGCGAGCTTTCGGGCCTCGTCCTGTGCCGCATCGGGCTCTGAGACGGTGAAGCCGATGCCGTTGATCTGGTTGGAGCCGGCCTGCACGAACTTGTCGAGCAAGGCCCCGAGGCCATCGAGCTTCCTCACATTCACCGTGACGGTGTTGGACACCTCGTAGCCGACCAGTTCCATCGGCTTGTTCTCCGGATAGTGGTAGCGCGGCTGCACCATGAAGTTGGAGGTCTGAATGTCCTTTTCCGCGATGCCCCCCGTCTTCAGCGCCGCGAACAGATTGGTCATCGCCGCCGTGTTGGCGGCCAGCGCCTCGGCCGCCGTGGCGCCCTGGGTCACGACACCGGTCGTCACGAAGGCCATGTCGGGTGCGCTCCTCACTTCGCCGTGGCCGGTGAGGGAAATGACGCGCGGCATCTTCGCATCCTCTGCAAAAACGGGGTTGGCGGCGGCAAGAAAGGCGGCAAAGGCCGTGGCGGCGAGGGGCAGGCGCTGCATGGTGTTCTCCTTCCGGTAGTGTCTGGATGTGCCCCGATTGCGGCGCCAGTTTGGCGTCACCGGAAGGGCGGCTCGTCGAAACTCCGGAGCTTGCGGGAATGCAGCTGTCCCACATTGCCGCGCAGCAACTCGATGGTTTCGAGGCCGATCAGCAGGTGCTCGCCCACCGCGCGGTCGTAGAAGGCATTGGCCGCTCCCGGCAGCTTGATCTCGCCATGCAGCGGCTTGTCGGAAACGCAGAGCAGCGTGCCATAGGGCACCCTCAGCCTGTAGCCCTGCGCGGCCAGCGTGCCGGATTCCATGTCGACCGCGATGGCGCGCGAAAGGTTGATGCGGCGCAGTTCCTGGCTCCAGCGCAGTTCCCAGTTGCGGTCGTCGTTCGTCACCACTGTGCCGGTCCGCAACCTTTCCTTAAGGGCGTCGCCGCGCTCGCCCGTCACCCGGGCGGCGGCCTCCTGCAACGCCACCTGCACCTCGGCCAGGGCGGGAATCGGAATTTCCGGCGGCACCAGCGAATCAAGGATGCGGTCCTGCCGGAGATAGCCATGCGCCAGAACATAGTCGCCGATCCGCTGGCTCTGCCGCAGGCCGCCGCAATGGCCCACCATCAGCCAGCAATGCGGCCGCAGCACCGCCAGGTGGTCCGTGATGTTCTTGGCGTTCGACGGGCCCACCCCGATGTTGACGAGCGTCACCCCATGTCCATCTGCGCGCGACAGGTGATAGGCCGGCATCTGGAACCGGTGCCATTGTGAATTGGCGATCACGGAGCGCGCCTCGGCTTCCCCCATGCCACGGGTGATCATGCCTCCGCCGGGCAGGTGAAGGGCCGAGTAGGGGCTTTCCTCGGCAAGCTGCCCGATGCCCCATTTCACGAACTGGTCGACGTAGCGGTGATAATTGGTGAGGAGAATCCAGGGCTGTACGGAACGCCAGCTGGTCCCGGTGTAATGCTGGAGGCGCTTCAGCGAGTAATCGACCCGGACCGCATCGAACAGGGCAAGCGGCAGCAATTGCCCAGGGCGGTGCTCCCACATTCCATCCGCCACCTCGTCGCCGACGTGGGCGAGCTTCGGGGCGGGGAAATGCAGGGCAAGTTCCGCCGCCGTGACGCCGTTGCGGCCCAGGTCATCTCCCTGCTCGAGCACGTAGGGATAAGGAATTTCCTGGTCCGACTTCTCGACCGAGATCGCCGCGCCGTAGTCCTTCACGAGGTAGCGCAGCTGTTCGATCAGGTAGCGGCTGAAGTGATCGGGATGGGTGACCGTCGTCGCATAGGCGCCGGGCCCCTGGAACTTGGCATAGGCCCGGGCGATGCGGGGCTGTATGCCGCCACCGCGGTATTCGACGCGCAGTTCCGGGTAGCAGAAACTCCGCCGCTCTTCCTCCGATGGAGGAAGCCGCGTGTCGAAATAGCGTTCGAGGCAGGCTTTCAGGCTGCCGGTGGCCTCGCGGTGCAGTGCGATCAGCCGCTCGACGGCGGCCTCGGGCTTCAGATCATGCGTCATGCTGCAGAGCCTATAGCATGCGGACGCAAATTGATGTAGCCATGCCTCCCCGTGGGGGCCCATAGCTCAATGGTTAGAGCTGACGGCTCATAACCGTCTGGTTCCAGGTTCGAGTCCTGGTGGGCCCACCACGCCTCTGCCTCCGGTTATGTCCCGCTCAGATACTTTTCCAGATCGAGCCTGACGGCGACCCCCGCCATGGCAATCACCGAGGCCCCGCCGCGCTCCTCATCCGGTACGTCGAGGCCACCCTTCACCACCTTCACCGTCACCTGCCCGTGCGGGAGACTGGCGGCAACCGCGGCCTTGTCCACCTTGTCGGGTTGCTGCACGCCGATCGTCACTTCGATTTCCATCTCCGCAGGCTGAACGCCCATGGTGCGGAGGAAGGGAAGGGAAGAATGGTGGATGCAGTCCTGCACAGCCCGCAGCGCGGCCTTGGTATAGTCGCCGCCATGCATGTCGTTGCCGTGCCCCATTTCGAGGATTATGCGTTTCAGGGCCATCACTTCTTCTCCGGAATGTCGAGGTAGACGACGGCCGCGGCATTGGCCATCAGGGTGAGATTGGTGCCTTCGTCGTTCATGATTTCAAGGCCGCCCTCGACCACTTCGACGGTCGACTTGCCATAGGGCAGTGTGGCGGCCACGGCAGCCTTGTCCACCAGTTCCGGCTTCGGAACGCCGACGAGCACCTTGACATGCATGTCATGGGGCGTTTGCCCCAGCGCGTTGGCGATGGTGAGGGAGTTGTGCCACAGCGCATCCTTCAGGGCGCGGATGGCGGCCTTGGTGTAATCGGCCCCTGTCAGGTCCGTTCCCATGCCCAGTTCGACGATCATGCGTTTGAGCGCCATGTCTTCTCCGGTATTCTTGTTACGATGAAAGGAATGCCGAAACCTCGGCGTTGAAGCGGCGGGGGTTCTCAAAGAACATGAAGTGCCCGCCGCCCTCATGCTCCTCATAGATGGACGCCTTCGCATTCGGATTGACGGAGGCGATCCACTCCTGCGATTCCGCCGAGAAGATGCTCTTCCGCCCGCCGATCACGAGAGACGGCAGGCGCGTCTGGGTGATCACGTCGCGCCAGTCGTTCAGGCAATGGTCGAACAGCAGGTCGGCCGCAGCGGCACGTGGCATCTTCATATTCTCCACGGCAATCCAGCGGAGGTCATCCTCCGGCAGGGCGGACGTGAACATGCCCTTCAGAATGCCCATGGTGCCCTCGACAGAGGTCGTCGCCCGCACCGTGTCACAGAAGCCGGCCACCGACTGCACATCCGGCAGAAGGCAGCCGTATTTCTTCCGCGTTGCCTCGTCCCAGCCGGGCAGCGCCGCCACCATGGGCGCCTGATCGACGATGACGAGACGCCTGAGACGCTCTTCGCCGAAAAGATCGAGGTAACTCCAGATGATGGAACTCCCCATCGAATGCCCCACTACATCCACGCTGTCGAGGCCGAGTGCCTCGATGACCTCGCGCAAGTCCTTGGCGAGGCGCTGGATGCGGTGGCCGTGTGCCATGTCCGGGCTATCGCCATGGCTGCGCATGTCGAGGGCGATCACGCGGCGCCCCTTGGCCAGTTCCTCGATGTTCCGACCATATTCCGCGGCTGATTGGGACCAGCCGGGAATCATGATCAGCGGTTGCCCGGTCCCAGCCTCGAGAGCATGAAGAACCGTACCGCCGGAAAGCGCAATCTGCCTGCCTGCCGCCATGGCCGCCCCCTGCTGCTAGAATTGTACACCCTTGGTGAGGGCACCGTCGATCACCAGATTGGTGCCCATGGTGAAACTGGACGCGGGGCTCGCAAGGAATACGATGCCCTTGCCGATCTCCTCAGCCGTGGCCATGCGCCCCGTGGGGTTCAGCGCCAGGGCCTGGTTGAACAGGTCCGGCAGGTTTTTCTCGATATATTCCCAGATGCCGTCCTTGAAGTAGACGTTGCCGGGGGAGACCGAGTTCACGCGGATGAGCTTTGGCGCCAGCTTGTGAGCCAGTCCATGGGCATAATGGATGAGCGCCGCCTTGAAGGCGCCATAGGCCGGCGTGGTGAAGTCGATCTCGCGGCCGGAAACCGAGGACACGATCACGATGGAAGGCCACTTCGACTTCTCAAGGTAGGGCAGGGACGCATTCACCGTGCGCACGGTGTGCATCATGTCGATTTCGAATTCCGCCCTCCAGGACTCTTCCGTATCTTCCGCCGCGGCGAGTGCGGACACATTGGCCACCACGATGTCGAGACCGCCCAGCGCCTTGGCGCTGTCATGCACCCATCCTTCGAGTGCCGCCTTGTCGCCCACGTCAATGGCTTGTCCAAAGGCGGTGACGCCTTTGCCCTTCAGCGCCGCAACCGTATTCTTCACATCCTCGGCGTTCCGTGCACAGACCGAGACGTTTGCCCCCTCATCCGCGAACATGTCCGCCGCCCGGCGGCCGATGCCCTTGGTTCCGCCCGTGATGATAACGTTCAAGCCCTTGAGGCCAAGATCCATTTGTTTCGTCTCCCTTCGTGGTTCTGTCGGTTTGATTATTGTGCGAGGTAGGATTTCTTGATCGAAGCGCCGAGCGTATATTTCGGGTCGACCATGTTGCCCACCCGCACGCGTCCGGCCTGGGTGAGCAGGAAATAGGCTTCGAGTTCCTCGAAGCCATAGTCGGAGGCCAGCCAGCGGGTGAGTTCGCGATAGGCGATGCGGGCGGCATCCTCCATGGGTCGGGCCGAGCCGATGGTCATGATGAACTCCTCGTTCTCCAGTCGCGGCCAGGTGATCTGCCAGTTCTTGATCAGGTCGACCTGTACCGTCGTCGTGGAGGGCATTTCCACCGCCACACCGCACAACTCGCCATCACCCTGCCGTCCATGGCAGTCGCCAAGATAGAGATAGGCGTCCGGGTGCAAAACGGGGAAATAGACGACCGCGCCCGGCGCCACGTCAGGCAGGTCCATGTTTCCGCCCCAGTAGTCCGGCTGCAGGGACAGCACCGCCTCAATCAAAGGCGAGACGCCGAGTGTTCCGATGAAGGGTTCGTAGGGCAGGGTGATCCGGTCGTTGAACTTCACACCGGCCTCGGTGATCTCGTATTTCATCACCCGCTCGGGAAGCGGCGGATTCAGCATCGCCGTCTGGCCGTTGGATACAAGCCCGCCGAACTCCGGAATGAGCGCAGAGGTGCCGACCGGCTGTGGTCCGCGCGGCAGGATCGACTTGATGTGGACGCAGAGAACGTCTCCCGGCTCCGCTCCTTCCACCGCAATCGGTCCGCACTGCGGATTGACGAATGGCATGCGGAGTTTTTGGGAAGGCATGTCCTTCTCGGTCTTGATGGCACCGCCGAAGGCATCCTCCGTTTCCGCGACCACAATGTCCCCCGGAGCGATCCGGAGCACGGGCTTCGCATATGGACCGTATACATAGTGGTACTCGCCCTGGACGGCCTTGTTCAGCAGGTGCGTCGTTCCCTCCCGGCCGCGCGCAACCGCCCTGCGGCACATATAGCTCTCGCTAAGCCAGTTCATCGGATGTCTGTCCTCTTCGTGCATCTGCGAGCGGATACGCAGGCGCTTCTGCTCGGGTTCATAGCTGAGCTTTGCAGGTACCGTGCCACTGTGCGGTGCAGCAGGGTTGATGCTTTTTTTGCTGCGCTGCGAATTGGGTGCGGGCGTCCAAAGCAGTCTTGACATGCTATTTTTGCGAGGCCGATAATCATCCTTTCGAGGGGGAAACACGACGATTTCGTCAGCGCGTAGCGACCATATCAAGGAACTTGTCCGTGTCGCCGAAGGGCGGGAGACGGTACGGGATCCGTTGATTGTCGATTCCTGGCGGCGCTGCATTGCCAATCACCATCTCGACCCCACCGTCATGCGGCCTGCCGTGATCGTCGAGGATATGCGCTTGCGGGAGCATCGGGACGCCATGGAGGAACTCCTGCGGACCGCCCGCTTCGGGGTGGAGGCGCTTTACAGGCAGGTGGCGGGGCTGGGCTATGTCCTGCTGCTGACCGACAATGAAGGCATTACCGTCGACTACATCGGCGACGAAGCGACGACGGACTATCTCCGCGCGGCAGGTCTGTACCTAGGGGCTGACTGGAATGAGGCTCGCGCCGGCACCAACGGCACTGGCACCTGCATAGCGACGGGTGAGGCGCTCACCGTGCACCAGTGCGACCATTTCGACGCCACCCATATTCCGCTCACCTGTACAGTCGCCCCGATCTTCGATCCAAAGGGTAATCTTTCGGCGGTCCTGGACATATCCGCGCTCCGATCGCCCCGGGAGAAATCAAGCCAGTTCCTCGCCTTGCAGATCGTGAAGAGCTTCGCGCACCGGGTTGAGACGGCAAATCTGATCCGCTCTTGCACGCGCAACTGGATCGTCAAGCTCACCTCCAACCAGGCGCTGGCAGAGGTGGACATCGAATACGTTCTTGTACTTGATTCCGTTGGGCGCATCGTCGGCTTCAATCACTACGGCCGCCAGCTCCTGGCGCAGGAGATCAAGATGAACTGGCGCGAGGCGGGAAGTTGCCTCGGCAAGCCGATCTCTGATTTCTTCGATTGCGAAATCGACAGTCTCACGCGCTTCGTGGCGCGGAACGCCATCGAGCGGAATGTCGTCCGGCTGACCGCGAGTGGGCGCAGCCTGTTCATCCAGGTGGTGCCACCCGCCACGATCCGCGTGCTCCCGTCCCTCACTCAGCATGAGGACAGCAAGCTGCCGCAGCCCCTCCGCTCTGTCGCAGGCGAGGAGCCATCCGTCCACAAAAGCCTCAAGAAGCTCTCACGGCTCCTCAATACCAACATGAGCATACTGGTGAACGGGGAGACGGGCACGGGCAAGGAATACCTCGCCAAGGCGATCCACCAGTCGAGTGCCCGCGCCAAGGGCCCCTTCATTCCCGTGAACTGTGCGGCGCTGCCGGAAAACCTGATCGAAAGCGAGCTCTTCGGCTATGAGAGCGGGTCATTCACGGGGGCGCTGTCAAAGGGCAAGAAGGGCCTGGTCCGCGAGGCACATGGCGGAACACTGTTTCTTGACGAGATCGGTGACATGCCGCTTAGCTCGCAGACGCGGCTGCTTCGTGTGCTGGCAGAGCGTGAGGTCACCCCTGTCGGGGGTTCGAAACCGCATGGGGTGGACATGCGTGTGATTGCCGCCACCCACCGCGATCTCCTCTCTCTCGTGAAGCAGGGCCGATTCCGCGAAGATCTTTATTTCCGCTTGAACGGTGCCACAATCGCCCTTCCGCCGTTGCGTGACCGGACCGACCTCGAGTGGCTGGTGGGCCAGATGCTTGAGAAGCGGCCCTACGCCGATGGTGCTGCCCGGAGCATTTCGCCCCAGGCCCTTGGCGTCCTGGCCGCATATGGCTGGCCGGGAAACATACGAGAACTTGTGAATGTGATCGATTTCGCCTGCGCCGTGGCGAGCGATCCCCAGATCGGTGTGGACGACCTGCCGGATCAGGTCTTCCGCCGCGCCCTGGATGTGGTTCCCGCAGTAGAAGAGTTGCCGCTACCTGCGGGCAACGGGCATGAGGCAGCATTGCTGCGCGAAGAGTTGCGGCGGGCAGGCTGGAACATTTCTGCGGCCGCACGCCTTCTCGGAATTGACCGAACGACATTGCACCGCCGCATGCGCCGTCTTGGCGTGAGCCTGCCACCGCGCGCCACATAGTGGCGGCGTGGCGCCACACCTGTGGCGCCGGTCGCCACAGGTGTCGTGCATGCCTCTAAGTTTTTTCGCAATTGCAAACAAACTTTGTTGCACTGCTTTTCTCGGGAAATGGATGATGCGTATTGATTGTCGCAATTGGCACGCCGTTTGCTGATGCGGCATTACCTAAAACAACAAATTCGGGACTCACATGGGAAGCGCCATTGGCATCATTGCAAACCCCGTTTCTGCGCGGGACATCCGGCGGGTGATTG
>VFQT010004628.1_pt1 | contig 11215 bp, 9 predicted proteins | sample 3512381 | NCBI WGS metagenome assembly VFQT01 (sample SAMN10412376, study PRJNA504923) | tailings metagenome | isolation source: Relicate 2 Philex TSF3 active mining site | place: Philippines: Tuba, Benguet | collected 2017-08-29 | reverse complement strand
GTTGTTTTCTTGCAACAATCTCAGTAGTTTCTGTTGCTTTTCTGCAACATCTAGTTCCCAGGGCAGTTGTTGATAGTCACTATATGACATCTCCAACATGTTGACTTTGTATACAGTCTTGTCCCACATTATACGTCCCCCGGGCCTACTTTGCAACCTGTTTGTGAACAATTGATGCAAATGCAATAACTCATGCGTGAGAGGTAATAGATATTCTTCTAATGACAAATCTTGATTGATGCGTATGCGATTAGGAAATCTTGGGTCTAACATAGTCATGCCGTATACGCTAGGCCCCATCTGTTCAAATTGTATCTCTATAGTGTCAGGCAACACATATAGATTCTTCATGATTTTTATAACCTTCTCAGTAAATTTCTCGTAGTGACTAGGGGGTTTTATAGAACCCTTGTAGATGAAGGTTAGTTTGATCAATCTTCTATTTTACCTACACTGTGGATAGGTGCTTCAAGCCACTTATTAGCAGGACATTTGACTTCAGCCATCCATGTTTTGACATTCATGAAACAGCCACATAATTTACACTGCTCTGTTGGTTTATATAGTTTTTCACAATCATAGCATATTGATATACGTTCTTTTTGAACTTCAGGTGCAACTTTATCCACAATAAGATTTTCTACTGCCTTTTGTTCGGCAAGCTTGCGTACTTCAGACATTCTTTGCTTAAATTTATCAAACATATATATTTACCAAATTAGATTATATTTATAACGTGCTATCCTACTTTCATATTTATTTCGATAAAGTAAATCGAAATTTCTTTTAGATCCCTCAAATCCACGCAAAAACATCTCTTGAGCATTGGGTTTTCTGGGACTATTTTCATCATAATAAGCTTTTATTTTCTCAAAACCATTCATTTTATTTTCTTGAGCTATCACAGGATAACCGTTTTGATGATATAAATCTATCTTTGCTTTATATCCTTTTTTCAGTCTATTATTTTCTTGGATAATGTCAATATCTTGACTAGAATATGAGGGGATATATGTAGGTGCATTTTCATATTTCCAAGAATATGCCATTGTCTCAGTTTCGATAAAGAACCAAGGGACGATAGGCCTATTATCTACGATTCCATAGTAATATAATCCTAATTCATTCAAACTAGGAACTGCTACAGGAGGCGAATTAGGATTCACATAATGTTTAGGCGGAGTACATTCTCCAGAAAAAATAACAGTACCTTTCTCTGTCATTTGAGCCATTTTTATAAAAGCTGTAAATTGCGGGCTTCCAGTTTTATACTTTATAGCATAGTCGTGATGTTCAGTCTCTAAAAAATTTATAAGGTCAAAATCATGATAAGTGATATCTATATCTAAAATCTTAGCAAAAAGATTGCAGGTCTCTAAATCATACCAGTTACTACGAAAATTATAAACCCCTGAAAATGTTTGAAAAGGATGTTTAGACTTAACCCAAGCATATAACATAGCTTGGCTATCGCTTCCGCCGCTTAGATATAAAGTATAAGGAGCAGGATAATTATCTAAAATATAATTTATATTATGATAAGCCGCCTCTATTCCATAGAGTTGCGGCTTATCGTTTTTTCGCCTAAAATCAAAGTTGATAAAATTGTCTAATATATGTAAATCAGTCCAATTTATCATCTCATTCCTATCATGCAATAATCTACCATATAATAACCGTCTGAGTTTATGCTAACTGCTTGCGGCATAACTTCTAATAGTTCATCTGCCATCACACCGGTCGTGCGTTGACCCATGATATCATACTCGTATATTCCGATTCCTAATTTATGAGTACCGATTCTTACGATATTAGACTTCAATCTTCTATCGCTGAATCCGCCGCATTCGCAGAACGAAGCGCCTTTCGATGCGTGATAACAGCATTGTTGTCCGCAGTTATTGATACAGCTAGCGTAGAAAGTATCAAAACTACAACTAGTAACAACGAAACCCTGATTACAGTTTACTGCCAAAGAAATGTTTATGATATGATCATCGGGCAAGTCGCTTGGCTGATAATTTTCGTGTAGGACATATATATTTACTGTCACTGTTTCAGCTACATCATCCATATTTGTTTTTGTAAATTGCCATACGTATTGCTTGTATGTTTCTCCGTCTGCTGGACCATCTGATATTGTTGGATTACCGTATAACATTCCGCTAGGTAGCAATTGACAAAATGAAGGCATAGGGCTGATATCAACTACTGATTTAGTAGTATAAGGATCAACTACTTGAGCCATCAATCCTGCTTCACCTTTTGAACCTACTCTGATAGAAAGATTAAATTCATCAGTAGGAGGTACAGTGTTGCTATTATTGAAATCATATAATGTAGCTATTCTGTTTACAGAAGAGGCGTATTTTGGATCACTTAAATCTAACAAATCTTTTCTAGAGAAAGCTAAACTTACTACCGCATTTTGATTTAGAGTGTTTAGATTCCAGTCATGGGCATATGGCAATCTAACACCAGTATTTCCGCAATATCTATGTAGGTTATTGATTACTACCGCAGATGTGATTGCGGCTGCAGGAGATGTGCCTTGAACCCAACCATATTGTACTCCATAGGCCCATATTCTCTCGCCTGGTGCCCAACCATCTAGCTCACCATGGTTAGTTGTACCTAATTGATCAGATGTCAAAAGATCGCTATAATTTGAGAATGAGCATGGTTGTAAATCTTTGTTATATGCACCTACAGTCAAAGCTTCAGGCATGCTAGCAGGAGTTACATCTTCGATCTCTACACCGTTGTTACCTGCAGATGCTACAATGAAAACTCCACTATCATTTAGAGTACGCAATTTTGCTTCGATAAATGTATTTTTTGGAATAGTCCAACTACAATTTAGAACAGCAAACTTTGCAGGATTATGATCTGAGATAATTGCATCCAAAGCATCTAAAAATTGACTTTGTAAAGTAGGAGTGTTGTCATCAAATATTTTTACAACTTTGATGGTTGCGTCAGTAATTCCGCAAGTGCGTCCTGATATCAAGCTTGACATAGCTGTACCGTGACCATTGCTGTCACTAAAATCGTTACCAAGTATACTATACAAATTTACAACATTTACTCCTGTAAATTCTCCATTTGAATTGTCAGTAAAACCGCTGTCCATGACATAGGCAACAATATGCTCACCGAATCTTGCAAGTGTTAGTGTAGGTTCATCAAACACAGGTTGTTCGTAACTATAATTTTTCCACCAATCCTTTTCATCACTTGTGTCAACTGTGATTGAATCTTGATTTGGATCGTCGTGTCTTCCCCAATGATTGTTTAGATCATAGTGCGGAGTGATTGTCACACCATCTTCTAAAACGACATGTTCTGTTATATCTGTAGCAGGAGGTGCTGAATTAGCCTCAACTAAGAAAACTTTATCAAAATTGTCCCACTCTTTCAAAACGGTGCAACCGTGGGCTGCAAGATATGCTTGAATTTCGGAATCTGTTGCTGTGTTTTTAAAGTCTACTAAATACTTCATGTTGTGCTCCTGACAGTATACAATAATATTTATGCCAAATAGTGTTCTTTCAGTATAATATGATAACAACTATAGATTTTGAGACTATTTTACCTATTTGGCAAACCGATTTATGGCCTAAAAGAATATCAGAAATAACTTCTACCAGCGCAATGTGTTATTTAGGAGGCTATGATACTGATAATATGATAGGTCCTGCTATATTTTATGCTTATATGGATGAGGATAAAATAGTAGGAGTAAACAGCTTACATTTATGCATTGACGGAGGTTATAGAAGCAGAGGACTGTATGTATATCCTGAATATAGAAATCAAGGCATAGGTTTGCATTTGTTGACGACCTGCATAAATCACGCACAATCTGAGGGAAGCCGATATATATGGAGTTATCCCAAACAGAGCAGCTGGAAAACATATCAAAAAGCAGGTTTCGAATTGTCTAGTCCTTGGGAAACGAGTGAGCTTGGTTTCAATGCTTACTGTATAAAATACCTATAAAACTCTAATAGTTCCAACGACCCTCTTGTCGTATGCGTCTAATGAAAGTTAGATATGTGCTACATATCGCATAGTTGCGTAAATGCACTGTGCTGAACAATCCTTTATCATCTATCTCTGGAAGAAATATAACACTATCGTTGTTGATGGGTACAGTCCCAGGTGTGATCAATTTCCCGTTACTTGCTGTTACATATGGCGGTGGAGGGGTCGGAGTCGTAAACCAGAAATAGTTGGGATATAGTGTACTTCTTTGTGTCGGAAGCCATGTCTGCATAGCAATATTTCTGGCATTGATCCACCAGCGATTACCTTGTATATACTTTTCTGTGACTTCGATGAGTGGTTGATCATTTCCCAGATAGAACTTATCATCAATTTTCCATACATCGATCATGCATGAAAAACCAGCACCCATTGCCTTACCTAACTGATTAGGGGTGTTAGCATACTCATAGTTTGTGCCATCAAAGATACCGCGATAAGATATGTAGAGCATACAGTATTTAGCGGTTATAAAGTTTGGAGCGGGTGAGGCGGCTCGAACGCCCGACATTTACCTTGGCAAGGTAATGCTCTACCAACTGAGCTACACCCGCAGATATTATTATATATCTATTTTTTCTTTCTTCTTAGAATTTTCTTTTTTTATTTTTTTACCGAAAATACGATCCCAGTTATTCTCGTAAACTTTCCGCGGTACGCTAAGTGGTCTAGGTTTTGAGCCTTTCCCACTCATTTACCCTGGCCTCTATACTTCTTGTAACTACGTTTACGATCTTTATTCATAGCACTTGTTTTGGGATTTGCACCGCCCTGACTTGTGCGTTTGATAACTGTTTGTCTTTTCGCTGATGATGAACCGATAGCCACTTTTATCTCCTAAAAATTTATTTATATTATTTTTATGTTGCCGGCAACAGATACTCTTATTTCGTCAGTAGTATAATACGGATAAACTGCATGATGCGCTGTGGATGGAAACAATAACATTATACCTTCAAAAGTTTTATCTAAATCCACAGTCATTGTATTGATACCGTTGAAATGTGTTTCATAAAGAAGCTGAAATCTACCATTGAGTTTTGATTGAGCTTTTTTAGTATTCGTCAATAAATCTTCTTCGTTTATGTCATAGGGTATTTTAGTCCAAATAACAAAACTAAAATCAGATACATGATTGTGTATAGGATTATATTCATATTTTGATTGAAAATTTACCCAAAATTTATCTAACACAAAATTAGCATTTCTCTTAAAATCATAATAATCAGTATATAATCTAACTGAATCTAAAACAAACTTTTTGAGATTTTCCGGACATTTCAAAAAATATTCGTGAGCTATCTGACCTACCAAAACAGAATTAGCTTGAAACATCTTTTTTTGATTTTCAGAAAATGATTCCAACGTACTAATATTTGTTTGCAAATCATTTAGAAGATCGGGTGGTAGTGTAAACTTCAATACTCCTGGATTTTTTAGTGCAACTTCTGTAAAGTTCATGAAAATATTTATAGTACAAAAGAAAAGAGGAGATATTTCTATCTCCCCCTTTTGACCAAAATATATGTTCAATATTAGAACATGTAATTCAAGTCTATTAGTAGACGCTTGTAATCTGCCTTGTTAGCTCCGCGCTCAAGATCAAAGTACTTAGCGTTGACTTTCCAGCCGTCAGCAACAACGTAACCAGCAACTAGGCCTAAACCCTTGTGATTACCTTGTCCACCAGCAAAGTCACTGTCATGCCATAGACCAAACTGTGCGTTTGCTTCTACTTCCTGATGGAATACTGCTAAGTCCCATTCTTGGGCTTTCTTAGCATGACCGAACTTGACACCATATGCTAGTGCTGTATCATCGGCACTTGCCTCGTCGTTCTTCATGTAGTCAACGAATGCACTTACTGGCTTACCAGCAAATGCTAATCCGACTTCACCGAATGCTTGCTGAAGTTTGACATCTGCACCACCTTCGATCTTATGATCGTGTAGTGCAACTGCGCCCTTTAGGTGTAATCCACCTAACTTCTTGTGCAAGCCGACTTGTAGGCTTTGTACCTTAGAATCATCTTGTACGCCACCTTCAACTAGTTTTACTGATGAAAGATTTGCGAACAATCCTGATCCATGATCATATGCTACTGCTACGCCTTCTGGCTTGACATCACGGTCGAAAAATAGACTTGATGAAGTTGCCCAAGGTTGATGCATCTTGCCAAGTTTTACCTTGACATGATCCAATGCAGCATATTCAACATATGCTAAGTGCATATCAACATTTTCTAGTCCAGCGCCATCAAAATCATTGTAAGGTGAATTGAAGCCACCAGTTCTCAAACCAACAACAGCTTTTACCTTGTCATTGACTTTTGATTCTAGTACTAATTCAGCCTTCAATTGATCCTTTTCTGACTTGACTGATGTTTCTTCACTGTCAAAACGATAACCGAAGCCACCATTGACCTTAAGATCAGCAGCCATTGCTGAAACAGAAAGTGATCCTGCTATAGCTAATGCTATTATTGCTTTACGCATGTATTATATCTCCTTGTTGTTATGCCAAATAAATGGCATTATGTCCCGCACGATCCAAATAACATACTTATAAGTCATAGACCTATAGGAATGTTAGATATGAACCTCACGGGACATAAGATTATTTACCGAGTTTATTGTAACGAATATGTAATACTATTTTACTGAACGTATATAGCTGTATATTTTACGTAAAGTTTGAAACAAAATATAACATTGCCAATATCAAACCTATTGATATAATTGATGATATTATGCTGAATAAAAATAGAGAAACAGGATTCTCTATATGAATAGAAAAAGGGGAGATTTCTCTCCCCTTCTTCTTGCTGTCATTACTCAAATTCATTAGAACTTGAACTTGACACCTAACTGTAATGCCCAGCGGCTTTCACCGCGAACATCACGCAATGTTAGGTCACGAACATCAGTAGCACGGAAGTCATAAACGTACTTACCTGAACTATCAATGCCAGCGAAACGAACAATGCCGTTTGCGCCTGGGAAGCCTACTTCTTCAATACGTCCCCAATCATTGTTGATCAAGTTACCTACGTTCATAATGTCTAACCATACTTCACCCTTTGTGTTAGCAAAGCCTGGGATCTCTTGTGACAAACGAATGTCAACTTGATGTACCCAAGGACTATTGCTTCCATTTACCTTAGCAATACCACCAGCATACTCTTGTAGTTGCTTGTTAGTTGCTAGATAATCAAAGAATGCAGTTTCCATTGCAGCACCGCCCTTGAACACAACATCGCCTGGCTTACCAGGAACGAACAATGGATCGTTTACACGACCGTCACCGTTTGCGTCATTGACGAATGTGAATGTGTATGGCTTACCGATACGACCTTCATAGAATAGACCTACTGAACTTACTAAGTCAGCAAAGAATGCCTTGCGATAACTTACAGTTGCAGTAAAGCGATCCTTGATTGCGTAAACACTATTCTCAGCAATATTAGCGTTTGGATCAACACGAACTGCGTTGTTCCAGTTGCTTGCTGCCTGACTTGAGGTCAATGTGTTTACTTCAGTTGCTTCAGTATAAGTGTAGCCAACGTTCCAGTACCAATTATCGTCTTGTGGACCTTGCAATGATACTGTTAGTTGCTTACCATCACCCTTACTTGTTGGATAAGCAATAGTTGAATCAACACCATAATCACGATTGCGGTTAGCAGTTACCTGCGAACTTGAACCAGTGAATGTTGTTGGGTTTACAGTAGTCCAGTAATATGGACGACCATCTGGAGTCACACCAGTTGGAGCACCCAAGTTAGGCTTGACATACCAAATACCTTCTTCAACTTCAGTTAGTACAGTTTCTACGCTAGCAACCAATCCATACCATGGCAACTCATGATCAACAGCAAAACTAAACTTGTATGCTGCTGGTAGTTGTAGGTCTGGGCTTACGAAGTCAACGTTACCACCAAGTCCTGGTGGTGGACGAACTCCTGGCTGATTGTTTGGATCTGGGCTAAAGCGAATACCCTTAGCAAGTGCAGAGTTTTCAAAGATTGCTCCTTGAATGACATTGTTATTGCTGAAAGGATTGCTCAACCACACGTTAGCAGCGATACCTTGGAACAAGCCAACGCCACCGCGTACCTGTGTCTTACGATCCATGAACTCTGGTTGCCAGTTGAATCCAACACGTGGTTGAATCAAATAGTTACCATCAACTGTGCTATCATTACGTAGACCAAAGAAATTACTTGCTAGGCTGTTGTATGCTGGCTTGTCATTGACAATAGGCATATCAACACGAACGCCTGCAGTTACATTCAACGTTGGGCTTAATGTCCAAGTATCTTGTAAGAATACTGCTGCGTTATCTAACTTCCAAGCAGCAGCGCGAGTTTCTACACCGCCGTTAGTTGGGTAGAACAAGTTATAGACTGCTGGAGTACCTGCGCGATAAGCATTGATACCATAGAATTCATAGTATCCAAACTGATCACGACCGAACAAGTTGAATAGATCACGGCTTTCATACTCAGCACCGAACTTGATGCTGTGATCACCTAGTACATAAGTACCTGCGGCAAACACATTCAATGTTTCAGTTTCAAGAATGTTTACGTGACGGAAACGTTCGCTACCTACCCAAATGCTGTCTGCACCTGAACATGAACTGCTGTTCAAGCAAATGCGAACTGCTGGGCGAGGATCACCGATATCCCATAATGAACTCTGCTTGGCAAAACTTACTGACATTTCAGTTGAGAAGTCTTGAGTCCAGTCACTATATAAGTGAGCGACAGCACTTTCAAACTTCTTGTTATTGATGTGCCAATAGCCACTCAATGATAGTTCTCTTGCGCCAATATTACGCAAGTATGGATCACTTTGTTCAGTACGATTTACACGTAATGCAGCACGATGATTGTCATTGATGTTATAGTCAAACTTGACCATGATATCTTCAATCTCAGTATTCAATGCACCTGGTGGTGCGAATGAACCTGCATCAAATCCCCAAACATCTTTACTGATCTTTGCGACTTCATCCAATTGTGCTTGTGTAATGCCAGTTACGATTGTTGAAGCATTGCTACCTACTGGACCAAATGTTGGTGCAAGAGCAGCACGTTCAAACTTCTCGTAAGAAGCAAAAACGAACAATTTATCTTCAATGATTGGACCGCCTACAGTTAGACCAAGTGTTTCTTCTGTGTCAAAACCCTTGAACTTTTGACCATTGCGCTTACCAACCCAATCAGCATCGCGTGTTAGATAATAAACAGTACCCTTCCATGTATTAGTACCACTCTTAGTAACAGCGTCAATACTGGCACCAGTGAATGAACTACGAGCAACGTCAAAGTCAGTCAATGCGATATTGATGCTTTCAATTGCGTCTAATGGAATAGGCTGACGATCAGTTGGTAGATTGTTTGCTTCAAGACCAAACGAATCGTTAGTGCTTACACCGTCAATACGAATATTGTTGAAGCGAGTGTTTTGTCCACCTGCTGAAATTTCACCACGCTCTTTATCAGTTTGTGAAATACGAGGATCTGTGCGAACAAAGTCCTGAATATTTCTGCTGATAGTTGGCAATGCAGCAATGCGTTCACTAGTTACAGTTGTACCTGTACCAGTTCTAGCTGAATCAAATACTTCATCAGCGCGACCCGCATACACTACAACCTCAGCTAACTCACTTGATTCTACAGTAACGTTCAAGTTACCGGTATCACCAAGACGCAAAAACTGATTGTCTAATACAACTGTCTTATAACCATTACCTTTTACAGTAATCTTATAAGGACCACCAACACGCAAGCCACGTAGAACGTATCTACCGTTTGCGTCAGTGGTTGACTTACTTACTGTTCCTGATGGAACGTGAAGTACTTCAACAGTCAATCCGCTAACTACTAGTGATTGTTCATTTTGAACAACACCACTGGCACTAGCGGCAGTCTCTTGTGCCAATGCAGGGTTAGCTGCGAATGACAATAGAGTAATTGAGGCTACTGCTAGAACACGTCCTAGCTTACCCCAAATCTTACCACTTGTTTGACTCATTTATAGTCTCCTTTATGTTTTTACTCAACGATATTTACGTAATCAAGATTGATCCAAAATAAACTTATGGAACAACCTTATTTACAGAAATATTATAACATAAGTGTGACATTTGTATGACAATAAAAAAACCCGCCTTATTAGGGCGGGTCCGCATATCTGTGCGACAGTTAGATGTTACTTCTTGAATGACCAATAGATAACAGCTAATGCGATTAAGCCTACAAGACCTTTCTCGCCAAGTGCGCCCACAAAGTTTGTGATAGCACCTACTACGTCAAGTCCTAAGAATGGTACTGCCGCACCAAATAGGATTTGTAGAACAACGCCTACGGCAATCAATTTGACCCCTAAGTGCATGATATGACCTAAGAAGTCGCCTGCCATGCCGAATAGTTTATTCATCATTTCCATAATATATACCTCCAGAGGATTGGTTAAATTCCTCATTATTATTTACCAGATAAACGGGTGTATTTTAGAAGCATATTATAATTGTGTAAATATTAGATGTTTTTTGATATAAGACAACTAAAACATATTAAAAATATCTTTAAAACTAATGACATACAATCGTTATTAGACAAAGCTAAGGCTGCATACAAACTACCAGCAACCGTAGGAAAAATAATAAATGGAAAGTACACCACTGATTACAATGAATGGTGTACCGCAGAATTTGTAAAGTACGATGATTTTACAAATTTAGTATCAGATATAAAATCACGAATACAATATATTGTTGAGACAAAATATGATGTAAAATGTTTAGATTCTGAGATACATTTTTTACACTATAAGTCCGGCGCCTATTATAAAGCACACATAGACGGACAGTATTTAGATGATAATGTAGTTAAAAGGGGAATTGATAGAGATATAACATCAGTTTTATATTTGAATGATGATTATGAAGGAGGGGAAATCTATTTTGATTTTTTTGATATTTCTATCAAACCTAAACAAGGAGACATACTAATGTATCCTACTACCTTTGAATACAAACACGGTGTAAACAAAGTAATAGGTGACAGATATGCGATTGTATTTTGGTTTAAAACATTTCCAGAAATTAATGTTGATATCAAAATTAATGATATCAATGTATTAAATATTATTAAAAAATA
>VFQT010004627.1_pt1 | contig 11217 bp, 10 predicted proteins | sample 3512381 | NCBI WGS metagenome assembly VFQT01 (sample SAMN10412376, study PRJNA504923) | tailings metagenome | isolation source: Relicate 2 Philex TSF3 active mining site | place: Philippines: Tuba, Benguet | collected 2017-08-29 | reverse complement strand
CGGCTGATTCGTCAAAAGTCTCGCTGGCGCCCCTGTGAACACCACCGAGACCACCAGTTGCAAATACCTTCACTCCAGCCCTGGCGGCAAGGTGGGCAGTGGCAGCAACCGTGGTTGCTCCACTTATCCCTTTGGCCTGCAAGATTGCTAGGTCTCTAACCGAAGCCTTTGGAATTTCTTGGTTAGCGATCAGCTCAAGCTCTTCGCTCTCTAAGCCGACCGTTGGCTTGCCATTGATAACGGCAACGGTTGCTGGTGTAACACCAGCTGATCTTAGGATTTCTTCAAACTCTAAAGCGGCCTGATAATTTCTAGGTCTTGGAAGCCCATGAGAAATGATTGTGGACTCTAAAGCTGCAACTGGCCTACCAGCCTCAAGGGCACTAGCGACTTCACTGGAAACTTTTATTACCTGGCTCACGCCACAAGGTTAGCGAAGCTAATTGCTGGTTCTGGTAAAAACCCTGAATCCATGTGCTGGGACTTCGAGCGGCTGGCCATCAAGGAGCTCGACCTCGCTGCCCAATATCCACTCCGTGTAGGTGCCAGCCAGCTCACCCAGGGTGAGAGTTTGGCTCAGGGGCTTAGATGAGAGATTGGCTAGAACTACGACATCGTTACCCTCATAGGATCTGGCAAAGGCAATCATGTCGGACTCATCGAAGTGAAGAGGGACTAATTCTCCGCCAGCACCAGCAGTCCAGAGTGCCTGGTTGTCAGTTTTCAACTGAACCAGATTTTTATAAAGAATCTCCCATTCGCTCTTGCCCCACTCACTTTTTTCGGGCCAGATGATGGTGTCCTTCTCAAAGAACTCAAGTCTGCGATCAATTCCAATTTCCTGCCCCGAATAGATAAGCGGCATACCGGGAACGGTGAAAGACATCAGTGCCATGTTGGCCACGTTCATTCCCATGCGCTCAAACACAGTTCCACTCCAGGTGTTTTCATCATGGTTATCAATGAATACCATCTGGTATTTGCCATCTGAATAGAAAATTGGCATTGATTCCATGACTCTTCTAAAGTCAGCACCACTACCCCCACCAGAACCAATTCGATTGAACAGATCCTTCAAACCCCACGCATAGTTGGTGTCAAAGGCTGTTTCTAATAGCTCCATGTTCCCGCCATCCTCGGCGAGCATGAACACATCCTTGATCTTGTGGAGCTCGGCACTGGCTTCATTCCAGAAATCAACTGGGACGGAGTGAGCCACATCTGCTCGATAACCATCAACATCAAACTCTTCTACCCAATACTTCATCGCAGTGATCATTGCCTGCCGCATCTGCTGATTATCAAAATTCAGATCGGCGACGTCTGTCCAGTCTGTTCCAGGCGGAGAAACAATCACTCCATCCTCCTGGGTATACCAATCAGGGTTCTCAGTAATCCAGGGATGATCCCAGCCGGTGTGATTGGCAACCCAATCCAAAATCACCATCATGTTTCGATCGTGAGCTGATCTAATGAGATTCCTAAGGTCTTCTTCTGTCCCATACTCTGGATTTACTGCCAGGTAATCAGCCACCGAATAGGGGCTACCGAGAGATCCCTTGCGATTGAGCTGTGATATCGGGTGGATTGGCATTAACCACAGTATGTCCACGCCCATTTCGCTCAGCCTTGGTAGGTGTTCAGTCACACCCCTAAACCCATCATCCCCAAACTGCCTGACATTCACCTCATATATGACTGCCTGCTGAAGGTATTCCACCGAGTCTTTCGCTGGGGATGAGACCTGGGGTGAGCAGGCTGCTAGAACAACTACCAGCAATGAAGCGATCAGGGCTTTGGCAAGTCGGCGCAATTTTCACCTTTCTGGGCTTTGGTAATTCTATGGCGAGGGGTTTTAGGCAATGATTAGCGGGTGAGGAAATTCAATGGCTAAGCGGCCCTGGCTTCTGACAACCCTCGGCCAAAGGCTGAGCCTGTTCCTGGTCTTCGCTATCTCCACTGCAGCCATTGCACCCGCCGTGATTCAAATTCAGATCCAGGAGCAGCAGTATCTGATTCCTCAACTCGACCCAAGTGCTGTCAGCTACTGCGAGCTAAGCGTCTGCGGAGAGATAGCAACCCTTGGGGGCCTGAAGATTTCAGCCGATATAGATGTAAACGAAATGGCCTATGGAACCGAAGTTTTGATCCCCGTAATCAACACCTCGCTGCTGATAGGCGAGCGGGAAGTCTGGGCCCAGGTCAGAACCGAGGAGGGAAAGTTGGTCGAGGGCATGAGGACGATCCTGACCCTGACCGACCAGGGGCCCCAGGTAATAAGGTTAAATTTCACGGGTTCTAAGGCTGAATTCCAGCAACTTAGGCTATTTCTAGGCTTCTAGCCGTTACCAAAACGTTACCCTTATCAGGATTTTCACAGATTAGCAGTAGGTTGTTAACGGATGTAGGTCGAGCAATGTGGCTTTCGACGACCTCGGGGGCCCTTCCGGCTTACGCCTAATTAGGCCGAAAGGAAAATAACAACACTATGTATACAAACATCAGCGATGGTGGATACAACGTTGTGTTTAACATGCTCTCGCTTGGAATTGCGAGCATGTTGTTCACTACCACCTTCCTCCTGGTAGCACGCGAGCGAGTACTACCTCGCTACCGCATGGCAGTCATGGTTTCCGCGACTGTAACTGCGATTGCTGCCTACCACTACTTCAGAATGTTTGACAGCTTTGTCCACGCATTCGGACCAGAGGGCCTAGGCCCAATGGCATACAACGTTGGCTACCGCTACGTTGACTGGTTCCTAACTGTGCCACTGCTACTGGTTGAGACCGTTGCAGTTCTATCGCTAGCTCGTGCAGCTCAGCGTTCGCTACTGGTCCGTTTGGTACCAGCAGCTGCCCTAATGATCGGACTTGGTTACCCAGGTGACGCAGGTCTAGACATCTGGGGCTTGGCTCCATCTGTCTGGGGTCTGCTATCCACCATTCCTTTCCTCTACATCCTTTACGTACTGTTCATCGAGCTTGGCAAGTCCCTCGAGCGTCAGAGCGCAATTGTTGTTAGAAGAATCAAGGAACTAAGACTGCTTCTTCTAGCGACCTGGGGTGTTTACCCAATCGCTTTCATTGCAAACATGAACGCCACTGGTTTCGACGAGACCGGCTTCGTACTGCGTGAGACTGGCTACACCGTTGCCGACATCCTGGCAAAGTGTTTGTTCGGTCTGGTTATCTTCTCAATCGCTCGCCTAAAGAGCGCCGAGGATGACGCAGAGTTTGCAAAGTCTGAATTCCGCGACTAATTAGCAAACGATAGGGCCCCGGAGAAATCCGGGGCTTTATCTTTTTCGGGCCAAAAGCTAGTAACCTCATGGGGTGGGCAAAATAAACGCGGACGACTGGAAAGACTTCGTCGCATCCCGCCGAACCACCAGAGATTTTCTATCCAAAGAAGTATCGGACGAGCTAATTGATGAGCTCCTGACCGATGCCATGACTGCCCCCTCCTGGTCAAATACTCGACCCTATTTGGTTGGAATTGCCAAGGGTGAAAAGAGAGATCGCATCAGTAGGGAATTACTCAGGCGCTGGGATGCGGCAGGCAGGGCCCTCCGCGGAGGTCTGCTCGGTAAAGCAAAACTTCTGATTACCAGAACCGGATTACCGACATCTGACTATAAGGTCTTTCGCCCCTACCCCAAAGAGCTGGTCCCGAGACAGCAGCGAGTTGGGGCTGAACTCTATGGCCTGCTTGGAATCAAAAGAGATGACCATGTTGCTAGGCAGCAGCAGTGGGCTAGGAACTATGAGTTCTTTGGTGCTCCAGTTGAGCTATTCATTTTCACCCACTCTGGTCTTGGTGAATATTCAGTTTCAGATGCCGGGCTATTCATGCAGAACCTGATGCTGGGGGCTCATGCCAGGGGACTTGGGTCTTGCGCTCAGGGAGCAGTCGCGCTCTGGGCTGACCCCATTAGAAAAGAGTTCAACATCCCCAAGGGTTACAAACTCCTCTGCGGTATAGCGATTGGATATCCCTCTGATGACAAGGTAAATACATTTCAGGCGGAGCGAATCTCAATCGAGGAGATCAAACTCAAAGATGCTTAGTTTGACTAATCCCGAGTTTGTAGCGGACCCATACCCACAACTATCAGAACTTAGAAAATACGGAAAGCCCATCTGGCATGAAGAGACTCAAATGTTTCTTGCCGCACGATATAAAGACGCCAATGCGGTGCTGAGAAACAGATCCCTCGGGAGAATCTTTCAGCCAAAGACTCCAGAGAGTGAGTGGGCAACCTTCAACTATCTGCATGCCGATTCGATTTTGGATTCAGAGCCGCCTAAACACACGAGGCTTCGCTCGCTGGTGATGAAGGCCTTCAATCCAAAGCGAATAGAAGAGCTAAGACCCGATATCAAGAGAATTACAAATTCACTACTTCAGAAAGTGGAAGAAAAGATTGCTGAAACCGGTGAATTTGATCTAATTGCCGACTTTGCAGAACCACTGCCTGTCATGGTGATTGCCGAACTTCTAGGATTTCCAGAAAAAGACGAATACCTGCTCCGGCCCTGGTCACAGGCAATCGTAAAGATGTATGAGACTTCCCCAACAGAGGAACACAAGGCAGAGGCCAAAAAAGCGAGTGAAGAATTCGCCGCCTATGTCCACACTCTTATGGTTGAACGCCAGAAGAATCCAGGTATTGATCTAATCTCTGAGTTAGCAATGGTTGAGGAGCAGGGGGAGAAACTTTCAGCCACAGAGCTGATTGCAACCTGCGTCCTGCTTCTAAACGCAGGGCACGAAGCAAGCGTCAATGGATTCGGTAATGGTCTAGTTGCTGCCCTAAAGAATCCCTCGCAGATGGAACTACTTAGAACCCAGCCAGATGAATACGCAGAGACCGCTGTTGATGAGTTTCTGCGATTTGATGCACCCCTGCACCTATTTGAAAGAACCGCCACTGAAGAGACTGAGATCGGTGGCGTGAGCATAAATCCAGGTCAAAAGATTGCCGCTCTGTTGGGTAGCGCGAATCGAGATGAAGAGATCTTTGAAAGGGCCGATCAACTTGATCTGTCCCGCTCCCCCAACCCCCACATCGGCTTCGGAGCTGGAATCCACTTCTGCATCGGAGCACCCCTGGCCAGACAAGAGATGCAGATTTCGCTTCCGGCTCTAATGAAGAGATTTCCCACAATTGAGCTAAAGGAAGAGCCAATCAGAAGGCCAACCTTTGTCCTCAGAGGATATGAGCAGGTGCGGGTTAGCGCCTAACCCTTGGTCGCACCTAGGGTGAGTCCAGAAACAAACTGCTTTCGCATCACAAAAAACACGATCAGCGTTGGGATGGCTGCAATCATGGCACCAGCAGCCAAGAGGTTGTAATCGGTGACAAATTCACCCTGCAATCTGCCAAGAGCTGAAGTAATCGGTCGTTTGCTGTCTGTCGACATTAGGACCAAAGCCCAGAAGAAGTCGTTATAAATCCAGGTGGTCATCAGGACGGCCAGCGATGCAAGGGGTGGTCTTAGTAGTGGCAGCATGACACGGAAGTAATGCGTGAAGACGTTCGCGCCATCCACCATCGCCGATTCCGAGATTTCCTTCGGAATAGTCTTCATGTAGGACGAGAGAACAAAAGTAGCGAATCCCATTTGGAAGGCAACGTGTATCAGGACGACGCCCCATGGGTTGTCGTAAAGAATTCTCCTATCACCCAATAAGTCACCAATCGCCAAGTACATCTTGAAAACAGGTATAAACACAAGCTGAGCGGGAAGGAGGTTGCCGGCTGTGAATAAAAGGAGCATCGCCACGTTAAATCGGAAAGAGTAACGAGTCACGACGAAGGCGATTAGTGATCCAAAAAGTAGGGTGAGGAAGACCGCGGGAACAGTGATTAGAGCTGTGTTATAGAAGTATGTCGGCAGTTCCATTCTTGAAATTGCGTCTTCATAATTAAAGAATCCAAGCTCCTGGGGTGGAGAAAACACACCGCCAGCGCGAATCTCCTTGTATGGTCGTAAGGAAGACCAAAGAGTCCAAACAATTGGAAATATCCAAAGAATTGCAAAAATCCCTATGAATAAGGATATGAATCGATCCTTGATGTCTTGCGCGTGCAGCTTTCTTTTCATTGAGGGCTTTTCAACTGACTGACTCATTTGACATCCTCGCGGAACTGTTGCTGCAAGTAGCTGATGATCGGGACAATTGAAAGCAGGAACAGGATTACTGCGTAAGCAGCGCCCTTCATCGAGGCTCCCTCACCGGCGATATTCTCAAAAACAAGAACACCGAGAATAGGTAAACCACCCCGTCCACCGTAAATGATGTAGACCATATCGAAGGCACGCAGCGACTCGATGATGGTAATGACAAGAACAATGATGTTGACGGGTTTCATAGCTGGGAAAATTACTTTGCGAAATGTTTGCCACTCCGTCGCTCCATCAATAGTTGCAGCTTCCCTAAGCGAGGCATCTATTGCCTTCAGCCCAGCTAAATACAGGAGCATGATGTAACCGATGTGGCGCCAGGAGGCCATGATCATAATGACCCAGATGTTGTAGCGGTCGTCTCCAAAAAATGAGATTGCTTCCGATATAGGAAGGCCGAGGAGCCCATTTACAAAGCCGTCAGGTCTGAGCAAAAAGTTCCAAATGATTCCTGTAACTGCCAAAGACAGAACCACCGGAAGGTAATAGGCGGACTGGTAGAACTTATGACCACGGATTTCTCGGTCAATTTGATAAGCGAGAAGAACGCCAAGGGGTGTGGCGATAAAAAAGAACCAAAGCAGCCAAATGGTGTTTACCCGGAGAGCGTCCCAAAATATCGGCGTATTGAAAAGGATGTTCTCGTAATTGGCCAAACCCGCCCACTGTATGTCTTCTAAACGAATACCAGTCCAGTAGGTGAAGGAGAGATAAATAGTTGCAACTGCTGGAAACCAGACCAGAGCAAGATGGACAAAAGTCGGGACCCCGATGAACAAGCCTAGGGTTAGCCGGTCTGATTGAGAAAAGAAACGACGGCGCCGAGGTTTACTCAGCGCCGCCGTCTCAGTTGTCATGCTTTGTAGCTTAGGCCAGTGGAGGCAGTGCGTCCCACTGAGACTGTAGAGACTCGAGAATCGAGTCGGTACTTGATGGGTCCTTGAACCAACTCTGGAAAGCAGGTCCAACAACTGGTCCAGCGAAGTCAGGGCGAGTGTCACGGTCGAGGAACTGAGTGATGTACTTAGCCTCGTTCATGACAGCTAGCTGCTGAGTCTGGAATGCGTCGTATGCACTTGTGTCCTGGTTGTTGTTTGCTGATGTCATCGGAATTCCGGTGTCAAGCATGGCCTGCATACCTTCCTTGTCACCTGCGAACTTGATCAGGTCCTTGCCACCATCGTTGTTAGCTCCATTCTTAGCTACACAGAAGCCGTCGATTGGAGCGTCAATAGTGTCACGAGCGTAGTCAGGGTTGATTTCTGGGAATGGAACAATCCAAAGATCGTCGTAGTCTTCCTGGCTCTGCTCAAGGAAGTTAGCGCCAAACCATGAACCGTTGAAGAAGAATCCAGCCTGCTTCTGAAGCAGTAGCTGCATAGCGCCATCCCACTCCAAATCAAGAACGTTGGTGTTCATGTAGGGAAGCAGCATCTCCCAGTGACGGAATACTTCCTTCACTCGGTCGTCGGTCCACTTCTCTCGTCCACCCAGTAGGTCAACGTGGAACTGGTAGCCATTGATTCGAGCGTTCAGGATATCAAAGGTTCCCATAGCTTCCCATCCACCTTTGTCGGCGGAAGCAAGACCAATTAGGCCCTGAGCTTTGAGCTCCTTCAAAGCTCCCATGAAATCATCCCAGTTGTAAACATCCTCAGGGTTCATTCCGATCTCAGCCATCATTGACTTGCGGAAGTGAAGACCCCATGGGTACCAGCTCTGAGGAACGAAGTACTGCTTGCCATCTAGACCCGTTGAAGCAATCTTGTAGCTCTCGTTGTACTGGCTTCCGATCTCGTTCCAGACATCGGAAATGTCAACCAGAAGACCCTGGGCAGCAAAGAACTGCATACGGAAACCGGCCATCCACTGGAAGCAGTCGTCTGGTGTTCCCTGCAGGTACTGTGACAAATTGTTTTGGAATGCGTTTGATTCTGTTGCGTTGTATGTAACTTCGTTACCAGTCTTTGCAACATAGGCGTCTACAAGACCCTTTAGCTGCTTGGTTGGTGACTCGTCCACGGTGCGTGCACCGAAGGAAATTGGGCCAGTACTACCTCCAGTGGCACATCCTGCCAACATGGTCGCACCAGCAATACCTAGACCACCAGCAGCCGCGCCCTTTAGAACTAGGCGACGGTCAACCTCGTGGTTCGAGATTTTGTTCAGCATTGAACCTCCTATTTGGATGCTTGCCTAAAGACTAACCCCGCAAACTAGCCAAACTAGGCTGATTTCATAACAAAATAATCACAAACGAACATTTACGAACATTACTGAACAACACCCAACAATCCTTCAGCCCTAGACTCCTCGCATGCCCAGTAAAGACGCGGATGTTGTGGTGGTTGGAGGCGGTCACAACGGCCTGGTAGCAGCCGCCTATCTAGCCAAGGCTGGTAAGAAGGTCGTGGTTCTGGAGAGACTCGACTACTTCGGGGGTGCCGCCACCAGCATCCAGGCTTTTCCAGGCATTGACGCCAAGTTATCTCGCTATTCATACCTAGTCAGCCTGCTTCCCAGGCAAATCATTGAGGATCTAGAGCTCGAAATAGAACTGGCTCCAAGGCGCTACTCCTCCTACACCCCAAACCCACTGGGTGATGGCGCTCTGCTTATAGACAGAAACGATGTCAATCAAACGAAAGATTCCTTCACCTCTATATTCAGTGATGACTTGTCAGCCTGGCAAAAGTTTTATGCAGAAACCACAAGTCTTGCCGAAAAACTTTTTCCCAGTGTCACCCGTCCCCTCCAAAAAAGATCAGCTGTTCTAGAGGAGCTTGGCCAGTTAGAAAAGTTCATTACTCACCCCATCGGAGAACTTATCGAGCAGACGTTCGCCTCCGATCTGGTTAGAGGTGTTGTTCTCACTGATGCTCTCATTGGAACATTTGCTCCGAATGTTGATTCGTCTATGCAAGCTAACAGGTGTTTTCTCTACCACGTTATTGGTGGTGAAACTGGCGATTGGAATATTCCAGTAGGTGGAATGGGTGCCGTCACCCAATCGATGAAGACCGCGGCTGAAAGATTTGGTGCGGAGCTAATTTCTCAGGCTGAGGTTATCTCAATCACTGAAGATGGTGAAGTTAGGTATAAGCACGGGGGTGAAGAGCGCATCATCAAAGCAGAGTTTGTTTTAGTGAATGCTGCTCGAAGTGAACTCAACCGGCTCATGGGTCATCCGACAATAAAGGTTGAGGGTGCCCAGGTGAAAGTCAACATGCTGCTCAAGCGCCTGCCTAAACTGAAGCAAAACATCTCTCCTGAGGCTGCATTTGGTGGAACATTTCACATCAACGAAAACTACTCTCAGCTGCAGAGCGCCTATGAGGCTGCCAGCAGAGGAGAAATTCCCTCGCCGCTTCCCTGCGAGATCTACTGTCACTCTCTGACGGACGCGAGCATTCTCTCTCCTGAGCTCAGGGCAGCGGGCGTGCAGACTCTGACTGTCTTCGCTCTTCATGTTCCCCACTCGCTAGTGGAAGGTCGCAATCAAGAGAGTATGCGAAATCAATTGGAAGAAGCAGTGATTGATTCGCTCAACTCGGTTCTGGCTGAAGACATTCGGGGACTGCTGCTTGAGGATGCCAACGGTGAGCTATGCATAGAAACCAAGACCACCAAGGATCTTGAGGATGCCCTGAGGCTCCCTGGGGGAAACATCTTCCACGAACCACTCAGCTGGCCGTTCGCCGAGGACGACGAGGAGCTAACCACTCCAGCTCAGCTCTGGGGTGTGGAAAGTGGTTTTGAAAAGATTTTCTTTTGCGGATCAAGCGCAAGACGCGGTGGTGCTGTCAGCGGTATTGCTGGTCACAACGCCGCTATGGCTGTTCTAGAGAGCTAGACCGTAACCTCAGCGAGCAGTTCATTAACCATGGGAACAACTTTCGTTGCGTAGAGCTCAATACTTTTCATCTGCTTGCTGTGTGGCATTGGACCATTCGCATACTTTAGATCAAACCTAGCTGCACCAAGCGAGCTAATCGCATACGCAATCTTTCGAGCAACTGTCTCGGGAGAACCAACATATAGTGAACCGCCATTGACCTCAGAGATGAAGTGCATCTTGGTGGTTGGACCCCAGCCACGCTCTCTTCCAATTCGACCAAATGCCGTTTCGTAGTGTGGCCACTGCTCTTCAATTGCCTGCTCATCTGTGTCGGCAATATGGCCAGGCGAGTGAATAGAAATTGGAAGTTGCGGTTGACCGCTTTTCTCAAGTGCTTCTCGATAGAGGTTGGCATAGGGGGCAAACCTTGCTGGATCACCACCGATGATCGCAAGTGCCATTGGGATTCCAAGCCGAGCAGCACGAAGTACCGACTCAGGCGATCCCCCAACTCCAACTCTCAGAGGAATTCTTCCTCTTTCAGTTTTTGGATAAACCTCTTGATTGGTTAGTGCAGCTCTCGTTGAACCACTCCAGGTGACAGCATCTTCTTTAAGTAGCTTCACAAGTAGCTCAAGCTTTTCTTCAAACAGAACGTGATAGTCATTTAGGTCATAGCCAAAAAGTGGAAAAGACTCGATGAAGGAACCGCGACCTGCAGTTATTTCAGCTCTGCCATTGGAGAGACCATCGATGGTTGCAAACCTTTGATAGACGCGCACTGGGTCTTCGGACGAAAGAACAGTCACGCCAGTACCCAGGCGAATGCTCTTGGTGACTGTTGCAATTCCTGCAAGAACTGTGTCTGGGGCACTAACCGCATAATCATCTCGGTGATGCTCACCAACATTGAAGCCCGCAAGTCCAAGTTGATCGGCCAGCTTGGCCTGCTCAACTACATCTCTTATAACTTGACCAGCAGGCTTTATCTCACCTGAGTCACTGACTGAGATATCGCCGAAGGTGTCGAGTCCGAATTCGATTGCTGTCATGGGTATAAGTCTAGGGGGTCTTGACTAGTTTTCCAAACTTGCTGCCAATTGACCACAAGCACCGTCGATTTCCTTACCCCGGGTGTCCCTAAGGGTGGTGGGAATGCCGTTGTTTTCCAAAATCTTCAAGAAGGAT
>VFQT010004626.1_pt1 | contig 11218 bp, 10 predicted proteins | sample 3512381 | NCBI WGS metagenome assembly VFQT01 (sample SAMN10412376, study PRJNA504923) | tailings metagenome | isolation source: Relicate 2 Philex TSF3 active mining site | place: Philippines: Tuba, Benguet | collected 2017-08-29 | reverse complement strand
GAGCTCGTTGCCGAACTAGCAGCCGAGTTCGGTAAGCAGTGTTTAGTGGCATCGATTGACGCCAAACGCGTGGACGGTACATTTCGCGTCTTCATCGACAATGGAACTCGGATCGTCGACGGTGATCTCTCCTCGTATCTTGCCGAATTGGCGACACTGCCGATTGGCGAGATTTTCCTCAACTCAATGGATCGAGACGGTACAGGTCAGGGTTACGACGAAGAGATGCTGGGTCATGTGATCCATGACTTCGGAATTCCGTTGATCCTCGTCGGTGGCGCCGGCAAGCCAGAACACTTTACGTTCGGCCTCACCGATGAGCGGGTCGATGCTGTCTGTACGGCACATCTATTCAATTTTGTTGGCAACAGCCTCCAACTATCACGAAACTATTTGCTTGCTAACAATTTTGATCTAGTTAGATGGGATGGCAATCAGCTCCGAACTCTCGAGGGTAGCGTCTAACTTACAAATGCAAGTCAAGAAGTTTCTGCCGATTAATTGCGATGTGATCATGGTGGACGGCATGTGGGGAGTCGGGAAAACGGCGGTCACATCGGCCATTGGTTCGATGAAGAATGTCGAGAAGATGAAGCTCGAACATGTACACGAGTATGTCTGCACCATGGGTCATTTAGGAAAGATTTCCTCCGATGCGGTCGAGTTCATGTTGCTGACTTATGTCGACATCGATCAATACAGCAACTTAATTGGGCGAGAAGTCAACTTCAGACCCACCGATGCCTCAGGAACCAAAAACACCCCGGGCAGCACCATTAAGTACGTGAAACGACTTTTTGAAAAGGACGGGGACCAGATAGTTGACGCAATAATTGAGAAGAGAATTGCACACCAAGTAGTGACTCATCAGATTCTTCCTGTTGGAGATCCGGTATTTCGTGCATTTGGCTCACGTCTTCGAATGCTGCACATAGTCAGACACCCAATGCACCTTGCGCGGTACTACCACGACTACCTCATCGACTGGATGAGACACCGCGAGTTCACAGTTTCCTTTGATCACGGTGGTCACAAGGTTCCGTGGTGGGCTTCCGACTGGCCAGATCGCTATTTGTCGCTAAACACCATGGACCGAGCTCTTGAGTCGCTTTCTCATTTGTTCGAGATGATCATTCGCCAAGTCGAAAACTATCGACACGACCCTCGACTCCTGGTCATCTCATTCGAGGACATAGTGATGAGGCCTCAAGTCGCATTCCCACAAATCGCATTATTTTTAGGAAGGGAGTTGAGTCGGAACACGCCTCGTATTCTCAAGCGTGAAAAGATCCCTCGGCCAACAATTACGCACGGTCGTGCATTCTCTGCCCACAACTGGGCTAGTACGGGCGCTGTATCTGAGAGAGACGTGTACGAGATGGAATCGGCGTACATTAAGGCAGCAGGGACAGATGGACCCATTGATCGATTCAGAGCGACGATTCGGGAATACAACCGCTTGTGGCCCAGCGAATTGAATGAGTTCGAGCATTCTCTCTAAATTAAGAACAATCGTTTCTCGTCTGCGAGATACACGACTAATTCTGCGCCGCCCGCCGCGCTCTGACGTTGTGATTCTGGACCATGTCGGTGCTGACGAGCTGATTGAGTATTTGCCGAATCACTCAGTTCACATAGTTGATCTTGATCCACAGCATTTCAATGTGTGGGTTCTAGTCAAGACACTACTGCGAGGAGGAGCAAACCAGTTTGAATACTTATGCGAGTACTTGAAATTTGTAAAACCAAAACTTTGCCTCACCCTTATCGACACAACACCACACATCTATAAACTCAAATCCCTCTTTCCCGACTTGCAAACGATCTCCATCCAAAACGGTTGGCGCGGCTTCGAGACTCTTCAGGACCTTCAATCTCAACCAGAACAACTATCAATTGACCACATGTTCTGCTTTGGTCAATCTGCTCAAAGGATGTACTCCAGCCTCATTCGCGGCTCTATTCATCCAGTGGGAAGCTTTCGATCCAACAAGGTTCCCATTCGAATTGATCTGAACTCACGAAGTGTTGCTCTGGTTTCTACACTTCGTCCAAAAGTAGACCTTGAGAGCAATGTGCGTAGCTACTCAAACTTTCCGCAAGTGACGTATGCAGAAATATTTAGAAGACGACTCCTTCTTGCCACCTATGTTGCCGAGTTCTGTCGTGAAAATTCGATGAAACTTGTCGTTGTGGGAAAAGACTTTGATTTCAATCGCGAACAGAAGCTCTATTTCGAGACTCTTTCGCCTCTTGGAGTTGAATGGCAATTCTGCCCGCGTACTGAACTACTTGGTAGTTACCACCACATCGATCGAGCGCGAATCGTCGTTTCAACCAGTAGTTCATTGGGCTATGAATCACTTGCCAGAGGAATTCGAACAGCTTTCTTCATGATCGATCCCGAAGTAACAGGCAATTGGGGTGACAAGTTCGGCTGGCCAGAGTCTCTCGAAGATCAAGGGGTAATTTGGGCAAACTACCTCGATCGTCAAAGGACTCATCAGGTGCTGAAAACACTCATCGACTCTTCCGACGAAGAGTGGCTCGCAATCCGCAATAGATTTGTCCCACTGTTGATCACACACGACCCCAATAATTCTCAGCTCTCCACCCTGCTGAACAAAACACTTGGAATCGTTGGGCAAGATAAATCATGAACATGCCTAAGTTGTTCTTTCTGGTCGAAAGTCCATTTTCAGAACGAGATTGGGATCGCTTTGGAATCTCGGATCTCCTAGAAAGATTTGATGTTCAAGTACATGATTTGACTCCCATCAACAACCTCACGCTTTGGGAGCGAAATGGATCGATTCAAATCAAAAGCGACCGCGTAATCACTCATTTTTCCACACAGAGCATTTCAGAGAGCATTACCGGTCTCCGACCAAGTGCAAGCATTCTGAATCTCGGCGAGGGGGAATTACGAAGCATCCTCATTCGTTTACTCAAGAAGCGCAGGGTGTTAACAGCAGAATTCCAACTGGGAGCGATGCCGGGACCTCAGACTTCACAAATGACACCAATTGAGAGAATTGAGTTTCGCCTAAAACAATCGCGGTCTCCTTTGCAGTTGTTGAGTAGCGCGCGGGTCAGATGGAGGCGATACCGAGACGGCAATGACCTACCCGACGTGTTCTTCCGTGGTGGGAGGATGGCCCGAGGAAGGCACCCAGACATGGGACAAGAAGTCATTGATGTCCATAGTCTTGACTTTGAAGCGTTTCGCGAAAGTTCCCGACCAACTCCCACCCAAGTCACCAGAAAAGTCATCTACTTGGATCAAGACATTGGTTTTCACAGCGACCTCCGAACTCTTCGAATGCGAAGTCCAGCTACACCGTCAATCTTTTATGGGGAGTTGAACTCCTACTTCGATTGGCTGGAAGAAACATTTGGGGTAAAAGTTGTTATCTGCCCACATCCGCGGGCAAATCGAGCTGACACGCCGACACGTTTCCCGAGTAGAGAGATCTCTGAATTGTTGACTTCGCAAGAGATTTTTGGGAGTCGCGTCGTCCTTGGTCATGTCTCAACTTCATTCTCATTCGCCGTACTCGCAGAGAGACCTACCCAAATCCTGACGACTTCAGAATTATCAAGTTCTTGGTATGGACCTTACTTAGAACGATTCTCTAGTGAGCTTCGAGCACCACTAATTAATCTCTCCGACCCCAGCACTTGGCTCGAGCCACTAAGTGAGCTGTCAAACGATCAGCGCTCCGCTTACTCTGAATACACAAAGAATTATTTGAACAATCGTGACGGTGATCACGGGCGACTGTGGACTTCGGTCGGTGACGAATTGCTCAAGAGGACCAGGTCCTGAAGACATGCCCAAGATCGTCATCAACACCTCTTCGTTTGATCTCGCAAATTTTGGAGAACTGCTGGCACTGGAGCAATCCGGCGTATCGGTCGAGCTCAATGAGTTTGGGCGAAAACTCACAGAAGACGAGACCTGTGTCCGACTCGGCGAAGATGTAATCGGCTTGATTGCAGGGTTAGAGCCATTGAATGCAAAAGTGCTCGGCAGCGCCAAGCACCTAAAAGCGATCGCTCGTGTGGGGATCGGACTCGACACCGTGGATCTCGAGGCGGCACGAGCACGCGGTATCGCGGTGTTCAATACGCCCGAGCCCCCTGCACAGGCAGTGGCAGAACTGACACTTGGACACATCCTCGGAATGCTCCGCAACATCTCACGAGTCGATCGAGCGATTCGGGCAGGTGAATGGAAAGGCCAGTTCGGTCAGTTGCTCGCCGGCAAGACCATCGGAGTCGTCGGCTATGGGCGAATCGGTCGAAAAGTTTCGGAGCTCCTCATCGCATTCGGAGTGGAGGTCATAGCTCACGATCCCCTGGCGCAAGAGATCTCCGCAGTTCGCTTCGTCGACCTGCCGACTCTTCTCGCATCGAGCGACATCGTCACTCTGCACGTTCCCTACACCACAGAGAACCACCATCTGATCGGCGCAAATGAAATTGCCTCGATGAAACAAGGGGCGTTTCTCGTGAACATTGCACGAGGTGGTCTCGTCGACGAAACGGCGCTCCGCGCTTCACTCGAGTCGAATCAACTTGGCGGTGCCGCGCTCGACTGTTTCGAAGTGGAGCCGTACTCTGGCCCACTCAAGGATCTCGAAAATGTGGTGATGACCGCACATATGGGCACCTACGCGACCGAGACACGTGGACAGATGGAGCGTGAAGCGGCGGCACAACTCGTCGCACATCTGCGCAGTATTGGCGAAATCTGAGTCGAGCCCGAGAACTCCACCTCCCGATAACTTCAATGGTGCATTGCTGAAGGGGGAATGAGTGGATCGTCTCACAGGAATCAACAGGCTTCGCTCCACGCTCCTAGACGGTGGCATCAGCATCGGATCGTGGATGCAACTCGCCGACAGCAACGCGGCAGAGATTCTTGCGCGCAATGGGTATGAGTGGATTGCCCTCGATCTCGAGCACGGTCACTTCTCTCCGCACCAAATCCCCGACATGTTCCGTGCAATAGAACTCGGTGGTGCATTACCTCTCGCACGTGTGGCGACGCCAGCGGTTATCAATTGTCGACAAGCATTGGACGCTGGTGCCGCAGGTGTGGTGATTCCGATGATCACCTCTGCAGAACAACTCACACCGCTCGTGCAGGGATGCCACTGGCCACCCACGGGCAACCGCGGAGTTGGATTTTGTCGAGCCAATGGTTTTGGAGCGCGTTTCGAGGAATACCAGAACGAAGCACAGTCGTCTCTCGTCATCGCCCAAATCGAACATGTCGACGCGATCAAAAACCTTGATGCGATCCTCGCTGTTGAAGGACTCGACGCACTGATGATCGGTCCATACGATCTCTCAGCGTCTCTCGGCAGAACGGGACAACTCGATCACCCCGACGTGGTGAATGCAGTGACTGAAATCCGCGAGGCATGCAAGCGCGCCAAGAAGCCAGCTGGCACCCATGTCGTCGATCCCAATCCGTCACTTCTTCATCAGCGAATCGACGAGGGGTTCCGCTTCATTGCCTACGGCGTGGACACCGTGTTCTTGCGGAGCGCATCCACACTGCCTGCTCGCTGAACTCTGCGACCTTCGCCTGTCACCCCCATCCAACTAGGTAGCCTGATTCAAGGAATATGAGCAGCACACCACACCGTGTGCGCGTCGGAATAGCCGGATACGGCGTCGTCGGCAAGCGCAGGAGAGAGTGTTGCGATCGCCACCCTGCGTTCGATGTGGTAGCCGTATGCGATCGGGTGTTCACCGAAGACGGAACGATGCCCGACGGGGTGCGCTACTACCGGAACTATCAGGATCTATTGCGCGAGGATCTCGACGCCCTCATCGTCTGCATGAGTAATGACATGGCAGCCGAGGTCACCATTGCCGGACTGGCTCGCGGCCTACATGTGCTGTGTGAAAAGCCGCCCGGCAGGAACATGGCCGACATCGAGGCAGTAATCGCCGAGGAACGCAAGCACCCTGAACTGCACCTGATGTACGGATTCAACCACCGGTACCACGAGTCGATTCAAGAAGCGATGCAGATCATCAAGTCCGGCCGTCTGGGCAGGATCATCAATATGCGAGGTGTGTACGGCAAGTCGAAGTTGATCACCTTCAACCAGGCTGATTGGCGCGCCAAGCGAGACGTTGCTGGTGGAGGGGTTTTGCTCGACCAAGGAATCCACATGGTGGATTTGATGCGCATGTTCGGAGGCGAATTCGAACAGGTGCACTCCTTCATCGACAACAGTCACTGGGGTTACGACGTCGAGGACAACGCATACGCCTTGATGCGCACGAACGAAGGTGTGGTGGCGATGATCAACTCGAGCGCCACCCAATGGCGACACCAATTCCACCTCGACATCAACATGCAATACGGCGGGATCGTGTTGCGCGGAATCTTGAGTGGCTCCAAGAGTTACGGCGCCGAGACGATGACCCTGATCATCGCTGATCCGGATCGCGACAACGGCGACCCCCAGGAAACCACCACGCAGTACCACAATGACCCCTCATGGGATTCCGAAATTGCGGTGTTTGCAGATGCAGTGCTCGAGAATAAGCCGATCGGAATGGGTTCCTCTCGCGATGCCTACAACACGATGCGCCTCGTCCATCAGATCTACTTCGCAGATGAGAGCTGGCGCACGCAATTCCACATTCCCGCACCTGGTCCATACCTCGCATGAGCCTCGATCACGCTTCATTGCTCGAGACAGCAAAGGCATTGGTTCAGTCGACTGCAGAGAAACTCTTCGCTGCTGACCGCGGAGCGCTCGGCTCGGTTACGGACCGTCAACTTGGTGAGCGCGAAGTCAAACTCGTCGCCGACAAGTTCCTCGAATCCGAGTTGATGAATGGCCTTGCCAGGACAGGGGTGAAAATCCTCAGCGAGGAAACTGAAGAGTCGCATCACCAATCGATGGATGGACCGCTGTGGATCATCGATCCGCTCGATGGCAGCTACAACTTCTCACGCAATCTCGGACCCTCGATGATCTGTGTCGCCTTGTGGGACAACCACAAACCAGCCTTCGGAGTGCTCTACGACTTGAGCACCCGAGTGATGTATTGGGGTGGAAAGGGCCTAGGCGCTCACTCATCACACGGTGAGATCCGTGTCTCAACCGAATCGTCTCTGTTGCGCTCGACGGTGTGCACGGGCTTCCCTAGTCGGTTCCCTGCCACCGATCCGATGGCGATTGGCAACTACATGTCAGAGATCCTCAAGTTTGCGAAGGTTCGAATGATTGGTTCAGCTGCGGCATCACTCGTGCTTGTTGCTCGTGGGGCGGCAGATGCGTATTTCGAGCGGAACATCATGGTCTGGGACGTCGCAGCCGCCCTTGCGCTGGTCGAGGGAGCGGGCGGAAGTTTCGAACTGGCAATGACGAGCTTCCATGAGTCGCTCACCGTGCTGGCCACGAACTCCGTCGTCCCCTTTTCGATGCCGTGATCGATCGCCGAACCTGGGTAGTCAGCGACTCGCTGATCACTGTCGGCCCAGACAAGCATCTAGTCCTCTGGAATGAGTTCGTCGGCGAAGATTCTCCGCATACGTCAATTCCAACGCTCATCCGTCTGGATCGTGATTCCTATCGCGACGAAATGTTGCGGGTGTTCGATGACGTCGCATCCTTCAACGTGGATGGTCGAAAATTGTCTCAAGCACTCGAGCTCGAAAGTGGCTTCAGCTACCTGTATTTGACCTTGATGTGGGCGAAGCGCTGGGGCGATCTAGGTGTCTTGCCCAATGCGGTGAAGATGCTCGCCTTCGCCAGGCTCCTACGCGCAACCCCGCCATCGACAGTGGTGATTCGACTCAAAGACACGACCGTTGCGAAATCCATTTCCAACACCTGTGCTCGTCTTGGTATCCCGTGTGACTCGGTTTCCACGCCGAGAAAGTCGAAATGGTCGACGTTGCGAGCACTTCGTCATCTGATGCGCTGGTTCACCTTTGCTCGACCTTCTTACGAGAAGTCCGATGTGATCATCGCTGACTACTTGTTCCGTGTCGATCCAAACGTTCTGGCAACAGGAACGTACAGAAGCGGATACTGGGCAGATCTTCCTGACGAGATCGCACGCTCTGGCAGATCGATTACGTGGTTGCACCGTTTCACACCGCACCCCACCATTCCCCATCCATCAGCCGCGCGAACAGCGATCAAGGCGTTACCCCGGCACCATCTTCTCGACCAGGTACACGGAGTGAAAGACGCATGGCGCGCCTGGAGACAATACCGAAGAATCGGAATGCTCGATATTCATGCACAAGACGCATTCGTTTCGAAGGACTGCGATTTCTGGCCCATCTTCGAACGTGACTGGCGGGATTCCTTCCGTGGCTCCCACCCGATGAGCATTGCGATCATTTTGGGCAACTTACGACGACTACTGCAGGCGACGAAGGAGTGCACACTTCTCTACATCTACGAGAACCAGCCTTGGGAATTCGCTCTTCGACATCTCGCTGGAGCGAACTGCAGGGCCATCGCAGTTCCCCACGCGACGGTTCGCTTCTGGGACCTTCGCTACTTCGTCGGAGAAGATTCGCGAAGCCTGCTTCCCGCGCAAGTCGCCGTCAATTCCGCTGTTGCCAAGGACGAACTCCTCCATGGTGGCTACCCGCAAGAGTCACTGCTCGACGCTGAAGCACTGATGTATCTCCACACGGAGAAGCGTGACTCCAACGATTCTCAACGACGAGGAATCCTTGTTCTTGGCGAACTCGATGAGATGAGTACGCAGCGCTACCTCGACTGGATCGCACGGTTGGCCGGGGAACGACCGATCACGTTCAAGCCACATCCACTGATCGATGCAAAACGATTCACCTTCGATGCTTCCCGTGTGAGATTGTCCTCCAAGAGCGCCAACGACTTGATTTCGACGTCTGAGGTCGTGGTGCTCGGAGCAAGTGGTACCGCTGCGCTGGAAGCGATCTCACTCGGAGTCCCCGTGATCACCGTGCTGGACCCACGAGAACTCGATCTCTCCGTAGTTCAACATCGGCTCGTTCGTACCGTGGCGACCGAAGCGGAACTTGCCGTTGCACTCAACGAACACTCCCTGAGAAGCACGCCAGTCGACGGCGTCTTTTACCTCGATCAACGACTGACTCGCTGGAAACAACTACTCGGACTGAACTAGCCGTGCGCAACGAACTGGGATTCGCGTCGCCATTTCACTCGGAAGAGGTAGCGGCACGCGCGTGTGCACTCGACATTGCCGACCACCTGTCGCAAGCGCATCGATCCCGTGGTCGCAGTGTGCTCGCAATTTGCGGAGGACGCTCTGTTGCGCTCGTTCTGCAACATCTGCGCATCGAACACGTCACTACCGTCATCGCAACCGACGAGAGGTGGGTTCCCTTCGACTCGTCAGATCGCAACGATCAACTCTTGTGTCGACACTTTGGCGAGTCGTCGGTCGTTCGACTTCCGTACACCGGTGACCTTGCCGAAGATGCCAAGACATGGTCCAGCAACTTGTGGAACATTGGCACTCCGGATGTTGTGCTGTTGAGCATGGCCGACGATGGACACGTGGCGAGCCTCTTTCCTCGACGCGACACATTGCATTCATTTGCGCCGATCGTCATCGAGCAAAACAGTCCGAAACCACCACTGGTTCGTGTTTCATTTTCGATCGCAACGATTCGATGCATACCAAATCGATTGATTATGGCGATCGGAAGCGAGAAAGCTCCGATGATTGACCAACTGCGACAAGGGCATGACGTGCCAGCAACACTGATCAAGCCCACACGTTGGTATCTTGATAACGCCGCATCAAGCGCGAACGGTGGTGGACGGTAATGGCTGACATGAAGACGGTGATCCTGTGCGGCGGCTTCGGCACGCGAATTCGCGATGTCTCCGCAGACGTCCCGAAACCGATGATCACCATCGGACAGCTACCGATTCTCTGGCACTTAATGAGGTACTACGCCCACTTTGGTAACGACGAATTCGTGCTCTGTCTGGGCTACAAGGGAGAAGTGATCAAGGACTTCTTCCTCAATTATCAAGCCCGGACGCGCGACTTCACGATCGATCTGGGTAAGGACGAAGCAATCACCTATCACTCCCGTGAAACAGAAGTGGGTTGGAAGGTGACCCTGGTCGACACGGGTTTGAACGCGATGACTGGCGCACGGGTGAAGCGTGTGCAACACCATGTTGAAGGCGCCCCATTCATGCTGACCTACGGCGATGGTTTGAGCAACATTGACCTTGGTGCACTGAAGAAGTTCCACGTAAAGCAGGGGAAGACGGCAACGGTTACCGGTGTGCGGCCTCCCGGCCGATTCGGTGAATTGGTGATCGACAAGAACGGGCTCGCGTCCGAGTTCAACGAGAAGCCGCAGGCGACCGGTGGTCGGATTTCAGGTGGGTACTTCGTTCTTCAACCACGAATCTTCGAGTACCTCGACGAGCGAGAAGGTCTCGTGTTCGAGCAAGAACCGATGCGAGCTCTCGTGAGCGACGGCGAGTTGGCCGTATTCGAACACGACGACTTCTGGCAGTGCATGGACACCCATCGCGACTGGACGCTGCTTGACTCGATGGCCACGAGCGAAAGGCCGCCTTGGAAGCTCTGGTAGCAGCGCTCCCCCAGTTCAACGGGAAACGGGTGCTCGTCACTGGCGACACCGGTTTCAAAGGCTCGTGGCTTTCGTTGTGGTTGCACGATCTTGGCGCCGAAGTGTTCGGGTTCGCACTCCCACCCGACGGTCCAGTTTCCCATTTCAACCAACTGGGGCTCCGTTCTCTCATCGACCACGTCGACGGAGACGTTCGTGATGTCGATGCAGTGCGCAAGGTAATTGATCGCGCAAAACCAGACATCGTGATTCATCTGGCCGCTCAGCCCATCGTGCGACGCTCCTATCGAGATCCCAAAGAGACGTTCGACACCAACGTCGCCGGCGGAGTGAATCTCCTCGAAGCGGTCCGTGAGTCGTCCACCGTTCGTTCCTTGGTGTTCGCTACCTCCGACAAGTGCTACCGAAATCGTGAAACCCACGTTGGATACGTGGAAACTGACGAACTTGGTGGACACGACCCCTATAGCGCATCGAAGGCGGCGACAGAACTGGTCTTCTCCTCTTACAACGATTCCTTCTTCAAACACCGCGAGAGTTTCGGTGCGGCTAGTGCGCGAGCGGGAAACGTGATCGGTGGGGGTGATTGGGCAG
>VFQT010004625.1_pt1 | contig 11218 bp, 7 predicted proteins | sample 3512381 | NCBI WGS metagenome assembly VFQT01 (sample SAMN10412376, study PRJNA504923) | tailings metagenome | isolation source: Relicate 2 Philex TSF3 active mining site | place: Philippines: Tuba, Benguet | collected 2017-08-29 | reverse complement strand
AAACAATCACATTGAGGTCATTACCCATGAGATTATGAATCTGCTGTTGAAGTTCCTGACCAGATTGATTATTGACCACTTTGGTGTAGGAAAAACGAAGGTCTCCCAACCCTGCTTCCTTTAATTGCGCACGAAGCAATTCTTCCTCGTGTAAATTTTTGCCACCCTCCTCTTCATCATTTTTCCAGCAATGCGGAAACTTTTTCTCAATTTCTGCTGGCAGTAATCCCGCAAATAGAGCATTCCTTGCGTATTGTGTAGCCGTTGGTAAAATGCTATAAAAACTATCTTCTTCGGTCAATCGAAAACTGGCAGATAGTACGGGCTCAATAGCTTTCCACTGATCAAATCGAAGGTTATCGATCAATACAAAAAAAACGGGCGCCCCCTTTTTTAACAAGGGAAACACTTTGCGCTTGAGCAAGGTATGACTCATGGTTGGCGTGGTATCCGATGCTACTTGAATCCAACTTGCATAGTGACGAGAAATAAATTTGAAAAATTCTGTATTGGCTTCTGTTTTTTGCGATTGCAACACCTCTTCCATCTCCGGACTATCGGTACGCTGCATCTCCAATTCCCAATACACCAATTTTTTATAAATATCACGCCACTCTTTATGATCGGGATCGCTGTTAAGAGCCGTAAATAAATGGCGAAATTGTTGTTGATAGGCTGAGGTGGTTTTCTCTGCTACCAACCGTTTATTATCAATAATTTTTTTGAGGCTGAGCAATACCTGATTTGGATTCACAGGTTTGATGAGGTAATCACTGATTTGAGAACCAATGGCATCGTCCATCAAATTCTCTGTTTCATTTTTGGTAATCAATACCACGGGAAGCGAACGATTGATCTCTTTGATCTTAGCCAGTGTTTCCAAACCCGTAATACCCGGCATACTTTCATCAATGAGCACCACATCCACCGGATGTTCGCGGACATAATCGATGGCTTCAAACCCATTAGTAAAGGTTTGAACTGCGTAGCCCTTGTTCTCCAAAAACAATTGCTGAGAACGCAAACTCTCTATCTCATCATCAACCCAAATTATCCGGGCTAGTGCCATAAGTTCAAATTTAGCTTTTTAAAGGTCCCCTTCGTACTTTTGAAAGATCCCTTGCTGGCTTTAACAAAAATGAAAACAATTCCCACTACCCGAAAAATCATAAACGATCCGGTCTATGGTTTTATTACCATTGATCATCCCTTGATTTTGGCGGTAGTTTCACACCCCTATTATCAGCGTTTACGCAACATACACCAAATGGCTTTTGCGCATTTGGTATACCCGGGGGCCATGCATTCTCGTTTACATCATTCACTGGGTGCCTATCATCTGATGGGAATTGCCTTGAATGAACTAAAGAGTAAGGGCATTGACATTTCTCCTGAGGAAGAACTGGGTGCAAAACTGGCAATCCTTCTTCACGATTGCGGTCATGGACCTTTTTCGCATGCCTTAGAAAAAGAACTAATTCCTGGTGTTCATCATGAGCAGCTTTCCCTATTGATCATGGAGAAACTAAACGAGGAATTCAAAGGGCAACTCACCACAGCCATTGCAATTTTTACGGATCAATACCCGAAAAAATTTCTTCATCAATTGGTATCCGGACAACTGGATGTGGACAGAATGGACTATTTAAACCGGGATAGTTTTTTTACCGGGGTTGCAGAAGGTGTGATTGGCTATGACCGAATTCTTAAAATGCTCACCGTCCATGAAGGCCAATTGATGGTGGAGGAGAAAGCTATTTTTTCAATTGAAAAGTTTTTGATCAGCCGCCGGCTCATGTATTGGCAGGTCTACCTCCATAAAACAGTAGTCAGCGCAGAAATGACCTTGGTACATGCCTTACGAAGAGCACAAGAATTGATTGCAAATGGAATGACTGTAAAAGCTGCCACGGATGCACTCGACTTTTTTTTACAAAATCGCCAAGCTGCCCTATCTATCAAGCAGCATTTAGACCTGTTTTGTCGTCTTGACGATCATGATGTCATGGCCAGCATAAAAAACTGGTGTAACCATCCGGATCGGGTGCTGGCTGAATTAAGCAGGTTGATCGTAAACAGACAACTACTCAAAATTCGCTTTACCCCAGATTCAACTGCTATCTCAACGCTGAATGCACTTCAAAAAGAAACTGCCACTCAGCTGGGGATTACAGAACAAGAGGCCGCTTACTTTGTGTTTACGGGAGAAGCCCGAAACACTACCTACAACCCGAAGGACGAAAGAATTCATATTCTTTTTAAAGACGGACAGGTAAAAGATATCGCCGCAGTAGACAATGCGTTGATCAATTATGGCAGCAGTCTTTCGTACGGAGAAATAAAAAAGCAATACGTGTGTTATCCTGGAAACCTCAAAACAATCCCGCAGTAATATGATGGCGTTTACCGCATCTCAGATTGCCCAATTAATTCAGGGAACGGTGGAGGGAAATCCAATGGCATCTGTGCATGCGTTTGGAAAAATTGAAGAAGCAAGCGCCGGACAACTTTCCTTTTTGGCAAATCCCAAATACGAGGAATACTATTATAGCACTAACGCCTCTGTGGTAATTGTCAATGAAAATTTCCAGCCACGGGAGAAAAAAGAAATCACTTTAATTCGGGTGCCTGATGCCTATTCCGCATTTGCCACTCTGCTTTCCAAATACCAGGAATTACGGCAGCAACAACTAAGCGGAATCGAGCAGCCCAGTTTTGTAGCAGCAAGCGCACAACTGGGAAAAGAAATTTATCTAGGTGCATTTAGCTATGTGGGCGAACGCGCCAAAATAGGAGATCATACAAAAATCTATCCCAACTGCTACATTGGCGATGATGTGGTAATAGGAAAAGGATGTGTGCTGCATCCAGGAGTGAAAATTTATCATCAATGTGTGCTGGGTAACGATGTGATTATTCATGCCGGTACCGTGCTGGGAGGAGATGGTTTTGGTTTTGTCCCCCAACCAGATGGCAGCTTAAAAAAAGTACCGCAGATTGGAAATGTAGTGGTGGAGGATCAAGTTGAAATTGGAGCCAACACCACAATTGACAGAGCCACCATCGGATCTACCATTATTCGAAAAGGTGCCAAACTGGATAATCTAATCCAAGTGGCCCATAATGTTGAAATCGGAAGCAGTACCGTAATTGCCGCGCAGGCTGGAATCAGCGGAAGCACTAAAATTGGAAAAGGGGTGATGATTGGAGGCCAGGCTGGCATTGTTGGCCACATTACCCTGGGTGACGGATCTAAAGTAAATGCACAAAGTGGGGTTAGTAAATCCCTTGACCCTGGCAAAGCAGTAACCGGCACCCCAGCCTACGATTATACCCAGGCCCTACGCAGTCAAGCTGTCAGTCGAAAGCTCCCTGAGTTGGAGAAGCGAATCCTGGAGCTGGAAAGGATCATAAAAGACTTGAAATCAGGTAGTTAATAGCCTAATTTTCGGTCCCTCTCACATTTGTTATCTTTGCAGCACCAAAATTTGCCCATGGCCACCCCTTTTAACCCCGACAAACAACACACCATCGGTAAGCCGGTTACCATTTCGGGCACCGGACTGCATACTGGAATTTTAGCCGACCTAACCTTGCAACCTGCCAATCCCGGATTTGGATTGCAGTTTAAAAGGACGGACCTACCAGAGCAGCCCGTGATTAAAGCAGATTGCGACTTGGTTACTGACACCAGCCGCGGAACTACCCTTGAATCCAATGGTGCTAAAATTAGTACGGTCGAACACGTGCTAGCTGCGTTAGTAGGACTAGGCATCGATAACTGTTTGATTGAAGTAACAGGGCCGGAGATTCCCATCATGGACGGCAGTTCTGCCCCTTTTGTGGAGTTGATCGAAAAAGCAGGTATTCACGAACAAGATGCTGCTAAAACCTGGTACAGCATCGACGAAAATATTTTTCATTACGACGAAGGCAAGCGTGTTGAGATGGTAGCCATGCCTGCGCTGGAGTATCAGATTACTACCTTGATCGATTTTAATTCGCCCGTATTAGGCACACAACATGCCGGATTAAAAAAGATCACCGATTTCAAAGCAGAGGTTTCCTCCTGCCGCACCTTTTGCTTTTTGCACGAGCTGGAAATGCTATTGGACAACAACTTGATCAAAGGTGGCGATGTCAATAATGCCATTGTAATTGTAGACAAGCCCGTTAATGAAAGCGAGTTGAGCCGATTGAAAAAAATATTCAAGAAAGATAAAATCGAAGTCAAAAGCGAAGGCTATCTCAACAATTTGGACCTGCGTTTTCCCAATGAACCAGCCCGACATAAGTTGTTGGATGTAGTGGGCGATTTAGCTTTGGTGGGTTATCCTATCAAAGCCCGGATCATTGCCAACCGTCCGGGGCACAGTAGCAATGTGGCGTTTGCGAAGAAGATAAAACAGTACATCAAAAAGAACAAGCATACCAAGGATGTACCTTATTACGATCCCGCAATTCCTCCCGTGTTGGATCAGCAGTACATTGAAAGAACACTTCCCCACCGTTATCCTTTTGCCTTAGTGGACAAAGTAATCGAGCTCAGTGATACGCATATAGTGGGTGTAAAAAATGTAACATTTAACGAGTGGTTTTTCCAAGGGCATTTTCCTGGCAATCCGGTGATGCCTGGCGTATTGCAAATTGAAGCCCTGGCTCAATGTGGTGGCATTCTGGCCATCAATTTGAGTGGAGAGGGCAGTTATGATACCTACTTCCTCAAAATCGATAATTGTAAGTTTAAGCAAATGGTTCGCCCCGGAGACACGCTCCTCTTGAAGATGGAGCTAAAATCTCCCATCAGACGTGGAATTGTGGAAATGCACGGCACCATTTATGCTGGTGGAAAAGTGTGTACAGAAGCTGATCTGGTAGCCCAGATTGTAAAGCGATAAATGGGGAAAAAACCACCCAAAAAACAAGCCTGAAAAGAGGGTTTCCGCGAGGCGTTTCAGTAGATTTGCAGACCTTGATTTTATGATCAAAATCACTGCGAATCTAGCCCACCATGAGCACTGAAAAAGCCCAATATAGCGCGGATAGTATCCAGGTCCTGGAAGGACTGGAGGCCGTACGCAAAAGACCTGCGATGTACATCGGTGACATCGGTGTAAAAGGCTTACACCACCTGGTGTATGAAGTGGTCGATAACTCAATCGACGAAGCCCTGGCCGGTTATTGTAAAAACATCGATGTAACCATCCACGAGGATAATTCAATTTCCGTTCAAGACGATGGACGTGGTATTCCTACGGCCATGCATACCAAAGAAAAAAGATCGGCACTTGAAGTGGTGATGACCGTGTTACACGCGGGGGGAAAATTTGATAAAGACTCTTATAAAGTTTCAGGAGGATTACATGGTGTGGGGGTGAGTTGTGTGAATGCACTCAGCACAAAACTGCATGTAACCGTACAACGAGAAGGAAAAGTATTTGAACAAGAGTACAAGATTGGTGTACCACAATATGCGGTTCGAGAAGTAGGTACCAGCGATCGCACAGGAACACGCGTTCATTTTTGGCCCGATGGCAGCATTTTTATTACTACCACGTACAACAAGGATATTTTAGAAGGAAGATTACGTGAATTGGCCTACCTCAACCGTGGCGTTCGTATTAATTTAAAAGACCTCCGCGAAGTAGAAAATGGTCAAGCGTATGAGAAAAGCTTTTTCAGTGAAGGGGGGATTGTAGAGTTTGTTGAGATGCTTGACAATAACGCAGGCAGAACACCGCTCATTCCCAAAGTAATTGCCGTAGAAGGCCGCGATGAGTCTACCAATGTGGCAGTAGAAGTAGCCTTGAGTTACAACGATAGTTATAACGAACATATTTACTCCTACGTCAACAATATCAATACCATTGAAGGCGGTACACACGTTTCTGGATTTCGCAGAGCATTGACTCGCGTGTTCAAAAGCTATGGCGATCGTAATGGACTTTTTGAAAAAGCAAAAGTTGAAATTGAGGGAGACGATTTTAGAGAAGGACTAAGCGCCATTATATCCGTAAAAGTTCCTGAACCACAGTTTGAAGGACAGACCAAAACCAAATTGGGTAATAACGAAGTGATGGGCGTGGTAGACAGCACTGTTTCCAAAGTGCTGGAAGCTTACTTGGAAGAAAATCCCAAGGAGGCAAAAAATATTGTTGCCAAAGTAATTCTTGCCGCGCAAGCGCGTGCAGCTGCACGTAAAGCTCGTGAATTAGTACAACGTAAATCAGTACTCAGCGGAGGCGGTTTACCTGGTAAGTTGGCTGACTGTTCGGATCGTAACCCGGATAAATGTGAGCTATACCTAGTGGAGGGAGACTCCGCAGGTGGTACAGCCAAGCAAGGAAGAGACCGAGGCTATCAAGCTATTCTTCCCTTGCGTGGTAAAATCCTCAACGTAGAAAAAGCAATGGAGCATAAGATCTACGACAATGAGGAAATCAGAAATATGTTTACAGCCTTGGGTGTAAAGATTGGAACACCAGAAGATCCCAAAGCACTTGATCTCAGCAAACTCCGTTACCATAAGTTGATCATCATGACCGATGCCGATGTGGACGGATCACATATTGCCACACTGATCCTAACGTTCATCTATCGTTATATGAAGGAGATGATCGAACAAGGGTATGTTTATATCGCGCAGCCCCCACTTTATCTCGTGAAAAAAGGTAAAGAACAGGCTTACGCATACAATGAAGATCAACGCAAGGCATTGGTTGAAAAACTGGGTGCCGGTAAAGAAGATTCTGTCACGATCCAACGTTACAAGGGATTGGGAGAGATGAACGCCGAGCAATTATGGGAAACTACCATGAACCCGGCTACGCGTACACTCAAGCGTGTTACTATTGAAAGTGCTGCAGAGTCCGATCGTATTTTCAGTATGCTAATGGGTGATGAAGTTGCACCACGTCGTGAGTTCATTGAGAGCCACGCGAAATACGCAAAACTAGATATCTAGTTTTTTCCCTGTAAGGCATAATTAAAACTAAACTGATACAGTGGTAAACTGTATACAGGTTCAGGAGGTTTATCGTAACGATACACCTGTGCTTTGAGATGAACGGCATAGCTAATTTCTAATCCAAATCCCAGCGAGTACCCACTATAGATACCATTGGTATTAAGCCCCTCTAAAAAAATATTCAACTGCGATGGGTTAGTATAAGCAGCATGATACCGAATACTGACCCAACAAGTACCCATATTAGCGGAACGATCTTTTTCCCAGGCACCCGTTTGGAAAAATAATCCCAGCGTAGCAAAGCTGTTTAAAAAATTATGCGGTCTGCCATTTAGCCAACTCCCCGGAAGAGTAGTGCGATAACCCGTCAACAAACGTTCGCCCAATTGATAAATAAAACCAGCTTGGGTAATTTTTTCTTGTTTGCCAAAGCATCTCCAGCCATCGATACTAAAATTGAGAAGACCACTGAGTGGTGTAATAAATTGGGCAACTAAGTGTTCATTGGTCCGCGCAGCCATTCCCATTACCTGTGCTGGAAAAGCATTATTACTAACTCCACTGTAGATGGTAAAAGGAAGGGAGAACTTATCAGGTTCTCCAATCCGTAAACGAATCAACCTTGCAGAAGCACTTACCTGCCCACTACTCACCAAATCAATAAAGCCCGCATTGAGCACTTCGGTTTTAGGACTCGTATTTTTTCTAATTAATGTATCAGCGATAAAAGCAGCCGCCCATAAAGGAAAAAACAAAGCCATTAAAATCAATACACCACCGATCGTTTGCACAAAACGGCTTTGTTCAATTTCCATAACAGGGTCGGTTTCCAAATAAGTAAATCGATTTTAAGTAAGAACTATTAAAATGAATATCGAAGGTTAAGAACTCCTCTTGGCTATTACGAATCGAAAGCGCATAAGGGTGAATCTGTTGCAAAACTGACTTTGCATAACGATGATTTGGCACTTGTATATAGGGTAACCCATTCAAAGGCCAGGGCTGATTATTACAAGGATCAAATTGAAGCGTGCAATAACTAATTCCCACTTGCTGCATCCGGTCTCTTCCCCACCCAATCCATTTCTTTTTATATACCCGTGCTACACCCTTTAAATTTGTTTTAGTGGCACGCCCATCCAAAAGAACCCCTCGCTGCAAGACCTGATAACTTATTTTCCGGCGATGATCTGGACTTAGGTTTCGATCAAGTGGTATGGTTTCTTTAAAAGAAGCACGCGCTACGGCATGACAATCTCCAAATACATTGGTGTTAAGCCAATTCAAGATATCCTCAATCTCTCGCCAGTTATCAAAAATGAACAAGAGAATTTCTTTCAACTTCGATTGTTTGCCTTTCCCTATGTTGTTTTCCATTACCTGGATCAATTCCGGTTCGGGATTCGTGAGTTCCAGTTCCCAGTCTGCATTAAATACACACCAGAAATAATCATCTTGCAAGGGTTGCTCCAACTGCAAATCAGGCTCTGATAAATCTTGGTCGCTTGCTAACCAATTGTCAGTTGCCTGATCAATCGACATTCGCGCTGATGTAAAACCCAATTGACGGGCAAATTCCTGGCTGGCATAATTGATGGTTAATTGAAAAACTTTTTCCTCCAGGTAATCTATTAAATACAGGTCTTTACTATTCATGGGCTGATCAACCACACAACCTGACATTGCTCTATAGTTGGTCTGGATGCCAGTAGCTGCTTGGACAAAAAATTGATCATACACACTATCCAACCGATTAAGCGTCTTTGCAATATTCACAACGGATCGCAAATCCCGGTAATGCGGCTTTGCTTGCGCAACAAAAACTTGCTCGGCTTGAATCAAGGCTGTTACCTGCTGCTGTATATCCCACTTAATTTTTTCAAATTGTTGCACCCAGGGTTGCGTAAGGGAAGATAACCCAGCATCCTGCTGATAACAATCAAAAACAGGTGGGTAGAGAGGCTGGGCCTGGCCGTACAAGAACTGACCCAAAAGACAAAACAATATATAAATTTTTTTCATAGGTGAGGTTTTTAGGAGTAATTGGTTAACAGGAATAAAATTGAGGGATGGGGTAAAAAAATACCCGCGGAAAATGGCGGTGATAGCGGTTTTTTTTCTTCTCGGCCGGAACACTTACCTTCACGACCTAAACACGAAAACTTTTTAACATGTCAGACATCAAAATCACCGCGTACAACGTAAAGACAAAAGAGAAAGGCTGCGTTATGCAGGATGCTGTTATCACCAAAACTGCCAAAGGTGCTTATATGGCACAAGGAAACGATGGCAAGGGAAATAAATTAACCACGCTGATGAACGAAGAAAAAGCACTGGCGGCTATCAAAGCTGGTGTTGCCAAGCAAGGCTGGTAATTCTTTCAGCAAATAGAGAAAGAGGTGGGTACAGGTTGTGCTCACCTCTTTTTTTGTACCCAATTGTTTAAGCTGGAGAGGAATCGATGTACTGTTTCCATACCATTCACTTCATTTACGACCAATAAAAATAAACGACCGGTCTGTTTAAGATGGGCTTGTCGGGTTTCTGTTTGTAGATAGGAAAGAATCGAATGGAAAGTTGTTGATTCAAAATAAGGAGAGTCAGGGCGATTAATAAAAAAGCAACGAAGCGTTTGATCTTTCAAACTCATTTTCTCAAATCCCAATTCAATAGCCAGTTTGCGACAGCGAACGGTTACAAATAAATCTTCTACGGGCTTGGGTATCGGGCCAAATCGATCGGCAATTTCGTGATGCATCTCCACCAATTCTTCCTCTGTTTCACAAGTGTCCAAGCGCTGATAGAGTGACAAACGTTCGGTAATACTGGAAACGTAATCATCAGGAATTAAAATTTCTAAATCCGTATCAATGGTACAATCCTGAACAAAATCATCTTGTTTTGCAATCTCTTCTTTGAAGAGTTCTTTGAAATCACTTCGCTTCAATTCACGAATAGCCTCATTGAGAATTTTCTGATACATCTCAAAACCAATCTCAGCCATAAAGCCACTTTGTTCGCCCCCCAATAAATTACCCGCTCCTCTAATATCCAGATCGCGCATGGCAATTTGAAATCCACTGCCTAACTCGCTGTGCTGTTCCAAAGTCTGCAATCGCTTTCTCGAATCGTTGGGCAAGGTACTCAGTGGTGGTGCCAATAAATAACAGAATGCTTTTTTATTACTTCTTCCTACACGACCTCTCAATTGGTGTAAATCACTCAATCCAAACTGATGCGCATTGTTGACAATGATGGTATTGACAGAAGGAATATCCACGCCACTCTCCACGATATTGGTACAGACCAGTACATCATAGCGACGGTCTATAAAATCAAGAATTCGTTCTTCTAATTCATGGCCTTCCATTTGACCGTGTGCATAACCTATTGAAAGATCCGGGCAAAGACCTTTTAAAATAGAAGCCATTTCTGCAAGCCCTGCAATTCGGTTGTAAATAAAGAATACTTGCCCTCCTCGTTCTGTTTCAAAATAGATGGCATCACGAATCTGATCTTCGTTATAGACCATCACTTCGGTTTGAATGGGCTGCCGATTGGGAGGTGGTGTATTAATAATACTCAAATCACGCGCTCCCATGAGTGAGAACTGTAATGTACGAGGAATAGGAGTTGCCGTTAATGTCAAACAATCCACGGTAGATCGAAGTGTTTTAATTTTTTCTTTGTGTGCAACTCCAAATTTTTGTTCTTCATCCACTACCAATAACCCTAGGTCCTTAAACACCGTTTCTTTTCCCAAAAGCCCATGCGTACCAATAATGATATCAATTTTTCCCTCAGCCAATTTTTGTAGGGTTTCCTTTTTTTGTTTGGCAGATTTAAATCGGTTGAGATAATCTACGGTTACCGGAAAATCCTTGAGTCGTTCTTTAAATGTTTTATAGTGCTGAAAAGCAAGAATAGTGGTAGGCACCAAAACAGCCGCTTGCTTTCCATCCACACAGGTTTTGAAGGCAGCCCGTATTGCAACTTCAGTTTTTCCAAAACCCACATCGCCACAAACCAATCGGTCCATGGGTGAAGCAGATTCCATATCTTTTTTTACATCGGCAGTGGCCTTACTCTGATCCGGTGTATCCTCGTAAATAAAGGAAGCCTCTAACTCGGTTTGTAAATAATTATCAGGCGCGTGTGCAAATCCTTGTTGCGCTTTTCGGGTAGCATAGAGTTTTATCAGATCAAAGGCAATTTCCTTGACCTTGGACTTTGTTTTTTCCTTTAACCGGT
>VFQT010004623.1_pt1 | contig 11220 bp, 10 predicted proteins | sample 3512381 | NCBI WGS metagenome assembly VFQT01 (sample SAMN10412376, study PRJNA504923) | tailings metagenome | isolation source: Relicate 2 Philex TSF3 active mining site | place: Philippines: Tuba, Benguet | collected 2017-08-29 | reverse complement strand
GTCATGTGCCAGATGGAAATTTTCTTTCGATTTGGAGACACCTTTTTGTCTGGCAAACCCTACAAGGTTGTCCGATGAGAGGTCGTATTGATTTCCGATGGTAAGGCAATTGGAAATTGAATAAACGTCCTTTACATGTTTTGCTGCCCATTGTTTATCGACAGTTTCAAGCACCCAGGCATCGTCAGCGTTGGCGATCAGGAAACTGTTGTGATAATACAAGTCATTGCCATGTGCACCACAATTACCGCCCTGACCGAATTGTTCCAAATGGTCTATGATGACTTGCAAGGCTTCGCGCGGAGTATTGGCGCGCTCGAGTGCGAGACGCAGTAGGTCCATGCCAAGCAGGGCTGGTTCTTTGTTTGCGGGCACTTTGGAATAGATGGCTTCGTTGCCTATCACCAACCCATGTTCATTGACGCCAATTTCTGCACCCCACATCCAAAACGGCTTGGAAAGAAAAACCGCATGGGTGTGTGACGCTTGAGGAATTTCAATGTATGTGCATTTCACCTTGCTTCCTGCGGGATGGTCCGCGGCAGGGATGTGAACAAGGTGCTGTCCCTCGTTGGGTGGACGGTCTGAATTTTTCCCGAATACGGCTATGCCATTGGTGGTGGCGAGTTTGGTTGCAATGAGAGTGTCACACATAGCTTTTAAATGTCCTTCTCAAGTGGCGATTATTCGAAATTATATCTTGTTCCATACCGCTGCATGCATCTTCACCCGCACACGCACACGGGCATCCGCATTGGATGATGCCCACAGCGATGAGGTTTTTCGGTACACAGACTCATCCAATTTTTCAAAGCCATCCCATTCGGTTTCCATAAATTCTTTCATTTCAGAGGGCGTATCCCAGTAGTAAAAGAAGGGAAATTCTTCCGCAGTTTTTTGGATGAACCATCCGCGGGCTTCTGCTTCACTCATGGCTTGATTCGCCGCCGCATCATCAGCAACACTTATTGGCAAGTCGCTCAACCTACCCGATACCTGCCAGCCTGCCGAAGAGACAATCTCCACCGACCACGAATCCTCCAGCGGACGCAGGTCAAGTAGAGTCCCATTTGGTTTGAGAACCCTGTGAATTTCGCTCAGAGCATGGACCATGCTCTCATGTTCCAGTCATCAGAGTGACCAGGCAAGGATGGCAATATCAAATGTTTCTGTTGAAAAGGGGATGTGACGCGCACTTGCACCCGTGAATTTTATTTTTGGATGCAAGCCTATAGGACAGTCTGCCCGGGCGATGCGCAAGGCATCATGATCCGGGTCGAAAGCTGATACGTGTTTTGCGGAGTCAGCGTACTTGAAGGTCAAACGTCCCTCACCGCAGCCGACTTCCAGAACGTGCTTATCCTGAAAATCGACCAGACGGTGAAGGGTTTTCTTCTCAAGCGCTTCGGGATCTTTTTGCAATGTCATGACTTAGCAGACGCAGTGATTAACTCATTTAGTACTTTTTTATCCACATCTGTCAATTTTTTGATGTACAAGCAACCCTTGCCTGTGGTGAACTTGCCCAGCTTCTTCAACAGGCTTTCATCCAGCGAAACGTATAAGGTGATGTTCTGCTTGCGCGGCGAAAAGCCGATCTTCATCCAATCCAACTCACGTCCGCTTTCGTAAACCAAGTGCTGCTCGCCAAAACCAATGATGCTGGAGCCCCACATCTTGGGTTTTGCCTTGGTCGCTTTTTCCATCATCTTTGCGATCTCAAAACAATCGGCACGCACTTGTTCATCTTGAACGGTCTCTATAAAGTCTTCAACGCTGGCTTCGTTCTTTTTTGTTTTTAATTCAGCTTTCTTTGCCATGGGTTTTATCCTTTCAGTTAGTAGTTGGCGAACCGGATATATTTTAGCTTATTTGTTCTAAAATTGGAAAGGATAAGATTGTTCTGTGTGGTGGGATGATTATTACAATGTGTCCAGTATCTTGAAATGCACTTGTGGGGCTTTTCGTTCCACAACTTTTTCAGAAGCCAGTGCAAGCCGCAATAGGGTAGCTTCATCCCAAGCACGACCCATAGCCTGTAATCCAATGGGTAAGCCGTTTTGCGTGTAACCAACCGGAAAGGTGATAGCAGGTAAGCCGGTCAGATTTCCAGCAGTAGCAAATCGCATAATTTCCACGGTGGTGCTCAGATCAGAATCGCCATCAGGTAAAGCGCCTTTCTTGATTCCAGGAGCAGGGATGGCAGTGGTGGGGGTGAGGATAACGTCCACTTCTTTGAAGGCATTATTGAAATGACGGATCGTTCGCGTGCGGATGCGCTGGGCTTTGACATAATCATCCGCGCTGAATTTTCGCCCAAGAGCAAGATTGATGCGTACATCCAAACCATGTTTTTTATAATGCTTGTGATAAGTCCGATTCATGGAATGTACCATTTCACTGACGATGGTCACCGTATGGGCAATGCGATTCGCTTCAAGGTTTGGGATGACGATCTCTTTGATCTCACAACCCATCTCCTCGAATTTCTTGAGCATTGCATTACAGGCGTCTACTACTTCCTTATCTGCATGTTCAAACCATTGGCGATAGATGCCGATCTTTAAACCTTTTAAGTTGAGATTGTCCCAACCTTCCAAGGTAGGCAAAGGCTGGTGTAAAGAATTTTCATCTTTCAAATCAGGACCAGCCAGAAGGGCGTAGGTTAGGGCAACATCAGTGGCAGTCGCCCCGATGGGACCAATATGCGCCACACTCCAATCTAGAGGGAATGCGCCATGTTCGCTCACGCGCCCAAATGTAGCTTTCAAACCGACCAAACCACAAAACGCTGAAGGGATGCGGATGGACCCGCCTCCGTCTGCTCCGATGGCAACGGGCACGAGTCCTGCCGCAACGGCAGTGGCAGAGCCGCTCGAACTTCCACCTGTGAAATGGTTGGGATTATACGGATTGCGAGTCGTACCATGATGCGGATTCAACCCAAAGACATTGATGCCGATCTCGTGCATATTCGTTTTGCCAATCAGTAATGCGCCGACTTTACGTAAGCGTGCAGCTACTTCTGAATCTTCTTTTGCAGGCGCTTCCCCTAAGAACGAAGTGCCAACTGTGGTTGGGTATGGAATCATATCCATTTCATCTTTGATCGCTACCGGTACACCATCAAAGACACTGAGCGGTTTACCGTTCTTGATTCTCTCAGTCGATTCGAGTGCCTGTCGCATCACATCATCACGGTTGACGGCGATGAACGCTCGCAGCGGCGTTTCCGATTTATCACTGGCTTCAATGGCGTCCAGTACTTTTTTTGCAACTTCTTCTGGTGTCGTTGTACCATCACGATACGCTTTGGCAATATCAAAGATGGTTGTGAATTGGAATCCATTTGTATTCGAAGGAGTTGTGGGCCACTGGGTTTCAGGGACAGCCGCATCTTTCGTCTGTAACTCACCGACATAATGGAATGGTAAATACGTTGGCGCTTCTTCGAAATGTTGTTTGCGCAGCCAATTCAATCCAGCGCTTTCGAACAAGCTGGGAATCAACGCGCTTTGCAAAGGTCCTTCCACCAAAGAAGCAAATAACTTCAACGCCCCACCTGCTAGATATGGCAACTTCACCGACTTGAGATCATACTCATCGCTCATGGATTCACCTCGTTAGATTACCAGCACTTTTGATCCGCGAATATTACCTTGCTTCATTTCGACCAATGCCATATTGGCATCATCCAGCCCATATTCTTGATATTCCGGTTTGATTCCCGCCTGCGCTGCCACTATTAAGAACTCGCGCACATCGTCACGCGTGACATTTGCCACGCTTTTGATCTCTTTCTCCATCCACAAATGCGTTGGGTAATGGATTTGAAGAAGCGCATCCTTATCTTTTTCTTCTTTCCGGATCGCATTGACAACCAAACGGCCACCCGGTTTCAGGATTTTCAACGCCTCCACATCCGGACCCCAAACTGGAGTGGTGTCAATAATCGCATCCAACCCCTCTAGCGGATTCTCATCTATTGCGCCTGCCCAAGCCGCTCCCAGCGACAACGCGAACTCTTGCTCAGCTGGGTTTCTGCTGAATACAAAAACTTTTGAATTTGGGAAATTATATTTTGTCAGTTTCAACACCAAATGGTTCGACCCGCCAAAGCCCATCAATCCAAGAGACTGTCCATCTTGAATGTTGCTCAATCGCAGTGAGCGATATCCGATCGCGCCAGCGCATAACAAAGGCGCAGCTTCTGAATCTGATAATGACTCTGGAATTCGATGTACAAAATCTGCACGGACTTTCATGTACTCGGCGTATCCGCCGTTGATATCTCGCCCTGTTGCTTTAAAATGCGGACAAAGATTTTCCCGTCCGCTTTTGCAAAAGTCACATTCCCCACATGCTGATGCGATCCACGCCACGCCTACACGTTGACCTTTGTTCTCGCCTTCTTCGATAACACCCACCACCTGATGCCCTGGAATGACAGGCAATTGCGGCGGGGGCATTCTGCCTTCGATCTCGTCCAACTCGGTGTGGCAAACTCCGCAACGGGTGACGCGTAGCAGAACCTCGCCTGGGTTGAGAGTCGGCTCGGGGTGTTGAACCAGCTTCAAAGGAGGTTGAAGCGGTGTTACATCCCCGAGTGACTCAAGCAGCATGGCTTTCATTCTGGATCGCCAATCACAAGTCTGCCAATTTTATGATCTACTTACCTAGCCTGTTCCAAATTGACGATCGCCTGCATCACCCAAACCAGGCACAATATACGCGCGTTCGTTGAGATGATCGTCAATCGCTGCAACATAAATATCAATATCGGGGTGAGCATCCTGCATGGCTTTGATTCCTTCTGGCGCAGCGATCAACCCAACGAACTTGATCTTGGTCACACCCCAACGTTTTAACACCTCAGCAGTCGCTGTGGCAGAGCCGCCTGTGGCAAGCATTGGGTCTAGGATGAGACACACAGCAACACGCGGTTGAACGGGTAGCTTGTTGTAATACTCTACAGGTTTAAGGGTCTTTTCATCGCGATACAAACCGATGTGCCAAACCTCCGCACTGGGCATCAATTCCCAAATGCCTTCGACCATGCCCAAGCCAGCCCGCAGGATCGGCACCAACCCGATCTTTTCCTGCAACTGTTGAGCGGTCGTTTTTGTCAGCGGTGTTTCGATCTCCACTGGGGTGGTGGCAAGGTCGAGGGTGGCTTCATATGCAAGAAGTCCCGCGATCTCTTTAACGAGTTGGCGGAACTTCTTGGGTTTGGTTTCTTTATCTCTGAGGATCGAAAGCTTATGGGCAATGAGCGGGTGTTTGGATGCGTAAACGTTAGACATGAATTATTCTCCAAAATGAGTTGACCAATTATACCCAGCAGTGTGGGCATTTATAGCCATAAAAGTGATGTTTGTCCCGTGACTTTATCAGACGGTTTCGTTACACTGGAAAAAAGGAGTTCATATGAACGGAAACGATTTTATGGCATGGGTGCTGCGTTCACCATTGCACGGCATATTGAGCAAAGGCATGATGCTTATCACGGTTACTGGGCGCAAGACTGGCAGGAAATACACATTACCTGTCGAATATTTTGAAGCTGATGGCTTTCTATGGATCGTCACCAGCCGTGATCGAACCTGGTGGCGTAACTTGCAGAACGGAGCTGAGGTGGAACTTCTCCTCAAAAACCAGCCGTTAAACGCATATGCCAGCCTTGTGACCAATCTTGAACAAGTAGAAACGCATTTGCTTGATTATGTGCGTAAGGCTCCATTGGCGGCGAAAGCAATGGGTCTTCGCATGGAGAATAAAATACCAAACGCAGAAGATCTTGCCCGTGAAGCCAAAAAGCGGCTATTCGTCCGAATTCAATTAGCGAAATAGCACGAACGGCAATGCGCCAAGGAGCGCACACACAACGAATCCAATGACAAGCACTGTCAGGCAGCTTGGAAGAAGCCAGCGGATCCATGTCCACGCGGCATAGGTGTTCCAAGCTTTGAAGATAAAGGGCTGGGCTTTACCAAGGAAGTCAGGCGCTTCTTTTTTATAACTTGAGGTTGGTCTGCTTTTTGGAAGTTTATTTTCGGCTGTGGCTTTAGTTTTCACCCGCATCTCAACAGGGATGATCAGGTTCGCGCCGCAATAGGTACATGCCATTTGGCTCGCACCAGGCAGCGGCTCGTTTGGTCCGCCACAAGCTGTACAGGGAATGGATTCTTTCATGGCGGCTATTATATAACCAAAAAAACATGGACAGCCTGGCGCTGTCCATGTTTTTTTTTTCGTTAGAATGCACTGATCACTGACCAAAAGGTTCCGCCTAGGATGAGCAGGACCATCAACATGATGAATCCTGTGATCAAACAACTGAACCCGAAAGACCAGGCAGTGATCTTTTTGGCAGTATCTGCATAACTTTGAGCCATGGGGGCATAGGCATTCATTACATTGTTCGTATAAGCGCTGACATCATATACTTGTGAATGAGACAGCCCTTCCACTGTACGGCGGGCATCCATTTCGCTAATGCTGGAGAAGCTCAAATATTTCTGAACAGCTTCTTCTTTTTTACCGGCTTGTGCCAGTTGTACAACCTGTGACCATTGGGCACCATAACCTATCATTGAATTCAGGTCCATGCCGAACATATTGTCGTTATTGTTGGAAGAAGCCTGGGTTTGTGAAGCAGCGGGCTTTCTCAAATTTTCTGGGATGACGATCGAACTTGAACAATAAGGGCATTTGGTGGTGCTGGCTCCGCTGGGCGGGTCAATGGGGCCTCCACAGCTGGGGCATTTGATCAACTTCATGGTGTATTCAGACATGGCGATTCTCCTCGGGTTGGCGATGGGGTGATTATACGCTCGGGGATTTTGGAGCAAAGGTGCCATTCGTACTATTTCAGATTAAAATCAAATCCAGACCAACTTAACGAGGAGAAGTCTATGACCGAACAGTTTACGTTTGGCGGTGATATCGTTTGGAGACCTACTCAGGCTCAGGTGGAAAACGCCAACCTGACCACTTTTATGCATACATGGGGAATAAAGGATTTTGACGCGTTGATGGAAAGGTCTACGCAGGATGTAGCATGGTTTACCGAAGCGGTCTTGAAGTTTTTAGATGTGCGTTTTTATGAGCCGTATTCGAAGATTGTTGACCTAAGGTATGGTATTCATTTCCCGAAGTGGTGTCTAGATGGGAAGATGAATATCGTTTTTAATTGTGTTGAGAAGTGGGCTGAAAACAAGGAAGAAAAGGGAAAGATCGCCATTGCATTTGAAGGGGAAGAGGGAAGAACAAAAACACTTACCTATGATGAATTGAATCAAGAGATCAATAAGACCGCCAATGCTTTGCGTTCTTTAGGGTTGGGCAAAGGCGATGCCATTGGTATCTTTATGCCCATGACGCCAGAGATCGTGGTGGCTTTGCTTGCCATTGCAAAAATCGGCGGCATCATTCTGCCGTTGTTCTCAGGCTATGGGGCTGGTGCCATCGTTTCGCGCATGGTGGATGCAGAAGCAAAAGCTCTCTTCGCAGCGGACGGAGCCTTCCGTCGGGGTAAAGCGGTGGAGATGAAATCCATTGCTGATGAGGCGGCGGAACAGATATCCACCCTAAAGCACATGATCGTTCTGAAACGGACAGGGCAGGATGTAAAGATGAACGTCGAAAGAGATCATTGGTGGCATGAGTTGGTGGATGCGCAGAGCCATGTATGTGAAACCGAAAAGACAGATGCCGAAGACCCCTTGATGATAATTTACACCTCTGGCACCACAGGCAAGCCGAAGGGTGCTTTACACACTCATTGTGGATTTCCCATCAAAGCCGCGCAAGATATGGCGTTTGGCACGGATGTGCATCAAGGTGATGTCATTTATTGGATGACGGATATGGGCTGGATGATGGGTCCATGGCTGGTGTTTGGGAGTCTGATCCTTGGAGCGACGATGTTCCTTTATGATGGCGCGCCAGATTTTCCAACCCCCAGCCGGCTTTGGGAGTTGGCTGAGAAGCATAAGATAAACCAAATGGGGGTTTCACCGACGTTGATCCGTTCGTTGATCCCACATGGGGATGAGTATTACGCAAAACATGATCTGTCTTCGCTGAAATGCTTTGCATCCACGGGCGAGCCATGGAACCCTGACCCATGGATGTGGTTATTTGAAAAAGTGGGTGGCGGACGGATTCCCATCATCAACTACTCCGGCGGGACGGAAATCTCGGGCGGAATAGTGATGGGCAATATGTTGCTGCCGCTGAAACCCTGTTCCTTCTCTGCACCCTGCCCAGGCATGGATGCGGATGTTGTGGATGAGAATGGCAAATCGGTTCGAAATGCAGTGGGTGAGTTAATCATCAAAGCGCCATGGATCGGGATGACCCGTGGATTTTGGGGTGACAAACAACGATATCTTGATACCTATTGGTCGCGCTGGGAGAATGTATGGGTGCATGGCGATTTTGCGGCAGTGGATAACGACGGCTTGTGGTACATCCTTGGACGCTCAGACGATACGATCAAGATCGCAGGCAAACGGTTGGGTCCGGCTGAGGTGGAGTCGATCCTCGTCCGGCATGAATCCATTATCGAGGCGGCAGCGATCGGGGTGCCGCACGAGGTCAAGGGGAGTGAATTGGTCCTTTTCGCAGTGACCAAGCCGGGTGTGGAAAGAAGCGCGGCTCTTCGTCAGGAATTACATGAAATGGTGGTGGCAGAGATGGGCAAGCCGCTCGCGCCAAAAGCCATCCTTTTTGTGAACGATCTGCCCAAGACTCGCAATGCCAAGGTGATGCGGAGAATGATCCGTGCAGCGTATTTGGGTTTGGATTTGGGGGATACCTCATCGCTGGTGAACCCGGCGGCGGTGGAGGAGATTCGGATCGCTAAATAAAGTTATAACTCATGTATTCTTTGTGGATCTGACCTATACTGGAATCATCCATTGGAAGGAGGATTCCATGATTGCCAGATTCCACATTGTTGTTTTGGGGGTCATGTTTTTAGTACTTGCTTGCGGTGAAAAGGTTGAAACGCCTGCCCCTCTCCCGGTGCTGGCAACGGAATTTGTCCCGAATACCCCAACGATTGAGGCATCTCCTACAGTAACGGAGGTGCCTCATTTCATGATTCCTGGTGAAATTCCTGCAAATCCAAATGGCATTGTGGGTGATCAGGATTCATCTGTGACCGCTGATGAAAATCGTGCTCCAAGTGGTGACAGGTTCACATTCAGCCGCTTTGAACGTCCATTCAACTCAACAGCTATGGATATCTATTTTCCGTCCATTGATATTCAAGGTGCGAAATTTTTTCAGGATGATACCTGGTTGTATGTTGAGATCCAGTTGAAGGATACGGGCGAAGAGGGTTTTTCGCTGGATGGAAAATACGGCTTTGAGATCGATCTGGATACTGCTGGAGGCGGGGACTTGCTTGTTTTAGCGTCGAATCCATCTTCTACCGAGTGGTCTACAGCAGGGGTGGAAGTGTGGGAGGATACGAACGATGATGTGGGTGGACTGACGCCGACCATCACAGATAAGGATCCTATTGCTTGCGATGGGTATGAAGCCATGATGTTTGGTTCTGACCGATTCAGTGATCCAGACCTGGCTTGGGCGCGCGTATCACCTGCGGATATTCATGTGGTTCAGATCGCTGTCAAACGAGAAATCTTGAAAGGAGATACGAACTTCCTTGTGGGTATTTGGGCGGGGAATGATGATCTGAACCCGGCTATGTTCGAGATCAATGACCTTTTCACCCATGAGCAGGCAGGGACATCTGTTGTGGAACTTCCGAATTTTTATCCCATTAAAGAGATCTCAGAGTTGGATAATACCTGCCGGATGGCGATCGGGTTCCAGCCGCGTGGAAATGAGCCGGGCTTGTGTCCGCAGCCAGCGAAACCAGGCGAAGAAACTCCATCAGAATCGGGAGGTGGTACATGCCCGCCTCAATATGTGGTTTGCTTCGCTACAGGGAATCAGGTTATTTGTATTTGTGCACAACCATGAAAAGGACGGTGGCACCAATAAGAAGCCAGTAGAGCCAATCACAATTTACAATTAATCAACCAAGACATTGATTCATAAAAGCAGGGCTGGCTGGTAAGAGTGCCAGCCCTGTTTTGTATTCAGTCCTTTCTAACTTTTTTTAAAAGCAATTTGTGAGCGCACTGGGTATAATTATCAGGTCTCGCAACTCGCGGGAAAAGGAGTTTGAATGAAAAACGTTCGAAGTGTGATACTGGGTGTGACCCTTATGTTGGCGGTCATCCTAACCTCCTGTGGATCGCCAACGCCCGAAGTGGTGACAGTGGTGGTTACGGCAACACAAGCCCCGGCAACCGAAATTCCCACGGCACTGCCAACCCAGACCCTCGCACCAGTGACGCTTGGCGGACCGCAAGGCGGTGAAACGATCAAATGGATCGACGGCAGCACGCTGGTTTACATCCCTGCGGGCACGTTCACCATGGGCTATGGCGGAGATGCTCCCGTCCACAGTGTTTCGCTGGATGGCTATTGGATCCACCAGACCAAGGTAACGAATGACATGTTCAACCTGTGTGTGAAAGCAGGCGCTTGTACTTCTCCAAACCAGGAGCTTGGCGGACCGGTTTTTACAAACCCCGGTTTTTCCAGCAATCCGGTTGTTGGTGTGACGTGGGACCAGGCACAAGCTTATTGTTCATGGATCCAGGGCAGCCTGCCGACCGAAGCTCAATGGGAAAAAGCTGCTCGCGGAGCGAATGGCAATCTTTACCCATGGGGCAATTCAAATCCCACTTGTGACCTGTTGAATTTCTCCAATTGTTATGGACGTACGACAAACGTCAAAACATATGAGGCGGGAAAGAGTCCGTTTGGAGTGTTCGACATGTCTGGGAATGTGTTCGAATGGGTGTATGACTGGTACGATTCAGCATATTATGCCAGTTCACCTGCTGATAACCCGACGGGTCCGCAGACCGGGCAATATCGCAGCATTCGCGGCAGTTCCTTTGAAACCTCTGAAGAACAGGTGGACCCGGCGATCCGCCGTTTCAACGAACCTACCGATAGTGGACGTGATATTGGCTTCCGTTGTGCGGTTGCCAATCCCCAGCCTTTTGCACCGTATTGTCAATTGACTGCCCACGTGCCAGCCAATCAATTGGATTCATCTACCAGTTGTACCCTGCCTGAAGGTGTGGTCGTTAACCAATACTGTAAGAATGGTGATGGTTATGGTGT
>VFQT010004622.1_pt1 | contig 11222 bp, 12 predicted proteins | sample 3512381 | NCBI WGS metagenome assembly VFQT01 (sample SAMN10412376, study PRJNA504923) | tailings metagenome | isolation source: Relicate 2 Philex TSF3 active mining site | place: Philippines: Tuba, Benguet | collected 2017-08-29 | reverse complement strand
AAGGCAAAGACCGGAACGCTCAATGGAACTACTAACTTGGCGGGTTACATTGAATCTGGCGATCGTGAATATGTTTTTGTAATTATCTCCGATAAGCATCCGCGCACTTATAGCGCTGCTAAACGTGCGCGAGCAACCGTGGATCGAATTCTTGGAAAGATTGCCGCACCGTTATTGCCACAACCAGCGCCACAGATATCACCAGAACCAGTTGTAGAACAACCAGAAGTAGCGGTTAATTCGTAGTCAGGTACCCTAAGCGCGTGTCACTCATACGCGCCTATGTAGATCTCATGAAGTTGCGTGTTGTTGAGCTCTTAATCATTACAACTCTGCCAGCGATGGTTCTTGCAGAAGAAGGACTTCCTTCATTTGGTTTAGTTGCGGCCACACTTATTGGCGGGACTTTGGCAGCCGGCTCGTCTAATGCTTTTAATATGGTGATTGAGGCTGAAACAGATAAGTTGATGGCGCGAACTTCTAAGCGACCACTTGTTGTCGGGACAGTGACACATCGTCAGGCGCTAGTTTTTGCAACACTCATTGGTGCTCTATCTCTTGCAATTTTCCAGATATTCACAACACCGCTAGCAACTCTCTTGACTGCACTGGCAATCTTTTACTACGTAGTTATTTACACAATTCTGCTCAAGCCAAATACATCTCAGAATATTGTCTGGGGCGGTGCAGCAGGATGCATGCCAGTACTTATCGGCTGGGCTGCAGTTACAGGTTCTCTTACCTGGGTTCCAGTTGCATTCTTTATGGTGATCTTCTTCTGGACCCCACCACATTTCTGGGCGCTAGCAATTAAATATAAAGATGATTACTCGGCTGCAGGTATCCCGATGTTGCCATCAGTCTCTTCGCAATCTTCAGTAATCGGGCAGATGTGGTTTCACACCATCGCCATGGTGATTTCTTCAACCGCGCTGATTCAGTTAGCAGAACTTCCGGTCTGGGTGCTTTGCGCAACTGTCCTGCTAGGAGCAGTCTTCACCTTCCAGCTATTTGCCCTCAAAGAAAGCTCAGAGAATTACGACAGAGTTGCAGCGGGAATTTTCCACTGGTCAATTACCTACTTGAGTTTGCTCTCAGTGTTATTGGTTGTAGCTCAGCTGTTAAGCGCTTGAGATATATCTTTTAGCAAGTCATCAATATGTTCTAGACCTACTGAAAGACGCAATACTGAAGGCGTTATGCCCATCTCTGCTTGGACATCAGGTGAAAGTCGGCGATGTGTAGTAGAAGAAGGATGCGTAATCAACGTCTTGCTATCACCTAAGTTATTTGAGATATCGATGATGCGAAGGGCATCCATAAACTTGAAAGCATCTTTTTGAGAGCGAGCAAACTCAATACCAATTGTGGTGCCACCAGCCTTCATCTGCTTCTTTATAACAGCGCTATCAGGATGAGAGGCAAGACCTGGATATCGAACGTTCTTAATCTCTTTACGACCTTCCAAGAATTCCGCAATCGCTTGTGCATTCTCAGCCATACGCATGACTCGCATCTCCATCGTTTCGAGAGATTTGACGAGAACCCATGCATTAAAAGCGCTCATGGTTGGCCCAGTGTGGCGAACGAATGGAATTAACTTCTCGTAGATATATGAGAAAGATCCAAGTAGAGCGCCCGCAAGAACGCGACCTTGTCCATCAATATGCTTTGTCGCTGAGTACATCACGACATCCGCGCCAAGTTCGAGCGGCTTCTGCAATACAGGAGAAGCCATCACGTTATCGACAATAACTGTTGCGCCGACCTTATGAGCCAGATCGCTCACAAATCGAATATCAACAATCTCCATAAGGGGATTGCTTGGTGTTTCGATAAAGACAGCTTTAGTTGGGCGGGATAAAGCTTTCTCCCACGCCGCTTTATCGTTTGCCTTCACGAGTTCGTAAGTAACTCCCCACTTAGGAAGAATTTCAGTGATGACAACGTGGCATGAGCTAAACATTGCTGCCGATGCCACAACGTGATCCCCGGCTTGGACAAGACATGCAAGGGATGCAAACATCGCAGACATACCTGAACCAGTTGCTACGCAGTATTCAGCGCCTTCGATGGCAGCCAAACGCTTCTCAAACATTGCAACCGTTGGGTTGTGAAAGCGGCTATATACGAAGTGATCCGTCTCGTCGGTAAATGAATCTAAAGCTTCTTGAGCCGATGTATAAGTGAATCCGCTTGTGAGATAGAGAGCCTCGGAAGTTTCACCAAAACCTGAGCGAGCAAGGCCTTCGCGAACAGCTGCAGTTTGTGGATTGATTTCCCAATCTGGCTTCTCTTTCTTGGGGCGGTCCTGATACCCCCATACCTCTTTGCTCATATGAGTATCTTAAGGTTTGCCCGCTATATTGCCCACATGACCTCCCTAGCAATAGCGGTAAAAGACCTCAGTAAGAAATATGAGTCAGGATTTGCTGTTTCACACGCAAATTTTGAGGTTCCACTCGGAACTATCTGCGGATTTGTTGGTCCAAATGGCGCCGGCAAGACGACAACTATTCGTATGTTACTTGGACTCATCTCACCGACAGGTGGCACTGCTGAAATCCTCGGTGAATCAATCTCTCATCCTGAAAAATATCTTTCCAGCGTTGGAGCAATGATCGAAGGCCCCGCTTTTTATCCAGCGCTCTCTGGTGAAGAAAATCTAAAAGTTTTAGCAACTCTCGGCGGATTTCCTATCGAGCGCGTGAAGGAATTGATTGCAACCGTGGGCCTTGAAGGTCGTGGTGGATCTAAGTACAAGACTTACTCACTCGGTATGAAGCAGCGTCTTGGAATCGCCGCAGCGCTCTTGCCTAATCCAAAGGTTTTGATTCTCGATGAACCCACAAACGGATTAGATCCTGAAGGTATTCAAGAAGTTCGTGATCTTCTCAAGAAACTTGCTAGCACGGGCACCACAGTCTTCGTCTCATCTCACCTGCTTTCAGAGCTCGAACTCATCAGCGAATACATCGTGATGCTTCGCAAAGGTGAAGTTGTCTTTGCTGGAACAATGAAAGAGCTGTTATTGCAACAGCAACCAGTAATTCTGGTCAAGACCGAAAAACTCGCTGATCTCAACAAGATTGTCGAGATAGCGCAGGCAGATGGACACCACGCAATTATCCGTTCTGAAGTTGCTCATATTGAAGGCCCTGCCGAATGGGCCGGAACTCTTAATCGCAAAGCATTCGATGCCGGAATTACCTTGACGCAGTTAGCGCCGCAACTACCAAACCTCGAAGAGACATTCTTTGAGATGACAGGAGACCGCTCATGATTCGCGTTGTTTTTGCTGAATGGCGCAAACTCCGTCGCCCAACGCTCTTCCTCGGAACTCTTGGCGCAGCGCTCTTCTTTACCGGGCTCACCAATACCTTCTTGTATCTCATGATTGATTCAGAACAAGGCAACGGAGACCGGGGTCGCCAAATTGGTCGCGATGTTCTTAACCTGGCAGGCGGATCTGTCTATGGCTTCTCTTCAGTCGGTGGCCTACTCGGAATCATCGCTCTCTGTGTATTTGCAGCCCAAACCGCTCAGGAATACACCTACGGAACCCTGCGCAACCTACTGGTCCGCCAACCAGGCCGGGTTCGTATTCTTCTTGGCAAGTTAATCGCCATGAAGATTTTTGCACTCATCCTTGTTGTAATCGCAGCCCTAGTCAGTATCGGAATTTCTTACTTCCTCTCAGATCGAGCCAGAGTTTCTACTGAGTTGTGGTTTACATCTGAAGGTTTCCAAGAGATTGGAAAGACACTACTCAATGTCAGCATCTCAGTTATCTATTTCGGCATCGTTGGCATGGTTCTTGGCTTGCTCTTGCGATCACCGATTTCTGCAATCTCAATCGGAGTTCTCTGGCTTCTCATTATTGAAAATCTGATTGGTGCAGTAAAGCCAGTCACACTCGAGTGGATGCCAGGCAGTCAGCTCTCAACAATTGCACAAGGAGGTAGCCCAGAAATTGCATATTCACATGCGTTAATTCTGGGAAGTTCCTACGTATTTGTGGGTGCGATTGTTGCGACTGTGCTTTTCTCTCGAAGAGATGTGGCTAACTAGCGACACTAGCCAGATAGAACTGCAAAGCGCAGCGTGCTGATTTATTCTTTAACAGTTCGCATGAAAAGCCGGTTGTTGAGTCTTGCCCTGATAACTGGGCTCACTCTTGGGTCCTCGCCTGCTATCGCAAGACCAAAACCTACACTTGCCGAGATTGAAGCTGCTAAGAAAGCTGAAGCCGAACAGAAGAAGGCTGCAGATGCTGCGGCGAAGAAGTTGGCAGCTGCCAACCTCACACTTCGTCAATTAACTGCTCGCGCAAATGAAGCCCGCGCTCTCTATTTAAAGGCACAACGAGAGCTATCTATTGCAACAGCCGCTGCAGTCGCTGCAGCAAAGTACGCAGCTGAAACTGCAGAAGCAGTTGCAGAGGCACATCGCACAATCGGACGCATGGCAGCCAACGCATATATTCTTGGCGGAAGCATTAGCGATATTCAACCGTTGCTCAGCGCAAATGGCCCACAAGATTTGATGGATCAGTTAAGTACTCTTAATAACTTAGGCACAAAGAACACAGTTGCGCTGCAGAGATATAAGGCAGCAGAGGTGATTGCAAAGGCTGCCAAAGAGAAGGCTGACCAAGCGAAGGCAGTTCAAGAAGTTGCAACTGCCAAAGTAGCTGCTGCCAAGAAGGTTGCCGATGATGCGCAAGCACTTCAGCAGAAAGAAGTAAATAAACTTCGTGCGGTTCAAGATAAGTTGATGAAGGACTTAGCAAAGTTGCGTAATGTTCGCGTCACTCTCGAGCAGCAGCGACAACTTGCGCTCCTCGAAGAGAGCCAAGCAAATACAGCCGCGACTTTCATCAATCAGGCAAAGGTTTGGCCAGATCGTGGCTTCAAGGGTCGTACAACTATTCGTACCACTGAAGCACAACGACTTGCGGCAGTTGCATTTGCCAAGAAGCAGGTAGAAGCACGTAAGCCATATATTTGGGGAGCAGAAGGACCTAACGCATTTGACTGTTCGGGTCTTGTTTTTGCCGCTTATCGCTCAGCAGGTCTAGGTTGGCCAAATTGGGATCGTCTTAACTCAGCGCTCTACGCTGGTTATACATACCACGTCCCACTTACGCAGTTGCAGCCAGGCGATCTTCTTTTCTACTCATATAAGGGCACAATCTCAACAATTCACCACATCACTATCTATGCGGGCGGTGGAATGATGTGGGAGGCAAATTCCAAGGGCAAGGGTCTGCTCTTCTCCAAGATTCACAGCATTAAGGGGCTTATGCCATTTGGTGGCCGGGTCTAACCTTCACTTATGACCCAAGCGCTCGTTGCACTACGCAACGCTGTTAAGCCTTTTCTTTCACAGCTTGAAGCTGGCGATGTTGTCTTGGTTGCTGTTTCAGGTGGAGCAGATTCGCTATCTCTTGCCTATGCAGTGCTAAAGGAAGCTACACCTTTAGTGATTACACCAGTGGCAATTACAATTGATCACCAACTACAAAAGAATTCTGCAGCGCAAGCTGAAAAGGTAAGTAAGCAATTGAAAGATATGGGTTACGAAAATGTTCTTACTGAAAAAGTTGTGGTCACTACTGAGTCCGGCCTCGAAGCTGGCGCTCGCAGTGCACGTTATCAAGCTCTTAATGCGAGTGCTGAAAAAGAGGGCGCGGTAAAGATTTTTCTCGGACACACTCGAGATGACCAAGCAGAGACAGTTCTCTTAGGTTTAGCGCGCGGTTCAGGTGCGCGTTCACTTTCTGGAATGGCTGCCGAGAATGGAAAGTATCTCCGCCCTTTCTTGCATGTAACAAGGCAAGAGACGGAAGAAGCATGTAAAGAGCTAGGTTTAGAAGTTTGGAACGACCCACATAATTTCAACGCTGATTTCACGCGAGTAAAGGTGCGTCACGAAATTCTTCCTTTAATGGAATCCAAACTTGGACCAGGAATTTCAGCAGCGTTAGCTCGCACAGCTGGCTTACTTCGTGATGATGCAGATGCCCTCGATGGCCTGGCCGAAGCCGAAATTTCTCACCTCAACCTCACGGATATCGATTGCGATTACTTGGCTGCGCAGCCACGAGCCCTGCGCACTCGCATTCTTAGGGCTGCGATTTACGCCTGTGGAGCCCCTGAAGGCACAATTACTGCAGATCATGTGGCAGCTACCGAGGCGCTGGTCACATCGTGGCACGGGCAGGGGCCCTTAAGCCTCCCAGGCGGTGTGAAGGTTGAGCGAATTTCGGGCAGACTTTCGCTCTTAGCCCAGCCCACATAACCATGACCGTTTGATCAAGGAGCACACCACGTGGATCTAGCAACAGTCGGAACCGACGTTGAAAAGGTAATCGCAACTGAAGAGCAACTCAAGAGCCGTATCGCCGAATTAGCTGCTCAAGTAGATGCCGATTACAAAGATAAGAATGTACTTCTTGTTGGCGTGCTTAAGGGCGCAATTATGGCGATGGCTGATCTGACCCGCGCAATGCAATCTCATATTGAAATGGATTGGATGGCTGTTTCTTCATACGGTTCTGGCACTAAATCAAGTGGCGTTGTTCGTATCCTCAAAGATTTAGATCGCGATATCACTGGACGCCACGTTCTGATTGTTGAAGATATTGTTGACACAGGTCTGACACTTTCTTGGCTTACCGCAAACTTGCTTTCACGTGGCGCTGCCACTGTTGAGATCTTAACAATCCTGCGCAAGCCAGAAGCTGCAAAGGTTGAAGTAAAGGTCAAGTACGTTGGCTTTGATATTCCAACTGAATTCGTTGTTGGTTACGGCTTAGATTTTGACGAAAAGTATCGCAATCTTTCATTTATTGGTGTGCTTGCTAAGCACATGTACTCGTAAGGAATTACATGACTTCCCAAACACCTATGCAAAAGATTAAGAAGTCGGTCAAGCCGGCTGAGAAGAAAGATGGCGTCAAGAAGGCTCCACAAACGCGTTCACAGAAAATTCTTCGTGGACCTCTCTTCTGGATTATCGTTGCAATCATTGCGGTAACAGTCTTCGGTCAGATCACCAACGCGGCAAACCGATACACCGAGATTAAAACTTCACAGGCGCTCGCTGCAATTTCACAGTCACAAGTTGAATCTGCAGTTTTGGTCGATAAGTCGCAGAAGATTCGCCTCATTCTTTCTGGTGGAAACACCATCAAGGGTTCAACAAAAGTTGAAGCTTTCTATGTTGCTCGCCAAGAGCCAACGTTGGTTGATGCGCTCACCGCTAATCCACCTGCAAAGGGCTGGAGCGTTGATGTTCCAAAACAATCATTCCTGACAACATTCTTCTTCACTTTTGGACCAATTTTAATTATCGGCTTCCTCTTCTTCCTTTTGATGAGCCAGGCGCAAGGTGGCAGTCGAGTATTTTCATTCGGTAAATCTCGTGCAAAATTGCAGAATAACGATGTCCCACAAAACACCTTCGCCGATGTGGCAGGTGCAGATGAAGCAATTGCCGAGTTAGAAGAGATCAAGGACTTCTTAGCTGACCCAGGTAAGTACGCACTTCTTGGCGCGAAGATTCCAAAGGGAGTACTTCTCTACGGCCCACCAGGAACAGGTAAAACTCTCTTGGCGCGAGCAGTTGCCGGAGAAGCAAAGGTGCCGTTCTACTCAATCTCAGGTTCTGATTTCGTTGAAATGTTCGTTGGTGTTGGCGCAGCGCGCGTACGCGATCTTTTTACTCAAGCGAAAGCAAATGCGCCCGCGATTATCTTTGTTGATGAAATTGATGCAGTCGGTCGACAACGTGGCGCAGGCATGGGTGGCGGTCACGATGAACGTGAACAGACTCTTAACCAGTTACTCGTTGAGATGGATGGCTTTGAAGCAAATGGTCAGGTAATTCTCATTGCTGCAACGAACCGTCCAGATGTTCTAGATCCTGCGCTACTTCGTCCTGGTCGCTTTGATCGTCAGATTCCTGTCGAACGACCTGACCTCAAGGGACGCGAAGATATTCTTAGAGTTCATGCGAAAGATAAGCCAATCGCTAAAGAGATTGAACTCATTGCCTACGCTCGTCGCACACCAGGCTTTACCGGTGCAGATCTTGCAAATGTACTCAACGAAGCAGCCCTCCTGACTGCGCGCGAGGGTTTGAAGACGATTACCAAACCTCAGTTAGATGAGGCAATTGATCGCGTGATGGCTGGTCCACAACGTAAATCAAGGCTAATGTCTGAAGAAGAACGTCGCGTCACTGCGTATCACGAGGCTGGACATGCGCTCGTTGCTCATGCGCTTCCACATACTGATCCGGTTCACAAGATCACCATCATGCCGCGAGGTCGCGCGCTTGGTTACACCATGGTCTTACCTGATGATGACAAGTACTCAACTACTCGTAATCAATTGCTGGATCAACTCGCATACTCACTTGGTGGTCGCGCAGCTGAAGAACTCATCTTCCATGATCCATCTACAGGTGCCTCTAATGACATTGAAAAAGCGACTGCTCTTGCACGCGCGATGGTCACTCAATATGGAATGACTGAAGCCATCGGTGCAATCAAGTTAGGCGCCGATAGCTCTGCGCCATTTATGGGCCGAGATTACGGACATCAACGCGATTACTCTGAAAACGTGGCTGCTGTAGTTGACGCCGAGATTCGCAAGCTCATTGAAAAAGCGCACCAAGAGGCCTACGAAATTCTTGAGGCTAATCGCACAATATTGGATGAGATGGTTCTGCAGCTTCTTGAGAAAGAGACTCTCAACAAAGAAGAGATTGCTGAAATCTTCGCCAAGGTCACAGCTTGGCCAAAGCGTCCTGCATGGACTGGTTCCTCAACACGAGTTCCGTCAACAAAGCCACCAGTTGATATCCCAGAGCGCGTTGTTGCAGAAGATGCACCAAAGAAGCCACGTCGCGTGAAGAAAACAACTTCAAGTGAGTGAGATTTCCTCTGTCTCAATGGGGCCAGATGATGGACGAGCGTCGCATCCATACGATCAAGAGCGCGCTGAAAAAGCGGTCCGCGAACTTCTCTTAGCTCTTGGTGAAGATCCAGAACGTGAAGGCCTGCAAGATACGCCAGCGCGTGTAGCTCGCGCGTTTAAAGAGAACTTTGAAGGGCTATGGCAACGTCCACAAGATGTTCTTACAACTACTTTTGACATTGGCCATGAAGAGTTAGTCATTATTCGCGACATCGAAGTCTTTTCACATTGCGAACACCATCTGACTCCATTTCATGGCGTTGCACATGTTGGTTATATCCCAAGTGGAAAAATTACTGGGCTTTCAAAAGTTGCTCGCCTAGTTGATTTATTTGCCCGTCGCCCACAAGTACAAGAGCGCCTCACTACTCAGATTGCTGACGCTCTGGTTGAAATCTTGAATCCCATGGGCGTTATCGTGATTATTGATTGCGAACACCTTTGTATGTCTATGCGTGGTGTGCGCAAATCTCAAGCTCGCACAACAACTTCGGCAGTACGTGGAGTACTACGTGATGCCACAACTCGAGCTGAAGCTATTAGCTTAATAACGAATCGATAGCTGCCATGTTGGTCATGGGAATCCTCAACGTCACGCCAGATTCGTTTGCTGACGGCGGTTTAAACTTCGACACTCAAATCGCAATTGCTCGCGGATTTGAAATGATTGATGAGGGCGTAGACATTATTGATGTTGGTGGTGAATCCACGCGCCCAGGAGCAGATCGAGTTTCTGAAGAGGAAGAACAGGCTCGCGTATTGCCAGTCATTCGTGCACTAGCTGAAAGTAATGTGGATATTAGTATCGACACAATGCGAGCTAGCACTGCTCGGTTAGCTGTCGAAGCAGGTGCCAGCATTGTTAATGATGTCAGTGGAGGAGCAGCCGACCCAGATATGTTTGCAACTGTGGCTGAACTTGGCTGCAAATACACCTTGATGCATTGGCGTGGACACTCCAAAAATATGAATACTAAAGCTGTTTATGGCGATGTAGTAGTCGAGGTGATTGCAGAGGTCACCATGCAGTTGGATAAAGCTCTTGCTGCCGGAATTAGGCGCGAGAACATTATTCTTGATCCGGGAATTGGTTTTGCTAAGGATCCTGAACATAACTGGGAAATCCTCAATCGCATCGAGGAATTTGTTGCACTTGGCTATCCGGTCCTGATAGGACATTCACGTAAGCGCTTCTTAGGTGGAGATAGCCCTGATGGCCGCGAAGCGGCAACCGTTGCAGTCACTCAATCCTTAGTTGGGAAGGGAATTTGGGCGGTGCGCGTGCATGGCGTGAAAGCAAACATTGAGGTGGTGAAAAAATGAGCGATCGCATCAACCTTAAAGGGATTTGGGGTTTTGGATATCACGGGGTCTTTGATCACGAAGCGAAGAATGGTCAAGATTTCTTCGTTGACTTAGAGATAACTTTGGATTTATCAAAGGCAAGTAGAACCGATGATTTAGCTGACACCATCGACTACGGAGCACTGACTGATTTAGTTGTTGAAGAGATTACCGGTGAGCGAGTGCAGTTGATTGAAAGGTTGGCCGGCAGAATTGCAGACCGAATTAAATCGAAGCATCCAGAAATCACTTCAATTGAAGTAACTGTTCATAAACCCAAGGCACCCGTCTCTTCAGAGGTAGCAGATATTTCGGTAACAATCACGCGATGAAGGCTGTAGTTGCCCTAGGCGCAAATATTGGAAGTCCTCGCGAGCAGATGGATTTAGCAGTAGCTCTGCTACGTGAAGCAACTGAGGTAAAGGCTGTCTCAAGTTATTTTGTTACTAAGCCTGTCGGCGGCCCAGAACAACCCGATTATCTAAATGCAGTGTGCATCCTTGAATCTGAACTACCTGCGCTCGATTTACTCGCAGTACTGCAAGGAATTGAGAAGAGTTTAGGAAGAGAGCGAACTGTGCAGTGGGGTCCCAGAACAATTGATTTAGATCTCATTCAATATGGTTCACTCTTAAGCGCTTCTACTGAACTTGAACTTCCACATCCACGTGCACACGAAAGACGATTTGTCCTTGAACCCTGGTTTGAGATTGAGCCAGATGCAATTCTGCTTACACACGGGAAGATTTCTGATCTTTTGGAGCAATTGCCGTAACGCCTTAGAATTAGTTCACTGCCTGCCCGGTACCTGGAAGGACTGGAGCCATGAAAGTAGTAACAAGTGCACAAGAGCTTCCTTCTGCCTGCGCATTTGTACCAACTATGGGAGCG
>VFQT010004621.1_pt1 | contig 11226 bp, 15 predicted proteins | sample 3512381 | NCBI WGS metagenome assembly VFQT01 (sample SAMN10412376, study PRJNA504923) | tailings metagenome | isolation source: Relicate 2 Philex TSF3 active mining site | place: Philippines: Tuba, Benguet | collected 2017-08-29 | reverse complement strand
GGAACTTCAGCCAGCGTATGTACGACTCTTCTCCATGCTCAGGCACGTAGTAGTCTGTCGCACCGTCGGCGATGTTCACGCCGACACGCTGCATGTACGCGGCGTCCGTGCTCGACTCGTGATCGTCGAACATCGTCGGAACCCCGAGCCTTGAGAAGACAGCGGCCGCATGGTAGGCGGCCGTTGTCTTGCCGGAGCCGGCTGGACCGTAGATGTGAATCAGGCGACCTGCAGGATAGCCGCCGCCAAGCATCGCATCGAACGCAGCGGATCCGGTGCTGATCAGCTCGTCTGGCGTTGAGCCGACGCGGGTCAAGCTGATCGGCTTGTTCTTGGACTCGGCCGCGACGGCTGCCATCGCTTCGATGGGGGACAAGGTCTTGCGCTTCTTCCCCTTGCCCTTCTTGCTGCTCTTCTCGGTGGTATCGCCGTCAGCGGCCTCGTCAAAGAGGCCGCTGTCCTTCTCCTTCTTCGCCAAGACTCACACTCCTCGCTTGTCGCCCCAGATCAACGTGTGCACTCGAGCACTGACGAGGTAGCCTCGCGGAATCGCAAGCGAGGCGACATGCTCGAGTGCCGCCAGCTGGTCCTCGCGCGTCTTGCCCTGAGGCATGAGCGCGATCGCCGACGGCGGGATCTTGCAGGCATCGACCAGCCCGTCGATCAGCTCGATGTCTTCGGCCGCGTTGGTGACGACGAACTTGAACAGCACGTTCTCGCTGAACTTGTCGCCGGACCTCCAGCTCGTGTCGATGTGCTTGAGCAGCGCCGACTTGGACACCAGCTTGTCGTTGCCCGACGACGGCAGCTTGAGGCTGACGTTGTAGAAGAACGGAGGCAGGTTGAACAGCTGCTCCACAGAGAGATCGAAGGTCAACGGTCCGCCGGCGGTCCCGTTGGTCTCGAACTCGACCGAGCCGATATCGGGGATCGCCTCCAGCAGATACGGCAGCCAGGTCTCGAGCTTCTTGCGGTGCAGCAGCGGCTCGCCGCCGGTGAGAACGAGGTTCTGTGTGCGATGACCTGATGCAGGCACATTGCGCGCGACGAGCGAGGTCAGTCGCTCCTTCGTCACGTGCTGCGGCGGGCTCTTGGCGAGCTCGTCGTCACGCCACGTGTAGGGCGTGTCGCACCAGGAACATTGCAGGTTGCAGCCCGAGAGACGAACGAAGGTCGACGGACGACCCGTCAACCTCCCTTCGCCCTGAATCGTGCTGAACACCTCAGCCAGCGGAAGCGTGTCCTCTGGCCCGTTGAACACGTTGAGGTTCGTCATCAGCGGCGGCCCTTCTTGGACTTGGCCGGCTTCTTCGACTTGCTCTTCTTGGGCTCGTCGTCCTCGTCGTCGTCCGACTCTTCGTCTTCTTCGTCTTCTTCCTCGTCTTCTTCCTCGTCCTCGTCCTCGTCTTCTTCCTCGTCCTCGTCTTCTTCCTCGTCCTTCGTCTTCTTCTTGCTCTTCTTGCTCTTCTTCGACTTGGGCTCGTCCTCGTCGTCGCCATCGAGCAGCGCGTCGAGATCGTCGTCCTCAGGGTCAGCGTAGCTGCCCGAGTCGTCTTCGTCGTCGTCATCGCTGCTCTTGGCCTTGCGCTTCTTGCTGGAACGCTCGTCCTTGTCGGCCTTCTTCGACTTCTTGCTGCCGGAGTCGTCATCGTCAGTGATGTCGATGTCGTCGCTGTCGTCGCTGTCCGACGACCGGCTGGCCTTGCCGAGAGCACCGCAGTCGGCGAAGCGCTTGAGCAGCTGTTCGCGCGTCTGGAGCTCGTGCTTGGCGAGACCGATCACGTCGACCATCGCCTCCTTGGCAGCAGCCATCTCCTCCTCGGTCAGCGGCTTGCGCTTGCCGGGAACGGCCTTGTACTCCGTGCGGGCGCCGACCGACTTCTTGAGCTTGACGTCGAAGCCGTACTTGGGATGCTCTGCCGTCGGCAGATCCTCGCCCTTGGACTCGAACTTCGCCTTGAAGTCCTCGCTGAACACGTCGTCGCTGAGGTCACTGATGTCACCAGCGAGACCGGGCGTCAGGCGCGTGTAGTACATGTAGCGCTTCTTGCCGAGGCCCTGCAGAGCCCGGTCGATGTGCTGCATATAGTAGATGCTGTCGACCTTGCCGCCTTCCTTGGGCGGCAGCTTCTCGCATGCCGGACACTTGCCATCCGGCTTTGACGTCTGCTTGACGAGGTCGAAGTTGAGGCAGATGACGGGGAACGATGGCTGGCGCTTGCCCTCTTCCGTCTTGACCGGCTTGCCGTCACGCATCGTGATCGGGATCCAGTGGTAGGGGATTTCGAACGCCTTGCCGACCAGACGTCGAAGCGTCGACTTGTCCACGATGGGCTGCAGCGGAATCTGCTGATCCAGCCGCTTGCCCTTCGAGCCTGCAGTTCTGAGTGTCGCCATCATCTTCTCCTGGTTTGGAATCGTTCTGCGTGCAGCCGAAGCACTTCGGAAAGCTCTTGCGTCCCCGGCTTCCCTGAGGAAGGGAACGACAACGACGCTATATGCTCAGCATACACCCGTTTACTGCGTGTCGATACGCCGTAGCGTGCCAACACCTTACTGCCGCGTGTCAGCCTGACCTGCGGAAGATACATGACGCCAAGCTCGACGTGATTGTCGTCGGTCACCTGCACGTGCCTGACTCCTACGTCGTAGGACGACAGAGCCGTTGTGACGTACGACTCGAGCCACCGCGTGTACAGCAGTGCGTCTGTGAAGATCGTCGCGAGTAGCTGGTTGCTATGAGGCTGGTTCATTTGGCGCGCTTGTCTGTTCCAGTTGCCCCGCAAGAAGCGCAACGCCACTCGTAGTGGCGAACACCGTTGACGGTCGTGTACACGCGCATACCGCAAACGCCAAGGTAGTGCTTGGTGTGCTTGCGGCAAGCGGACGGCTTGTCCTTGACAGTCGTCGGCTGCGCGAGGAATGGTCGAGGATCGGCGAGCATGTTCACCTCACGTCCGCATACGTGACTTGGTTGAGCCAGTTCAAGACTGACGCAGCATCCGCACCTCGGTTGAGCAGCATGGTCACCACTGCTCTACGATCTTCCGAAGACCACGCTGGGTTGGGAGGGACGAGCATCTGGTCGACCGGAACGGACCCGTTCTCCTGCGCGACATCATAGTCTGGATCGGCACGCAGCAGCTCCTCGAATGACTTCGTCGTCCACAGTGCTCGGATCTCGGTCGCTTTGTCGATCTGCTCCTGGCTGTACTTGGTCAGGGCCGTTCCGGTCTTGTTGGCTTCGCGATCCATCTTCGAGATCGTGTACCACGTGCCAACCGGGATGCGGATGTTCGAGTTCAAGTGTTGCGCAAGCGCAGTCTCGGTCTTCATGGCGAACTTGGCGTAGTTGCCAAGCGCGCTGGCTTCGTCCGGCGTGTACCGCCGGACGGCCTTGATCAAGCCGATCGCAGCGTTGTTGAACGTGTCGTCGAAGTCTTGACTGCCACGCAGACGCGGAGTCTGTGCCAGAACAAGTCGTGCGTAGCCTCGTGTGATTCGGTTGAGCGAATCAAGACAACGCTGCTTGGTGTCCAGCAGTCGAACACTGAGCTCCCAGCGCCGATCCGCTGACAGCTTGTCATCAAACTGCTGCTGCGGTATGTGCTCGCCGCGGCACAGACGCTTACAGTTCGACGCAGCCTTCGGCCAATGACCCAGCCGTGCAATGATGAAGTCGAGAAAGTCGAGGTAGAAGTCTCGGCAGATGTACAGCTGACCGAGGTCCTTCACCGTGACCGGAGTCAATGAGGACGACAATGTGATCAGCTGCCAACAGCCGACGACGTTGACCGCCTGCATTCGCTTCGTCGACCAGCGCTTGGGAGACGTGCCCGTACGCTTGGCTGCCCGCAGCTTGGCGGGTAGCGTGCTGAACACCAGACGCTGCCGGTCCCTGCCCAAGCAGAACTCAGACACGATCTTGTTGACGTACTCGAGCGCCAGTGGTTCGCGGTCGTTGATCAGGTCAGCGAACGTCTGCCACAGAAGACGGTCGACTTCGACGTAGAGATCTCGGGTCTCTTCTTCGCGCAGCGGAGGACTGGAGTCGACCAGCAGCGTCACTCCGCGAGGAGCTGATCGGCCCTTCCGCTTGGAGGACTTCTTCGTGCTTGCCTTCTCAGCCATTGTTCGTGCCTCTGACCCTCTGGTTCGCAAACGGGCGCGCAAGCAGTGTCATCTGGTGGCTCCGCTGAACGGTGTCCGTTCGAAGATCAATGGTCAAGACTGCTGGATGTACAAGTCTGCTGTTCGAGCGACGTCGATCCGTCGTAAGGTCACTGTCGCGTTCGCCGGTGACGCTGTGTCGGCGAGCACGCCGGTGTGGTGCCAGTGTACGTGCCAGTACTTTCTGTACTACTGCGAGGTCGCCCTCGCGAGACACGGCAGCAGCAAGATCAAGTTCAGCAACGGCGCTTCGCCCGTCTACACCAACCCTCGTCATCGCCCTTGTGCTTGCAAGCACATCCTGTACGTGGCCTCTTTGATTGTCGCCCATCCACCGATCTCGGCTTCGGCGAGGCTCACGAGTGCCAGCGTTTCCGCTCCGCAGCCTGCGCCTGCGACCCCGCCTCCTGGCAGTCTGCTGTCCAGACTACTTCTGAACGAACCCAAGGCTGAATGAGCCGGGGGAAGGCGCTGGAGCTGATCCGTGCGCAACCTCAGAGATACGTGATCGCTTGTAGCCGTCGATCACGTGCTTGGAGTTGCCGGAAAATCCTCGCATCGCCTTGCCGACGCCTTCGCCGAAGAACGGGATCGGTTCGCTGCGTCGGGCAGGAGCGGAGTCGAGGCGAGACAGCTGCTTGACGAACTTCGCCTCGGCGGCGTCGATCGACTTCTCAGTGAACACCGTCTCGATGTACTTGATGGCATCGACGGCGCTCTGCTGAATCTTGAACGGCGGATCGAACAAGAACTCGTCGGCCGTCTGCGACTGAGCCGCACGCTGGTTCCAGATCTGCTCGCACTGACGAAGTGCGTACCAGTTGTGATGGCTACGCAGCCACGACGTCTGCCCGAACGGCAGACTGATGGCGTCCTCCCAGACGACAGCACTGCAGATCGGGCACGAGCACGGCAGCATTCGACCTGACGGACGCTCGTAGTCTCGACCGGGACTCAGCACTTCCCACTGCCAGTCGCGAGGTCGGATGTACTTCGACGTGCGGCTGCCGAGCAGCCATGACGTGGCGTCTGCCGTCAGTGCGCTGTCGTCTCCCATCCGCTTGCCGAGCCATGCCAGCATCGGCGCGCTGCCTGGGCTCCCGACTCCAAGTGCGTGAACTCGCTTGCCGTCACTGGCGCGCGGACGAGACTCGAATGCCGGAGTGCACAGCAAACGAGCGATCAGCAGCGGCGGTCGGCCGAGCACGTCACCGACGCCCCAGCCTGTGCACGCCTCGCTGCTGACGATGTCCATCCAGCGACGCTGCTGAGCAGCAGTGACTCCATGACAGACGTTGAGCAGCCGAACTCGCTCTCGGTCGACTTCTTTGGCGAAGATGATGTTGTTGTCGGCCTGGATCTGCGCGAGCTCGTCGAGGTGCGCCTGTCCGAGGACATAGTCTCCAGGACGCGGAGGAACATCGAGAGCCATCGCCTCGCCGCCTGTGCGGTTCATCCAGTCGATCACACCCCACGGTGGCAAGAAGTCGGTGCTGTCGTGCAGCAGCTGGCTGCCGCCGCTGTCGATCAGCAGCTTGATCCTGGGAGGCACCTGCTCGTCGATCACGCCGCCGTTGGCGGCGGAGACCAGGGTTCGTCGGTTGACGCCCTGCCGCATGTGGATCGACTGGTCGACGTAGTGATGTGCGTTGATGGCGAAGTCGTACGATTCGGTCATCGGACGACGCGCGGCTCTGGTCGCAGCTCGGAGCGTACGGTCTGGACACTTGATCGTCAGAACGCTGTCTTCGCGCTTCCACGAGATCGCCTGCGAAGGGCGCTTCTTGCTCTCGAGCGTGACGTACAGCGTGACGCTCGAATCGGGTCGGCAACCGGCCGGGATCAACGAGAACGGGTATTCGTCGAACGTCCTGTCCCCGTGATCCTTGCTCGTCTGCTTCGTCTTGGCTTTGCGCTTGTCAGTGCTCATCTGCGTGCTTTACTGACGGCAGGTCCCGAAGGTCGCTGGGCAGGTCGCAGTCGCTCGATGCGAGTGCCACTCGCACGTAGAAGTTGTCAGAGTTGACGACTCTGCGCTGAACGCAGCTGGCATACGGTAGCCGATCTGAAACGAGGTCCAGCCAGGAGATCAGCGCCGCCTGCCCTTGACGAGCGACCACAGCCTCGATATCGTCTCGCAAAAACAGCAGCAGCTCGTCCAGCTCGTCTCCGTCAGCAGGACAGTTGCCGAGCACGCCCAGCTCGAGAACGATCTCCTGCCCTTCGACTCGAGACAGCGAAAGCAGCAAGTAGCGAGGGCCCGTCGCGTCTTCTCGGCGCTCAGTGCCCACGACGAACCTCGACGACCTGCTTCGGTAGTTGCTTCTGCGAGACGCGGTCAAGTGCGTCGCGCGCCTTGCGCGAAAACAAGGCATCGTACTTGACATCGACTTGCGGTTCATCCGAGCGCTTCTCCATGAGCCGCGACTTGCACTGCTTGACGAGCTGGCAGTAGTTGCACGCTGGGTGGTTGACGTTGGCAGAGACTGGCATTGGCAGTATTGACGCTTTATCAGCGCGCATTGCCACGTAGATCTGCTGACGAACGTTTGGCCACAGGGTTGCGTCGTAAGGCACACGGATAGGAGCGAAGTTGCGAGGCTGGTCCCGGCTCTGGACGATGTAGAGGATGTAGTTCGCGTACTTGAGCTGCGGCAGGGCGAGCGCAAGATGCGCTCGGTACGTCGTCGCCTGTGCAAGGTAGCCGACCCACGGAACCTTGTCCGCGAACAGCGACTTGAGCATTCGACCTTGTTGCCGCTTGATCCACTTCACCTTGGCGTCTTCAGCGCTCTTGATCTCAACAAGCACAGCAAGACCGTCGTTGTTGATCAACACGCCATCGAGATGCATGGCAAGGCCGAGATGCTCGTCGCTGAGGCGAAGCTCCTCGTAGTTGAGTTTGTCGGAGCCGCACTTCGCGCAGCGAGCATCTGCTGGGACACGCATCGGTCGGTCAGCATACCACGCTTTGCACGACGGTCGAGCGCAGCGCGCGTAGCCGAACATCGACCCTGTGCGCAGCAGCATGTTCTGGATGACGGAGTGGATCGCTCGACCTTGCTCTGTGTAGAGCGAAGACTGTGCCGTGAAGTCGTCGACCTTGAGCGAGCTGTTGCGTAGTGCCACGTGCCGACGACCACAGAACGGGAAGCTGCTGGGTCGGACGGACGGGGTCGTCGTCGCCCAGAGGTTGGGGTCGTCGTAGCTTGTCCCTGGGCCCTTATAGAGCCGAGTGAGAACGGACAGCATCTCCTTGTCAAGGCGGACGCCGGACAGGCGCTGAGCCTGTCGCTCGTCGCGATGCTTGGCGTGGTCAGGCTCGAATCTTCGAGTCCTGCGTCTCTCTACTGCCGCTCTGAGCACCGCACGCGTCCCCTGTAAATGCGGAGGCAGAAGCTCGGAGCGACGTGCCTACGCTTGGTTTGTTTACTGCGGACATCTGTAATTTCGGCCGAGGTCAGATTGAAGAACCTGAGAGAAGTGGCCGACAGTACGATCCGACGGTTGCAGTCTCGCGACGCAATGTGGTTCGAGTATCAGCTCCAGTCCAAGACACGAGTGCGCCGGCGAGGAGCCGAGATCCAAATCTTGTGTCCGTTCCACCCAGACACGAGTCTCGGATCGTTCTCCGTCAACACCGCGAAGAACGGTGTGTGGTCGTGCTTCAGTTGCGGCGCGCATCACAGACTCGGCGGCAGCTGGAACGTTCTTGCCGAACACTTGGGCATGGAGAAGCTGCAGGCATTGACCAGCGACAGAGCGACGATGACCGACCGCGTCGCTCGCAGTCTGGGGTCAGCTCTACCGAACACCGTTCGTAGTCGACAGGGGGACGACGACGATCGAGGGTCGTCAATCTCCGCGGCTAAGGAGAAGTGGCCAGCTGACGAAGACTGGCGAGGGATCAGCGGACAGCTGCTGTCTGACCTTGGGTGCGAGCGAGTGCATGATCTCGAACACGGCTGCACTCGCATTGCGCTGCCTCTGCGCTCGAGCCGAGGCCAGCTGTACGGCTATACCGCCCGCGCGCTGGATCCCGAAGTGGAACCGCGTTACGTTCCGATCGCCGCTCCTGGCCGTTCGCACGTGCCGATGAAGGAGCTGCTGTTCTTGACGGAGCAGGCTGCGAACTGGCGCACGTTCATGCTCGTAGAGGGACCCGTGGACGCGCTCAAGCTCGTTGATAACGGCGTCCCAGCACTGGCCACGTTCGGCACAGGCGGCTGGGGAGAATCGAAGCTAGCCGTGGTCATCAGCCTGCAACCCGATCATGTGTACGTCTGTATGGACAACGATTCCGCCGGACGCCGGGCACAACGCGCAATTGTGCGGGATTTGCGCCGGGCTGGCGTGCAGGCCACGGGCCTGAAGCTGCCAAAAGACGTGAAAGATCCGGGAAAACTGCGGAAAAGCCAGATTTCGGCGATCAAGCGCAGATTTTTCTGACGCAGCCTGTTGACCTGTGTGTTGTTCGCGGCTAGACTGGGTTCAGGGCGCACCTCCGCGCCGACCGAGAACCCAGCACGCAGGAGCACACCATGTCGAGTGTCAACGTCACCAGCAAGATCAGCGATCGCGACCTCAAGCGTTCCTCCTACGGCGTCGTTCGCCGTGACGGCGTCGTCGGTGCTCGCCTCGTGTTCGTCGGGTCGCTGGCCGACTGCTTGGCCGAGAAGGCCCGGATCAAGGGCACCCTCGTCACCCTCTGAACCTCACGGCCGCAACAGGCTGCGGGCGCAGTGCGCCCGCAGCCTCGGAGAGACGCATGTCTTCCAAGTCTGCTGAGATTTCTCTTGATTCTGGCGTCAAGGTCGTTGCGACGACGAAGCCTGACGGCCCGGACTTCCCTACTGGTTCGATCTCTCTCGATGCTCCGCTTGGCTCTGGTGAGTGGACGCCCGAGGAGTGGATCGCGATCATGAAATCGGCTGCGAGCATGCTGAACGATTGGGTGACCGGTCCAACTGCGTGCGCCGTCCCCGGACTCCACCTCGAGGTCAGGCTCGACCCCGGCGTCGACGAAGCGCCTGGCACGGTCGAGCTGTGGTCGACGCGCGACGACAACAAGTTCGCGGTCGCTGCGTTCTCCACGGAGGAGTGGGCCGAGATTGTCGTTCTCACCTCCGCCGTCATCCTGCTCAACTGAGGTGCTGCATGCCGACAATGATTCTGTCCGCTGCAATGATGCGCGAAGCTCAGGCGCTGATCGAACGAGGCGACATGGCCTATCTCACTGACGACGTGCTCAAGGCGCTGCGCGCCAAGCACGCCGCTGTGGCCGACGCCGCCACGTGGATCCCTGAGTACATTCTCGCGCGCAGACACGCGCTCGAGATGGTCAGCAAGATTGACGACGTCTTGCGCAGTCGAAAGCCGCAGAACCGTTGCAAGCACTACTCGTGGGAGTCTCCGCGCGAGGGCGAGCCGCGACGCTGCATGCAGTGCCGCAAAACGCTGACTCCAGAGGAGGTGCAGTCCAGGCTCGAGCCTGCCAGGAACAAGGCGAGTGCGCAATGAGCGGCCAGTTTTCTCCGCCCTTGGCCACCGACTGGTGGCGCAGACGGCCGTTCGTTCGCTGCGTCGACTGCGGCAAGCAAGCGACGCACATCGTCAGCCATTCGTCAGGTACGATTGACGCATGCTCGAACCACGTCAATCAGTACGCAGGTACGCGACAGATCAGCATCGGAGGTCTAGGCGTCGTCGAACGGCACAACTGGACGATGCAGGTTCCGTCAGAGTTCTCCACCCCTCCGCCGGATTGGCGAGAGGAAACCGCTTGGGACACGATCAAGGCAGCAGCGCGAGCATTGCTGGCCGGTGTCCGAGCCTCACCAGCGACTACAGAAGGGCAGTGACGCATGTCGAAGAAGGCAATCCACCCCATGACGTTCATGAAGATCCAGACGATGCGAGGCCGCCTCCGGCGTGAAGTCTACGCGCTGCTCGCTGAGGCTCCGCGCAAAACCGTGCATCTCAGCGACGGCCGCAGCTATCCGTACGTCGTCGTCAACGCGAGCGAGCTCGTCTAGTCTCGCGCGATAAAACACGAAGAATCCGGCAAGAACCACACCAGATCGAGGAGAGTGCCCATGTCCCCGAAGAAGCAGAAGAACGTCGCCTTGCTGAGCGCTGCGGAACACCGCAAGCAGCATCCCGAGCTCTACTCGGACGAGGTGACGAACGCCGTCGTCGAGGAGACGCCGAAGCAGTCGAAGAAGCGCAAGAGCGAGGCAGCCGCTGCCGCCACGTCCGCTTCAGGCGAACCCGGCTTCACGAAGCAGCTGCGCGAAGAGGCCGACACCGTGATCCGCGTCGTCAGCAAGCGCGAGAAGAAGCGCGAGAAGAAGCGCATGGAGAAGCGCGTCGCGCAGTCGATCGGCCTGAGCCGCTGGCCTGAGATCCGCCTGCGCGACGTCAAGAACACGCTGCGTGCGCTGACCGTTGAGCAGCGTGCCAGCCTGTCGCGCAGAGCGAACTGCAGCGGCGTCTCTGTCACCATCGGGTTCTCCGGCAAGAGCGACATGCTGAACGACGTCTACGCGATCGATCGGCTGACGTCGTTGATCATCAACGGCCGGTTCTTCAACAAGACGATCACGCTCGACGACGACGCGCTGTTCAACCCCGAAGAGCGACTCGCCCCCGGCGGCCTGTCGGGCAGCGCGATGACCGTGATGATGCGGGCGTGGAAGCGCCTCGACAAGCGTGCGCGCAAGAAGCGCAAGGGCAGCCTGATGCTCGCCGGCACGTCGGCCTGGAGCGACGACGTCTGAGCCTGTCGATTAGCTGCAAATAGAGAGGGCCGCAACTGCGGCCCTCTCTATTTGAAGACACAGGGACGTTGTCAGTCGTCCGACTTCGGAGTCGACGTGGGGGCGAGCGCCGACCCGACCGCGTAGGCGGGGGCCGCACCAGGAACAACCACGGCCGCTGCCGTCTCTGCCTTCTGCTTCTTCTGCGCGGCGAAAGCCGTCAGTCGCTTGAGCGCCCATGCCTGCGCCTCCGCGCACCAGTCCTTGTTGGTCGTGATGCGCGTCAGATCGTCGTGCG
>VFQT010004620.1_pt1 | contig 11227 bp, 8 predicted proteins | sample 3512381 | NCBI WGS metagenome assembly VFQT01 (sample SAMN10412376, study PRJNA504923) | tailings metagenome | isolation source: Relicate 2 Philex TSF3 active mining site | place: Philippines: Tuba, Benguet | collected 2017-08-29 | reverse complement strand
TCTGAGACGGCGATTCCTCGTCGAAGTCCTTGTTGACGAGTTTCTGGTAGGTCTCAGTGAAGTCGCCAGCCAGTTCACTCGGAATCACCGCCAGTGCCTTCTGCAGGTAGGTACGTGTCCGACGGGTGGGCTGGTAGCCCGAAGCCCACTTGTCTGCGAGTTCATACCCTTCGTTCGCCGAGATCTCGATGACCTGACGTCCCGTGGTGATGGCCTCCCTGACGACGGTTCGTTCGGAACGTGCGGGCGGCAACGTATCGACCCCGGCGAGGTCGTCGGGAACGGTGTTCAGCATCGCCAGAGGAAACCAGGACTCGAAGACGTCCTTCGGCACGGGCACGACAGTCTGCGCCTCATCGAGCGAGCCAAAGACGGCGCAACCCGTGAGAAGGATGTCGCGTCCTTGTTCGTTCTGCCCAACGGCGATCGCCCAGACCTGAAGCATGTGGTCGCCGTCAGGAATGTCGGTCATGAGCTTCGGAAATCGCTTCTTCAAGACGGTCGACTTCACGACGCGAGGGGAAGGAAGGCTGGGCGGAAGCTCCATCACGCTGCACCTCCGGTGAGAAGACGCAACGACGGATGACGGCGGGGCTTCATGAAGTCCCATGGCTGCGGAAGACGAGTTTGAGACGCGTCCATCCACCATTCGGTCTCACCACCGGCATCGATGGCCACCACTTCGGCATCGAGGCGACCCTCGACTGCTTTCGCCACCGCATCGTGTGCCGTCCTGGTTACTACGACCACTTCCACGAACGTGTCGCGCTGTCGGTCGAACAACAGAACCTTTGTTTCGACAGGCTCGAGTTCGTCGTTGATGGAAAAGCTGGCACTCGTGCCACAGCCGTCCGAGACGTCGACGTCAATGGCCAGGCCGCGGTCGGTAAGACCGAAGGCGACATCGATCGCCTCGTCGATATCGGATGCTTCGACATGCTCGAAGTGGACGGTGTCGAAGAAGCGGTTGCGGATGGTGATGTCGAATTGCATGTGAGGTTCCTTTCGGGGGGTCGGTCTGGGTGAGTCGGCTTTCGGGAATCGGCGGTCGCTCATGCCGCCTCCTTCAGGTCGTTGGCGAGCGCAAGGGGCAGGAGGTCGCCATAGAAGGCCCGGCCCCAGATGCAGGTCGGGTGGCAGCCCGCCACCTTGATGGCAAGACGGTCGGCCTCGTCAATGGTGAGGCCCCGCTGCTTCATGCGGTAGACGGTCCATCGAGACACGCCGATGAATTCGGCGAATTCGGAAACCCCAGGGCAACGCACCTCGGCCATCAGGGGCTCGAGCGGGAGGCGGTAGTTGGGCTTGGTGCTATTCATTTTCTTCATTCCTCTCGTGTGGATTAGTTATGACTTGATGTCTTCTCGACGCAGTGTTGGCACAGCTCGGTGAGCTCTCCCGGCATCTGCCAGTCATGCACAACAACTGACATCACATCTGTGAAGCGAAGACATCTGGGGCAGAGCCCCTCGTCGATGTCCAAGATCTCGATTGCTTTCAGTAGAGTCGGCATTGTTTTCCTTTCGAAACAATCACGCGGCAAGACAGAGGCGAACGGGAGATCGAAACAATCACGCGGCAAGACAGAGGCGAACGGGAGACTTGCCAGACACCCTCTTGACGTTGTGGACGGCACGTCCAAGGCGACGGTTGAGAAAGCCGTGACCGAGAAGGAGATGAACCTCCACGCCACGATTTCGGAGGTCCGATGCGAGCTCGGTGAATATGCCGTCGCCCGAGCCGATAACGACCCTTTCAAAGCGAAGACTCACGAAGTCCGGGTCGGCGAGGTCGAGGAGACGTCGATCAGCTCCGTCTTTTCCCTTGCCGACGACCACATGGAATCCGGGGCATGTCCGAGCAGCCACGAACGCGGCCATGGCGGTTCCGGCGCAGTAGACCTGATCATTCGGACCGATCTGAAACGTCTGGAGAAAAGCCTCGAACATCCAACGGACCTCGGCAGCCGATGCCGTTCCCGTTCCGCAGAGGTTGTCGATGTCCAGGAAGTAGGCCGTTCGTCCTGTTGCTTCCCCCGATCGATGCCGTCGACGACTGCGATGCCTGGTGCTGATTTCCGTTGAGCTGTGAGTGAGTTGCATGTCGGACCTCCTGGTCACCTCTTGTCCTGGTGTCAGTAAAGATAGTTAATCTTTACCCCGCATGCAACTTATTTGAGTAAATTTCTGTAAATGGGCTTTGAGCTGGTACTAAAGATCCGGCTGACCGCCTTTTTATGACTTTGATGAGCCCGCACATCACCTTCGTAAACTCCCCGCTATGGCTGATCGGCTTTCACTGGGTTCCGTCCTCAAGGCAGCTCGACAAGTTCGGCGGGCCCGCCAGGGCCAGATTGCTGACGAACTGGGAGTGTCATCAGCAGCCTTGAGCCATGTCGAGGCCGGACGAAACCACGCAACAAGGCAAATCCTGACTGCGTATGCACACCACGTGGTTGATACGCCCGATCAGGCTGAGTTCATCGAGATCATGAGGGGATCGGACCAACTACCTCTCGAGCGTCTCGCAAGAATGATCAACCCGGCCGAGCCAGAGAAGTTTCTTCTCCTTTACGAAGATGCTCATAGGCGAGGAGACATCCGAAGCGACTCTTCGACCGACCGTGGCCCTCGATCGATGCCCACGGCCCAGTCCTCGATGGGCTACCAGTCTCGCCAAACATTCGCCCCTGACCCGCTGAAAGCCGTGGACTCCTTCGTCTCGATTGAGAATGCCCAAACACGATCGACTCAGGAAGGTCATCAGCTTCGAGTGCTACAGGATTTTCTCGCTTCGCATGGAGGAAAGCCGGTCATTACAGGGCCACAACCGGTCGATCTCGGCATCGGGTTGGAGGTCACCGCCGATCTCCTCGAAATGACTCATTCTTTGATCGTGGAGTTCAAGGCACTCAATTCGACATTCATCAAGTCCGTGATGGATCTCGCAGGAAAGGCTGCGGTTCTCAAAGCGAACGGTTTTCAGTTCGTAGTGTGTCTCACAGAAGCTCCAACGACCGACCAGCAAATCGAACTGGTCGAATTGCTGCGTAAAGCAGGATCCAGCGTGATCTGGCCATCCGGTGGCTCCAAGGCTGGTCACGATGCTTTCGAGGGAGACCGTCTCCTCTAGCGGCCGTGACTCGAAAACAGTCTGAGTCCGTGGCAAGGACCGCGCACACCAAAACTAGCCTGGTCTGATCAGATGAAAGAGGTTTGCTGTGGACACTGGACAGGCATTCGAACCAGGTGCGTCATCGATTGGCGATCCACTTTTGTCCCCCGTACCTCCGCCCAACCGCTTCAACGTAGATGTCGATTACGTCCCGTACTTTTATACCGCCGCCTACACGCGTCCACTGATCAGGAAAATCTCGCTTCATAACGAAAGCTGGAACCCGACTGCGGATGAAATTCAGGTCTACGTCTTCGTCAAATCTGCTTCGGGTGCCAACCTCACGCTTCCATTCGCCAAGGCATACAAGAGTCCGGAAATTCGAGATCGAATTCTCGTCGAGACACTTCAGATCCAACCCAATCTCGAAGCCGTTGTGCAACTCAACGAGGCGGAATCAGCTGCGCTCGTCATCCAGGTTCGCGATCAAGATGATCTTCTGAGCGAACATCGATTTCCAATCGACTTTCTCGCCTACAACCAGTGGATGCATCTTCCGTACGACTACTACTGCCTCTCAGCGTTTGTCATGCCGAATCACCCTGTGGTGTCCGAAATCATGCAACGCGTGAGAGAACGGCTGAAGGCGTCAACCGGCGATGGCGCAACATCGGGATATCAATCATTCTTTCCCCCAAGCGCTGAATCATTTATTCGCGGTAGGGAGCGAAATCTGGAGGTCCTTCGAGCGATTTTTGAGGAGCTCCAATCCCGAGAATTCGAATACAGCAATCCTCCGGCATCGTTCGAAGGTCATGGCCAGAAAATCCGCACTCCGGATTTGGTCGTCGAACAAAACGCAGCAACATGCTTGGACTCAACTGTTTTGGCGGCCTCCTGCATCGCCGCCGCTGGATTGATACCACTTCTGTTTCTGGTTCGAAATCATGCGTTTCCTGGTGCGTGGCTAACTCCAGTCAATTCTCTCTCGGAAGATGGGCAGCCACAGGTCGATCCCACTCGGCAAAGCGTCATCAGCAACCGAAATATTCTTCAAGCGCTTGCGAATGACTTTGTGGTCAGTTTCGAAAGCACGCAGCTTTGTCGAAGTCTCGCAGCTGATTTCGACGAGGCACTGAACCCTCATCTTCGATTCAGTCACGGAGACCTGAAGGACGACTTCGAGGCTGTCATTGATGTTCAGAGAGCATTCGAGACCGGTATACGTGGCCTTCCCCTCCGCAAGTTCGAAGGTGGCAATGTCATCGTGCAAGTAGCCCCCGCCGACCCACTATCGCATTTCGGGGCCTATTACGAACCTTTTGAGTCGCCGGATACCCCCACAACTGCTGGCAAGTTGAATGATGGTGACGTCCCGCCCCGCGTTCGACGTTGGATGGATGTACTCCTCGATATCTCGAACTCCAATGCGCTGATCAACCTCAAGGCCAATCCAGTCCTCTTCCCGCGGGAAAAGCAGTTCTCTCCGCGAAGTGCGCTGGACTTACCTGTACCGGTTGGGTTGCTTGGAACAATCGAAGACCGAATCAGTTCACACAAAGCTCTCGAGCTCGTACCAGTTCATCGACTCCCGATGGGGCTAGTGCCAAACCCGAGTGTCCAACAACTCAAGGACGAAGTCGTGGCCCACGGTCGCGTCTCAGTAGGGAACATCCAGGTCTTTTTCCAGAACGTTGATCATTTGTCGCAAACTTTCGTACGCGAACAGAATGCTCCGCCTCAGGTTGCAAACGACAGGGCCTACTCCGTCCTGTCCGAAGCTCACGAAAAGGAGACCGCTCGTAGGCTGCGAGGTCTCAAGTCAGTCGCCTCTGAAGTAGAAGCCTCGTCTGGCTCGAATCAGCTATACCTCACATTCGGAACCTTGTCGTGGAAGGCTCCAGCAGAGCAAGGAAAGTCCGAGGTCCAAGTCAGATCTCCCCTCTTCTTCATACCGGTCCGCCTCAAGGGCTCCCCGACCACATCGGTCTCAGTCATCGCCGAGGAAAATGCGGTCATCTCGCCTAATTATTGCCTCCTCGAAAAGCTTCGAGTCGAGAAGGGAATCATCTTTGATGAGCTTTCGACCCCTGATCTGGATGAATCTGGGATCGATCTCGACAAGACCATCAAATCCCTACTTGGCAAGTTGGGCAAAGCCGCATACGAGTCGATGTCGATCGAAGAGACCTGCAGTCTTGCAGTGCTCGATTTCGCAAATTTCCGAATCTGGAATGACATCAAACAGAACTGGCGCCTCTTCACAAAAAATGCGGTAGTCGATCACCTTGTAAAAGGTGGAGTTGAAGATTTTTCCCAGGATGTCGAGTCTTTCACCAACGACTTCGTCACGCCATTCGACTGTGACGAGTCGCAGCTCGACGCGATCAAGTGGTCGCTCGAGGGTCGTTCCTTCGTATTGGAAGGGCCTCCTGGCACGGGAAAGTCTCAGACCATTGCCAACATGATTTCAGCCAATGTGACTCAAGGGCGACGGGTTCTATTCGTTGCCGAAAAGGTCGTCGCACTCGAGGCAGTCTCCAAGAAGCTCAATAACGTCGGCCTTCGCCCCTTCTGCATCACAATGCATCATGAGACGACAACTGCGGATTCGGTTCGACAGCAACTCGAACAATCTCTGGCATACACCTCACGTGACCTGAAGACCCAAGTCGCTAGTGACTCAGCCAAGCTTCAGTCCTACAGGAAGCGACTCGACAATTACCGTGACGCTCTCCTTCGAGGAAACGGGATCCAAAAGTCCGTTCTGAGGGCTGCACGTGAAGTCGAGCGTTTGGGCGACGGAGAATGTATAGAAGTGCCTCGCGAGACACTCGGGCTACTTGTGAACCACTGGAATGAGGTGCGATCTGCTCTCCTCGAGCTTCCACAGGTTGCTGGAGGTTCCTATTTGGATTTCCACAAAGCCTGGTCTCTGGTGAATCAGTCTGATATCGGCAATGTCGACAAGTCGGCACTTAGTCAGTCGCTCGAGCGTCTCGACACTCTCATGGGGAGCATCGGAGAAATCGGTGCCCTTGTCGGCCAGCTCTTGAATTCCCACATTGTCTCCGATGCATCAGCTGTCGAGGAAATCATCTCGTTGATTGCCTCAGGCTCCGCTCCCGACTTGGAGACGGCGCGATTGGCAATCGATCCGAAGTGGAAAATGTCGATTGCTAAAATTCTGCGTCAACTTGATTCCCTGAAAAATGACTTCTCATCAGCCATCGAATTCTTCAACCCATCTGCATTTCTCGTAGATGTTTCTATTCAGGTCGGCGCCGCCCAGGACGCTGTAAACGCTGGTTTCTTGAAGAAGAAAAGGACCCACGAGAGGCTGAAGTCACTCGTCCAGCCATTGGCAAAAAGCGAAATCGGCAATCAACCCGCCCACCTTCTCAATCTCCTGCAACAAATTCAGCCCATTCGAGATCGTCTGTCGTCGATAAGGACAGATCTCGATGCAATACCCGGATTAGACCTTCAAGCCGACTTTGACCCACTCGACTCCAGCCATGTCGAAAACCTTTGCACCCAGGTCGATCGGATCGAAGCAAGCTCTTCCCTGATTCTTTCACCAGCTGGGGAGTCAATACGGCAGTTGCTCGAGTCCGGACATCGTTTTGGTACCGATGATCTCCAAAGAATCCAGAGCTTCCTGCGTGAGTGGAAGACGATCAACGATGCGTTCAGCCCAACGGAAGCATCCTTGGCGGTATGGCGAGCCGATCATGGTGCATTGCAGGCGCTACGTGAATCTCTACCGGTCTGGAGAATCGACGCGACGCTTTTTCAGACTCTTTCCCGATGGATTCGCCTGAACCAGATCGCAAAGCCATTGCGTGAGGCAGGTCAATCGGAATTGGTGGCTGGCATCTTTTCAGGATCCGTCAACCTCAGCTCTCTCTTCGAATCGTTCGAACGAGGTATGGCCCGCGCACTGCTATTCGACTTCCTCGAATCGGACGATCTGCAGACCTTTGACCTGCCAACCTTTGAGCGAGCCATCGCCGACTTCATCAGAGCGGATCGATCCTTCAAGAAACTATTGTCAGAGGCCATCCCGTCTCAGCTCGCCGATTCACGCCCCTTCAAGCCAGGTCAAGTCCCCGCTGCCATCGGCGCACTCAAACAGGAGCTCGCAAAGAAGGTCAGACGAGCATCCCTTCCCAAATTGATTCGCGAGCATGGAGAAGCGGTTACACGTTTAACACCTTGTTTCCTGATGAGTCCAGAAGCCGTTTCACGCCTACTTCCCGCAGAGTCGCAATTCTTCGATGTGGTGATATTCGACGAGGCCTCGCAGGTTCGGGTGGCGTCAGCGATTCCGTCTATGGGGCGCGGCAGGTCTGTGATCGTGGTAGGCGACAGCCAGCAAATGCCTCCCAGCAAGAAGATCGGTACCAAGAGTTCCGCCAACGATGAGGAGGATGACACAGTCCTCCAAGACCTGGAAAGCATTCTTGTGGAATGCCGAGAGGCAAATCTTCCCTCTCGAATGTTGACCTGCCACTTCCGCAGTGAGCATGAAGCACTCATTGCCTTCAGCAACCGTAACTTCTATGGCGGCAATTTGATGACGTTTCCAGCTCCAAACTCCTCGAGGACCAGCCCTGTTCACTGGTTTGAGGTTGCCGATGGCCAATTTCATCGATCAGGCGATCAGCGCCAAACCAACCCAGCAGAAGCACGGGCCATCGTGGAGGAGATCGTCCGGCGTCTTGCCGACCCGGAGCACTCGTCCAAGTCAATCGGTGTTGTGACCTTCAACGAACCGCAAACCGATCTGATTCTCCAGGAGCTCGGTGAACTCAGCCGGACAAACACACGTCTTCGACAGGTAATGGGTGACTCGGTAGCGGACGAGGACAGATTATTCGTCGTTCCACTCGAGCGAGTTCAAGGAGACGAACGCGACACGATTATTTTGTCGGTGAGCTACTCATACCAAAGTGGTGATCGTACGAAGGTGCCAACCAATTGGGGTCCGCTGACGAATGCGGGGGGAGAGCGGCGGCTGAACGTAGCCATTACCCGAGCAAGGAAAGACCTATTGGTCTTCTGCTCCTTCAACCCTGATCACGTAGACGTCAAGAATTCTCTTCACAAAGGTGTGCCTGCGACTGTCGAGTTCCTGAAAGAGGTTCGTGACTCCAGCTACTCGGGGTCGTCGCACCTAGGTGCCCGCGCCATTTCGGAGCGCGATGAATTGCGACAAAAAATTTTCGAGCAACTGACGGGTGCTGGCTTCACTGTCAAACAAAATGTGGGCCTGTCGAACTTCCGTGTTGACCTGTCTGTCGCCGATGAACACGGTTCGGAATTCCTGGCGATTTTGATTGACTCCCCTAAGTGGGCAGAAAGGAGCACGGCTTTTGACCGAGAAGCTCTTCCGAATTCGGTACTTCACCGTATTGGATGGCACCGACTCGGACGCCTCTTCACAAAGCCCATTGTCATGGATTCACAGTTACCTGTTCGGATAGTCACCAACGAGGTGAGGCGCGAGGCTTTCAGACGTTCTCTGATCACCTCCCTTTCCAACTTGGGCTTCGAAATCAGGCTGGACTCGCAAGTTTCGGAAAGGGGACTTGATTTTGCCGTGCGTGAACAGGATCAGACGAAGTGGCCCCTCGCAATCCGCCTTGCCGTTCCAGACACTTTCCCACAATTCGTCTCTTACGAAGGGGAAGTGCCGCCTACTGGGGTGCTAGCCGACCTTGAGATCCTTGCTTCCAAGATTGTTCGTCCACACGAGCACGACTGGATGGTTAATGAAGGTCTTCTCAATGAAATTCGGGCCGCACTGGAAGACAATTCCAAGGAAATCGAGCGTCAGAAGGTGCCGGATCTCATTGGACTTGGTCAGACCTACTCGGATGTTTCTACTCTTCCACTCTCTTTAGACCGCGATTCCGACTCAACGGACGAGCTGGTCTTGGACGTTAATGATCTTCAGTCTTCGTCATTCAACGAGGGCTTTTCATCGGGCGCTTCTCTTCCTCAAATTGCCAGCAAGGAACAGCTCGGTCCGGGGCCTGAAGTCCGCGAGGATCTGATTCGAAAGGCGATTTTTGAGATTGTCGAAACTGAGGGCCCTATCGTCGAATCACGACTTGCCGCATTGACGGTACGACGCTTTGGAATGAACGCTGTTTACGACTCGCGACTGAAAACTCTCAGAGTTTTTTTCTCAGCGCATCGAAAGACCGTTGGCCCTGAGGGCAGTGTCTACTGGCCTACCCACCGGAGTCCGGAATCCTGGCGAGGATTCCGGCTCACCTCATCAGAGGAGAGGACCATGACCGAGATTCCTCACGAAGAGGTTTCTAACGCGTTCATTGCTCTGGTGAATCAGCATGGCGTGATTTCAACCGACCAAGCCATCCGCCAAGTAGCTCTTGCATTTGGTCTACAGCGGCTCAAAAAGCCTACTCGAGAGCACATTTCGGCAATTCTGGCCTGGGCTATCGGCGAGCAGCTTATTGAGCTCAAGGACGATGAACTCCACTCACTAATTCGGCTCTAGATCTTGAGGATTCGGCGAGTGTTTTGCCGGTTTTGGCAGGCGCCTGCTTGACATTCTCTCGGAATTCGCCTGCGCCTCGTTCAACAGTTTTGTTCATCAATTGTTCTGAAGCACAGCAACGGTGACGATGTGATTCCTGAAGAACTTCTCAACTTGGCCCTCGTGGGTTTCGACACCGTTGATGGAGCTCTCACACCCGGTGGCGGAACACGGGTCTTGGATCGTGCCCCGTGGACCGGCTGGCCAATCGTCGAGTTGAACTAACAAGCTGAAAACCAGCTCACGTCGACGTCACCCGGCGGACTTCGATTCAGACCTCTACTGCGAAACAGGCATTGTGTTTCACATGGCTAGACGGCTCCACGCCGTCTTCGAAGAGACGATCGTCGGATTGGCATCAAGGCAACAGGTAGGCCTCAAGTACCTTCTGCGCCGCTTCTAAGAGGTCTAAAGAGAGGTTGATGTCTGCATCGTCACCCATCTCGTTGAAATACTTCACTGCTGCATAAACAGTTGCGAAGTCTTCGGGTTTCATCTCCACGATTCGGCATCGCTCGGAGATGTCATCGGACTCTGGTCGATTCACACCGAAAACGACTCCACGACGTAGCCGGCCGACACCAAAGCCGACTCGACCCGTACCTCGGCCTCGAAACGAACCCAAGCCCAGGGGCCCCAGGACTCCAAGTCTTCGTCTTCGATCTCGACATCGTCGACCGATTCGAAGAAGTCGAGTGTTGCCGATTCAAGAGACGACTCGAGGGTTGGTCCTTCGTCACCCATTCGATCCCGCAGATCGATATGAAACGGCTCATTTTTGGAGGGAAACGCTTCGAGCTCGGCCATTTCGAGAACTTCTTCGTCGAACTCCCTGTAACCAAGACTTCGATATTCACCCCATGTTGTGCATTCCGCGATTGAGTCGTAGATCTTCTCCAAAGCCACGAGGCGGTTCCACTCCGCCATCGGAACGACCGCAATGCCGCGGTTCATCGTCACCATTGCGATGTGGCGGTTTTCCATCCGTGCTTCCTTTCCGGTTGGCGCTGATCAGACAGGATTCATTTCATGCCGAACATGCGCCCGATCTTTCGCTGACGGCCGGCACGCGTCAGCGGAATTCCCGTCTTGCGAGCGATGCGTCGCTTGAGAACGTCGATACCAAGTGCGCGGCTGAGCGAAAAGGAGAATCCAGGCGGCAACTTCATGGCCCCAAAGTAGGCGAAACTTGAGGCAGCGGATTCACACCGTTTTCTCAAGTAGTGAGTGAGCGCAACACCCCTTCCCTATACTTCAGAGTGTCTCCACCAGAGACATCACATACGTCAAGACGACCCGAGGGACATGGCCCTATGACGGTCACCAACCGAGAAACACGGTGGTAATGCCATGACGACGAGGAGGGCCGCATGGCTTCAAAATCACCCCGCAAATCGCCGGTCACGAAAGTGCCGGCCTCACCCACCGATCATCCGCTCGACGACGAGTTGCTCGATCGGTTCCGCCCCCAGCGTCCCGGCCTGGTACGTGACTACGTGTCGCGCACTCTGCCGGGCGGTGTGAGCGACATCGACGTCCTCA
>VFQT010004618.1_pt1 | contig 11235 bp, 25 predicted proteins | sample 3512381 | NCBI WGS metagenome assembly VFQT01 (sample SAMN10412376, study PRJNA504923) | tailings metagenome | isolation source: Relicate 2 Philex TSF3 active mining site | place: Philippines: Tuba, Benguet | collected 2017-08-29 | reverse complement strand
GGCCGAAGGTGCAGCAACCAAACGAAGGAGTGCCAAATGGCAATCAATTTGAAGAAGACAGGCGGCCTGACCGCCGGTGGTGTGAAGCTGCTCGTTTACGGGCAAGCAGGCGCGGGTAAGACCAGCCTGATCAAAACCCTGCCCAACCCCATCGTCCTCTCGGCTGAGGGTGGCCTGCTGTCCATTCAGGACGCAGACCTGCCCTACATCGAGGTGGCCACGATGGACGACTTGCGCGAGGCTTACGCCTGGTGCAAGGACAGCCAGGAGGCGGTTGGCTTTGAATCGGTGGCGCTGGACTCGATCAGCGAGGTGGCCGAGGTGGTGCTGGCCCACGAGATGAAGAAGAACAAGGACGGTCGCGCAGCCTACGGCGAGATGAACACCACCATGCAGGAGTTGATTCGCGCCTTCCGCGACCTGCCTGGCAAGCACGTCTACATGAGCGCCAAGCTGGAAAAGAGCCAGGACGAGATGGGCAAGATGCTCTACAACCCAGGCATGCCTGGCAAGAGCCTCACCCAAGGCCTGCCCTACTTCTTCGACGAGGTGCTGGCCCTGCGGGTGGAGCGCGATGCCGAAGGCGTAACTCAACGCGCCCTGATGTGCGACAGCGACGGGCTGTGGCTGGCCAAAGACCGCAGCGGAAAGCTGGAGGCCTGGGAAGCGCCTGACATGGGCGCGATCATCACCAAGATCGGAGGCAAGCAATGATGAGCATCGACGACACCTTGAAAAGCCTGGACGACTTGAACGAGCTGTCCAATATGTGGCTGATTGCCAAGGAGCGCGAAGGCACAGCCACGTCAGACCGGCGCAAGATCGAAGACCGCATCAAGTCCTTGGCAGGCATTGCCGAGAACTTGGAAGGCACCGAAACCGTGTCGCCCAGCCACTTCACTATCAAGATTCAGGGTCGCATCGACCGCAAGGTCGACAGCGACAAGCTGCAGGAGCTTGCAGCCGAGCACGGCCTGACCGAGCACCTCTCCAGCCTGTTCCGGTGGAAGCCGGAGTTGAACATGGCAGTCTGGAAGGCGGCAAACGAGGCCATCACAGGCCCACTTGCACCAGCAATCACGGCCAAGCCTGGCCGAGCATCTTTCACCATCACCCACGCCACTACCAAGGAGTAAATCATGGCCTTTTTGAACGAAACCTTTGACGTCAACGAACTGCCCCAGGGCAATGGCAACTACGAGCCGCTGCCCCCTGGCTGGTATCACGCCAACATCACTGGCGCTGAACTGAAGAGCACCAAGGCTGGCAACGGCCAATACATTGCGGTGCGCTACGACATCACCGGCCCGACCCACCAGGGGCGCGTGGTGTTTGGCAACCTGAACATCAAGAACCCCAACCCCAAAGCGGAGGAGATCGGACGCCAGCAACTGGGCGAGATCATGCGAGCCATTGGCCTGGCCAAGGTCACCGACACAGACCAACTGATCGGCGGCAGCTTGCAGATCAAGCTGGAGATTCGCACGCAGGAAGGCTACGAGCCGAGCAATGATGTGAAGGGCTACAAGGCCACGTCTGTCGGCATGGCACCTCAAGCAGCTTCCACAGAGCCTGCAAAGGTGGGACAGGCTGCACCGGCAACGTCTGGCAAGGCTGCGCCCCCTTGGGCAAAGAAGTAAGGCAAGAAAAAGCCCAGGCTGCGTGAGCAGACCTGGGCACCCAACCTTGAAGGAGTGGCAACCATGAAGATTCCCGAGTCAGATCATACCATCCAGGCACTTATTGACAAGCACCACGAGGCGCACGCCGAGCCTCCCAGACCGCACATGGGCTGCTCACAGCTTGGCCATCCATGCGACCGCTGGCTGTGGCTGTCCTTTCGGTGGGCGGTGCAGCCTACCTTCCCAGGACGCATCCTGCGACTGTTCCGGCGCGGCCAGAACGAGGAGGCAACCATCATCAGCGACTTGCGAGCCATTGGGCTGGACATTCGCAACAACACCGGACGCAACCAGGCGCGGGTGGACTTTGGCTGCCATGTCTCAGGCAGCATCGACGCCATCATCGAGTCTGGCGTGCCAGAGGCACCAAAGGCGCGTCACATTGCCGAGTTCAAGACGCACAGCCTCAAGAGCTTCAACGCCTTGGAAAAAGACGGTGTCGAGAAGGCCAAGCCAGAGCACTTCGTGCAGATGCAGCTTTACATGCACGGCACCGACACCCAGCGTGCTCTGTATGTGGCGGTGTGCAAGGACGACGACCGCATCTACACCGAGCGCGTGAAATACGACAAGGCGGTGGCCGAGAAGTTCGTGGCGCGAGGTCAAAGGCTGGCGCTGGACGACAGAATGCCACCACCCATCAGCACCGACCCGAGCTGGTATCAGTGCAAGTTCTGTGACGCGCACGAGTTCTGCCACAGCACCAAGACCACCAAGCACGTGAACTGCCGCACCTGCGCCCACTCAACGGCCAAAGAGGACAGCACCTGGCGGTGCGAGCGCCACGATGCGGACGGGATTCCTGTCGAGTTTCAGCGCGAGGCTTGCGACAGCCACGTCCTGCATCCTGATCTGGTGCCTTGGGAGATGAAGGACGGACTCGACCAGTGGACTGCGGTCTACGTGATCGAGGGCAAGGATGTGGCCAACGGTGAAGGCGACGCGCACGTCTACACCAGCCGCGAGATTCTGGCCAACCCGAAGATGTGCAGCATGGGCGACGAGTATGTCGAGGAACTGCGCAAGACTTTTGATGCGAGGATTGTGGGTTAATCATGCTCCGTGACTACCAACAACGAACCATCGACCAGCTGTATGCATGGTTCGAGGCAGGCAACAAAGGCAACCCTTGTCTGGTGCTGCCGACTGGGTCTGGCAAGAGCCACATTGTGGCTGCGCTGTGCAAGGATGCCCTGCAAAGCTGGCCAGAGACGCAGATTCTGATGCTCACCCACGTCAAGGAGCTGATCGAGCAGAATGCCGAGAAGATGCGCCAGCATTGGCCAGGCGCACCGATGGGCATCTATAGCGCCAGCATTGGCAAGCGTCAACTTGGCGAGCCGATCACCTTTGCAGGCATTCAGTCCATCCGCAAGAAGGCAAAGCAGATCGGGCACATTGATCTGGTGGTGATCGACGAGTGCCACCTGGTCAACCACAAGGACGAGGGCGGCTACCGCCAGTTTTTGGGCGAGTTGCTGGCCATCAATCCGAGCCTTCGGGTGGTGGGCTTAACGGCCACGCCTTACCGTCTTGGCCACGGCCTCATCACCGACAAGCCTGCCATGTTCGATGCGCTGATCGAGCCGGTCAGCATCGAGGAGTTGATCTTCAAAGGCCACTTGGCCACGCTGCGCAGCAAGATCACCAAGTCACGGCTGGACACCAGCGGCGTGCACAAGCGCGGTGGCGAGTTCATCGAGAGCGAGTTGCAGGCAGCGGTGGACACGGACGACAACAACGAGAAGGTCGTGCGCGAGGTTATCACCCTGGCACAAGATAGAAAGGCGTGGCTGTTCTTTTGCACTGGCGTCAAGCACGCCAGGCGCGTGTGCGATGTTCTCAACGCCAATGGCGTGGCGGCAGAGTGCGTGACAGGCGAAACACCGAAGAAGGAGCGCGAGCAGATTCTGGCCGACTTCAAAGCAGGCAAGCTGCAGGCGCTGACCAACGCCAACGTGCTCACCACCGGCTTTGACTACCCTGACATTGACCTGATCGCCATGCTGCGCCCCACCATGAGCGCCAGCCTTTATGTGCAGATGGCAGGCCGAGGGATGCGCCCCAAGAGCCACACCGACCACTGCCTCGTGCTGGACTTTGCTGGCGTGGTGGAGACGCACGGCCCGATCACCAACGTGCAGCCACCGAAGAAGGCAGGAGACGGAAACGGCGAAGCGCCTGTGAAGGTCTGCGACAACTGCGGCGAGTTGGTGCACATCTCTGTCATGGCCTGCCCTGCCTGCGGTCACGCCTTCCCAGAGCCGGAGCGCAAGAAGCTGGAGCTTCGCAACGACGACATCATGGGGCTGGAAGGCAAAGACCTGGAGGTGACTGCCTGGAACTGGCGTATCCACACCAGCCGAGCCAGCGGCAAGATGATGCTTGCCTGCACCTACTATGGCAGCCTGTCAGACAAGCCGATCACGGAATACCTGCCTGTGCTGCACGATGGATACGCAGGACAGAGGGCCATGCAGCAACTGTTTGCCATGGCCAACTCGTCCGGCGCAAATCTGGCCGAGGCTGCGAACTTGGAAGGCGAGCAGGGGCTGGACTACCTGTCGGTGCAGATGAGCAACAGCAAGCCGCCACACACCATCGAGTACCGGCTGGACGGGAAGTTCCACAGGGTCATCAAGCGGAGTTGGGCGTGACGACACCACTCATCAGAGAAACGATCGCCTGGACCACAAGGTCCGGAATGGACCCGACAGAACTTCAGTGGTTCGACATTTCAGACCTGACGGCAGAGCAAGTCGAGATGCACGTCAAAGCAGATGTGCTGATGAACTGCAGGCCGCCATTCAAACGATGCATGGTGGCGTCTCGAGCGCCAAGCAAGTCTCACTCTTCCTACGACATTCTGATGGTGGTGGTTGGCGACGATCCGCACGAAGGTATCGTCGTCAATGTCTGGAAAGGACCGACAGGCGTGATGCCACGCACGCTGCCGACGATGCTCTACACCATCGAAGGCGACAAGATCATGTACGGTTCCACCGAGGAAAACGAGTCGATCTCGGACGAGGAAGCGCGCATGGTGCTTGGTGTGATTGCCAAGTGGTATCACTCCATGATGGCCACAGGAAACGCGTATCAGCCTTTTGTGCGGCAGACGTTCACCAACCAGCGCAAGATCGCAGCAGGAAAGCAGCCGTCCTACGACTGGCGCACAGTGGTGATTGATGGCAAGTCCATCAAGCGCGAGCACAAGGGTGGCACTCACGCCAGCCCAAGGCTGCACGACCGCCGAGGACACTCGCGCAGGTTGCCGGACGGCAGGATCGTGTGGGTTCGGCCTTGCAAGGTTGGCGACGCCAGCCTCGGCACAGTTTTTCATGACTACCAAGTGAAGGAGAGCGCATGACAACCATCGCATTTGATGGCAAGACCATCGCAGCAGACACGCTGCATGAGGACAACTTTGGTCTGATCGACCATGCGTCCAAGCTGCATTTTGGCAAGGACTTTGTGGCGGGTGGCGCAGGCATGCAGCACCATATTCTTGGATGGTGGAAGAAGGTCAAGGACATGACGTTCGAGGAAGTGGTGGATTTCGGCCATCCAGACTACGAGAAGAACGAAAACGACCCAGCCATCATGGTTGTTCGCATTGGTTCAGATGTTGCCTTCAAGCACGCTGGCGGGTTCTTCGTTCCTGTCGGACGACGATTCCACGCCATCGGTTCTGGTCGTGACTTTGCGCTAGCGGCCATGTTGCTTGGAAAAAACGCAAAGGAGGCGGTCATGATTGCAGCAGAGTTCGACAACGGCACAGGCGGTGGCGTTGAGTCAATGGAGGTGCGGCCATGAACACCAGACCCCCCGAGCCACAATTCCTGATCGACTACCGCGAGTGGGTCAAAGCTGGCCCACCGAAGTGCTGCCATACCTGTGACTACTTCAACCAGTCTGGCCATTGCCTGGCGTTTGACATGACGCCCCCAGAGGACTTTGCGGCCACCATTGATGCGTGTGAGAGCTACATGGAAGAGGTGCCTTTCTGATGGCCACCGAACAAATCCCCAGCGAAGACCGCGAGCAAATGCTGCTGGTGCAGTGGTTCAGGCGCACCTATGCTGGCGTGCGCATCTTCGCCATCCCCAACGGAGGCCACCGCCATCCGGCCGTTGCCGCCAAGCTGAAGGCCACCGGCACGAGTTCCGGCGTGCCCGATCTGTTCATCCCCGCCTGGCGGCTGTGGGTCGAGATGAAGCGGGTCAAAGGCGGGAGCCTGAGCGCGGAGCAAAAGGACTGGATTCAATACTTGGAAAGTGTGAATTACTGGTGTATAGTGGGAAAAGGTGCTGAGGATGCCAAGGCAAAGATCAGCGCCTTTTTTGAACAACACAAGGACACTTTATGAGCACACGAATCTACCTGGTCACCGACGTGGAGACCAACAAGCACCGCCTGATTCGAGCAGGCAACCAGGCCCAGGCCATCCGGCATGCGGCCCAGACGCGCTTTGACATTGAGGTGGCTGGCCAAGACGATCTGGTGTCACTGCTGACCAGCGGCATCCCTGTCGAGCCTGCTGGCGGCGCGGCCACCATGGACATGTTTGAGGAGGCATCGGCATGAAACGCTACATCGGAACGAAGATCATCCACGCAGTGCCAGAAGTGCATGGCGAGACTGGGCGCGAAGGCTATGTTGTGCGCTACGCAGACGGGTATGAGTCTTGGTCGCCAAAAGAGGCGTTTGAGGAGGCTTACCGCGCCTGCGACGCCATGAGCTTTGGCTTGGCCATCGAAGCCTTGAAAAAGGGCCACAAAGTCGCACGCCGAGGCTGGAATGGAAAAGGCATGTGGCTTGAACTGCAGCGTCCTGACAAACACAGCAAGATGACGCTCCCATACGTGTTCTTGAACTATCCCGCAGACGCTCAGAACACGCCTGGCGCACGAGTGCCATGGCTTGCAAGCCAGACGGACATGCTGTCGGACGATTGGGAGATCGTGGCATGACCAAACCCGACAAAAAGACCGTCTTCATGTCCATCCGGCTGACTGAAGAACTGCGCGAGCAGATCAGAGAGAAGGCCAAGGAGAGCCAGCGCACGATTGCAGGGCAGGTGCTGCACTACATCACGCGCGGCCTGGACGACGACAAAGCAAAAAAACAATAAACCACCACCAACCTTGAAGGAGTTACCCATGAAAAGAAAACTATCTGTCAGCTTTCAATTCTTCCAGCACCGCTGGCCTGTGTTTGCCATTGGCTTTGTCGATGGCTACGACTTCATGATCTGCGCCTGGATTGCAGACGTGCGCATCTCGTTTGATTACTGAGGAGAACAACATGGGGAACAGAATGCTGACACTCATCGCCCTTTGCGCAGCAGGCATCATCACCACAGGATGCTCGACATTCAGCGAGACCAAGGCGGTCAACCAGGAACTGGTGGTCGACAAGCAGGTGCAGCCGATGACCAGAAACGAGACCATCGTGGCCATCAAAGACTGCACGACCAGCGGCCTGCGTGCTGTGGTGCTCTACGGCAAGCGCAAGATCAACGGCTTCACCACTGAGGTGGTGGTGGACGTGACCTGCGCACCGCATCACTGAGGGCTTGCCATGACTTTCAAAACACCCGAGAAGTTCCGTGTTTACATGGAAGGCATGCCTGCCGGAGATGCCACCAATGGCTTCTTCGTCTGCAAGCTGCGCCACGGCCAGCAAGTGCGCGTCATCGCATCCGATGGCGCAGGCTGGGAGCACGTGAGCGTGTCCAGGCGCGACCGCTGCCCGACATGGGAGGAGATGTGCCAGATCAAAGACATGTTCTGGGACGAGGACGACTGCGTGGTGCAGTACCACCCACCCAAAGAGGACTGGGTCAACAATCACCCCAACTGCCTGCACCTGTGGCGTCCGATTGGCGTGGACTTTCCACGGCCACCGTCCATCATGGTCGGCATCAGGAGCATGGGCCTGATCGTATGAAGAAAAAGCGCCATCCCAACCTCGTCAAGCAATACACCATGCTCGACGAGATGATGGCCAGCCCCACCGAGCCACTGGCGGCTGAGAAGCGCCAGCACCAGCTGCTGCGCATGTACCAGGGGTTGGCGTCCTTGGAAACATCGCCAGAGCCAAGCACCGAGGATTGGCGGCTGTGCTCGGACGCTGTGAACCTGATGGAGACGCTGGTGCTGGAGATGAAAGTCTGCGAGGACACCACCGGCCTGCTGATGGACGCCATCACCGCCTTAGCCAAGGCTGGCAAGCGCCACATGGCCGGTGGCCCCATCCGCTTGGACGGTGCAGGCATTCAGGCTGTCAGGGCGGTTCTGAGCGACTATGCGGATGTGCTGGAGGTGCTGCCAGCCAGGACGATGGTGCGCTGCCACAGGCTGACCGAGAAGCGCATCCACGACATTCTGCAAGGCAGGCTGCGCCCACACGATGTGGAAATAACGCGACTGTGAGGGTTTGCCCTAATGCTTGCGCTTGTGTGAAATTGTGGTAAAGTGTGAGAACATTAACCAACCAGCAAGGAGCTGACCGTGAACATCAAACGCTACCAAGTCATCCTGGCCTTCATTGCATTTATTGCACTTGCAGGCATCGTCGGCCAGTCCGACTTCGAAGAAGAGCAGCGCCAGCAGGACGAGTACTGCGCCATGGTGAAGCTGTGGAAACAGACCAACGGGCAGGCTGGATGGCCTGCTTATAACGGGGAAGGGGTGTGCAAGTGAAATTCGACATGACCGAGATTGAGTTTAGGAAACTCTATTGCAACACGCCGGATTACAAGACGCTGTGGGATGGGATGCAGGCTTTTGTGCATCAAGAGCAAGATGCGAACCACGAGAAACAAATCTACGATGCGCTCTGGAGTGCATCGAACATTAATCCGTTTGGTGATGTGCAAAACGCAGAAGCCCAAAGAAAGGCGCGTGAAGCGATGAAGGTTTGCGCTCGTCCGTATAACGCACTACGCATTGCTTGGGAACTTGAGCGAACTGCGATGGGAGACGGTTATTTTGGCAATGCGCTGAGAGTTGCAAAAGACATGAACGGAATTAATGATTCTGATCGATCGCTGCTTGACCGATACGCCACTGGGTTACACAACGGCACAGACCATGTAGCACTGCAAGCACTTGCGATGAAGATTATGAAGATGGAGGGCAACTGAAATGACCAACGAAGAACTGCAAGGCAAGTGGGCCTGGTGGCAAGAGTGCGACGAGCGATTCCATATGTGCAACAGCGAATCCGAAGCACACGGTGAAGCGCAATACCACATTGATGGCGAGTGCATCCAAGGCGACGAGGCTGAATACATGATCGGTCGTGTTTGTCATCCGATGGACAGGGTTGGGCTTGACTGGATTGCACGCAACATCGCTGAAACCATCGAGGAAAACATCTGCTGCTGGTGCGACGATGAGACTGGCGCGGAAGACATGAGCATTGAACTCCACGCAGATGACAAAGCTGAGCTTGGCAAGATGGTCGCAGATTTTGTGCGAGACAAGGCCAGCGTCCACTGGTGGACAACCGACAAGAAGTCAGAAACAAGGCACATCTATGTGGCTGGGAGCAACGAATGACGAACGGCCACGCCTCAGACTGCGCAGTCCACAGCGAGCCAGCCTACCCAGCAGGCACGTGCGATTGCCATCTATCACCAGTTGCAAAGGTCGTCGCAGACTTTGATGGAGGTCAAAAGCGTATCGTGTTCTTGAATGAACAGCGCATGACCGACACTTCTGTTGGGACGGAGCTTGGTATTCATCGCCAATGGCAAAACCTCACCATCGAGGAAATCAACGAAGTGCTCGGGTCGGAAATTCACGACGAGCCAAGTGGAGCGCTTGAGTTTGTCAGGGCAATTGAGGCGAAGTTGCTGGAGAAGAACACATGACCATTAAAGCGATGAAGCAAGCGTTAGATGCGTTGGCCTATTGCGAGGCATTGAACAGAGATGTTGAGCAGCAAAAGGCGCAGGCAATCGAATCCCTACGCGCAGCTATTGAGCAAGCAGAAAAGCAGGAGCCTGTGGCGTGGATAACAGAGAAGATCAGCGGCCCAACAAAAGGCTACATGACTGTCACTTTTAACAAAGATACTGGCTGGAAAGATGCTCGCAGCATTCCGCTTTACGAGCGCCCACCACAACGCGAATGGGTGGGGCTGACGGATGAGGAGATTGACGTTCTTGTGATGGACAGCGATGGCCTACCGAACAGCCATCTCGAATTTGCACGAGCCATCGAAGTTAAATTCAAGGAGAAGAACGCATGAGCAAGCACGACACACGATTACAGTTTCGCCCTGTTTGCCCGCACTGCGGCCACGAGCATGACGATGCGTGGGAATGGAACTTTGGACTAGGCTTAGATGGCACATCAGAGGGACGCCAGTGCTACTACTGCGAAGGAGAGTTTGATTGCGAGCGAGTTGTGGATGTGCGTTACACAACCATGCCTTGCATCATCAAGGGGGACGCATGACCTTTCACCCACCCAACTGCCTGCACGTCATCCCAATGAACGACCTGCGCGAGCATGAGGTGAGTCCGACTTGCTGGTGCAGGCCCACGCCAGACGAGGAGCACGATGTGTTCGTGCACCACGCTCTGGACGGGCGGGAAGCCTACGAGACAGGCGAGAAGCGTCCGTCCTAAGCGTCCGTCATGACATTGACTGATTAAGCGCCAGCGCGTTTCCTTGCCGATTCCTGACGCTGCCACATATCTCGGCAGTCGGCATCGCAAAAGCGCTTGTCACCATTCACCACTTCATCGCACCAGTGGCACGCGCCAGTCGGCGCAAGTGTCTGGTTTTGCCTGCGCACAGCGGCAATGCTGCGTTCGCGCTCCTGCTCCTCGCGGATGGTGGCCTGGTCGTAGATGTCTGTCATGGCTGAAAAAAACCAGCCCGAAGGCTGGTTAAAGTGGCCGAGGCCACGTTGGAGACAACTGCAATCAAGCGCGGCCCTTGATGCGCTCGAATGTGCGCAGGCCACCCAGACCCAACATGCCGGTCAACAACACCATCAGGGTCTCATTGTCGATGGGCGGCAAAGGCGGCACAGAGCCGCCACAAACGGCCACCAGCCACGGCAAAATGGGCTGGATGAGGAACTGGTACACCAGGCCAAAAACGCACGCCCAGCCGGTCGCTGGACGCCATCCACCACGGAACATGTCGGTACCGGCCTCTACCTTGTTGACCTCAAGCTGACCGAGCGCCATCTTAGTCTCCGCATCCAGCACGGCCAACTCGCCCTTCTGGGCCAACTCGAGCAGCTTGATCTTGGCGTCAGCCTGGGAAGCCTGGTCGGGCAGCACCTTCTCGATGACGTTGCCGATGAGGGGGATAAGTGCTTGCCACATGGTGCGCTCCTTATGGGTACTGCTTGCGAGGTAGTTGGAAGTGCGGCCCGTCTTTGAACGTGCGCCAATCACCCCCCCATTCGACGGGGATGGCTAACTCTGCTGCCGCTGCTTTCATGGCCTTGGCAATCTGGTTGTACAGGGGCCAATCCCAGCGCACCTCGCCATCCACCCAAGCGCCCAGATCGACCGCATGGC
>VFQT010004615.1_pt1 | contig 11245 bp, 8 predicted proteins | sample 3512381 | NCBI WGS metagenome assembly VFQT01 (sample SAMN10412376, study PRJNA504923) | tailings metagenome | isolation source: Relicate 2 Philex TSF3 active mining site | place: Philippines: Tuba, Benguet | collected 2017-08-29 | reverse complement strand
TACCGCATCCACCAGTTCGACAAGGTCGAGCAGGTCGTGGTGTGCAAGGCCGACGATGCCGAGAGCCGCGCGTGGCACCAGCGCATGCTCGGCTACGTCGAGTCGCTGCTGCAACGGCTCGAGCTCCCCTACCGCCTGCTGCAGTGCTGCAGCGGCGACCTGGGCGTGAAGAACGAGGACATGATCGACGTGGAGTGCTGGATGCCCGGTCGCGGCGATGCCGGCGCCGATGGCGTGCCGACGGGTGCCTACGGCGAGACGCACAGCGCGAGCCGCCTCGCCGACTTCCAGTGCCGGCGCCTGAACCTGCGATATCGCGACGAACAGGGCCGCATCCACTTCGCGTATGCCCTCAACAACACGGTGCTCGCGAGCCCGCGCATCCTGATCCCGTTGCTTGAGATCCACCAGCAGCAGGACGGTTCGATCGCGATCCCGGTGGCGCTGCGCCCCTACCTGGGCGGCGTGGACCGGATCGGCTGAGCCATGAAGTTTCGCTTCGGCAAGCGATCGAAGCATGGCGTACCGTCGGTCCTCACCGACAAGCAGGTCCGGCGACTCAAGCTGGTCTTCACGGCGTTCGCCGCGATCTTCGTGCTCGTCGGCGGCTTCTTCGTCGTGCAGGGAACGCTTGAGTGGATCCGTGCGGCCGACAGCACTTCATGGCCGACGGTCACGGGAACCGTGACGCACAGCGAGGTCACCACCCACCGGAGCACGAGCAAGGGACGCCCCAGGACCTCCTATGGTGCGCGCATCGAGTTCGACTACACGGTCGAGGGCGCGACGCACCACGGCACGCGACGGACCTACCGCGTGGTCGCTTCATCCGAGTCGGCTGCGAAGGAAGCGGTCGCCGCGTATCCGGTCGGCCGAATGGTCGTCGTCTCGGTCGATCCATCGGACCCTGAACGCGCGGTGCTCGAGCCCGGCTGGGACTGGTCGAACGCGATCCCGATCGCCGTCGGGCTCTTCGCGATCGCGTTCGTGAGCTTGGTGCATTGGCTAGTCGTGAGACAGCTGCGCAAGGCCGTGCAGCGCGCGAAGGACTTGCAGGCACTGGGCATCGATCCCATGGCGATCGAGGCGCTTGCTGACGACGCGACGGCGGGCGCGGCATCGGAACCGACCGCGCCGGCCAGGTCGACGGGGCCAACGGACTCAACTGCAGGGGCCAAGCCTTCGGGGCCGGCCGAGCTCAAGCCCACCTTCCACGACGACCTCCCCGGAGCGCGTTGAGCCCGCAGTACCATCGCTTCATGGATCGTGCCGCGAAGATCTACGTGGCGGGGCACCGTGGCATGGTGGGCTCGGCGTTGGTGCGCCGACTGCAAGCCCATGGCTACACCAACCTGCTCCTGCGGACGCGGCAAGAGCTGGATCTGCTTGATCAGCGCGCGACCTACGGCTTCCTGGCCGAGCATCGACCGGACTTCGTCTTCATTGCTGCGGCAAAGGTCGGCGGGATCCTCGCCAATGACACGTACCGGGCTGATTTCATTCAGCAGAATCTGCAGACGATGCTGAACTTGGTGCACGGATCGCACCTGGCCGGCGTCGAACGGCTGCTGTTCCTGGGATCGAGTTGCATCTACCCAAAGATGGCACCGCAGCCGATCCGTGAGGAGTCGCTGCTGACCGGCCCGCTCGAAGAGACGAATGCGCCCTATGCGATCGCGAAGATCGCGGGCATCACGATGTGCGAGAGCTACACCCGGCAGCACGGCCGCCGGTACACGAGCGCGATGCCCTGCAATCTCTACGGCCCGGGCGACAACTACGACCCCGAGGGCAGCCACGTCATTCCCGCGATCATCCGCAAGGTGCACCATGCCAAGGTGCGGCACGAGCCGAGTGTGCCCGTGTGGGGCACTGGCACGCCGCGGCGCGAGTTTCTGTTCGTGGATGACCTGGCCGATGGCTGCATCAAACTCATGGAGCTCGGCTACGACGGGCCGTTCGTGAACATCGGCAGCGGGACTGACGTCACCATTCGGGAGCTCGTGGAGACCGTCATGGATGTGGTGGGCTACACCGGTTCGATCGAGTTGGACTCCACCAAGCCGGATGGAACGCCGCGGAAGCTCATGGATGTGTCACGGATCAACGCGCTGGGCTGGAAAGCCACGACCACGCTGCGTGACGGCCTGCGGATCGCCTACGACGACTTCCTCGCGCGGCACATGTGACCAGCCGCGCCGCCGCGCGCGACATCAGTGAGCAGCCCCGCCGCCGTTCGACCTCAGGGGCAGGCGCCCCAGGAACCAAGCAGCGCGCCAAGGTCGGCACCGTCCACCACGCCATCGCGGTTGATGTCGGCCGGGCCTGCAGCCGACCAGCCCGACAGCAGCGTGCCAAGGTCAAGCCCATCGATCACCCGGTCGCCGGACAGGTCGGCGGGGCACGTGGGCCGATAGCGGGCGAGGCGATCGGGCCACTGTGCCACCCACAGGCTGCCGTCGCGCGCATCGAGCTCGATCGACACCGGTGCATAGAGCCGCTCTGACGATGGCTCGAGCGGATCGAACTGATCGAAGGTACGGACCGCCGTGACGCGACCGTTGGCGTCGAGCGTGAGCGCACGGATCCAGTTCGCCGTGAAGTCGCCCATCAGCATGACGCCGCGCCAATCGAGCGGCCAAGCGGGATCGTTGACGATCGGTCCGCCGACGGCGCAGAACCCGTTGAAGGGATCACCGACCGCACCGGCCGCGCTGCCGACATTCGCGGCGGTGGCCGCATGGTTCGTGACGGTCGGGGTGCGCGCAAGCGAGGTCGCGTGGTTCCACTCCACGATCGGCCGACGGTGCTCGAAGGTCGGCAGGCTGGCCGTGAGCTGCGGCGCGCCCTGCCCTGATGGGACGAGCGCGATGGAATCGAGGTTCGGCCCGCTGTTGGACACGGTGGCGAGCCGGATCACACGCGTGCCCGGCTGAAGCGAGAGCGTGGTCGAGAGCAGGCGCCAGTCGCCCCATGCGCCGGTGGAGGGAAACGACCACAGGTTCACGGCAACGACTCCATCCACGCTCACACGCAGCGTGCGTGATGCCGTGACCCCGAGCGTGTAGCGGGCCAGCAGTGTGTAGGAGCCCGCAGCGGGAACCTGCACCGTGAAGTCGATCCACTCGCCGGAGTTCGTCTGGTAGTCGCGGTAGCCCGTGCCCTGGTAGCCACGGTCATTGCCCATGACGGGTGCGCCATTCGCGCTGGCCTGCTCCGCCTGGATGAATGCGAACGGATCGAGCGGCTGATCGAAGGTCGGATCGAGGGACTCCTGCCGCACGAGGTCGCGGAATCGGTGCTGCGCGGGGTTCGGCAGTCCCGTGGGTGCATCAGGATTCAGCGTGCCGGCATCCCAGTAGCCGTTGTGGACCGTGAGCCCCTCGAAGAGCGGCCAACCGAAATTCTGGCGCGGGCCGTCGCAGACCTGCACGTCTTCCCACGTGCTCCAGCCCACGTCCCCGATCACGATGCGACCTGGGTTCGCGAGCGCAGGATCGGTCGACCCAGTGCCGGGCTCGATCCATGCCCGAAACGGATTGCGAAGCCCCAGGGCGAACACCCGGCTCTTCGCCGAACGCGGCGCGGCGGCATCGAACCATGGATTGCTGGCGACGCCGTTGCCGGTGGCCGGATCAAGACGAAGCATCTTGCCGTTGAGGCAGTCGATGAGTTGCGAGCGGAACGCGCCGATGTTCTCCTTCGAGCGCAGGATGCCCCGCGCGAGGCCATCGTTCACCCAGCCGTCGGCCACTTGGCCGCCGGTGTCGACTTCGTTGTAGCTCGCCGCATCACCGGTGGTGACCAGCAGCGTGCCGTCACGCCCGAACATGAGCGTGCCCGGGCCATGCGACTGGTGCACGATCGGGATCCCGGTCGAGGCACTCTCGCCCAGCAGCACCGTGCGCGATGCCGGATCGATCGCCGTGAAGCCGGATTCACTCGTGAGCCGATAGCGCGTGATGCGACCGATCGTGGCCGTGAAGTACGTGTCGGTCGTGGGGCTGTATTGCGGCGTACCGGCAAAGTCGAGATGGTGGCGATCCACGACGTACATCAGGTAGATGAAGCCGTTCTGCTCGATCTGCGGGTGCGCCACGACCGACATCAGGCCGTAGTCACGCCACCCGCCGACTTCGTCGCGCAGGTTCAGCGCGGGTGCTGCGGCGCGCGTGCCATCTGCTTCAAGGATCCACACCGCACCCTGCCGTTCCCACACGAGCGTGCGGCCGGCAGGCAGCGTTTCGGTGCCCATGACCTCAGTCCACGAGCCGCCGACGAACGATTTCGCGATGCCAGCCGGTGGTGCGGGATGCGGCGCCGCGATGAGGGCGAAAGCGAGGAGCGAAACGGCGGCACAGGGCATCGGGCGAAGGTAGCACCGCTTGGCGGGTCTCCCAACGGCGAGAAGCCAGAGGAAGCACTTCGAGTCCAAGAACCGGCCATGGGAGCCCGGCAACGGATCAATGGACCGGTTTGATGCACCCCGCCCTTGCGTCGAGGCCAACCCGATGCCATAACCACTCTGTCCATCCATGCCGACCCGACCGACCATCCAGAGCTTGGCCGGCGTCGTTGCCCTTCTGGCAACGCCGTGGGTCGCGGCACAGGTGGTGCCCTTCACGAGCGAGCATTCGGTGCGAGGGGTCATCTACAACATGACGCTCTCGCCGCCCTTCGACCTGCCGCAAGAGGGCTATGGCATGGCGGTCGCCGACCTCGACGGGGATGACGATCTCGACCTCGTGCTGACAGGCCGCGGGGATGGACTGATCGGCATCTTCGAGAACACCGGCAGCGGTTCCTTCATCAACCGCAGTGCCGTCGCGGGCGCCGGCAACGCCCTGTCGGCGCAGGGCGTGAGCGCGTTCGACTATGACCGCGATGGTGACCTGGATCTCTTCATCGCCCAGCGCCACCACCCGTGCAGGTTCCTGCGCAACAACGGCGGCCTGTCGTTCACCGACATCTCGGCGGCCAGCGGGCTGGGCTTCAGCGCCATGTGCACCGGCACCAGCGTGACCGATGTGGATGGCGATGGATGGCTCGACCTGTACGTGTGCACGTACTTGGTTGGCACGCCGAATCGGCTCTACCGCAATCGCGGCGATGGCACCTTCGAGGACATCGCGGCGGCGCGCGGGGTGAACTCGTTGGGTCTGTCCTACCAGTCGACCTTCGCCGACGTGGACGCCGATGGCTGGCCCGATCTGGCGGTGAGCAACGATCGTGGCTTCGGCAACGTGCCCAACCAGCTCTGGCGCAACCTGGGTGGGATGGCTTTTCTGGACATCGGCGCCTCGAGCGGCTTCAGCGTGGCCCTCTGCTCGATGGGCATGGCCGTGGGCGATCCCGACAACGACCTGCGACCGGACTTCTACTTCACGAACGTGCCCGACCCGGCGCCGCCGCTCTTTGGCGTGAATCCGCTCATGCTGCAATCCGCGCCGCTGGGGTTCACGCAGGCCGATGCCGCGTGGGGCGTGTCGAACCAGCGATTCAGCTGGGGCCCTTCTTCTTCGATGTCGACAACGACGGCGACCAGGACCTGTACGTCAACAACGAGACCTTCGCGAACAGGCTCTACATCAACCCGGGCGCACCGCCGATGGTGGATCGTGCCGCGGACTATGCGGTCACTGGCACGAGTTCGCTGTCCTTCTCCAGCGTCATGGGTGATCTTGACCGCGACGGCGACCTCGACATGCTCGTCAACAACTACGGGTCCGCCACGCGCCTCTACATGAACCAAGACGGCCAGCAGCGATCGTGGCTTCGACTGCGCGTTGCCGGCGCGGGCAAGGTGCGCGATGCGATCGGCGCGATCGCCACGCTGCAGGCATCGGCCACTGGCGGCGTGGTGCCCGCTCCGCAGCGCCGGCAGGTCCTGTGCGGCGGCAACGGCTATCTGTCGCAACACGAGACGATGCTGCACTTCGGGCTCGGCGCATCCACCGGTGCCGAGTCGATCACGGTGCAGTGGCCTGCAGGCGGTGGATCGCGAACGCTGCTGAACCTGCCCGAGGGCGCGGTGTGGACCGCGTACCCCGAATCACGCCTTGGCGATCTGCAGGGCGACGGCCTGATCGATGGAATCGACTGGGCCGCGATGGCCGGCTTCGGACCGGGCCCGATCGCGCCGGGGCGCGAGATGTTTGACTTCGATGGCGACGGCGATCTCGACGGTGCCGATGCGGATGCGTTCTGGGCGCGTGCATCGATCCGCCGTGGGGACCTGAATGGCGATGGCATCATCGATGGCGCCGACCTGGGTGCCATGCTCGGCGTGTGGGGTGGATCAAACAGCACCGCCGACCTGAACCTGGACGGCTCGGTCGGCGGCGCGGATCTTGGCGCGCTCTTGGGCGGGTGGGGCTGAGCGATCTCAGTCAGCCGGCTGCTCGCGCTCGGCTTCAGCTCCGGTCGGCGTGCGGAACTCGAACTCCCAGACCGGACCGGCATCCTCGGCGTCAAGCTCGATCTCGTGCACCGTGGAGCCGGACGTCACCGTGGCGGCGGCAGCCGCGAGTGCATCGCGGGGATCGACCGTCACCAGCAGCGACACCACAAGCAATTCGACCTCATCGGGGCGTGGGGCACGCGCCGAGTCGACCAGGACGGAGCCATCAGCCGCGCTAACGCGCACGAATCGGACCTCTGCTGCGGTTGCGGGGTTACTCAGCACCATGTCAATCCAGCCGTACTCGGCTTCGGCCTTCAGCAAGACGCCATCGGGGTAAAGGCCAAACGCCGTCTCCAGGGCAGACGTGAACCCAGCCACGGTGACGGCATCGTCATCGCCGTCGTCGCTGCCATCATCATCGCTGTCATCGTCATCGCCATGGCCGCCGTGATCGTCGAAGTGATCATCGTCATCACCCCATCCATCATCGTCACCGTCGCCATCCTCGCCGTGGTCGTCACCGAACCAATCGAAGTTGTCGAAGCTCGACGAGAACTTGTGGTTGCCAGTGGAATAGCCGAAGAGCGACGTGCCAATGCCGTCGTCGGTGCGCCCCACGAACAGGCTGCCGAAGCCAGTGAGTTCGCTGAATGGGGTCACGACATTCCCGTCGAGGAACACCTGGATGGTCACGGCGCGGGTCACCGGGTTGGCGACCCATGCCACCTCGAACGAGTGTTGACCCGCGGCGAGCGTACGCCGAGCGGACTGGGCGATGACCGATCCATTCTTGCGGGCCACGATCTGCAGCGTCCGGCCGCCGGTCTTGGTCTGCTGCATCTCGACCTGGACCCCGTCGCGATAGCCCTTGGCGACGTTGTAGGACGACTCTGAGTCGAAGCCGAAGCCGATGCCCGTGAAGGCGGCCTTCGAGTTCTTGTTCGATGAGGGCGACGAGAGGGACGCGTCGAAGGTCACCGAGAAGCTGTCGGTCCAGTCGGTCTCCCAGGCCGCAAGGTAGGCAGCGCCGCCGCCTTTGCCGAACTGTGACTCGAACTTGATCTGCCCACCGGTCTCGCTGACCTTGGCCTTCTTCCGGGCGGAACCGCTCGTGCGGTACGACTCCTGCTCCTTCCAGAGACTGTCATCGCGAAGTCCGTCGCTGGCATCGTCGGAACGACGATCGGCCATGGCCGGAGTGACCATACCCATCGAGAGGGAAGCAAGCACGAGAGCGACAGGAATCCGAGTCAGCATGGCGCGATCTCCTTAGGGGTAAGTGTCCGAACCATTCAGAGCATGCGCTAGCCCCGGCAGATACTGACTTCCAGAAAAAAATCCTGCAATGTCGTCCACCTGTCCTTGCCCCCAGAATCCGCTTGTGTCGGGGGCCGAAACAAGCACAATGCATCAACCCATGCTGTGCCGCTTGCTTGCCATCCTTGCACTCGCCACCCCCGCCCTCGCGGATGACCTGTCGGCGCCGGGGGCGCTGCTCGCTGCTCGACGGGATGTCACGGTCGTGCGCGGCGATGGGTCCAGCTTCACGGCCACGATCCACTACCCGGGCACGAGCACCGCGGTCGGCGCGCCCCTGAACCCCGCAGCGGGCCCCTACCCGATCATCGCGTTCGGTCACGGCTTCGTCTCGCCTGTCACGCTGTACCAGTCGACGTGTGCCCACCTGGCCACCTGGGGCTTCGTCACGATCCTGCCGCAGACGCAAGGCGGGATCCTGCCGAGCCACGGCGCGTTTGCGGCGGACCTCATCTCGAGTCTGAACTGGCTCGCCGGGCAGGCCACGGTCGCCGGCTCGCCATGGTTCGGCGGCGTCGATGGATCCCGACGCGGCGTCATGGGCCACTCGATGGGTGGCGGCTGCTCCCTGCTGGCCGCGCAGTCCGATCCATCAATCCGATGTGTGGTGCCGTGGGCTGCCGCGAACACCAACCCCAGCTCGATCACGGCAGCGCTCGGCGTGGAATGCGCAACACGACTGATCGTGGGCAGCCAGGACACGATCGTCACGCCGAGCTCGACCAGCGCGATGTACCCCAACCTCGCGGGCTCGTCGCAGCTCGTCTCGATCAATGGTGGCTACCACTGCGGCTTCATCGACTCGTCGATCGCGTTCTGCGATTCGGGATCGATCACGCGCGAGCAGCAGCTGGCGATCGTGCGGCGCGAATCGACCGAGTTCCTGCTGCTGCACCTGAAGGGTGATCTCACGCGATGGAGCGAGTGCTGGGATGCGCCTGCCGCAGGCGACGGCATCACGCAGAGCTCGACCCGCACGGCCGACATCGACGGCGATGGTCGCGTGGACGGCATCGATCTGGGCATTCTGCTCTCGAACTTCGGCGGCAGCGGCCCCGGCGACATCGATGGCGATGGCACGGTCGGCGGCCCCGACCTGGGCGCGCTGCTCGCTGCGTGGACGGGCTGAGCCCGCGCGCACCACACCCCGCGCTTCCTTGAGCTGCGGAGCGCGGGCGAGACGGCGCGGCGCTCACTCGGCTGTCGGCTTCAGGTCGGGCTTGGTCGTCCAGCGGGGCGACCAGTTGGGCTTCTCGACGCGCTTGCGCAGGACCACGGTGTTGTCCAAGTCAAGATCCGAGGTCCAGATCCACTTCGCGCCCGAGAAGTCGTGCTGGAAGAAGGGTTCCTTCGGGTCAATCCGTTCCTGGGAGTACTCGGTCGCGTTGGGCCACGACGAGTCATCGAAGCCGGGCGCGTGCCAATCCTTGGGCAAGGGCTCGGAGCGCACCTTCGGGTTCGTCGTGTCGCGGTCGATGGGGCCGTGCATGAAGCACTTCGCCTTCCATGAGGCATCGGTCACGGTGCCATCACCGAAGCGCATGATGAAGCCGCCGTCGCCGATCTGGCGCCCGTACTCGCAGCCGGTCGCAGGATCGGCGTTGTCCTTCGCGAGGACGGCGATCGTCATTGGGTACTCGGGGAGCAGGTCGATCGCGACCACGTTGTGCGGCAGGAAGTCGATCGAGTCGACGGCCACCTGCTTGCCGTTGATCCAGAGCACAAACCAGTTGTCGGCATACATCGCGCCCTTGACGGTGTCCTCCATCGATGGCTTGACGATGCCATCCTGCGGCGGCTTGCGGTTGCCGCGACCCTGACGGCCACCTTGGCCCCCCTGCTTGCCCTTGGCGGGAGCCGGGTCCTGCGGCTGCTTGGCATCCTGCTGGGCGAGCGCAAGCGATGCCACGGCACAGGCCGAGACGATGAGGAAGGCTCGAGCGTTCACTTGGTCTCCTTGCGCGCCGCCTTGGCGCCACCGGGTGCGAGTTCGTAGCGATCGACGACGGTGCCGTTGGGTTCCTTGGATCCGCCGCCACCACCGCCACGACGGCCGCCGCCACCGCCCGCATCGGCGCCGGCAACCGAGGTGCGCACGAACTCCACGCTGGCCGCCTCGGGTGTGACCCGGACACGCATGTGGCCGGGGCTGCCCAGGATCGTGCCGCTGGTGTAGCCGTATTGCACTGCACTGCGGGTGTTGCCCGCCGGATTGCCCGGCTGCGGCACGCACTGATAGTGCAGGCCGTCACGCTGGCTGTGCACATACAGGTGATCATGCCCATGGAAGACCGCCGAGACACCATGCTTGACGAGCAGGTCATGGATCGGCATCGCCCAGCCCGGACGGTGATCCTTGAAGCCCGGCGAACCATCAGCGTTTCGTCCGCCCCATTCGAAGAACGGTGCGCTCTCGGCACCACCGCGCGACTCGCTGCCGCCCATGCCACCAACGAGGTGGTGGATGAAGACGAAGCGATGCTTGGCCTTGGACGACTCGAGCGTCGTGGTCAGCCAGTCGTACTGCGCGCGGCCGAGCGTGAAGTTCCAGCTCGCGTCGGTTGGTTCAAGCGGCTCGTCGCTTGGGCGCTGTGGGCGCTCGCCCTGGCCGCCGCCTTGGCCGCCACCGCCGCCCTGGCCACCACCCTGACCACCCTGACCGCGGCCGCCTTCGCCGCCACGTGCGCTGCCGCCACCGCCCTTGCCCACGCGCTGGGTCGTTGACCAGTACGGATCGAGCATGACGAAGAGCGCATCGCCCCAGGTGAAGGCGTAGTAGTTCGAACCGCGGCCATCCGCGAAATCGGTATCGCCCGAGTACATCGAGCCATCGATCACCGGCTCGGGGAAGCGACTCGTGCGCTCGCGATAGGACCACGGGCCGATGTCCTCGGCACCACGACCCGAATCGCCCTTCTCACCATCGTGGTTCCCGAGCACCATGAAGAGCGGCGCATGGCTGCACAGCCGGCTGAAGTACCAGCGCTGCGCGTCGTACTGCGGCAGCGTGCGCTGGAAGTCGCGACCGCGCTTGTCGGTCATGAAGGTGTCGCCGAGATCGACGAAGAGGTCGGGCTTCGCCGCGAGCATGTTCGCGAGCGTCTGCTCGTAGACCTTGGGGTCGACGCCTTGGTCCAGGTGCGAGTCGGCCTGCACCGTGAAGGTGAAGGACTCGCCGGCCGGTCGGGGCGTATGGAAAGATGACTCCTCACCATGACTGGGCTCGCCACCGGAGGACGCACGCCACAGGAAGCGGTAGCGATACGACGCATCCGGGGCGAGCCCATCCATGACGAAACTCACCGGCGTGCCGGCTCGCATCGATTGCTCAGGCGTGGTGCGCTTGCGAGGATCACCGTCGCGCCAGAACTCGATCGTGCCGGTTCGGTCGCTCGAGGCCACCACGCTCGCGGTCATGGAATCCTTCGTGGGCCGAACGAGGATGACATCGTGATCATGAGCGGGGACATCCGTCTTGAACGCGGTCATGCGTGCAAGAAGGCCGCCTTGCGGATCGCCGCCACC
>VFQT010004614.1_pt1 | contig 11246 bp, 9 predicted proteins | sample 3512381 | NCBI WGS metagenome assembly VFQT01 (sample SAMN10412376, study PRJNA504923) | tailings metagenome | isolation source: Relicate 2 Philex TSF3 active mining site | place: Philippines: Tuba, Benguet | collected 2017-08-29 | reverse complement strand
GGGCATTTTGGCTGGGCACGTTTCCCATCTTCTTGTTCGCTGTAGCGCACGGCCTTCGGCCGCGCTGGTTTAAATAAAAAATCCCCCGGCGACTCCGTCGCCGGGGGATTGGTGCCCAGTACTGGATTCGAACCAGCACGACCTTACGATCACCACCCCCTCAAGATGGCGTGTCTACCAATTTCACCAACTGGGCAATAACTCCCTCACTCAATAAATGGTGCCCAGAACAGGATTCGAACCTGCACACCTTGCGGCGCTGCCGCCTGAAGACAGTGCGTCTACCAATTTCGCCATCTGGGCATTGTAAAGAACGGGGGTGCAAATATACAAAAAATCACGGACTTTCTCAATGAAACCCCGCGTCTTGCGCTTTATTACAAGATCAACATCGCGTCGCCGTAGCACAAGAAACGGTACCCCTCCTTCATCGCCTCGTGATACACATCGGTCATGAATTTGTGGTCCGTATACGCGCAAGCCATCATAAACAAAGGCGACTCAGGCTGATGCAAATTGGTGATGAACGCATTGGCAATGTGGAACTCCTGCGGGGGGAACAGAAATTTATCGGTCCAACCCTCGCTCGGGTTTAATGTACTCATCGAACTTACACTGCTCTCCAAAGCACGCATCACACTGCCACCCACTGCCACCACGCGCTTCTTATTCTCAATGGCGCGATTCACCACATCACAAGCCCCTGGCTCGATGCGATAGTATTCACTGTCCATCTTGTGCTTGGTCAAATCCTCAACCTCCACCTCTCTGAAAGCACCCAATCCCAAATGCAACGTAATCTCCGCAAACTGAATGCCTTTGATGTCCATACGCATCTGCAATTCCCGTGTGATGTGCAACTGGGCCGCTGGCGCCGCCACCGCACCCACGTTCTTGGCAAACAAACTCTGATACCAAGCCTCGTCCTCCTCCTTTACCCCACGGGTGATATACTTTGGAATGGGCGTTTCACCCAACTTCTTGATCACATTCGAAAACTCCTCGTCCGTACCATCAAACAGGAAACGGATGGTTCTACCGCGACTTGTGGTATTGTCCACCACCTCAGCCACCAAATCATCGTCCCCGAAATACAACTTGTTGCCCACGCGAATCTTACGGGCAGGATCCACCAACACATCCCACAAACGCAATTCGTGGTTCAACTCGCGCAACAAAAACACCTCAATCTGGGCGCCCGTCTTTTCCTTCTGACCGTACATGCGCGCGGTGAACACCTTCGTGTTGTTCACTACAAACACATCGTCCTCGTCAAAAATATCCAAGATATCCTTGAAACTGCGGTGCTCGATTCTGCGCTCTTTGCTGTGAACAACCAATAAACGACTGTCGTGACGGGTAGCCAATGGCTCCTGAGCGATAAACTCCTCAGGCAAATCGAACTTAAATTGAGATAATTTCATGTTTGCAGTTTATTCCCAAATTGGGGCTGCAAATATAATCAGTTTTTGGCAAAACCCGGCGCTACCACCAAGTCCTTGGTGCCGTGGCCGTAATCGTAGAAGCCGCGACCGCTCTTCACACCCAAATCCCCTGCGGTTACCATGTTCACCAACAACGGACAAGGTGCGTATTTGGGGTTGCCAAAGCCATCGTGCAATACGCGCAAAATCGCCAAGCAAACATCCAAACCGATGAAATCCGCCAACTGCAAAGGCCCCATCGGATGCGCCATACCCAACTTCATGATGGTATCGATTTCCTCAACACCCGCCACACCCTCATGGAGCGAACTGATGGCCTCATTGATCATGGGCATCAACACCCGGTTGGCAATAAAACCAGGGTAATCCTGCGTTAACGCGGGCACCTTGCCCAACGCCTTGCTCAATGCGATGATATCCTCAGTTACCTTTTTATCCGTTTTGAATCCCTCAATCACCTCAACCAATTTCATCACCGGCACCGGATTCATGAAGTGCATGCCTATCACCTTTTCAGGTCGGGCCGTTACCGACCCAATCTTTGAAATTGAAATGCTCGATGTATTGCTCGCCAACACACAATGTGCGGGTGTTAGGGCGTCGAGCTGACGGAAAATATTCAATTTGATTTCCAAATTCTCTGTCGCGGCTTCCACCACCAAATCGGCATTGGAAACACCGTCGGCCAGTTGCGTGAAGCCTTTGATTCTACCCAAACTGTCCGATTTCTGCGCCTCTGTCAACGACCCCTTCGCTACCTGTCGGTCCATGTTCTTCGCGATGGTGGCCAACGCCTTGTCGAGCATTTCTTGCTTAACATCAATCAAATTCACCGCATAACCACACTGGGCAAAAACGTGGGCGATACCATTTCCCATGGTGCCGCCGCCAATCACTGCAATTTGTTTCATCTAACGGCAAAGTTAGGCATTCCCGCCCATTTTGCACAAAAACACCGCATTGCCCTTCACGCCATCCCAAGGAATCACCGCCGAAAATTGGGTCTTTAGCATCGCCTCAAACGCCCTTGCTTTGGGTGCGTCCAGCATCGTATTTACGATCACACCGCCGCCAACAGAAATCAGTTGCGTGAGATCTTGCACAAATCTTTCTGATACCACACCCGGAGCCAAATCCCCATCCACAAACAAATCGCAAATCACCAAATCATAGTGCCAAGCGTTCTTCGCCGCCTTGTGAACATAGTCAATGGCATCTTCCTGCAATAACCTCACCCCTTGAGTGTAAAAATATCGCTTGGCCAAATCCAACACCGCCGCATCTTTCTCCACCCCAACAATTTCAGCATCCCGGTTGTGATACTGGTGAATGATCTCCGCAGCACTGCCTCCGCCATAACCCAATAACAATACCCGATCCACCTTAACACCCCTACCCACCATCGCCTTGATGCTGCCCAACATCACTTGATGCAAACTGCCAAACGAATAATTCACCTTGCCCGTATCCAACAAATATTTACCCCGCCATGCCACCACCTTCAACCGCGTGCCACTCATCCCCGAAACCGAACAAACCGATATCGGCCAAATCCAACTCAACAACCGCAACCAAAATCCTGGCCTTTTGCGAACGCGAACAGGCTCCACCGAAGCACGCATCAATGATTCTAAATCCAACACCCTACAAATTTCGACATTTCTTCTTTTTCGTGGCAATACCTTTGCAACACAATTTCAAATCCCTTAAGCAGAATCCGCTTCGCCACAAACAGTTCAAACCAAATACGAATCCCACTAAATCACCCAACACGAATCCCACCCCGTCACCTAATATAAACACCGGCCCATCATCCAATATGAATCTCACCCCATCTTCCAACATGAACCCCATCCCATTCCCCGATTTGTTGCTAGCGTCTAAGTCGCCGCGCCGACATCAACTGCTCCGCGATGCGGGATTCCACTTTGAATACATCGATATCGATGCCGATGAGGCGTTCGACGACACCCAATCCCCCGAAGAAATCTGTCAATTCCTGGCAAAACACAAATCCCTGCATCACCAACAACCCATCGGAAACCATGTGCTTGTCACGGCCGATACCATCGTTTACATCAATGGACAAGTGCTCAACAAACCCCAATCCGTGGAAGAAGCCCACGCCATGTTGCGCACCCTGAGCAACCACACCCACAGCGTTTATACCGGAGTCTGTCTGCGCACCGATGGACAACTACATACGTTTTACGATCGCACCGATGTTACATTTCACGACCTGAGTGATGCGGAAATTGCCCATTATGTGGAACAGTATCAACCGTTCGACAAAGCCGGATCCTACGGTGTACAAGACTGGATGGGGTATGTGGGCGTAAAGGGAATCCAAGGATGTTTTTACAACGTCATGGGATTCCCCGTAGCCAAATTTTATCGCGAACTCGCCGCGTTCTGTCGGCGCTGAACCCAGCAGCCAACAACCTCAATTACTTCTTCAAACTCTATTACTTCTTCAGCAAAGGCAACGTAGCCATGTTCAACGCGCGCTCCGCATTGATCAATCCACCCGTGTTGCTCAACTGAGGGAACGCCACCTTGGTTTTCTTGGTACCCGGCAAAATCACCTTGTGGGTATACACATTCACAGAGGCTTCCATGATCATCTTCACATCCTTGGCTGTCAAGTTGGGGTTGCGACTCCAAACCAAGGCACACACACCGGCACACACAGGTGAAGCCATACTCGTACCATCAAAATACGCATACTCATTGTTGGGAATGGTGCTGTAAATGTCTTTTCCAGGTGAAAACACATCCACATTGTTGTGACCGTAGTTACTGAAATCAGTGGCCAACGCTTTTTTCGATGGCTGCGAAGCACCCACTTCAATCCAGTTGTTGGCAAATACACCACCACCCAAGGAATCGTTGGGATAGTTGGACGTCACATCGTTGTCCTGCGCACTGTTTCCAGCCGCATGGACCAGCAATACATTGTGGTCCTGGGCATACAATACCGCCTCATTCACAACGTCCTTGTCCCACTTGTATCCCTTACCAAAACTCATGTTGATGATGTTGGCGCCATTGTCCACCGCATAGCGAATGGCATTGGCCACGTCTTTATCGCGCTCGTCGCCATCAGGAACCACACGAATGGCCATGATTTTTACATTGTCGGCCACACCATCCAACCCAATTCCATTGCCACGAACCGCACCAATGATACCCGCTACGTGGGTACCGTGAGAGGCATCCGGACCGGCTACGTTGTTGTTTCCATAGCCAAATTCATGGGGATCGTTGTAATTATCACCCACAATTTCACGGGGATTGTAATCCAAATTGTATTGGTATTTTACCTGGGCTTCCATGCCATGTAACGTTTGATCCACGGCCTCTTTTAACTGTTTGTATCCCATCAATCCCACCAACATAGCAATGCGGTCGCGCTTCTTCACCTCAGACTCCTTAACAGGAATGGCTTTGATTTCCTTGCCAGTGGGTTCAATTTTACCCGACACACGGGCGTATTCTGCCAGTGTACGCTGAAACTCCATCGCGTTAGCGTAAGATTCTTTACTCTCTTGTATCGTTGATTCAATGTCCACCCGCATCGCTTGATAAGCCAAGTATTCCGGATTGTTGTTCACCTCCTCCGCGGTGACATTTTTGAACTGCTCCTTGTACTTCATGTACAAACGCACCTTCTCCAAATGATCGTACTGCACCATTCGGCCATCTTTGCCACCAATGAAATTCCATCCCACCGTGTCGTCTACGTAGCCGTTGTGATCGTCATCGATGTTGTTAAAAGGAATTTCGCCTTTGTTATGCCAAATCACATCCTTCAAATCGGGATGCGCGATGTCTACACCACCATCAACCACCGCTACTACGATGGTCTTCGAAGGCAATTGAGCCGCTGGACTCTCGTACGCCTTATTCAATGAGATCCCCATGTTTTTCTTGGTGGGCTCCGCGTGATACCAATGTTTGTCGGGCTTATTCTGTCCAAAAGCTTGCGCTCCCAACGTCAACCCCAAAAAGAATATGATCGATTTTTTCATGTTGTATTCGTTACTATAATGGTGTTTGTTCTGTGCTAATATTCAATGTTTTGATACGGATTCTGTGCGATGTTACTTAGCGATTTTATTTAGCGATGTTACTTTGCGATGTTACTGTTCGATATTTTTTCAACGGACGCGTTTGCAAAATACCAAGATGCTCACCGACTTAAAAGGAATTTTCGTTGTAGGTTGATTAAAAACCCACCTACGCAAAAAGTTGCGCAACGGTTTCCACTTGATAACATCCATCGGCGCCATCACGTATTCTACCTTTTCAATTTCAAATCCATGGTTTTCTAACAGCGCACAAATCCGTTGCTTTGTATAAATCCGGGCATGGGCCCAACGCTCGTGCAACGGTCTCGGCAACCAACTAAAAAAGGGCACCCTATTCCAAGGCAACAAAGGCAAATTGGCCCCGTGGGTCTCAAAAATCCACCATTTGTTGGGCACGGAAATGGCCGCCACACCCCCAATTTTCAAACTCTTGGCATAATTGGCCACACCCGCTTCGGTGGGCAGGTGCTCGATGACCTCAAAGCTAATCAACCGATCGGCCGCCGGCTCAAACGGTTTCGACATGATATCCCACACCCCAAATTCTGCATTGTTTGCACCCTGACTCGCCTTCAACGCATCAAATTCCCCCTGATGCACCGCCGCGTATTCCAGACCTTTCACCGATCTAAAATGCTTGGCCATCGGTATCGCCGTGTTGCCATTGCCACAGCCGATTTCTACCAAATCGAGGTCCCCACCCAAAAATCCAGGGTAGGCTTCCACCAACGAGATTCTGCGTTTCACCAGCAAATCATCCGTGTCTGCCGGCTTTCCCAAATAATGCTCCGCCTCAAATAACGCTTTGTCAACCCTCGATGTATTACTCATGATTCTTTAAAAACAACAATTCCGTTAGGCAGCGGAAGATCGCTTTCCCAACAACTTCAAATTAAATAGCAAACGACGGAACAGTATCCATGCGTGCGCAAAAAAGTTCCACAAACCCCCATAATGCTTGCTCAAAACCGCATATCGCTCCTTCCAAGCCTTCTGCGTATGCTGATAGCTGCTGCCACCCGTTTCAAAATCGCTTACCACAAAACTCAACCTCAGCGAACCCCCACGCATCGATTTCAACACCGCAATCATCCAATCCACATCCGCCGCCTGCCGGTAAGAAACATCATACTCCGGGGCCAAACTTCGCTTAACCAACACACTCTGATGACACACATTCATGCCAAAACGAAAACTGCCCGCATGCAAACGCTTGGGAAAAGGCTGAGGCTTCAATTGCGATATCAATCCCAAGGCCGTGCCCGCATCGTCGATGAACATCGTATCCCCAAACACAACGTCGGGTTTCTGTCCCCCATGCACACCTTCGTACGCCCGAATCTCACCCACCACCCGACCAATCACCAACGAATCATGCAACGCATCCCCCGCATTCACAAACCACACGTATTCCCCCGTTGCCAAACGTAAACCCTTGTTCATCGCATCGTAAATGCCACCGTCTCGCTCCGACACCAACACCGAAATCTGGTCTTTCAGTCCCGTTAAATAATCCACAGAACCATCGGTACTCCCCCCATCGATGACAATCCACTCCCAATCCTGCCGATGCTGCTGCCCCAAAATCGACTCCACCGTCCTGCGCAATCCCTTACCATGGTTGTAATGGATGGTGATGATCGATATGAGCGGCGCTTGCGACAAAATAAAGTTAGTATCAGCCCGCCTGCTCGTCCTTCTTCAACATCAACTGCACCAAACTTCCACCCACCAACAACAAGATCAAGGCAGAAGATGCCCATTCGATGTTTACCATGGTACTGCGATCCGCGGGTTCATAAACCCAAGTGACGCTGTGCTTACCCGAAGGAATCTCCAATCCACGCAAAATGTAGTTCACACGCAAGGCTTTGGCCTCTTTTCCATCGATATAAGCTTTCCAAGCACCATTCTTTTCGTTGTAATAAATCTCACTGAAAACAGCCAATCCCGCCTGGGCATTGTTGCTCTCATAGGCAATGCTGTCGTTGCTGTAGAATATGCGCTTCACCACCGATGTAGAATCTTTGGCAAAGTTGCGGGCACCCAAAGTAAACCCTGCAGCCGCACCCGCCTTGTAATCCGCCCCCTCAATCACCGCGTGGTTGCGCAAGTTCAAGGTGTTGATCATCGACAATGCCTCTTTCGCATTCGACGCTTCATCCACTGAATCCACAAACCAAGCATGTCCCAAAGCCGTCATTCTCGGTACCACAATCTCCGACTTCCCATCCTGAGAAATGCCCAAAATGAATCCACAATTCAACATATCCAATGCGTGGTTGCTCATCAAATCGCCGGAGCCGGTTGGACCCGCCGCGCTGATGCAATACGACATCACATCTTGGTAGCGACTCATTTTCGCCGGATGGTACCCACCCACGTTGCGATGAAATGCACCCGCCCGGTTGTCGTTGAACGCCCCGTTAATCCCACCGCGGTAATCAATCACGCGCTTGCCGTCTTTGTTGTTGGCAATGATCTGATTGTCTACCGATGAGGGCAGAATGGCCTCCTCCGTTTCTTTGTCCTCCCAGTTGTCGTCGGTCAGGTAACGCTTGCTCACACCCACCATATCAAATCCCACCAACACAATCATCAGCAAACCAGCCACCAGTGAACTCGCCTGCTTTTTCAACGCCACATACACCAACCCCACCAACGCGCCAATGAATAATACGCTGCGGAAAATATCGTCCCACACCAACTTACTGCGCAATTCCTTGATCTTGTTCACGGTTTCCATGCCCCCCTGCTCCGCAATGCGTTTGTCGGTGTCGGGCGACGCAAAATCGCTGCCCCAAGTAATCAACACCACAGCACCCACCAGCACCCCGGCCAGAATCAATGTATTTTTAAACACCTTCTTTTGGGCCGCTTCACTCAATCCATTGCCCTGTACCAGCTCAATGAAGCGGTACAAGCCCAGGATACCAATCATCGGCACAACCACCTGAGCGATGACCAAGGCCATCATCGGTGTTCTAAATTTGTTGTAGTAGGGTAAGTTGTTGAACAAAAACTCATTGATGAAGAAGTGTCTTCCCCATCCCAATATCACCGAAACCAAAAAGGTGATCAATCCAAACAAGGCCCAGTTGAAATTGAGCTGCGCTTGTGCATCCTCGGGTTGGTCTTTCCGCCATACAAAGGCCAACATCAACCCAAAAACAAACAAAAACACCAGCGTTGCACCCAGGTAAACCGGTCCGCTGGTAAACTGCAAGTCACCAAAATAAAGGGGCAAACGGGTCTCTCCAAAATCCGGATCGCTCACCATCTCGTTGGAACTGCCGCCCTTCAAACCAGGCACCATCAACGTAAACGTCTCATCGATGCCATAGCTCCAAGAGAACGCATAATCCATATCCAATCCCTTCTTGCCCACTTGCGCACCTTTGGTGGTAGCCGCCTCCGCCACAGCAGAGCCGCCGCGCATCGTCGCCTTCGCGTAATCATTGGTATCGGCCAACTTTCCAATGCAAGTGAGAACTGCCAAGCCCATCGCTGCGGCCGCAATACCGGTCGACAATGCAAAGTGTTTCAAATCCTTGCTGCGAATGGCAGAAACCAATTCTACCAAGAAATAAAGTCCCACCATGATGCCTGCGTAATAAGCAATCTGATAGTGGAAGTAGTTTACCACCATTCCAAAAAACAGGGCCGTTACCGCCGCACCCAGCAAATATCTACGCTGACTCAACAAGGCCAATCCACCAATCACGCCGGGCATCGCACCCATCGCCAATACCTTGGTAATGTGGCCGGCCTCGTAACTGGAAATGCTAAAGGTCATGAACGCATATCCAATGGCCCCCGCTGCCGCAAACCATCGATTCACACGCACCGACAGCAACAGCACAAACATGCTCAACATGGCCACAAACAAGAAGTTGAATGGTGTTTTTACCAAACCGAAAAACTCGATTACTTTGTATTTGAGGAGCAAGCTGCCCTGCTCAATTCCCGTGATCAAACTGCCCGGCATTCCTGAAAATAGGCGGTCGTTCCACTGTGGCAACGTGCCCGTGGTCTCCTTCACCTGTTCTGCCGCGTAACGCATCAAGCGCACCTGTTGCATATCCCCTTGCTTTAGGACCATCCCCTCCGATGGGGGCGCCAAATACCAGAGGGCGATACACCAAAAACCAATCACGAAAAGCAGAAACAATCCTGCCTGTTTCAAAAAATGTTTGTTCAAATTCATGAGTTTGTAGGGCGAATTTCAACATTTTCATTGTAAACCCCGTTACGGTTTGGCAAAATTTGCAAATAGCCGAAGTTCTGTTGGATTTTTTGCCAAAGATTGGCGGCACCCAACGCAAGATTGTACCTTTGTAAAACCATGCAGCGCGACACACAAATTTTCGACCTCATCCAATTGGAATTGGAGCGACAACAACACGGCATCGAACTCATTGCCAGCGAGAATTTTGTAAGTCCGCAAGTCATGGAAGCCATGGGATCGGTGCTCACCAACAAGTATGCCGAAGGCCTCCCCGGCAAACGCTATTACGGCGGTTGTGAGGTGGTTGACCAAGTAGAACAGCTAGCCATCGACCGTCTCAAGCAACTCTTTGGCTGCGCTTGGGCCAATGTGCAACCCCACTCGGGCGCGCAAGCCAATGCCGCCGTGATGTTGGGCGTGCTCAAACCGGGCGATAAAATTCTTGGATTCGACCTCAGTCATGGGGGCCATTTGACCCACGGTAGCGCCGTCAATTTCTCCGGGAAATTGTACACCCCCAGTTTTTATGGCGTTTCCAAAGAAACGGGACTCATTGATTGGGAAAATGTAGCCGACATCGCAAGAAAAGAACAGCCCAAATTGATCATTTGCGGTGCCAGCAGCTACAGTCGCGACTGGAATTACGTGCGGCTCAGAGAAATTGCCGACGAAGTAGGAGCCCTGTTGCTCGCCGATATTTCCCACCCCTCTGGCCTGATCGCCAAGGGTTTCCTCAACAACCCCATTCCCCACTGTCACATTGTTACCTCCACCACCCACAAAACCCTGAGAGGTCCCCGCGGTGGTGTGATCATGATGGGCAGCGATTTCCCCAACCCATGGGGATTAACCACGCCCAAAGGGGAAATTAAAATGATGAGTGCCATCCTGGATGGTGCGGTATTCCCCGGCACCCAAGGCGGACCGTTGGAACACGTCATTGCCGCCAAAGCCGTGGCCTTTGGTGAAGCCCTCACCCCTGAATTTGCCGACTATTGCAAACAGGTCATGAGCAATGCCCAAGCCCTGGCTGCAGCCATGGTGAGCAAGGGGTATTCGGTCATTTCCGGTGGTACGGAAAACCACATGATGCTGATCGACTTGCGGACAAAAAGCGATACCCTCACCGGGAAAATTGCCGAAGACACGTTGGTGAAATGTCACATCACCATCAACAAAAACGCCGTGCCTTTTGAAACCCGCAGTCCATTTGTTACCTCGGGCATTCGACTTGGTACCCCAGCGATTACCACGCGCGGACTCAAAGCAGAACACATGCCCTTGGTGGCTGAACTGATCGATACAGCCCTAACGCATCACCAAGACCCCACGGTGCTGGACCAAGTGAAAACCCGCGTCATGGAATTGATGAAGGGGTTCCCTTTGTACGCCTAACAATTGAGTTATTACCGCTCCACACCAACTAGTCGGTGAGCGAGACAGAAAATCAATCACTTCCTGGGTGATAATCCATTACATTCT
>VFQT010004611.1_pt1 | contig 11255 bp, 9 predicted proteins | sample 3512381 | NCBI WGS metagenome assembly VFQT01 (sample SAMN10412376, study PRJNA504923) | tailings metagenome | isolation source: Relicate 2 Philex TSF3 active mining site | place: Philippines: Tuba, Benguet | collected 2017-08-29 | reverse complement strand
CGCTCCACCAGCCGCTTCCCGTCGAGGGAACCGCGACGGTGCAGAGCAAGGTCGTCGCGATGTACGACAAGGTGAAGGCCGCCGTCATCGTGACCGAGGCCGAGGCCACCGATGCCGCCGGCAAGCCGTTGTACTCGACGCGCTCGTCGGTGTTCATCCGTGATGCAGGAGGATTCGGTGGCGAGCGCGGCCCGAGCGGCGCGGTCAACGAGCCGCCAGCGAAGGCGGCCGACCACGAGGTGACGTTCCAGACGTCACCCGACCAGGCGTTGCTGTACCGTCTGAACGGCGACCGCAACCCGTTGCACTCCGATCCGAACCACCCTGCCGTCAAGGCGGGCGTGTTCCCGCGGCCGATCCTGCACGGGCTCTGCACCTACGGCTTCACCGGACGGGCGCTGTTGAACGCGCTCTGCGGCGGCGATGCCGATCGGTTCAAGCACATCGAGGGTCGTTTCGCGTCGCCGGTGTTCCCGGGTGATGCGCTCACCATCAAGATGTGGGAGACCGGCAAGGGCGAGGCCCTCTTCGAGACCTACGTCGGCGACCGCAAGGTCATCGACCAGGGTCTCGTGCGCTTCGCCTGATCCCCGCGAATCAATCGGGGAGCCGACGCGCCGTTCGGCAGTGACTCGCGAGCGTCAGTTGGCGACGTTGAACATCCAACGGATGCCGAAACGGTCGAGGCAGGTGCCCCAGTAGGCGCCCCAGTCCATGTCGTGCAGGCCTCCGCTGTTCTCCGTTGAGCCCTCCGACAGCAGTGCGTACATCCGGTCTGCCTCGGCGCGTGAATCTGGTTCGAGGTTGATCGTGGTGTTGTTGCCGACGTGCAGTTCGTGCCCCGCAGAACCAAGCACGTCGGTGCCCATGAGCACGTGTCCCGCGAGGATCGGCAACTCGACGTGCATGATGCCGTGTGCCTCGTCAGCGGGGAGATCAGTCATTCCGACGTCGGCGAACCGGGTGAGACGGCTGATCTCGGTGCCGAAGACGGCGGCGTAGAAGCGAAACGCCTCCTCGGTGCGACCGAGTGTGTTGATGTACGTGCTGACTCGTGCCATGGATGACGACGTTATGCGCCGTCGGGCCGTCAGCCGAACAGAGTCCAGTCGTCGGGGGTGATTCCACGCAGGGCGTCATAATCGACCTCCACGCAGGTGAACCCGCGCGACTCGGCAAGGGTGCGCGCCTGCGGCTTGATCTGCTGGGCCACGAACATGCCGCGCAGTTCACCGAGTGTCGGGTCGTTCGCGAGGTCGGCCATGTAGCGGGTGAGTTGCTCGACACCGTCGATCTCGCCGCGACGCTTCACCTCGATGACGACGGTTCGTCCTTCGGCGTCGCGACAGAGCAGATCGACCGGGCCGAGTGCGGTGTAGTGCTCGCGGCGCAAGAGAACGAGGCCGGGCTCCATCGTGTCGGGACTGGCGGCGAGCAATTCCTGCAGTTGTTTCTCGACACCGTCCTTGTCGAGTCCCGGGTCGTCGCCGAGGTGGTGCTCCGACTCGTGGAGTATCTCGTGGAACGAGATGGTCATGGTCTCGCCCTTCGGGTTGCGCACGATCCACTCGGTGCCCGTGTCCTCGAGCGTGTTCGGTGAGTTCATCCAGTTCAGCGGCTTGTATGCGCCACCGTCGGCGTGCACGGCGACGCAACCGTCGGCCTTGACCATCACCAGTCGTACGGCCTCTGTGAGGCGGGTCTCGAGTCTGCCGGCGTACACCACGCTGCAGCGGGCGATGCGGATCTTCACGCCCTCATTGTCGCAGGCGCACTCAGGAGAGCACGTGTTCGCGCATGCGCTTCTGGATCAGCTCCCGACGACGTTGCAGTTCACGGTAGGTGAGAGAGTCGACCGACTCGTCGACCCCGAGACCGGCCTTCAGGCTGCCCATGTCGACTTCGATGGTCGAGGGGTCGACGCCGAGCTCGGTGGCCAGACGCGCGCCGTGGCGTTGCATGAACGTCATCGAGATGTTGGTGAGTTCTCCGATGATGTCGAGATCGGGCGCGAGTCGGGCGATCGCGCCGTCGAGGAACACCATGTTCTTCACGTAGAGCATGAGTTCCTTCGGGAGCTTCGCTCCGTACGCGAGCAGGGCCTTCACGATGCGCTGCACCTCGGCCACCAGTTCCTCGCCCGACAGGGTCGTCGGGTCGATCGTGGGCTGGTCGAGTCCGAGATCACGGATGACCGCGTCGATGTCGGTGTCGGAGGGAAGTGCACCGAGGTCGCACAGTGCCTTCACCTGGCCGCGGATGTCGTTCGTGGTGGCTCCCAACATGAGGCGCATGAAGGCGAGTCGACGCTTGTGGGTGAGACGACCCACGATGCCGAAATCGAGGAGGGCCGTGCGCCCGTCGGGCAGCACGAACAGGTTTCCGCCGTGGAGATCGCCATGGAAGACGCCGTGGATCAATGCGCCCTCCATGAACGCGATCATTCCCGTTCTCACGACCTGCTCGGTGTCGATGCCGGCCGCTTTCATGCCGTCGACATCGTCGAAGTTGAAGCCCTCGAGACGCTCCATCACCAGCACACGCCGTGCGGCGAGGCGCGGGTGCGGACGAGGCACGACGTAGCCGTCCTGGTCGAGTTCGTGCAGGATCGCCGCGACATCGACCATGTTCGCTGCCTCCATGCGGAAGTCGAGCTCCTCGAGGATCGTTTCGGCGAAGAGTTCGACGAGTGCCGGTGGGTTCGCGAGCGCTGCGACCTTGATGCGTCCGATCAGGAACGGTGCGAGCCAGGCCATGACGCGCAGGTCACGGCGTACCGTGCCCGACACCGTCGACCGCTGCACCTTGACCACGACGTCTTCGCCGGTGAGCAGTGTCGCGCGGTGCACCTGGGCGATCGACGCGGCCGCAAGAGACGTCTTGTCGAACGATGCGAAGACGTCGTCGAGTCGGGCGCCGAGGTCCGATTCGACCGTGGTGCGCACGGTGTCCCACGCCTCCGGCGGTACCTGGTCGCGGCAGCGCTTGAACTCGTCGACCAATTCGGCCGGGAAGAGGCCCTCGCCGCTGGAGATGATCTGGGCGAGTTTGATGTAGGTGGCGCCGAGTTTCTCGATTGCACGTCGCAGGCGCTGCGACAGGTACGCGCGGGACTCCTCCGGGGTTGCGAACCGGTTGCGACGTTTGCGCCACCACCACGGGGCGAGTGCGAGGCCGAACGTCCACACGACCGACACGAGTCTGCCGACCGGCGGTACGCGACGGGCCTTGACGAGAGTCGGCACCTCTCGTCGTGCGCGGTCGCGCAGCACCACGGCGACGCGTGCCCACGCGATGTCGTCGCGGTCGAGCACCCACGGGCCGGACGCCGTGAAATTGCCCCACGACGTGTCGGGTGCGTGCGCGGCATCGCCGGGGGGTGTCATGGCGCCAAGTCTGCCGTCGCTCGGTGCGGACTCCTTGGCGGCGCAGCACGACATCGGACACAATGAACGCGTCGTCGCCCGTCGGGTGACGACGGGGGAGGTGTCGTGTCGCGAGGACCACTCGACGGTGTCAAGGTGCTCGAGTTGGGGGTGTGGGTCGCCGCTCCTGCCGCGACCGGTCTCATGGCCGATTGGGGAGCCGATGTGATCAAGGTGGAGCCTCCCACCGGTGACCCGCAGCGTTCCGTCTTCGGCGCTCTCGGGGTGGCAGACCAGGCCGGTGTGCCTCCGTTCGAGATCGACAACCGTGGCAAGAGGTCGACGGTGCTCGACCTGCGGACAGATGACGGTCTCGCTCGCATGGAGGAACTGCTCGCGGGTGCCGACGTGTTCGTCACGAATCTGCGACTCGGGGCACTCGTACGCCTCGGTCTCGACGCTGCCACCGTGACCGCGCGGCATCCGAGGTTGATCTACGGGTTGCTCACCGGGTACGGATCGTCCGGCCCCGAGGCAGACCGGGCGGGGTACGACATCGGCGCGTTCTGGGCGCGCTCGGGTCTGGCGCACACGTTGGTGGCGCCGGGTGACAACCCCCCGCCGGTGCGCAGTGGGCAAGGGGACCACACGACTGCGTTGTCGATGTGCGCCGGTGTGATGGCGGCCTTGTTCGACCGTGAGCGCACCGGACGTGGAGGTGTGGTGGAGACGAGCCTCCTGCGCACCGGTATCTACACGCTCGGGTGGGATGTCGGCGTGCAGTTGCGTTTCGGCAAACGGACCTCCACCAAGCGGCGCGAGCACAACCCTTCGCCCCAAATGCTCAACTACACCTGTTCCGACGGACGTTCGTTCTGGCTGCTCGGGCTCGAGGCAGATCGCCACTGGCCGGGGCTCGTGGCTGCGATCGAACGTCCCGACCTGGGATCCGACCCGAGGTTCACTACCGCCGTGTTGCGGTCGAAGAACTGCGGTGACCTGATCGCAATTCTCGATGCGCACTTTGCAACGCAGACCTTCGGTCACTGGACGGCGCGGTTCGACGAACACGACGTCTGGTGGGCACCTCTCAACTCGATCGCCGAAGCCATCGCCGACGAGCAGGTGGTCGCATCGGGGGCTTTCGTCGAGATGACACCGCAACCGGGCGAGGCGCCGTACCGCGCGGTCAATTCGCCGGTCGACTTCGGTGGATACTCGCCGACCTACGGACCGGTTCCGCGACTCGGCGAACACGACGCGTGCTGGTGACCCTCTGACATAGGAGGGAACCGATGATCCTCGGGGTTCAGGACCTGCGCCGGTCGCCCCAGAGGGCGTCGAGCACGCCGTCGACGTACTCGGGTCGACACACGAAGAAATCGGGCAGCCACGCGTCGGGTCCGTTGTAGACGAGAGGGGAACCGTCGATACGGCTCGCGTGCAGCCCCGCCGCGAGTGCGACGGCGGCCGGTGCGGCGGAGTCCCACTGGCACATGCCGCCGTCGTGCACGTAGATGTCTGCCTCGCCGAGCAGGATCGACATCGCTTTCGCGCCGGCGGAGCCGAGTCGATAGGCCTCGCAGTCGAGATGTTCGGCCACCAAGACGGCCGAGTACGGCGTACGCGTGCGAGACGTGACGAGCCTCGGTTTTCCTCCGCCGTGTGGCGGCACTTCGGCCGGGGGTGTCGTGCGGAACACCTTCTCGACCGACGGCAGCGACACGGCGCCTTCGGTGAGTCGGCCTCGTTCCCACAGGGCCACGTGCACCGCCCAGTCGGCACGGCCTTCTCCGTACTCTTGCGTGCCGTCGAGGGGGTCGACGATCCAGACACGATCTGCAGAGAGACGGCGGCGGTCGTCGGCGCCCTCTTCGGAGAGCACCGAGTCGTCGGGCCGGAGTGCCGCGAGCGCATCGACGAGGAAGTGATGGGCGAGAAGGTCGCCCGAGTCCTTCAGTTGCCAGACGGTGGTTCCGCGTTCGACGAGCGCGATGCGGTGAGCGACGAGGCGTTCACCCGCGACGCGCGCGAGTTCGGACGCCAGCGATGCATCGTCGAGCCCGCGCCACGACTCGAACAGCTCTGCATCACTCATCGCCGGCGCCGGTTCAGTGGTGCCCGCGAGAGAGGTCGATCGAGTCACGGACGAGCGCGCGCACCTCGGCTTCGTCGGCGCCGGCTTCGAGCAACGTGCGCACGCGTGCCTCGACGCGCTCGGCAACCACGTCGTCGAACGCGTCGAGACGGCGGTTCGCGGTCACGGCCGAGACCGCAATCAGAACGAGTGCGGCCACCGCGGTGACCATGCCGATCGAGAGCACCCAACCTTCGTTGTTGCCGGCAATCGACGACACGATGAGACCGGGAATACCCGCCACGAAGAGTGCGAAACAGGCCGTCTTGATGATCCGCGTCGACATCGTCACCTCGCGAGTGGCTTGTATTTGATGCGGTGCGGTTGGTCGGCTGCCGCGCCGAGCTCCTTGCGCCGCCACGATTCGTACTCGCTGAAGTTGCCCTCGAACCAGCGCACCTGGCTGTCACCCTCGAACGCGAGCACGTGGGTGGCGATGCGGTCGAGGAACCACCGGTCGTGGCTGATCACCACCGCACAGCCCGGGAACTGCTCGAGTGCATCCTCGAGTGCCCGGAGCGTGTCGACGTCGAGGTCGTTGGTCGGCTCGTCGAGCAGCAGCACGTTGCCTCCGCGCTTCAGCAGCTTCGCCAGGTGCACGCGGTTGCGCTCACCGCCCGAGAGGTCGCCGACTCGCTTCTGCTGGTCGCTTCCCTTGAAGTTGAAACTGGCGACGTAGGCACGACCGTGGATCTCGCGACCACCGACCTTCATGTGCTCGACACCGTCGGTGATCTCTTCGTAGACGGTCTTGTCGGCATCGAGCGCGTCGCGGTTCTGGTCGACGTAGCTCATCACCACGGTGTCGCCGACCGTGATCGAGCCGGCGTCGGGGCTCTCCTGGCCGGCGAGCATCTTGAACAAGGTCGTCTTGCCCGCTCCGTTAGGCCCGATGATGCCCACGATGCCCGCCGGCGGGAGCGAGAACGAGAGGTTCTCGATCAGCAAACGGTCGCCGAACCCCTTGGTGAGTCCCTCGACCGTGATCACCGTGTCGCCGAGTCGCGGTCCGGCCGGGATCGCGATCTCGAGACGGTCGGGGCCGCGTTCTGCGGCGAGTGCCTCTGCGTGCAACTTGTCGTATGCGGCAAGTCGCGCCTTTCCCTTGGCCTGACGCGCCTTCGGCGACATCTTGACCCATTCGAGTTCCCGAGCGAGTGTCCGGGCGCGCACCTCGTTCTGCTTCTCCTCGGCCTCGAGGCGTGTGCGCTTCTGGTCGAGCCAACTGGTGTAGTTGCCCTCGAACGGGAAGCCCCTTCCGCGGTCGAGTTCGAGGATCCACTTGGCGACGTTGTCGAGGAAGTAGCGGTCGTGGGTGATCGCCACCACGGTGCCGTGGTAGTCCTGCAGAAAGCGCTCGAGCCAGTCGACGCTCTCGGCGTCGAGGTGGTTCGTCGGCTCGTCGAGCAGCAGCAGATCGGGTCGTGACAGGAGCAGGCGGCACAGCGCGACACGACGTCGCTCGCCGCCCGAGAGCTTGGTGACATCGGCATCGTTCGGGGGGCAGCGGAGCGCGTCCATTGCGATCTCCACGTTGCGGTCGAGGCTCCACGCGTCGGCGGCCGCGATCTTGTCTTCGAGTTCGGCCTGGAGAGCACCCACCTTTTCGTAGTCGGCGTCTGGGTCGCCCCACATCGCCATCACTTCTTCGTACCGAGTGAGCAACTCGCGCACCGGGGCCACTCCGTCCATGACGTTTCCGAGGACGTCCTTCGATGCGTCGAGCGTCGGTTCCTGTTCGAGGAGACCCACGGTGAACCCCGGGGTGAGGCGTGCTTCGCCCGTGTAGTCGTCGTCGAGGCCGGCCATGATGCGCAGCAGGCTCGACTTGCCGCTTCCGTTCGAGCCGAGCACGCCGATCTTGGCTCCGGGGTAGAAGGAGAGCGAGATGTTCTCGAGCACCGTGCGGTCGGGCGGGTAGAAGCGCCCAAGTTTGTGGCAGGTGTAGATGAATTCGTGGGCCATGGCTCGTTTCAGGCTAGTTCGGGGGCCCGTATTCCCCGTCCCCGGGGTCGTGCTTGGGTAAGTTGACCTTGCGCCTGTCGGCGCTCACCGAAGGGGACAACCATGATTGCCGTTGACATCTTGACCAGGGAGCTGATCGGAAACTTCTGGTTCCGTTATCTCCATGTGCTCGCCGGTATCACCTGGATCGGCCTGCTCTACTACTTCAACTTCGTGCAGGTGCCGGGTCTCGCCGCCTACGGCGACGAGGGGAAGGCCCGCAACATCACGATTTCGCAGATCGCAACGCGCGCGCTGTGGTGGTTCCGCTGGGCAGCCATCGCCACCCTGGGCACCGGGCTTCTCATCGTCGGTGTGGTGCCGAACTACATGCAGGACTTCCTCGGCCACGCTGGGTCGTCAGCTGCGAACTCGAAGAACGCGGCGATCACCGTCGGCATGCTCCTCGGCATCACCATGGCCGCGAATGTGTGGATGATCATCTGGAAGAACCAGAAGGTCGTGATCGCGAATGCCGTCGGCGTGCTCGAGGGCAAGGAGGCGAACCCAGAAGCCGCGACTGCCGGTCGTCGTGCGATGCTCGCATCACGCCAGAACATGATCTTCTCGGTCTCGATGCTCTTCTTCATGATCGGCGCCGCGCACTACTACGAGGGCTTCGGATGGGAAGCGACGTCGGGCAATGCGAACACCTTCGTGATCATCTCTGTGGTGATCGGCGCGTTGCTCCAGTTGAACGCACTCGGCAAGTTCGGCGGCATCAAGGCCGGCAACAAGATGCTCGTGATCTACGAGAGCCACAAGAACGCCATCATCACCAGTGTCGTGCTGTGGGCGGCGCTGTTCGTACTCTCGATCGTCCTCATGGGTTGATCGACACTCTCAGTCGACATGCAGAAGCGCCGCCCCTCGGGGCGGCGCTTCTGTCGTTCTTCGGAAGACCTCAGCTCGGGTCACTCGACGGTGAGTGTGGCCCGCATGTTGCCGTGGCCCGGCACGTCGCAGATGAGGGTGTAGGAGCCGGCGTCGAGTGTGACTGCTCCCGAATCGACGTCGCCCTTCCGGTTGACCTCGAGCTTGGAGTTCGGCACCTTGGTGTCTCCCTCGGCGATGATCAACGTGTGTCGGAGCGAGTCCTCGTTCACGTACCCGAAGGTGATCTCACCCGCCGGAACTGGGCCGTATTCCTTCGCATCGAACTTGAGTCCTGAGACGGCCTTCACGACGAATGCGCCGGCGGGCACCGTCTCTGCCGGGCCCGACTCCCCGCCGCCACAGGCAGCGAGGACAGCGCCGAAGACGAGGGTCGAGACGAGGAGGCGGGGGGAACGCGTCATGAGACAGAGTTTACTGCCGTCTCCGCTCCGATGAGGCCAGTCGGCGCCGTCGGCGCAAGTACCATTCGTCACGCGGACAACGGCGTCCGCGATGCCGCTCGCTCCGGCATCGACATGGGCCCCCCGGGGCCACGATCGAGGCATGACCATGGCTGACATTGCAGATCGCACACAGGACTTCGGAGCCAACTCGTGGCTCGTCGAAGAGATGTACGAACAGTTTCGACGAGATCCCGCTTCGGTCTCCGAAGCCTGGCGTGAGTTCTTCAGCGACTACAAGTCGATCGGGTCGACACCCGCGCCGGCCGCAGCGCCGGCAGTGAACGGTAACGGTTCGCCGTCCGCCGCTCCTGCACCGGTCACGCCGTCGGCCACGACAAATGGTCACGTGAGCACGGCACCTGCTCCTGCCCCGAAACCTGCAGTTGCCCCGGCGCCTCAGGCTGACGCACTTGTCGAGCCGATCCGCGGAGTCGGGTCGGCGATCGCGGCGAACATGGAGCGCAGCCTCACGGTGCCGACGGCCACCAGTTTCCGAAACGTGCCTGCGCGGCTGCTCGAGGTGAACCGCAAGAGCATCAACGACTACCGCGCACGACACGGCATGTCGAAGGTGTCGTTCACCCACCTCATTGCGTGGGCGATCGTGCGGGCCATCGCGGACGCGGTGCCCGTGATGAAGAACGGGTTCACGGTCGACGAGTCCGGCAAGCCCCAGTTGGTGCGCAATCCGCACGTGAACGTCGGTCTCGCCGTCGACGTCGACAAGGGCGACGGCACCCGTTCTCTGGTGGTGCCGGTGCTGCGCAGTGCCGACACGCTCGATTTCGCCCAGTTCCTCGTTGCCTACGACGAGATCATCCGCAAGGTGAAGGCGAACAAGCTGGGCATCGACGACTTCCAGGGCGCGAACGTGTCGATCACCAACCCCGGCACGATCGGGACGGTGCAGTCGGTGCCGCGTCTCATGCCCGGCCAGGGCGTGATCGTGGGCGTGGGCAACATCGACTACCCGGCAGAGTTCCAGGGGGCCGACGAGTCGAACCTGAACACTCTCGGTGTCTCGAAGGTCGTGACGATCACGAGCACGTACGACCACCGCATCATCCAGGGTGCCGAGTCGGGGTTGTTCCTCAAGCGCGTGCACGAACTGCTGCTCGGTGAGCACGGCTTCTACGACGACGCCTTCCGCAGCCTCGAGATCCCGTACCAGGCGGTGCAGTGGGCGGCCGACACGGCGCCGATGAACCGCGAAGAGTCGATGATGGAGAAGCAGATGCAGGTGAGCACGCTCGTTCGCGTGCACCGTGTGCGCGGACACCGCATCGCCGACATCGATCCGCTGCGCTGGAAGGAGCCGCATCTCCCGCGCGAACTCGACCCGGCCACCTACGGCCTCACCATCTGGGACCTCGAACGCGAGTTCCTCACCGGTGGCGTCGCCGGCAGCAAGAAGATGAAGCTCGACGAGTTGCTCGGCGTGCTCCGCGACGCGTACTGCCGCACCATCGGGGTCGAGTACATGCACATCCAGAACACCGACGAACAGCGCTGGATCCAGTCGAAGCTCGAGGGTGTCACCTTCACTCCGACGCTCGACGAGAAGTTGCGGATCCTCGAGCGTCTGAACGCGGCGGAAGCGTTCGAGAAGTTCCTCGCCACCAAGTACGTCGGCACCAAGCGCTTCGGTCTCGAGGGCGCGGAGTCGATGATCCCGATCCTCGACCAGGTGCTGTCGTGCGCGGCCGATGCCGGTCTGCACGGGGCGGTGCTCGGCATGATGCACCGTGGCCGTCTGAACGTGCTCGCGAACGTCATGGGCAAGAGCTACGACCAGATCTTCAAGGAATTCGAGGGTCACGTCGACCCGAACTCGGTGCAGGGCAGTGGCGACGTGAAGTACCACCTCGGCGCGAAGGGCTCGTACGTCTCGGCAGGGGGCGCATCGATCGACATCGAACTGGCCGCGAACCCGAGCCACCTCGAGACCGTCGACGGACTCGTGATGGGCATGGTGCGCGCGAAGCAGGATCAGATCAACCCGCCGTTGCTGTTCAGCGTGTTGCCGGTGTTGATCCACGGCGACGCGGCATTCGCAGGCCAGGGCATCGTGGCCGAGTGCTTGGCGATGAGTGACACCAGTGGCTACCGCGTCGGTGGAACCGTGCACCTCATCGTGAACAACCAGATCGGCTTCACCACGGCGCCTCAGTACGCACGGTCGTCGCTGTACGCAACCGACGTGGCAAAGACCGTCCAGGCGCCGATCTTCCACGTGAACGGGGACGACCCCGAGGCCTGCGTGCGGGTTGCGCGACTGGCCTACGAGTACCGCGAGAAGTTCAAGAAAGACGTCGTGATCGACATGATCTGCTACCGACGTCACGGTCACAACGAAGGCGACGACCCGAGCTACACCCAGCCGCTCATGTACAAGGCGATCGCCGAGCG
>VFQT010004610.1_pt1 | contig 11259 bp, 19 predicted proteins | sample 3512381 | NCBI WGS metagenome assembly VFQT01 (sample SAMN10412376, study PRJNA504923) | tailings metagenome | isolation source: Relicate 2 Philex TSF3 active mining site | place: Philippines: Tuba, Benguet | collected 2017-08-29 | reverse complement strand
GCCCTGCCAGGTTTGCAGAAGATGTTCACCATGATTGACCTGCCAAACATCACACGTCTGTCAGGTGGTATGGATGCACGTTTACATCTTGCTGATGCTCTTTATACCGAGTGTGAGAAGTACATCGACGCGGTTCAAGAGATGATGCAACAGATGGGTAAGGGACAACAATCTGATGGTGCTGGTCAACAAGGTGACGGTGACGGTAACGGCAGTGGTTCAGGTGAGATCGACTACGATCAACTGAATGAGATGTTGGAGAAGATGGGTGACCAGATGTCTGACGAAACACCTGAAGGTGGTGAAGAATCAGGTGAAGCCAATGGAGACAAGTTCACTGCGTCTAACGGTGTCAACATCCAAGAAGAGATCGAAGATACAAACTATCTTGACATGGACAAGTTGTCAGACAAGGCCAAGACAGCACTTGAGAAGATGTTCAATCAACAGAAGGACTTTGTTCGTGGTATTCCACGTAAGGCACGTCTGTCTAAGGCAGACCAACAAAAGGTTGATGCCTATGCTTCTGTTGACATCGAGAAGAAGGTTGTTGGTTCTAACTCTGTATTCTCAAAGAAGGGTCTTCCACTTTACATTATCAAGGGTGTCACCGAGTCATTTGTTGATTCCGTCGGTTCAACGTATGGTATTCGTCAATGGGTATCTGACCACAACAAGCGTAACATCGAAGACGGTATCAACCGTGGTAAGATGCTTGCTAAGAAGTTGCAACTTCGTAACGAAGAACGTGTGTTGAAGACATCACGTTTGGACAGTGGTAAGATTGACAAGCGTCTTCTTCACGAGATTGGTTTCGATAACTTTGACATCTTCTCGAAGATCAACATCAATGCTTACAAGCCATCGTTCATTCACATCTCGTTGGATCAATCGGGTTCGATGGGATGGGAGTTGTGGAACTCTGCCATTCAGTTTGCTGCCATGTTTGCTACGGCATCAAAGTACATCAACAACATTCACCTTGTAATCACTACACGTTCTACGTTCTCTTCGAGCGGTAAGCGAACATCGTATTCTTCAACAGTTGACCAAGTGCCATACATGATGACTATCTTTGATTCAAAGAAGGACAACATCAATCATATCCGTAAGTTCTTTCCGCGTCTTCAAGCTAACTCGCTGACACCAGAAGGTTTGTGTTTCGACGGTATCATGAAGGAAACTCTTCGTATGGCTCAGAACACTGATGCTTACTTTATCAACATTTGTGACGGTGAGCCATATTTGAAGTTCAACGGCGGATCGAATGGTTCATTTGAATATTCAGGGCCAGACGCTCGTAAGCACTCTCGTGAACAGATGCGTCGTATGGAGGCAGGTGGTATCAAGTTTATTACTTACTTCATCGGTGGGTCTCGTGACTTCGATAGTGTAAAGAACTGTTACGGTGAGAATGCTATTCACCTTGAACGGGCATCAGAAGTGCATAAGATTGCTACAACGATGAACAAGCGTCTTCTTACTGCCGCCTAAAATTTCTCTTGGAATTGTAAGATTTTTTTCGTACATTTGTAACACATTAATTCAATCACAAACAGGTTCTTCAATGAAGAAGACAAAACGAACAGAGGCATTTAATTGGTCTCGCAACCCATCACGAGAAAATATCTCGAAGGTTTTTCTTGCCGATCCACACGCATTAACAACGTTCGGTAAGAATATCACAAAGGACGAGTTTTGTAACTCGATGGCAACATACAACAAGATCCGATCCCTCGAAATGAAGAAGCAATTCTTCCGTAATATGTTCTACACAACACTTGCTTTGATTCCACTTTTCTTTTTCATTTACAACATTTTTATCGGAGTATCTCGATGAGCATCCAACGTAATCACGAAAACGCAATTGTAATCACACCTTCAACTCTGAAGCAACAGATTATCATTCGTCTTCACACTCTTATCAACAAGCAAGGCGGTGAATATTACTTCTTCGATGATGAAGGATATACTAAGCCGGCCGTAGAAATAGAAGGTATGGAAATCCACGGACTTGAAACAAAGGGTCGCGACCTTTATCTTCTCGGAGTTCCTTCTGAGAACGATTGGAATACAGATGGACAATACATTCCATACAACGCCACGGAATTTTTCATCGAGCAATTGTGGGACATTTATGTGGCATGTGAACCAATTTACGCATCAAAGTTTAACGACTATGCAAACTTCCAAGATTAAACAATTTCCAATCGGAAAAAAAATCTTTGCAAGATACCTTGATGAATACAATGATGTTCAAATCAATTTCATACCGGTATATGTTTTGCAAGAAAATGACCAAACAATAATCGGGACAAAAAACAACATGGTTGGAACTGAAAAGGGTTACTTTGATCTAATTCAGTTGACAGGTAAGAATGAACTAAGTAGTAAGAATTTATCAAACATTTATATTCGTAATAAGGAGTAGTTATGGCTTTCTACATCGCTCGTGTTCAATTTGAACACACAAATGAAAACGGTAAGGTTAAGAAGAAGATGCGGTCTTACATTGTAAACGCAGTTTCTGTTACCGACGCCGAAGTACAAGTAAACAAGTATCTTGTTAACGCAACAGAACCGTATGAAGTAAAGACGGTATCTGAATCAAAGATTGAGGATTATATCAATGAACAATAATTTCACAAAGCTTCTTGAACAATATTCAGAAGAATGGAAGTCGGTAGTTTCAGCACAAACGCTGGAACAGTTGGAAGAATCCTACACCAACGTAGAATCGACTCGCGAAGAAATCATGAATTTAGTTTTTACTACAATTGATGACGAACAAGAACAAGGTCAATACTTTTCTACATTCGGAGAACTCGAAACCCACCTGTGGGAAAATGTAGGCGAGATTCCGATCTTCGACGAAACATTTGACATTTACGAATCATTCGATGAATACGAATCATACTACCAACGTTATGGTTGCATGACTCCTGAGTTTATCGTCTCATGGGATTCGGAGAATGTTCTTTTCACCGATGGTGAAGTGGTCGAGATTGTTGCTCGTCCAGACGTTTTGATGAATGGCGTTGACTAACTACAAAACGTATAACATTTATACATTGTTTTGTAATCCCCGTAAGTTCCTGATAATAAAGGACTTACGGGGTTCTTGTAAGTGCCTTAAAATAAAGGACTTACAAAAGCGGTTTTAAACGTGTTTTAAGACGTTTTTATTGGTCGAACTATACACGACTATGGGTTTACAATTAAAAACCCCGTAAAAACGATTCTAGGGGTCAAAAAAGGGTATTATATGGTGTCTATTTTGATGGTTTTATCGACGGTGTTCATAACACCGAATCCTGTATCGGACTACGACGTTTTCGTTACCAGAAACAAGAATGAGGCAGATTTGATAGTTTGGCTGACGGACAATAGAAATCTTTCCCTGAAAAGAGAAGAATACTGGACACAGACAAAAAACAGATCCATTTCAGATTTCACTGTTCGGTATGTAAAAACAAAATCACAATCTGATATTGTTGTGTTCTTTACTCGCAACAGAAATGAAGCTGGGTGGAGAAAATCACATCCCCTGAGAGGAAGATTAAAATAAAGCTTGACTCGTATTGATTTATTTTGTATCTTAACAGTGAACACGGGAAAAGAGTGAACACTGGGAAAAAAGTTACTTCTATTACTATAATATCTTAATGTATATTATTTATCTATATACATTATACTATACTGTAATAACAGTAATACAATACTATAATAACATTAGTAAGTAGGAGCAATAGGTTATGGTTAAGAATATCATAAGACACAATGATAACATCTATGTTGTAAGAAGAGAACTGAATTCAAATACTTCTGAGCAAGATGCTGTTAGAATACACCATGCCTGTGAAACTGATGTGCTCCTTAGAGACAAATCTGGAAAATGGTTTTGTTGTAACTCTGTGAAAGATGCGGAGTATAAAGACATAGAGTTGATTCCAACAGAGTCACGTCAAGATATGGCCGGCGGAATGGAAATAGGAGACCAAGGCGGTCTCGGATAAAAAGATTTGGAAATCTCAATATTTTTTCATAGTTTAGTAAAGGTTCAATAATTATACTTGGTCGGTATAAGTGTTGTAATAACACCTACGTCCTTTGTGACGTAAAGAATGAAAACAATTATCCACAAAAGAGAGAGTTGATATGACTAACAAATGGAAACGGGTTACAATCGCCCTTCTTGCAATCTCGGCAATTGTCTTGCTTGCAATGAGTCCTCTGAATAGAGGAATGATTATGAAGGACGTGTTGTATTCATCTATCGTTTGGGTTGAGTCGAAAGGCAATGCAAACGCAAAATCAAGAGATGGTTCGGTTGGAATTATCCAAATCAAACCAGTCATGGTCAAGGAAGTAAATCGTATTTGTAAGATTAAAGGAATTGATAAGAGATTCACACTTGCAGACAGAAAGAATCCAAACAAGTCAGAAGAAATGTTTTGGATTTATCAAGAGTTTTACAACCCTGACATTAACAGAGATTCACTTTCAAAAGAAGACATGGAAATCATGGCACGAAAGTGGAACGGAGGCCCAGAAGGTCACAGAAAGAAGGCAACACGTAAGTACTGGAAGAAGGTGTCAAAGCGTGTTAACGTCGAACTTGAAGAAAGAAATCTAGCAAAGATTTAATGTAAGTGGGGATAGAAGAATGTTGTATAAAGTGATGAGTAATCATCAACATATACCGACCAAATTTGTTCTTCTATCCCCTTCTTTTATACAACAGAGATACTATTTATGATTATGTAAATTGTATCGTAAAAGTATTCGGAGAACGTTTTTGGAATTTATTGTTTACTTCATAGTCGGTTTTATGACAACATGGATTATAGCCAGAGAGGTCAACTTTTCATCGGAGAGAAAGAAATGTCCTATGAAAGAGTCCATACACGGTCTTGCCATGTGTAGAGGATATGATAAGGAACTAATGAAACGTGTAAAACACTATTCTCTGTTAAAGATACAAGACGGACATTTTGAATACCAAGAAGTTTTAGAGTCCTTAAAAGAAGGAAAGAAAAATGACAAAGCAAAATCGTAAGGTAAAGGCAATGCTCAACTACTACCAAATTGATGTTGGTGGTACTAAGAGTGAGAAGATGACAAAGAAGCAAAAAGAAGAATTTTTAGATAGATTCAACGCCAATTACGACGCACACACAGTTCAAGATATTCTTGATAAGATACGAAATAAATTTCCTGATAAATTTCCTGATAATGCGCAGGAAAAACCAGAAGATGACATGGACATGAATGATGATATGGAAGATATATTCAGAAATCTTGATGACCATAGACCTATTGATGATGAAGAGATTGAAAATAAGATGATTCCATTTGATAAGATTCCATTTGATAGATGGAATCACAAGCCAAAACAATCACAAGAGATTGAAGATTTTATCAATTGGATTTCTTCGGTTTTATATTCGGCTGACCATAAGGTTATAATCACAGAAGATGGTTTAACCACGAATATTAAACTGGTGAAAATAAAGGGTGGAAAGAAAAAGTGATTATATAGATTGGATCTTCTCTCTCGAAGACAAATTAAAAGAACTGAAAATAGAATTATCAGATTATGATGAATTTCATATCCACGATGCTATTGAAACAACAGAGAGAATCCTAGAACAAACCGAAAATAGCGAATATCATTTTGTTGACGAGAAGATGATAAACGAATATATGAAATCTGCAATTTCAAATAATCCATCAAAAAAAGAATACTACGAAACAATATCCTATTATGTTAAGCGAAGATTACTCCATAAGTAAAACTAAATGGAAACGTTATGAAGAAATACACTTCAAGTCGTCCGCTGAACTTTTGACTTGGATTTCCGATGACAAAAGAACATTTAATCTTTCAAATAAAGTTTATGAGGCAGTAATTGATTGCCTTGAAAATGATATTGACTTAATGATAGTTCTTACACTCGTGGTAGACACGGATCCAAAATCAGAAATAGATGTACAAATCAGAAAAGAAAATTTTCAAAAGATACTTGGATCTTACACAAAAAAATTGATGGAAAACGAAGAGTATGAAATACTTGCAAAAGTATCACCGCAAATGAAAAAATATGGCTTTGAAATTTGGGAATAATTTTGTATGTTTATTTATCACTAACTTAACACTTTAATACAATGGGTAAAGATTACAGACACGGGAAGTATGCCCGTACAGAAAAATACGAAGATGGTTATGAGATGTTTAAAGACAAGAAGTTACCATCATACGATCGGAATAAAAACAGAAAGCAAAACAAGATCAATCTAAATGCTTTCGATGTAGAAGAGGAAGAAGAAATTGAATTAGAAGATGAGGAATAAGATGTCAGTAAAATTAGTTTCGATCACACATCCGTCTCTTGACCAAGAGATGACACCAGAAGAGTTTATTGTTTATATAGCACGAGTTAGCAATCCTTCAAATCAAATGAATATGGAAACTGCACCTCGTCTTATAAACTATTTGATTAAACATAAACACTGGTCTCCGTTCGAATTTGTGGATATGACTGTTGAAATTGTTACACGTCGTTCAATTGCAGCACAAATTCTTCGTCACAAGTCATTCTCATTCCAAGAATTTTCACAACGATATTCTTCTGCAACAAACATTCAAGAGATTGAACTTCGTAAACAAGCGGAGAAGAATCGTCAAAGCTCTGCTGAATCTTACAATCCTGAATGGGTCGGTGGTGTTCAACTATCTGATATTGTAAGTGGTCATTTTCAAGCATCACTCAACCTTTACAACGAGATGATTCAAGCAGGTATCGCTCGTGAAGTTGCAAGAGATATTCTACCACTTGCCACAGAGACAACGATGTATATGAAGGGTTCTATTCGTTCTTGGATTCATTACCTTGAATTGAGAACATTAGAAGATACACAAAAAGAACATCGTGATATTGCAAATGGAATTAGGGATATTTTCACACAGAACTTCCCACACATTTCAGAGGCGATTGGATGGGGGACGTAAAAAAGTTCTACGAAGAGTCCCTCCAATTTAATTGGGAAATGTTAGAATCAAATCCAAATTACTTCATTGAATTAGAATCAATGACTACGTTTCAAAAGATAGATGAATTGTATGACATGTTCATTTATTTTCTTGAAAAAGATGACTTCGAAAAGTGCCAAGTTATACAGAAGAACATAAACATGTTAAGAGAAAAATATCATGTAATAATCAAGGAAAAGAAATCGTTATGACTGAAACAGAAAAGGTGATGAAGAAAGTGTTGAAGAAGGCACCGACTGCAAAAATGCTTTTTGATTCTGAGAAAAATTTGTATATTGATGTAGATGGTGTAAATCTATCAGAAGAACATCTTCTACCTCCAACCAAAGATCCCCATAAGGCATGGGAAATGGCGGATCTAAGTTTGAAGATGACACAGAATTTTAATAGAACACATCCACTGAGAGCTGACTTTTATTCTTCAAAAGAAAAGAAAACTAGAATTAGAAAACGCAGAAATAATGTAATTGACTATTATGAAAACTACGACCTTGATTGATGAGATACTGAGATTTGGAATTCAAAAGAATGAATCCATTGTTCATTTTGGTGTAGGTTATAAATCAGGATACTTCTTATCTGATTTCTACCAGAATAGTTTTTTGAATAGAAATTTAGATTTGAAGTACGTTGGAATTGAAGCAGAACCTTCAAGATTAGATTTAACAAAAGAAGTTCTGAAAACAATAGAAGGTGGTGACACGATTTCACTAACTCAAACTTCTATGCAAGATTTCATAGTTGATAATAATGAGCAATATGATTGGGCATTGATAACTGGTATTTTTGACAAGAATATATACGGAGATGACCAGTTCAATTTTATACATTCAAGTATAAATGAAATGTTTAGATTCGTCGAAGGTGGTGTTATATTCACATATAATTCTTCTGAACACCAAGAAGAAAACTACAACATTTATTACATGAATGCATACATTCAAAACAACTACAACAGATACTCGATCGTCAGAATTAATGAACACGAATATGTATATTGTATAAACAAATATTTTATCTCTTATAATAACTAAGGAAAAGTTATGTTGATCCCATCTATTATTTTTATTACACTCGTTGTTGCTGGTCTTGGGTTTTGGTTCTACAATAGACGCCAAGTTGAATCCCTCGTTAATAACATTGACGATAAGCAAGCAATTATCAATGCCCTTCAAACACACGTCGAGACAGTAAAACCTGTCCAAAATACACCAAACACAAAGAGACGTAATGGTGGAAACAAGAACAAAAAGAAGAAGAGTAATACTCCAATTCCATTCAATCCTGCCGAATCGGAAATTATTGTTGATTTGAGACAGGAAAAGAAGAATCGTCCAAAGCCACGTAGAAAGCCAAAGACACAACAATAATTCTCTGTTGTTATAAAATTTGAATGGGAGACAAGATTTTTCTTGTTTCCCATTCTTTTTTTTCTTATATTGTATCTCACTTATTCACATAGGATTGTTATGAATCTCGGTTATGCCTGTATCAATATGACTCTTGGTAAGAAGAAAATTACCACGAATCGGTCTATGATAAAGAAAACATTTGTTCAACGTGGTATCAATTATGCCGCTGAGTTAGGACTTCAAAACGTGAAGGACTTGGAAACCATTATCAAGTGGAACGTAGAGAATGACATCAAACTCTTCCGTATCTCATCTGATATGTTTCCGTGGGCATCCGAATACGGTATAGAAAACCTCCCTAACATCACGGAAATTGCAGAGGTGATGAAACGTACTGGTGAGTATGCAAAGTCCCATGGCGTTCGTTTAGGGTGTCATCCTGGTCCATTCAACGTCCTCTGTTCACCGAATGATAAGGTTGTTGAGAACACCATCAAAGACCTCGAACTTCACGGTAAGGTTATGGACTTGTTGGGTGCAGAATTATCACCGTACAACAAAATCAATATCCATTGTAATGGAACGTATGGTGATAAAATTGCATCTATGGAACGATTCTGTCAGAACTATGACAGATTGTCAGATTCAGTCAAGAAACGTCTCACAATTGAAAACGATGACAAAGCTAGTATGTATAGTGTCAAGGATTTGATGTATATCCACGAACGTATTGGGATTCCAATCGTGTTTGATTATCATCACCATACCTTCAATACTAGTGGTCTTTCTGAACAAGAGGCACTCGAACTTGCTATGTCTACATGGCCTGACGGTATTGTTCCGGTTACCCATTACTCATCCTCCAAACCAAAGGAAACAGGTAATCCAAAGGATAAGCCACAAGCCCATGCGGACTATATTTTAGAACAAATCAATAATTATGGTTATGGCATAGATATTATGTTGGAGTGTAAAGCAAAAGAATTGGCACTTCTTGAATATCGTAAAACACAATTGGAGACAATACAATGACAAAGGAAAGATTACAGAAACTCGCTGGAATTCTCACGGAAGTAAATCAAATGAATCTTCCACCATCTGTTATGAATCAAAAATACAAGTACGTTGGAAAGATTCTTCAGTTCGATAGACCAGAAGATCATATGTTCAATAACTTGAATGACTTCCACGCGGAAGTTATGAGTGGTTGGAACAAAGGAGAATCAGAAGCTAAAAAGTATCTTCAATCTCTCTCAGTAGAAGGTGGCAAAATTGTTTCAAACTACTCTGGTAAGAAAACAGTAGAACTTCAAAAGAGATAAGAGGTTCTAAAAATGACATCCAAAATATTCAATCTCAAAAATCTTATTTGGTTTTGTGCGATTGGACTTGCCGTATTCTCAGGGTATTACTCTGTATTTGGTATATCCAAACTATTTTCCGGTGGATCTTGGTCGATTATTGGTATGGCAGCAATGTTGGAACTTTCCAAACTTGTTGTTATTACATTCTTACATGACCACTTCAAAACACTAAAACTCCTATTCAAAGTATATCTGATGTCAGCCGCGGTTGTACTGATGGTAATTACTTCGATCGGTGTTTATGGGTATCTAACAAACTCATATCAGGAAACCGCAAAGATTGTGTACAAGGCACAGAATGAAATGGTTCTTCTCGATCAAAAGAAAGAATTGTTTATTCAACAAAAGGCACAGTTAGACAAGATGGTTGAAGAAAAGAGTGGACGTTTGAAGTCACTTGACAACATTCGCGTATCTCAACAGAATGCTTACACACAACAATTGACACAAAAAAGAGGAACAGGTGGTCTTTCTCGGAGTATGTCATCTGTTGATAAAACATCAGAAAATCTGAACACAGAAATATCATCACTTACTCAAAAATCATTTGCACTATCTGATTCTATTGCAAAGATTGACCAAACAAAACTGACGGTATCAAACGAAACATTCTCATCAGAACTTGGTCCACTTCTTTATTTGAGTCGTATCACTGGTATTCCAATGGACAACGTAGTCAATTGGTTTATCCTTATTCTTGTTATTGTGTTCGACCCACTTGCTGTCAGTTTGGTTATTGCTGCTAATCATTTAAGTGGTAAAGAAAAACAAAACAAGGTTCTTGACGAATTAACTACAAAATCTCAAGAAATGGGTATGTATAGTGAAGAACCTCAAGAAGTGACTCAGGAGGTAGTCGAACCAGAAAAAAAGGAACAAACAAGTTTTTTTCAAGAATCGGTTTTGGAGGATTTAAATAAGGAATCCATTGTTGAAGATGAACACGTTGATGTTATAACAGTTAAACCAAAAATTAAAAAGAAACGTTTGAATAAGAAGAAAAAAATCACTATATTAAATAATGATGAAGAACAACGTAATTTCTACGATGAACTGAGTCAAGAACCAAATAAAGAAATTGAACAGAAAGTTGTGGAAGAAGTTACAAAAACAGATTTTGAAAATCCGTGGAAACCTAAAAAGCCATTTAAGAGATAATGATTTATGAAATATGTTTCGTGTCAAAATAGTAAACCAGGCGGCAAATACTTCAAAGGAAGAGTTTGCTATGAAGAGGTTTTAGTGGATGACAACTCACAATCTGCATTGTGTTGGAAATGTACGGCTCTTATTGTACCACCACCAGAGGAAAAAAAACCATCTGGTTATCCTCGTGGTTGGAAATTTATGGCGGAATTTGTTGATAAGGAAGGTAATGTCTTTCATAAGGGCGAACTACAAGAACATCTTTTTGGAACACTTCCACCAACCGAAATACGTCCATCTAAGAAACGAGAAAAGAAAGAATCGCTTGACGATAAGATCGTGT
>VFQT010004607.1_pt1 | contig 11266 bp, 10 predicted proteins | sample 3512381 | NCBI WGS metagenome assembly VFQT01 (sample SAMN10412376, study PRJNA504923) | tailings metagenome | isolation source: Relicate 2 Philex TSF3 active mining site | place: Philippines: Tuba, Benguet | collected 2017-08-29 | reverse complement strand
AACCTGCGCTGCCCCCGCAACGGTAAGCAGACGGGTTTTCTGTCAAAAGAAAACCCAGCTTTCATCTCAAACCACTGGTTGCCCTGAAACAGGCAACTGGGAAGGTGATGGAAGTCGCTCTGTCAGCCCGGATACCGGCCAACAAGGTGACCTGTCGCAAGACAGGTTGTAAAGCCCATGCACTGTCGGGGAAGGCGGTGAGGGCGTTTGACTTGTTAAATTTTCATGAAAAACCGTACGCTTCGTGCACGCTTTGCTGTGCCGGTTCTCTCCATCTTGTCTTTGGCTTTGGGGACCTCCCTCAGAGCGCAATCCATTGAAATCAATCCAGTCGTCATCACTGGCGCTCGTCTGGAGCAACCGCTATCCCAGGTGCTGACTTCAGTTTCTGTAATTACACGTCAGGAAATCGAGAAATCGCAGTCCCCGACCTTGGCCGATTTGTTGCAAGGCGAAGCCGGCTTTGAATTTGGCCGCAATGGTGGCCCCGGCACGACCACATCTTTCTTCTTGCGTGGTCAAAACAGCATCAATGCTGTTGTGCTGATCGATGGCGTTCGCTCCCAGGTGGACTCACTTGGGTCATTGCAAGTGCTGGACGTGCCTTTGTCCCAAATTGAACGCATTGAGTTGTTGCGTGGCAATGCCAGTGCTTTGTATGGCGATGCGGCCATCGGGGGTGTGATCAGCATCACAACCCGTCATGGCAAAGGTACTCCAGCTGCGTACGGCTCTGTGTCTTACGGCTCGCGCAACAGCGTAGATGCCTCTGTCGGTTATGGCGGCAAGTCTGAAGACTACCGCTTCAATGTGCAAGCAGGTATCAAGAAAACCGACGGCTTTTCGGCGATCAATACCCAACAACAGCCCACAGCTAATCCAGACCGTGATGGCTACAGTGGTGAATTCATGTCTGCGCGTGTTGAAAAAATGCTAAGCCCAGACGCCACGGTGGGTGTTCGATGGCTAGGTGACCGATCAACAGCAGAAACCGACAATGCATGGGCCAGTTCGCCGCTGGATATTCAAGAATTCAAAAAACGCAACAACACCCTGGGGGTCTTCTGGCGTCAAGCATTCACCTCGGATTGGGTCAGTCAACTGGACGTGTCGACTTCATCTCTGAGCTATGAAGACATCGAAAACGGCAAGCGCTTGAGTTCTTATGGGCTTTTTGAAGGCCGACAAAATCTGGGACGTTGGTTCAACACATGGCAAGCGGGAACCGATACGGCAGTGACTTTTGGTGCGGATGTTAGGGACAACTTCAAAGTTGACCGAGGCAACGCCTATGACATGAAGCGAGACGCCACTGGAATTTTTGCTGGAGTAACTCAGAAGTTGGGCGCACTCACACTTCAAATGAATGTGCGCCATGACGACGTGAAGGTTGAAAACCGTGAGCCGGGTATGCCAAACAGCAGTAATCAATCTGATGCAGACACAGGTCTATTGGGTTTGAGTTACGCCATCACGCCCGCGTGGTCTGTAACGGGAACGGTGTCCAATGGTTTTAGGGCTCCGACCGCATCCGAAGTTTCCAAGAACCCGCAACTCAGGCCTGAAACCCACCAAAGTTCAGAGATCGGCACAAGCTACGCGATCGATAACTTGCTGGCCCGCGTCGTTTACTTTGATACCAACACAAAAGATGCGATTGTTTACAAACCTTTGCAAGGCTGGGATTACACCTATGAGTCTGTGGGTCGTGTGAGTAACCGTGGTTTGGAGGCCACCTTGCGCTCAAACTGGCGTGGTTACACCATCAAAGCTTCTGTTGTTAGTCAGGATTCTATGAATGAAGTGACCCAAAAGTCGATGGAACGCAGGGCCAAGAACTATGGTTCGCTAGACATCTCTCGTTCTTTGGGTCTCTATGAAGCAGGTGTCAGACTTTACGCTTCAGGTGAGCGCCCCGATAGCTTGCGCACTTTGGCTGGGTACAGTCTGTGGTCGTTCTACGCCAGCCGCAAGATCGACGACAACTGGACGGCCCGCTTGCGCTTGGAAAACGCCTTCGACAAGCAGTACCAACTGGCTTATGGCTACAACACCCCCGGTCGTGGTTTGTTTGCCACCTTGCAATACAGTCCCAAGTGATGAATCCCGCTGCTCTTACACCCCAACGCATCGTCTGTCTCACCGAAGAGACAACGGAGTGGCTCTATTTGTTGGGGCAGGAGCAGCGCATCGTGGGCATCTCGGGCTACACGGTGCGTCCGCGCCGTGCCCGTGAAGAGAAGCCCAAGGTCAGCGCATTCTTGAGCGCCAAGATCGACAAGATCCTGGCGCTCAAGCCTGATTGTGTGTTTGGTTTTTCGGACCTTCAAGCGGACATTGCGTCCTTGTTGATCAAGGCAGGCGTGCAGGTGACGGTGTTCAACCAGCGCAGCGTGGATGAAATTTTTTCCATGCTGTATCAGGTGGCGGCCATGGTGGGGCAGGCCGAGCAGGGCTTGCAGCGTTTGCAGGCCATGCGGGCCGAGCTGGAGGCGATCCAGCACAAGGCGTCAGGCTTCAAGCGCCGACCCAAGGTATTTTTTGAAGAATGGGACGAGCCCCATATCAGTGGCATCCGCTGGGTGTCTGAATTGTTGGGCATGGCCGGGGGCGACGATGTGTTCCCCGAGCTGGCGGTGCAGTCGCTGGGCAAGGACCGCATCATCGCCGATCCACAGACCATCATCGACCGTGCCCCCGACATCATCATCGGCTCCTGGTGCGGCAAGAAGTTCCGCCCCGAAAAAGTAGCGGCCCGACCCGGCTGGCAGGACGTGCCGGCCGTGTGCAATGGGCAGTTGTTTGAAATCAAATCGGCCGACATTTTGCAGCCGGGTCCTGCCGCCTTGACCGATGGCGTGGCCCAGATGCACCGTATCATCAGCCAATGGGTGGACCAATATGCGTGAAGCTCGGTCTTTCTGGTGGATCGGTTTGATGCTTTGCTCCGCCTTGGCACAGGCTGTGACGCCAGCAGGACGTGGTGATCGCCAAGCCGCCTGAGCGGATTGTGAGCCTCTTGCCGTCTCTGACCGAAACCGTTTGTGCGCTGGGCCAATGCCACAAGTTGGTCGGCTTGGACCGTTATTCCAACTGGCCCGAATCGGTGCGTCAGCTGCCGCGCATGGGCGGCGGTCTGGACCCCAGCATGGAAGCGGTGGTGGCGCAACGCCCGGATCTTGTGCTGATGGCCACATCGGCGCGGGGCGCCGAGCGCTTTCAAGCCCTTGGTTTGACCGTGCTGGTGCTGGAGCCGCGCACCCATGCCGATGCGCAGCGCGTGCTGCACACCGTGGCGCAGGCGCTGGGTGTGCCCAAAGCCCAGAGCGATGCCGTTTGGCGGCAGATCGATGCGGGTGTGGTTGCGGCTGCGCAGTCTTTGCCGTCCCACGCCAAAGGGCAGAAAATTTACGTCGAAGTCAGCCCTGCGCCTTACGGTGCGAGCGAGTCGTCTTTCATTGGCGAGACACTCGCGCGTTTGGGCATGCGCAACATCTTGCCCGCCAGCTTGGGGCCTTTCCCCAAAATCAACCCCGAGTTCGTGGTGCGTGCCCAGCCCGATGTGATCATGGCCGGAGACAGCAGCCGCGCCAGCATGGCGCAGCGACCCGGGTGGTCTCAGCTCAAGGCGATCCAGTCGGGCAAGGTCTGCGCCTTTTCATCGGAAGAGTCCGACATGCTGGTGCGTGCGGGTCCGCGCATCGCCGAAGGTGCGCGCCTCATGGTGCAGTGTTTGCTGCGCATGGCGGGGGATAAGCCTTGAGCCATTCCCCCAAGCCCTGGCTGCTGAGTCTGGTGCTGATGGTGCTGGGCGCGGTGGGCATTGCCGTGGGCAGTGCCATGGGCAGCACGGGTTGGGCGCCTTGGTGGTCGGACGTGCAAGACCCGATCACCTCGCAAATCGTGTGGGACATCCGTTTGCCCCGTTCTTTGGGGGCCTGGGCGGGCGGCGCTTTGCTGGGCTTGGCCGGGGCCTTGGCGCAAGGCTTGTTTCGCAACCCCTTGGCCGATCCTTATTTGTTGGGCAGTGCCTCGGGCGCGTCACTGGGCGTGGCCATTTACCTGAGCCTGTTTGGCGGCAGCGTGATGGCCATGGGATGGTGGGTCAAACTGGGCATGACGGGCGCTGCGTTCGTGGGTGCGGTGCTGGCCGTGATGCTGACCTTGCTGCTGGCCCGAGGTGTGCAACACACCTTGCGCTTGTTGCTGGCGGGCGTGGTGGAGGGCGTGGTGCTGGGCGCCATCACCTCGTTTTTGAATTTGTGGCGGCCCGAGGTCTGGCAGGGCATGCAAGGCTTCATGCTGGGCTCCACAGGCTTCATGGCCTGGACCTCGTGTGTGTTGATGTGCGCGGTCTTGCTGTTGTGCGGGGCTTTGGCGGTGGTGATGGCGCGTGTTTTGGATGCCCTCACCTTGGGCGAAAACACCGCATTGAGCCTTGGGGTGCCATTGGCACAAGCCCGCGTGTGGTTGATCACCGTGATCGCTTTGGCCACGGGCACGGCGGTGGCGCAAATGGGGTTGATCGCGTTTGTGGGCTTGGCCGCACCCCATGTGGTGCGGGCGGTGGTGCGTACCACGCACCGCTGGACGGTGGTGTTGGCCGCTTTGACGGGCGGTTGGCTGTTGTTGCTGGCGGACCTGCTGGCCCGCGGCTTGATCGCCCCACAGGAAATGCCGGTGGGTGTGCTCACAGCGGTGCTGGGCGGTGGTTATTTGCTGTGGCGCATGTCCCGCATCTCATCGGTTCGGGGGCTGTCATGATCGCCGCCTTGCAAGCGCTTGATCTGCGTGTTGGCCTCGGTGGGCAGGAGGTGCTGCACGGGGTGAACTTGACCCTGCCCGCTGGCCGCTGGACCAGCATCGTGGGGCCCAACGGCGCTGGCAAATCCACCTTGCTCAAGGCTTTGTCGGGTTTGCTGCCGGCACAAGGCCAGGTGCATTGGTTTGGCCAACCCTTGACCGGTATCGCGCGGCGAGAGCGGGGGCAGCAGCTGTCCTGGTTGGGGCAGGGCGAGGGCGCCAGCGACGACTTGCGGGTGTTTGATGTGGTCATGCTGGGCCGCCTGCCTTTTCAGGACTGGTTGTCGGCGCCCAGTGTGCTGGACCAGCAAATGGTCGAGTCGGCCCTGAAAGCCACCCAGGCCTGGGATTGGCGCGAGCGCACTTTGGGCCAGTTGTCGGGCGGTGAGCGCCAGCGGGTGTTGCTGGCCCGCGCCTTGGCGGTCAATGCGCCCATCATGCTGATGGACGAACCACTGGCCAATCTGGACCCGCCGCACCAGGTGGACTGGCTGGAGCAGGTGCATTGCCTCTTGGCCCAAGGCACCACGGTGGTCAGCGTGCTGCACGAGATCGGCATGGCCTTGCACGCCGACGATGTGGTCGTGATGCAAGCCGGGCGGGTGGTCCACCACGGCGCTTGCGCCGATGAAGCCACTCATCGGGCCATTGAATCGGTGTTCGACCAGCGCATCCGCATTGTGTCGGTGGACGGGCAAAGCGTGGCGTTGCCCCGGATTTGATGCCATGAACGCACCGCACAAAGCACGTTGCATCATGGTGCTGGGAACCTCCAGTGGTGCGGGCAAAAGCTGGTTGACCACCGCGCTGTGCCGCCATTACGCCCGTCAGGGCCTCAAAGTCGCGCCTTTCAAAGCCCAGAACATGAGCAACAACGCCCGCGTGGTGGCCAGTGCCAGCGGCTTGGGCGAGATCGGCAGCGCGCAATATTTTCAGGCGCTGGCGGCCCAAGCCGAACCCGATGTGCGCATGAACCCGCTGCTGCTCAAGCCCGAGGCCGACACGCGCAGCCAGGTGGTGTTGCTCGGGCAAGTGCATCCTGAACTGACCGAAACCCCTTGGCGCGAGCGCAGCGAAAAAGTCTGGCCACACATTGCGCAAGCACTGGACGAACTGATCGCCGAAAACGATGTGGTCGTGATCGAAGGCGCGGGCTCGCCCGCCGAGATCAACCTGATGGCCAGCGACATCGTCAACCTGCGCGTGGCACGCCACGCCAACGCGCAATGCCTGTTGGTGACTGACATCGACAAAGGCGGGGCCTTTGCCCACCTGTATGGCACCTGGGCGTTGCTGCCCCCCGAAGACCAGCAACGCATCACAGGCTTTGTGCTCAACAAGTTCCGTGGCGATGCCAGTTTGCTGGCCCCCGCCCCCGAGATGCTGCAGGACTTGACGGGTGTGCCCACCGTCGCCGTCTTGCCCATGTGGTGGCAGCACGGTTTGCCCGAAGAAGATGGCGTGTTTGACGACCGCAGCCGCGCCAATGGGGCGGTGACCAAAACCGTCGCCGTGATTGCATACCCGCGCATCAGCAACCTGGACGAGTTTCAACCGCTCAAAAATGTGCCCGGCGTGCGCCTGTTTTGGGCCCGCAGCCCGGCCGATCTGGCTGGCTTGAACGCCAGTGACTGGGTCATCTTGCCCGGCAGCAAACACACCAGCAGTGACCTGGCCTGGCTGCGCCAGCAAGGGCTGGACGCGGCCATCGCGCAGCATGCGCAGCGTGGTGGTGCGGTGCTGGGCATTTGTGGTGGCTTGCAAATGCTGGGCGAAGCGCTGATCGACACCCATGGCATCGATGGCAACGCACCGGGTCTGGGTCTGCTGCCGCTGGTGACTCAGTTCGCGCCAGACAAGACGGTGACCCAAACCGTGTCACGCTTTGGCCTGCTGGAAGGGGCTTGGGCTGCATTGAGTGGCATCGAGGTCGCAGGCTATGAAATCCACCATGGCCAGACGCAGGGGCACAGCGCCATGCTGGCAGCAGGCACAGTTCTACGTGAAGTCATGCCGGGCTTGGCGTGGCAAAGTGGCAGCGGTCAGGTTTTGGGCACCTATTTGCACGGGCTGTTGGAATGCCCGGCTGTGCTGCAAGCCTTGTTCGGCGCTGGGGCACCGACGCTCGAAACGGTGTTCGACGGCTTGGCAGATTTCATTGAACAGCACATCGATCCCGCCGTCTTGCAGCGGCTGATTCAAGACCCCACCGCCCGCTAAAATCAGCACCATGGAACTCAAAATCGTCGTCTACTCCAAGTCCGCATGCCCGCAATGCGAGTCCGCCAAAATGCTGCTCAAAACCAAGTCGCTGGCTTTTGAAGAAATCAAGATCGATGGCGAAGCCGAGCGCATGGCGTTTTACGAAAAATGCGGCCCTTCGGTCCGCCAGATGCCCCAGATTTTCATCAACGACCAGCGCGTAGGTGGCCTGGCCGGCTTGCAGGCGGCCTTGGTTCAACTCGGGCGCTGAGACCCCCAAGCCCTGACCTCGACGCCAGCACCCGCTGCGTCAGGGCTGCGAACTGTGTGCTGGCGAACCGTTCATGACGAACGCTTGATCAATGATGGTGCCTTGGCAGGTGCCGTGCATTTCAGGAGTTCTCATGTCCAAAGTTCTGGTTCTTTACTATTCCACTTACGGTCACCTGGAGACCATGGCGCAGGCCGTGGCCGAGGGCGCTCGGTCAACAGGGGCGCATGTTGATCTGAAGCGGGTCGCGGAAACCGTGCCGTTGGCGATTGCCCAAAGCGGTCATTTCAAGCTGGATCAGGCCGCACCCGTGGCCACAGTGGCGGAGCTGGAAAACTACGACGCCATCGTTGTCGGTGCGCCCACACGGTTTGGCCGGATGCCTGCTCAAATGGCCAGCTTTCTGGACCAGGCGGGTGGTCTGTGGGCACGCGGGGCCTTGCATGGCAAGGTGGGCGGCGCCTTCACATCGACGGCCACGCAGCACGGCGGGCAAGAGGTGACCCTGTTTTCCATCATCACCAACCTGATGCACTTTGGCATGGTCATCGTGGGCTTGCCCTACAGCCACCAAGGACAAATGAGTCTGGACGAAATTGTGGGTGGCACGCCCTATGGGGCCACGACCATTGCTGGCGGCAAGGGAGAACGTCAACCCAGCAAGATCGAGCTGGAGGGTGCGCGCCATCAAGGCATGCTGATTGCGCAAACAGCCAACAAGATTTTTGGCACCTGAGAGTCATCGACTTCTCAAGACCTGTGTGATGCATTCCGGCATGAAATAGAGGGCGCTGATGACATCCCAAAGACAGGAGTTCGACCCCTTGGGCCCTGTGCTGGTCGACTCGGATCGCTTGTGGGGGGCGCAAACTCAGCGCGCCCTCTTGCACTTCAACATCTCCAGTGAACGGATGCCTGTGGAACTGATCCACGCCTTGGCTTCGGTCAAACGGTCTTGCGCCAAGGTCAATGGTGACTTGGGACTTTTGCCGATGCACAAAGTGCGCAGCATCATGGTAACGACCGAAGAAATCATGGCGGGCACGCACGACGCCGAGTTCCCGCTGTCGGTCTGGCAAACCGGCTCTGGCACCCAGACCCACATGAACATGAACGAGGTGCTGGCCAATCGCGCATCCGAGCATTTGGCAGGCCCCCGCGGTCAGGAGCGGCTGGTCCATCCCAACGACGATGTGAATTTGGGCCAATCGTCCAACGATGTGTTTCCATCGGCCCTGCATGTGGCGGCAGCTTTGGGCATTTCGACACACGTGTTGCCCGCGCTGGACGAGCTGCAGGCCAGCCTGCAGGAGAAATCACAGGCTTTCTCGGGCATCGTCAAGCTGGGCAGGACACACCTGCAAGATGCCACGCCGATCACGCTGGGACAGGAGTTTTCGGGCTATGCCGCGCAATTGGCCAACGCCCGCCAGCTGATCCAGGGTGCGCTGAGCTGGCTTTACCCATTGGCCATCGGCGGCACAGCGGTCGGAACAGGCCTGAACACCCACCCGGAATTTGGCCCACGTGTGGCGGCCGAGTTGGCGCGTGTGCACCACATGCCTTTTGAGAGTGCCGACAACAAGTTCGCAGCCTTGGCTGCACACGATGCTTTGGTGGCGACGCATGGCATGCTCAAAACGCTGGCCATTGCGCTGACCAAGATCGCCAACGACATTCGATGGCTGGCTTCAGGCCCGAGATCGGGTTTGGGCGAAATCACCATCCCGGACAATGAGCCCGGCAGCTCGATGATGCCCGGCAAGGTCAACCCCACCCAATGCGAAGCGTTGACCATGCTGTGTGCCCAAGTGATGTGCAACGATGTGGCCATGGGCATCGGCGCGGCGTCCGGGCATTTGGAGCTCAACGTCTACAAACCGCTGTTGGCCCACAACCTGCTGCAGAGCATTCGTCTTTTGGCCGACGGCATGCGCAGTTTTGACCAGTATTGCGTGCGGGGTATCCAGCCCGATGTTGAGCGCATCGAGGCGCACCTGAAGAAATCCTTGATGCTGGTGACCGCCTTGGTCCCGCACCTGGGCTATGACCGATCTGCAGAGATTGCCAAGTGGGCTTTGAAGAATGGCAGTTCACTTGCTGAGGCTGCGCTCTCGCTGGGCTATGCCAGTCAGGCGCAATTGGATCTTTGGCTTCAGCCCGCGGGGATGCTGGGGCCCATGCCAAGCCACGCCAACCCGGCACCTGATACCTGACACCTGAAACGCACCAGATCAAACGCCGTGGTGCTGCGCGGCCTGCATCAATGCACCAGCACAAAATCAATGAACCCCCGCTCGACCGAGGTGGAGACCAGCTTGACGGTCACCGCCTGGCCAACCCTCAGGTCGGGCAGTGGTCCCGTGAGCCGACCTTCTGCCGGAGGTTGAAGGATGCGGACCCAAACGCCGTGCTCCCCCAGGCCCGTCACCAAACCACTGAAACGCTCGCCCACATGGGAATGCAGCAACAAGGCGGCCTCGGATTTGCGAACTTGGCGTTCCACTTTCTGGGCGGCATCTTCTTGCGCTGTGCAGTGCGACGCCAGATCGGCCAATTCGGCATGGGCGTAAGCGGGCTTGGCGTTGTTCAGGACCGACTTGATCAGCCGCTGGGTGATCAGATCGGGAAAGCGCCGATTGGGCGCGGTGGAATGCATGTAGTCGTGCACGGCCAAACCGAAATGGCCGATCGGGACATGGCCGGGGCGTTCCACCACGTATTCGCCAGAGCCCATGAGTTTCACGATGACCAGTGACAGGTCGGGAAACCGCAGCGGGTCCCGCTTGTGCTGGTTGGCCAAAAAGGCTTCCAGGGCTTGTCCGTCGGGTTCGTTCGGCAATGTGACCCCGTACTCTTGTGCCACCTGCACAATGCGCAGCCAACGCTCGGGGGAGCGCACAACGCGGCGCAGCGATGCACGGCCGTGGGTCGCCAGAAAACGGGCGGTGCAGCGATTGGTGGCGATCATGAATTCTTCGATCAACTGCCTGGCCCGATTGTGTGGCTGCTGTTGAATGTCCGTGATCCGGTCGCCATCGAACAGCGCTTTGGGCTGAAAAGTTTCAAATTCCAGCGAACCTTCTGCACGCCGCAAGACCCTGAGTTTTTGTGCCAACTCGTCTTGCAGGCGCAGCTGAATCTGCATGCCCTTGACCCGGCGAGCGGGCTCCGGCAAATCGCCTTCACCCGCCAGCCACGCCGAAACGGCGTCGTATGCCAGCTGTGCCTTGTTGCGCACCCGCGCCCGATAGATCGACGACTCCAGCAAGACCCCGTCCTCGCTGAAAGCCATTTCAACCACCACAGCCAAACGGTCTTCGTCCTGATTGAGGGAGGTCAGATCGGTGCACAGCCGCTCAGGCAACATCGGAAAGATCAGGGCCGAGGTGTAGACCGATGTGGTGTTTTGGCGCGCATGTTCATCGATGGGCGTGCCTTTTTTCACCAACGCATCGACATCGGCAATGGCCACTTGAACCCGGATCTTGCCTTGGTGCAGCGGCTCGATCACAGTCAATTGGTCCAGGTCACGCGAATCGTCGTTGTCGATCGAGCACCACAGCCATCCGGTGAGGTCCCGGACAGCCTCGTCAGACTCGGTAGCAGGGCCTTTGAGCGAGGCGACCTGTCGCTGTACCGCGTGTGAAAACTCCGGCTCCAGCCCTCTGCTGAACATGGCCCAGGTGGCGATGGTCGAAAGGTTGGCCCTGTGGTTGGACAGGATGTGGCGCATGAGGAGCCTTTCCGGGTGTTGTCCCATTCTGCGCCTGTTGTGTGGATGAACACTGTTCGCAAAGCCTCTTTGGCGTGCCCGGTAAACTTGTTCTTGTGCTGCGCAAAAGGTCATCTGCGGCCAACACCGACCTGAAAGGACAACATGAGCCTGATACTCAAACAAACGATCACCGGGCCTGCGGCCTGGAAAGGTGCCGACATGGTGGGGGACACCTCTTGGTTGCACCACGTGTCGGCGGAGGTGATCGCAAC
>VFQT010004606.1_pt1 | contig 11266 bp, 7 predicted proteins | sample 3512381 | NCBI WGS metagenome assembly VFQT01 (sample SAMN10412376, study PRJNA504923) | tailings metagenome | isolation source: Relicate 2 Philex TSF3 active mining site | place: Philippines: Tuba, Benguet | collected 2017-08-29 | reverse complement strand
TGGAGAATGCCGGATTCACTGAAGAATCCGGCCGTGACAGACCAATGACAACGCGCTCGAGCTAGCGAGCCATAAGCCTATACATTTTTCGCACCCGCTCCGATTCATCCCGGGTCCGTACGGTTGCCGCCGGGTGTGGCACTGTGTGAAAAATTTTGCGGCGCAGGCTGCGGTGCGTCAATCACATTGCGAGAGTTAGGTAAATTGGAAAAGGCCTCAGCAAGCGTGATCGCAGTGGTCGTATGGGAAGCGGTACTTATCGGCTGAGCCATCGCTCTTGGTGCCGGCTCTTCTTCAATGGCCATCTGTGGTCGAATAAATTGCATCAGCATATAAATTTGCCGGTACATCAGATCGGCGTACAAGGTAGCCTCCTCTGCAAGTGCGTCAGGCAGCTTTAATAAATCAGCAGAGTCGACCTTGATTTTTAGTGCTTCTCTGAAAGCTAGCAGCAATTGCGACGATTGCAGATCGCTCAATGGGCTCCCGCCCATCTCATCATCGATATTGGTTGCGACGCTGCTTTGGCTAGGCATTAATGAATTCAAAGAAAACTCACTACTGCTGCTTGATGCCGATGGTATCGTCGTAGATGCATCTGCTGTGTCGACCAAAGGCATCATGAACGTCGTTTCCCAAGCAGTGCGCCACGCATTATCAATTTCAAGCGCAAGCGCCGCGTAGACGCCGTGATGCATCATCTGTGCGGCGATCATGCCCGGCGCGGGAGGCATTTTAGGAATGGCTCCGTGCTGTTTCGGCACCGTGAGATACAAACACTTTTCAAAGAGTTCGGTGAACAAGGCTATCACTGATGACTCATAGCTATGGGCACCCAAAAAAAGTGATCTAATTTTTTGTCGGGAGATTGACACTATTTTGTCGCGCAGTTGATGCCAGCCGAGCGGGTCATACGCGTCGTTGATCGAATCTTCTTCCAGAGCCAACTTCTCCATGGTAGCCATGATGCCGGAGAAGAATTGCTTGAAATGCTCCTCAGATACCAGGACAAGCGGCGTAGGGCCGAATAACTTGAACCGCATGAGCGGAACCGCTTTGATGTAATCGCATAAGAAATTAATCACCGGAAGCGGAGCACCACATTCGGTGAGCTGAATTTCAGTTGCTGTGCGATCCCAGTCTTTATCAGCATTGCAGAGTGCGAGCCTAACCGTCGCAGCAAGGCTATTTTCATACACCGGTGGGAAGTCAGGCGAAAAATTCGGAGAAGGACGAATACCCCTAAAGGGACTTACAGTTTGCATGAGCATCTCGCGAATGATTGGTTGCGTCGCTTTACCGATGGCGGCCGAACGTAATGAATTCCAATCAATTTGGCGCTTTGCTTGCTCCAGAACCAGTTGGAAGGTATAGATGATTTCGTAATCCCATAAGCTGAACACGCCGGTATTGCTGAGGGCAAGGCCGGCCGACTCAGCGGCAAGCTCTAATGCATTCAAGCCGCTTGTATTCATCTGACAAATTTTTACGCCAAACCGGATGATGAAATCAACTAAGCTTTGGTCACCGAATTGCACCGCTCGCATCAGAATATCGTTACCCGTATCGTCAATTTCAAAGATCGATGCGCCATGGCTCAATAGCAGCGCTACCACGTGACATCGCTGTTCTTCAAGAAGTTTTGCGGAAGCGGTAAGGCTTAGCATGAGCAAAGATTTGTCAGTGTCTCGTCTTCGGATCGCATGAGCTGGTAGCGAAGCGGGCGCACCCACCGATAACAGGAATTCAATCGCCTTCAGCGCCCCGAACCGTATTGCTACAGCGAGTGCTTTGTATCCGAAATGCCACTTGCTTTTTAGTTCGGCGCCGCGCTGGATCAGTAACTTCAATAGGTCGACATCATCATATTGTGCCGCGTGAACAAGCGCATTGTGACCAAGTTCACCAGGGATATTAGGGTTGGCGCCGTATTCAAGTAGCATCTTCGCTGCGTTGCTCGCGTGTTCGTAGCATGCGAGATTAAGTGCGGTGTCGTAGGAATGATCGTTTACATCATTGGTATGAAGATTAAGTCCAAATTGACGTTCAAGTTCAAATAAGCGCTTGACCATATTGGCTTGATCAGAAATCGCCGCTATTTTGAGGAGTGTCGAACCAAGTTCCTGTAGCTTTATAGGGTCTTCATGTTCTAAAAGTAGGTCGAACAATGCCATACGACCTGTTTCGACTGCCGTATAAAAAACGGATCTACACCGAAAATTAGCTACATAAAAGGTATTGGTAGTGATACGTAAATCGGCGCCTTTATCAAGCAATCGTGAGCAGCACTCGATCTGATTATTTGCTGCCGCATACCAAAGCGCTGTCAAGCCTGATGTGTCTGCGAAATCAATATCTACGCCGAACTTGAAGATGAGCTCGCAGATGGGATAGTTGCCCTTGCGAGCGGCCACAAACAGTGGATGCTGATTGGTGGCGGCTGCAGGATTTTTCTCCAAATGAGCCCCGCCAAACGTAATCAAAAGAGCAAACATCTCGAGGTTTCCGCGCGCTGCGGAATAGCTGAGTGCATCTCTACCAACCGAATCCTTCACATTCACCTGTGTTTTAGGGTTGTGCAAAAGTACCCGCACTAAGCTGATATGGTTGTGTTCAGCCGCCATCATGAACGCCGTTGTGCCATTCTGATTTCTTTCGTTGGGGTCTGCACCAGCATTGAGTAGGGTTTGTATGAGCTCGGCGTCACCGAGGGCGGCCGCCATCATCAATGGCGTACAGTATTCGCTACCCGGCAAGTCAGAGGATGTTTCCGAATGCTCATCACTTGAATCATCATCGATGTGATTAGCTTCTTGATCAGGTAAGGTGCCGCCCCGGTTGGTATGCCATTGCGATAGGCTGCGAGCCAAGCGTTTCCGATCAGATTCAGGTGTAATCAGCCAAAGTGCTGGTGAATTTTGTTCGTCATCCATTTCGTGCGACAAAACGAATAACCCACATTCTTGCAGCAGCTGTTCCAACTCCGGCGCCAGAAGGCCGACGCATATCAGTGAATATCCATCGGGCCATTCTTTTACCGCGTCTCCAAAAAGTAGACGAGTAGCTAACCCCAGATCTAACCCATCAATGGTTGCTATAGCGTGAGCTTGATCCGGTTCTAATACATATCGGATTGGGTGAATGGTTGAACCAGGTGCTGCGCTCGTCATTGAGGATGACGATAAGCTGCTTGAAGAAGATGAAGATGAAGGTCCCCGGGGTTGATGGCGTTCGGTCTGTCTGGAGGAGATTTCAGCTGTGAGGCGAGCGCGCTTTAATGTCGGTTCGTTGTGTGCGACCTGCTCGTTAGCATCGTCGTCCCTCGCGCGCTTTGCGTTACTCAACGGTTTTGAAGCACGGGAATCATCTCCCTCGGGATTATCCACCTCCATCCCATCGTCGGCTGATTCCTGTGTGTACTGAACCATTTGCGGTGATTGTGCTTGTTGCTCATGGTGCGATGGTGTTTCATTTTCATGCTCGTCGTCACACAAATCGAAATCGGAAAGTTCGTAGCTAAAACTACCGAGGCTACCAGGCGTCATAGTGAGTATTTCCTAGAAAAGTGCAGGGCCATCCCTGTCTGCGGGCGGTGAGTGGTGACGCCTCTTATTTGGTTCAACGATCAGGCCGGATCGGCTACCGACCCTAAACCACGTATTGCGACGCCCTATTGCACTTCAGTGCACCGTCAATACTTTTACGACTTTGGCAGCGCTATCTAGCAGGCATAGGCTGCGCTTGTATAATCAGCCAACGTCATGTCAAACGTCTCCTGAGTAATCCATCATGTCCCAAACCCATTTCGGCTTCCAGCAAGTTCCAGAAGCACAAAAGGTAAAAAAAGTCGCCGAGGTATTTCATTCTGTCGCTGCCAAATACGACGTCATGAATGATCTGATGTCGGCCGGCTTGCACCGTTTGTGGAAGGCCTTCACGATTGCTCAGGCGGGTATCCGGCCGGGCTTCAAGGTGCTGGATATTGCAGCGGGCACCGGCGACTTGACTGCGGCATTTGCCAAACGTGCGGGTCCTAGCGGGCAGGTGTGGCACACCGATATCAATGAATCTATGCTGCGCGTTGGGCGCGATCGAATGATCAACCAGGGTCTATTGCTGCCAACACTCATCTGCAATGCTGAGAAATTACCGTTTCCTGATAATTATTTTGATCGCGTATCGGTAGCATTTGGCTTGCGTAACATGACGCACAAAGACATGGCGTTGGTGGAGATGCGCCGGGTGCTCAAGCCCAGCGGAAAATTGCTGGTGCTGGAGTTTTCTAAAGTGGCCGAGCCGCTGCAAAAACCCTACGACGTCTACTCGTTCAAGGTGCTGCCGTGGTTGGGCAAGCGAATTGCTGATGACGCCGATAGCTATCGCTATCTGGCGGAATCGATTCGTATGCATCCGGATCAAGAGACCTTGAAAACCATGATGCAAGATGCTGGCTTGGAACGCGTGCAGTACTTCAACCTGACTGCGGGTGTCGCCGCGTTGCATGTGGGTGTGAAGCTTTGATCACGCCCATGCTGCCTGAGCGATCACTGATCGGCGTCATCAATCATCTGCTATCGCGCCAGCCATCGCTGCGCGACAAACTCAGGCCCCATGCGGGCAAGGTGGCTTGCCTCGACGTCAGCCTGACCCAATTCAAGCTAAGCGTTGCAACCGACGGTTTACTGCAGCCCGCCGTCATCGAGCCGAATGTCACCATCGCTATTCAACCAGCAAATATCCCGCGCATCCTGAGCGATATGGATCGTGCGTTTTCGTATGTGACGATCAGCGGTGATGCGGATTTCGCACGCACGATCTCCGAGCTTGCGAATGAGCTACGTTGGGATCTGGAAGAAGAACTGGCGCCTTGGGTCGGTGATATTGCCGCGGTACGCATCGCGAACGCGGCTCGTCAGTTTTTGCGCACGGCAAAGAGTACTGCACAAAATCTGGCAGAAAACATGGCCGAGTACTGGCTGGAAGAAAACCCGACACTGTTATACCGCCATGCGGGCGATGATTTCGCCGCTGAAGTGGCGCGGCTGCGTGATGATGTCGAGCGCATGAGTAAACGTATCGAGCAGATCGAGCGACGCGCTCGCACGGGTGCGACATGATCGCGCGTGTGCTTCGCGTGTTGAAAATTGTCAGCGTCGTCTTGCGCTACGGCCTCGATGAAATAGTCTTGTCCAGCGCGCGCCGCCCGATGCCGTTGAGGTTGATAGGCATCCTATTTTTTTGGCGGGATCTTTCGGTAGCACGCGGTGCTCGCCTGCGGCGTGCGCTCGAGGAGCTGGGCCCGATTTTTGTGAAGTTTGGTCAGCTGCTATCAACGCGACGCGATTTAATGCCGCCCGATATTGCTGATGAACTCGCGCTGCTTCAGGATCGTGTGCCGCCATTTGCCTCTGACTTGGCAGTCGCTGAAATTACCCGCGCGCTTGGTTCGCCGCCAGATCAACTATTTGGTAGCTTTCAGCGTGAGCCGGTAGCTTCTGCCTCGGTGGCGCAGGTACATTTCGCGACATTGAAAGATGGCACCGAAGTCGCTGTCAAAGTACTGCGCCCCGGTATTTTGCGTGCGATTGAGAGCGATATCGCGCTCATGCGCATCATCGCAGGTTGGGTGCATCGTTGGTCGGAAGATGGTCGGCGTTTGCGGCCGCGAGAGGTCGTTGCAGAGTTTGATAAGTACCTGCACGACGAACTTGATCTAATGCGCGAAGCGGCAAACGGTAGCCAGCTACGGCGCAACTTCGAGCAGTCGGCGTTGTTGCTGGTGCCTCAGATGTACTGGGATTACTGTGCCGAGTCGGTGATTGTTATGCAGCGCATGCATGGCATTCCTATTTCGCAGCTTGATAAGCTGCGTGAGGCGGGCGTCGATCTGCAAAAGCTATCGCGTGATGGTGTTGAAATCTTTTTTACCCAGGTATTTAGGCACGGCTTTTTTCACGCCGATATGCACCCGGGGAATATTTTGGTGTCGACTGATCCTGCCACTTTCGGTCGCTATATTGCACTGGACTTTGGTATCGTCGGTACGCTGACCGATTTTGACAAAGATTATTTGTCGCAAAATTTTCTCGCATTTTTCCGGCGTGATTATCGACGCGTGGCACAAGCGCACATTGAATCCGGTTGGGCGCCGCCAGATACCCGGGTAGATGAGTTGGAAGCAGCGGTACGCGCCTGTTGCGAGCCGATCTTTAACAAACCTTTAGCCGAAATATCGTTTGGCCAAGTCTTGTTACGTTTATTCCAAACCTCGCGCCGATTCAATATTGAAGTTCAGCCGCAGCTGGTGCTGCTGCAAAAAACGCTGCTGAATATTGAAGGTCTAGGCCGGCAGCTCGATCCCAATCTGGATTTGTGGCAGACCGCTAAGCCGATTCTCGAGCAATGGGTGAAAGAGCAAATGGGTTGGCGCGGATTTCTTGACAAGCTCAAGGCTGAGGCGCCGCAGTACGCGCATCTGCTGCCGGCGCTGCCACGCTTGTTGCATCAGGCCTTGATCACGCGCGCCGAACCGCCGCCAGATCACAGCCCATTACTCAAGCGCTTGATCTCAGAGCAGCGCCGCACCAACTTGCTGCTTGGTGTGATCGTCTATTTTGGTGGCGGCCTGCTCGCCGGCATCTTATTGGTGCAATTATTCGTTTACTTGCACAGCAGCGGCTAATCAGCACTAATCAAGCGGCCGCGAGTCAGCTTGGGCACGTTTGTTCGTTAGTGTTCTGATATCACTTTTTACGTAATCGCACCCTCACACCATCACATCTGCAGCGCACTCAAGGGCTGCGGCAGCCTCATCTGAAAAAATTTTGCGCCCGATAGAAAAAGCTCGCGGCTATAATCGCCGCAATTTTTTTGCGGCTACAAATTTGCCGTGCCGGGAGACGACATGACGCCTCTGCTCACATTTGTGCTGCTTTATCTGCTGGTCTCGATCAGCATCGGCTTGTATGCCGCCACGCGCGTCAAGAGCGCCACGGACTACGCTGTCGCCGGACGCTCACTACCCCTGCCGATTGTTATTGCCACCGTATTCGCCACATGGTTCGGCTCTGAGACAGTACTCGGTATTCCAGCACGGTTTGCTGAACACGGCTTGGGTGGCACGGTAGAAGATCCGTTTGGTGCGTCGCTATGCCTGATCTTTGTTGGCCTGTTCTTCGCGCGCAAGTTGTACCGCATGGAATTGCTGACAATTGGCGATTACTTCAAACAGCGTTACAACCGTCCGGTGGAAGTCATCGTCTCGCTTTGTATTGTTGCGTCGTACCTCGGCTGGGTATCGGCGCAGATTACTGCGATGGGTCTGGTATTCAACGTGCTCACCGGTGGTGCTATTCCAATGTCGTACGGCATGGTGCTCGGCGCAGCGATCGTGCTGCTGTATACCTTGTTTGGCGGTATGTGGTCGGTCGCCTTGACCGACGCGTTTCAAATGTTGCTGATCGTCGCTGGCATGATATTCATTGCCTGGGTTATCGCCGATGCTGCGGGTGGTGCGGGTAAAGTCATTAGCCATGCGTCTGAAGCGGGCAAACTACGCTTCTTGCCAGAGATGACGCTGCCCAGCATGCTGGCATTTGTTGGTGGAGCAGTCACCATCATGTTCGGCTCAATCCCGCAGCAAGACGTGTTTCAGCGCGTGATGTCAGCGCGCGATGAGGATGTGGCGGCTTCTGGTGCTGTTATCGGTGGCTCGATGTACTTCGTCATCGCATTCATTCCCATGTTCTTAGTATACGCCTCGCAGCTGATCGACCCCGCGCTGTTTGCTTCACTGCTCGAAGAAGATTCACAACTGATACTGCCGACCCTGATTTTGCGCGACACGCCATTGCTGGCGCAGATCATGTTTTTTGGTGCGCTGTTATCCGCGATCATGTCCACAGCGAGTGGTACCCTGTTAGCACCTAGCGTGACGCTCACGGAAAATATTATTCGCGAGATGCGTCCGATGAATGATCATCAGCTGCTGATGACAACACGTATCGTGGTCGTATGCTTTGCCATCATCGTTACTGCTTTTGCCTTACTTTCACAAGGAATGCCGATCTACGAGATGGTGGGTAATTCCTACAAAGTGCCCTTGGTCGGCGCATTCATTCCTCTGGTGATGGGCCTGTACTGGCACCGTTCCACCACGCAGGGCGCGCTGGTGTCGGTGATTGGCGGCTTGCTGTCGTGGGTGCTGATGGAAGTTTTTGGTGCTGAATCGATCTGGCCGCCGCAACTGGTTGGCCTGCTGGTCGCGTTTCTCGGCATGATCGTCGGCTCACTAGCGCCGCAGTGGGTGGGCCAGCAGACGGAACAGGCGCCGGCCTGAGGTGTGGTCTTGCAGGCGCATAGTGTCAGGCCACATGCTACGTGGGTGACCTAAGCGGGCTGCACGCCATCGGCGAAGATGAAGAACAAGCGCCCGCTGCGCGCCATTGCTCCCTGCCAAAACCCCCTATAATCGAGGGTTTTCTATAATTCGCAGGGAGAAACTCGTGCCGATCTACGCCTACCGCTGCGAAGCTTGCGGCTTCGCGAAAGACGCGCTGCAGAAAGTCTCTGACGCGCCGCTTACCGACTGCCCCGCCTGCGGCGAGGCAAAATTCAAGAAACAACTCACCGCCGCTGGCTTTCAGTTGAAAGGCACCGGTTGGTACGTTACCGATTTTCGAAATGGCTCGAATGGCGCGAAACCTGGCGCAGCTGACGCGAACAAATCCGACAGTACTGCTGCCGGTGGTGAGAGTGCCGGTAGCGCCCCCGCTGGCGGCGCCGGCGATAGCGCAGGCAACTCAAGCAGCAGCACGAATGCAAGCGGCGGTAATAACAGCGGCACTGGGAGTGCAGCAACAAGTGCATCCGGCGCTCCTAGCGGTGGCGATAGCGCGGGCAGCAAGTCAGCCCCAGCCGCTTAAGCGAGACAGGCATGCGTAAATACTTTATTACCGGTTTGCTGGTACTCGTACCGCTGGTGATTACGCTGTGGGTGCTGAACCTCATCGTGGGTACGCTCGACGGCTCGCTGGTGCTACTGCCGCCTGAGTGGCGACCCGAGTCACTGTTTGGTTTCCATCTACCCGGCTTTGGTACGCTGGTGACGCTGCTGATTGTTTTCGTGACCGGCCTGGTGACGCAAAACATTATTGGTAATCGTGTGCTTCGGTTGTGGGAATTGCTGCTGCAGCGCATACCGGTGGTGAATTCGATCTACTCGAGCGTGAAGCAGGTGTCCGATACCTTGCTGTCATCGAGTGGCAATGCGTTTCGTAAAGCGTTGCTGGTGCAGTACCCGCGCGAAGGTATCTGGACCATTGCCTTTCAAACCGGTGTGCCTGGCGGCGATGTTAAAAACCACCTGATGGGTGATTACATTAGCGTTTACGTGCCGACTACACCGAACCCAACCTCGGGGTTTTTCTTGATGCTGCCGAGGTCCGATGTCATTGAGCTTGAGATGAGTGTCGCTGAGGCGCTGAAGTACATCGTATCAATGGGCGTTGTCGCACCACCTGATAAGAAGCTCACTGCGGTAGCAACGCCGAAGAGTCACTAACACTCCTAATCTGTCGAGAAATTATTCATGTCTATGCGTACACATTACTGCGGCCTGACCTCCGAGGCGCAGATGGGCCAAACCGTCAGCTTGTGCGGCTGGGTACATCGCCGTCGTGATCATGGCGGTGTGATTTTTATTGACCTGCGCGACCGCGAAGGTCTGGTGCAAGTCGTGTGCGACCCGGACCGTGCTGATATGTTCAAAGCCGCAGAAGCCGTGCGTAATGAATTTTGCCTACGTATTACCGGGCTGGTGCGTGCTCGTCCCGCTGGCACTGAAAACGCCGGACTGACCTCGGGCAAGATCGAAGTGCTGTGCCACGAGCTTGAAGTACTCAACCCGTCAGTCACGCCGCCGTTTCAGCTGGATGACGATAACTTGTCCGAGACCACGCGTCTCACACATCGCGTACTCGATCTACGCCGTCCGCAGATGCAGCATAACCTGCGTTTGCGTTATCGCGTGTCGATGGAAGTGCGTAAATTCCTCGATGCCAACGGCTTCATCGATATCGAAACACCGATGCTGACCAAATCCACACCCGAAGGTGCGCGCGATTATCTGGTGCCTTCGCGTGTGAATGCGGGTCATTTTTTTGCTTTACCGCAGTCGCCGCAGCTGTTCAAGCAGTTGCTGATGGTGTCTAACTTTGATCGCTACTATCAGATCACCAAGTGCTTCCGCGATGAAGACTTGCGCGCCGATCGTCAGCCCGAGTTCACGCAGATCGACTGTGAAACCTCGTTCATGAGCGAGCAGGAAATTCGCGATCTGTTTGAAGGCATGATCCGTGGTGTGTTCAAGAATGTGTTGAGCGTCGATTTGCCGAATCCATTCCCGGTAATGGACTTTGCCACCGCGATGGCACTCTATGGCTCTGATAAGCCCGACATGCGCGTCAAGCTTGAATTCACCGAGCTGACCGATGTGATGAAAGACGTCGACTTCAAAGTGTTCGCTGGTGCGGCCAATATGGAGGGTGGTCGGGTAGTTGCCTTGCGCCTTCCGGGTGGCGGTGCAATGCCACGCTCCGAGATTGACAGCTACACGCAGTTTGTAGCGATCTATGGCGCCAAAGGGCTGGCATATATCAAGGTCAATGAAAAAGCCAAAGGCCGTGACGGTTTGCAGTCACCGATTGTGAAGAATATTCATGATGCGGCACTAACGCATATTCTCCAGCGCACGGGCGCGCAAGATGGTGATCTGATTTTCTTTGGCGCCGACAAAGCCAAGATCGTTAATGATGCAATTGGCGCCCTGCGCGTAAAGATTGGCCATAGTGAGTTTGGCCGTCAGCATGGTTTGTTTGAAGAGAGCTGGCGTCCGCTATGGGTGGTTGACTTCCCGATGTTCGAGTACGACGAAGACGAAAATCGTTGGAACGCGTTGCATCACCCATTCACCGCGCCGAAGGCTGGCCATGAAGATTTTATCGATTCGGCACCCGGACGCGCAATTGCGCAAGCTTATGACATGGTGCTGAACGGGTGGGAACTGGGCGGCGGCTCTGTGCGTATTCATCGTGCCGATGTACAGAGCAAGGTTTTTCAAGCGCTCAATATTGGCGATGAAGAGGCACGTATCAAGTTCGGATTCTTGCTGGATGCCTTGCAGTACGGCGCGCCACCGCATGGTGGCCTCGCCTTCGGCCTTGATCGTCTGGTCACCATGATGACCGGTGCCGAATCCATACGCGAT
>VFQT010004605.1_pt1 | contig 11266 bp, 1 predicted proteins | sample 3512381 | NCBI WGS metagenome assembly VFQT01 (sample SAMN10412376, study PRJNA504923) | tailings metagenome | isolation source: Relicate 2 Philex TSF3 active mining site | place: Philippines: Tuba, Benguet | collected 2017-08-29 | reverse complement strand
TCGAAGCCAGTATCTGTCCGTTGAAGTCGTAGGTCGCAGGCGCGCAAACGGTGGCCGAGAGGCTGCTGGTGGTAGGCTGGTTGACCGTCAGCTGTAGCGTGACCACACTATCGCAGCCTACCGCATTAATCAGCGTGGAGGTGTAGGTGCCCGTCGATCCCAATATTTGTCCGTTGAAGTCGTAGGTCGCAGGCGCGCAGATTGTGGCTGAGAGGCTGCTGGTACTGGGCAGCAATACACCAACATCCACCCATAGCAATTGCCTGCACCCATTCACATTTTCCGCACGAACAAAATAGCGACCCGATGCAGAAACAACAGACTGCATCAGAGGTTGTGTTGTTAAAGAATCCAGCCAAAAACTCAGATGAACCCCCGTCAAAATCCCCGAATAAAGGGATAAATCTGATAAATTCACACTTAAAGGAGAACAAAAAGGCGCTGGATGATTGACAGTAATCGAAGGCAAATCATAAACCGTGACCGAAATAGGCACCGAGGTATCGGCACATCCGGTAGCAAATACAGTACGCATCTGATAGATCCCACCCTCAAATACTGTTAATGAAGACACAGTATCGGTTGGCATCACAATGCCATTGCGCAACCAAGAATAAGCAACCCCCGATTGAATGGTAGCTGAAAGTGTGACCGAATTACCTCTGCAAAAGCTGCTGGGTCCACTTAAAGCAAGCGCCACTGAAGGTGTTGGAAGAACCTCAACAGAGGTGGTGGTGCTGTAAATACAGCCCGCAGCAGAAGTATAAGTGTACGTCAACACATGAATCCCAACACCAGCTTGAGCTGGGAAAAAACGATTGGAAACGACACCAGGGCCCGAAAAGACGCCTCCAACGGGCGTTGCCGTCAGATTAATGGGGGCTGATTTGCGACAAACAGACGCAATAGGAGGAACAACCAACTGAGGAGGCGTATCCACACGAATTTGACCCAGCGCAACAGATGCGCAGCCGTTCAACGGATTTGTAAAATGGTAGGTGTAAAAAAAAACACCAGGTCCTGTGGTTTGCGGATTAAAAATCGATCCTCCCGTAATACCTGCGGCACCTACAGGCACCCTTCGATAGATTCCACCGGAAGGACTCACCAAATTTAAGGCAACAGGACCAGAATATGGGCAATAGGTTGGAATGTTGGTAACAACCAAGGCAGTGGTATCCAGGATGAGAATCGTATCGTAGGCCGTACTCACACAACCTGCCGCATTTCGAACCGAATAAGATATGACCGTCAATCCAGGAGGATATAACAATGGATTAAATGTCGAAATGGTATCTGAGCCCTTTCGAAAAACACCACCTGCTGGGCTCCCTACCCCCGTAATGGCGGCCAATGGAAAAGTACCGCCATTATAACAAGTCGTGTTAAACGGAATATCGAGCGAAACTGCTTGCAAGGCGTAGACTGTAACAAAACTCGAATCCATTGAAATGCAACCCGTTCCACTATTGTAGTAATACCGAACAATATGGGTTCCAACCCCTCGCTGACCCGGAGTAAATAAAGAATCACGCACACCATTAATCGTGAAATAAGCGGTTGCACCTGTACCCAGCGTCATTCCTTGTAATGGGTATGCCGGATCATTCTGACAAAAATTCGGGATGGCTGGTCTACTGATTGCAGAAGGTATCGCAACCTGAATCATCACGGTATCCGAAACAGTGTAAAGCAAGCCATTGCTCAGGGTGTAAATCAAACGATGTATGCCTTGACCCGCAGCAGACGGGTTAAATCGGCCGGTCGACGATTGGGTGATGCCAGGACCACTCCAGCTACCTCCCGAAGGTGTGCCCGTTAAGAAAAAAACGGGCGTATTGAGGCAAACCGATGTGTCATTGCCTGCTGTAACCGAAGGCGGAATTAAAACCTCAACCCGCACAGCAGCGGTATCGCGACAGCCATTCGCAGAAGTCACCACCACCGAATAAACGGTGGTCGTAGTCGGGGTAGCAAAAGGATTAGCCACAGAAGGGCTAGATAAGCCCAACGATGGGCTCCAACTATACTGCACCCCACCAGAAGCCATCAGCGCAACCCCATTTCCACGATAAACGAAGGTATCGCGCGATACCGAGGCAACGGGAGATGCCAGCTGTTGTACACCTATAGAATTTGAAAAACTCCGCACACATCCTGCTGACGTGCGAACCTGAAGGGAATAATTACCAGGCATGCGCACCATTCCAAAAGAAAGCGCCTGCCCCGTACCCGGAAGAGAGTCGATCCGCGAGATGCCATCTCGAATTAAGACAACGGTTGTACCAAGCTCGGAAAATTGAGTGCCAACAGAAACACCTATGTCATCCGAACAATAAACCCCGCCTCCTGTAATAGAAGGATTTGCAGGCGCCTCGGCAATATGGAGAACACTCTGTGCCTGCCCTGTTACACAGTGAACAGAATCCATAAACTCCACCAATACCTCATCACCCGGTCGAAAATCTGAACGTGTTAATACAGCTGCGTTGCCGGATGGCTGTCCATTCACATACCATTGATAATTACCCGCTGACCCCAAGGGAAGACCTGCGACAGAAACCTGAACGGATTGTCCGGAGCAAACCACGCCAGATGGAGTCGTTTGCAGGGTTATAGGAATCAAATTTAAGGGACGGACAGACAACGACTGAGGACGTGAAAAGGCGGTATAACCCGGCCCGGTTACTCTACAAAACAGTACCTGACCTGAATCAGCAAGGAGTAGCTGACTCAAAATTAACCCAGCCGTGTTCACGCCATTTATGGCATTCGATTGGGCCAACACCACTGGGGATGAAGCGCCGGATTGCAAACTCATCCATTGATAAGATCCTACGCCTGTTGTACCACTCAGGTTAAAAAGTGATGATCCAAATTCACAGGTAGATCGATTTCCATTGGTTGATAAAGCGGGAAGGGCGACTCCTGAAGGCCGCACAACACCGTGGATCAAATGCGGCTGTTGGGGAAGCCCTATTTCAGTGGTTGCATCCCAAATGAGATAAGAAGCACCGCCATTGGCCAAAAATTGAAGTACAAGCAGGGTACTATCCGCTGAGGGCAGCAACTGAGGAGTTAAAGGAAGCGTACTAATACTGAGTAGATTTCCGGCAACATTGCTTGCAATAGATGCGCTTGACAAGGCTGTTCCTTGGGTCTGCACTCCTAAAAAAGTTAGGCTATTGGATGCAAATCGGATACCAAGTCCTATAGATGTGGCCCCTGTTATTCCTTGTGTTCGAACCTGAACCCTCAGCGTATCCCCCGGTGAAGCCGACAATACGGGCAGCTCGAGTTGCAAGTTCTGAGCAGATAAGGCTGTATGACCAAATGAAAATAACACAATCAGCAACGAAAATGCCCGAAATATTTTGTTAAACATATACTTCATTACCGATAGCATAACTAATTAATAATAATAATTTTATGGCTATTTCTTGTCACACCTGAAGCGCATTCAAATCGAATAATAAGCGAGTAGCAACCCGGGATAAGCGTTCCCGATGATAATATAAATTCATGGGACCCTGAGGCTAAATTCGATAAAGGTTCCGTTGCGACCTCCACTGGCACTGTCTTTCCTAGGACATCCACAGCATATACCTCCACCCTACCCGCTTCGGGCAGGTTGAGTCGAATGCTGATCGGCCCGGTCGTTGGGTTGGGATATACCTCAGATTTAAACACCTCGGCTGTGCGCGACAATCTAGGCACTTCCAGTTGAACACCTGAGTGTATAACACCCCGGGTGTCTGTCGCCTCCGATGCACCCACCAAGCTGAACGGCGCTCCTTCATGCGATTCCATGCCCTCTATGATCAGCTCTAAGAATACCTCAGCCCCTGCCGGCGTCCATCCTTGCGCTTGCGCATCGAACCATCCCATGTGCACCACATCCCCCTGCTGGTGGAAGTACACCTGCTCCGAACGCGATGGCATCCTGATCGACGTCATGCGTGCACCCGCAGGCAACTGAAGCGACATCTGGAAGGCAGCCAATTCCTGCTGTGTGCTCATCCGAACGGGGATGCTGAGCCTTCCCGACTGATTCATGAGCACGCCTTCTTCACTCAATTGTATCGATTGACCCATGCGCTGACTCGGCACAAAGCTGCGGTTCACATCACCGCGTGATAGCGCAAATACGTTCTGCTGTACATCGCTCTGCTGCATGTTCACCACAGGCGTTTCGCTTACCCATTGCGTGGCCAGCACCGCGCTCGGTGAATTGATCGATCGCTGCATCACCAACAACGCATCAGCCGAATTCACAACACCATCTCCATTCGCATCAGCAGCCTGAAGCGCTAAGCCCGTCAACACACTCGGATTCGACAAATAGCTGTTGATCAAGAACGCGTCCTGCGTGGTGATGCCTCCCGCCGTTGCCTGTATCTGAGGCACAAGTTGGTAGCTTCCTGCCTGAATGTTCGCAAACGAATACAATCCAGCTGATGACGTGGATTGGCTGCCCTGTTGGGCACCGCCCGTCAACTGAAAGCTCATCGTCTGGCTGCCCAATGGCGATTGGACGCTGTTCTGATAGGCCAACCTTCCGTAGATCCGCTTACCCGTTAGGTTCGGATCTACCACCACCCGTACAGAGTCGGTAACTGAACATCCATTCCCGCTGCTCACTGTGAGGTAGTAGGTCGTGGTAACCAATGGGCTAACCCGTGGGCTGAGCGTGGTTGACCCCACCATGCCCGTAGTCGGACTCCAACTGATGGCCAAGGGTGATACCCCGCCCTGCACCGAAGCCTGCAAACTCACCGAATCGCCCGGTGCAATGGCCGCATCCACACCCGCATCGACCACAGGTGAAGGACTCACCAACACACGTACCGTTGTGCTTAACTGGCATCCATCATCGGTGGTTACCACCACCGTGTATAAAATCGACGACGACAATTGAGCAACAGGGGTGGCAGAGAACGGATTATTCAACCCAGTCGCAGGCGACCATTGGTAGAACAACTGCGTACCCGGACGACCATCGAAGCCTACCGATAGGCTGATGGGTTGACCCGAACAGGCCAAGCGTGAGGCACCGCCAATCACCCTGGGAACATACACCGTAACCGCTGAAGTGTCCGTGCAACCATTTGCGTTCGTACCCGTTACCGTATAGGTCGTGGTAACCGTCGGTGTAGCCACCGGATTAGCAATCGATGTGCTCGATAGACCCGCAGATGGCGACCAACTGTAACTGACCCCACCTGTTGCCTCAAGCTGTGCACCAGAAGTTGAACCCGAACAGAAGGTCACTGCATGATCCGCCACCGTTATCACAGCCGCTGGGTTCACCACAACCCGTACCGTGTCGCGCGTGATGCAACCGTTCGCACTGAGACCCGTCACCACATAGTCGGTGGTTACAGCAGGTGTAGCCACAGGATTCGAAACAGTCACCGAAGACAAGCCAGCGGATGGAGACCAAAAATACTGGGCAGCACCCGAGGCCGATAAGGAAGCACTGCCACCTGGACAAACCGCCTGATCTGCGCCAGCCTGTACTGCAGAAACCTGAAGCACCGACACCACAACCGTGTCGCGAACCGAACAGCCCGCAGCATCCGTTACCAATACCGTGTACGTAGTCGTAGCAATTGGCGATACCACAATCGTTGAGGTCGTAGCACCCGTGCTCCACAAATATGAGGAGCCGCCCGATGCGGTGAGGGCAGCCGAGGTGCCGCGACAAATCGTCTGGTCGGCACCGGCTGATACCAATGGCTTGGGCATAACCACCACACTTGTGGATGCACTAAACAAGCATCCACCAACTATGACGGTATATTGAACCACATGCGTACCTGCTCCCGCTGTAACCGGGTTAAAAACACCGGTACTGTTTATTGAAGCATGACCTGTAAAAAATCCACCCGATGGAAAACCCTGAAGCTGAATGTTCGATGAATTATAACACAATTGCGGGGGCGTTTGTATGCTCACAGCCTGGGTCACATAACCCACCAGTCCGTTTGCAAACGATCGGGGCAATGGTTGAAGAAATGGAGTAGATACTTCACCCACCCCGAAGGTAGTGCTGTCCCAGTTTAATGTTGACGGAGAAGCACTCGTAAAATTAATGGTGAACAGTGTTCCCGATCCATTCGTTCCGATGGTGTATGGGCTAACACTAGACCAACCAAACCGGAGATTACCCGGACTACTTAAAACTGAAACATTACCCAATCCCGTTGCTATGCCCGAAATGCTGTTATAGACCAAATTCCCTTGGGCAAAATCTACTTTCAAATCAAAACGACCGACTTGAGAAAAATTCACAACACTTACCGGTATGGCCACAGTTCCAGGCTGGCAGAGCTGCGCCCCACCTAAGGTAAACCGTATCGTCGGGGCGTTTGGAATCACATTCAGTGTGGCCGTCTGAGAGATAACTTCGGGTAGGCAGACGCCCCTAACCCGCACCCGATACTTGGAGTTATGCAAATTATTCGGAACACCCCGGATGACCAAGGTGGATGATGTAACGCCAGAAAAAACAGTCGTATTATTCAAATCGGCCCAGCCTGAGGCTGTTTCCTGCTGCCATCTATACGATACGGCCTGTTGAGCAACAATCGATAAACTCAAAGTATCGCCCTGACGGGGCGACGCATTCAATGGATGAGATGTGATGACGGGGGGTAAAGCGCCAAGGGTCACGATTCCTTGCTGCAGAACTAGTCTGTGTATGAGATTAACTGGTGTACTACTGGCCAGGCCTAAATCTCCTGGTAGGGGCGTTGTCCAGCCTACTGTTGATGAAAACGGCGCTGTCAAAGGCGTTGATGAAGCCTGAAAAACAAGTTTCCATAAAGTATCATTGGTGAGATTCACCGCGGTCGTATTATTCCGAATAAAACTAATGGTGCCGCCCGTTCTCGTGACGATCAAAGTGGTGCCAAAACCAGTATTGCGAATCACATTCAAAAAAGTTAATCGAGTGACGTCAAACTGCATATTCAAATTAATACGCCCGACATTCGAAAAGCCACTGGCCAATACGGGCACTTCTATGGTCTCTCCAGGGCAAACATTTCGATTCAAAATCGAAATCGCAATGGAAGGATTTGTTGGAAACAACACCAAATCTGCTTCTTGGGAAAACAAGTCACCTTGGCAGCCTGTAATTTTCAAGCGATACCGTGTTTGATTCAGACCTACAGTTGGCGTGGCAATAAGGAGCGTATCCGATTGGGTACCTGTGAATGATGAAGATTCCATGAGATCGACCCATGATGCCGTTGTGGATGACCAGGTTTGCCAACGCTTGCTTTGAGCGTAGGCGAAGTTGCTCAGGGCAATGAACTGGGCTGCAGAACCTACACCAACGTATTGTCTTTGGGGGTGGGAAGTAAATATAGCTGCGCCTGCCTCAACAAAAAGTGACTGGCTGTTGGTTAGGAAACTACATCCACTCAGAAGATCTGTAATTACTGCATTATATACACCCGTTCTGTGGGCTCTGTAGGTAGCACCCGTTGCACCAATAATTAAAGTGTCGTTTCGGTACCAACTGATGTGCCGACCGATCGAATTGCTGACTGTTAGCGTTGAGGAATCGCCCGGACAAATTACGCCGTTGCCAGATTGTGTCAGCGTTGCATTTGGAATCGGGTGAACAATAAGCTGAAGACTTACTGTGCTGTCACAACCAAAAATATTACTCAGTAAATGGGTGTAAATACCCGATTGAAAACGATATATCCCAGCGAAAAGAAAACTATCGCCCTGACAAATGGCAGCACTCAAAGTGGTTGTGGATGCAGGCAGTTGTTGTAGTTGTAAAATAACCAGGCTATCACAACCGTTGGTACGGGTGAAATGTTGGGTATAAGTCCCCGCCGATCGTATCCACTGATTATGAAACCAAAATGAATCGGCTGGGCAAATAGACGCTTGAAGGCGTGTGATTACCGAATCGAGTATTGTCAAGTTCAGATAAACCGTGCTGTCACATCCATTGTTCCGTTGTAGGTAGATCGAATAACTTCCGCTCTGATCGAATGATTGAGAACCAACTATATAGCTTTGACCGCTACAAATGCTTATATTTTGGTGTTCAATAACAGACTGCAGTACGGTAAGATGAAGGGTGACAAGGCTATCACATCCACTACTACTCTGCAACAAATCGTAATACGTTCCGGGCAAATTAATTTGGAAGCCCCCAAAAAAGTATGAACCAGGCAAGCAAAGTGTGTCGCTCAAACTTGATTCGGCCAAGGGATAAACCCGCAACGACTGTGGCCTTGAAATACTATGGGAACCTAATGCGCCAACCCTGCAGAAATAAACCCGCCCAGAATCCAATGTCGATAATGCTTGTACAGATAACGAAGAGGAATTCACACCAGAGGTTGATGCAGATGACGATAATGACTGGGCTTGATTGCCATCATTCGACAATTGAAACCATTGAAATGGCCCAGAACCGATACCTGTTAACTGAAAGTGAGATGTTCCGTAGATACAGGAGGATTGATTTCCATTATTGGCTGGTACCATGGCTCCTCCAAGGGGATTCACGGCACCGTGTATAGGTTCCCAATTTCGAGCGGGCAAAATCCGGGCGTATCGATCCCAAATCAGATACGAAGGAAGCCCCAATGAAACAAAACGTAAGTAAAGTAATACCGTATCGTTAGGAGGCATTGATACGCTCGCTGTGTTGATGCTGATCAAATTACCATTCAATTGGGATGATGCTTGCGTGCCGGCTAAAACAGATGACTGCAGTCGGAATCCAAGATATTGTAACGAATTTTGATCAAATCGAACCTTCAATTCAAAAGCACTGGAGCCCGTAAGGGAGTGGGTTCTAATCGGAACCAATACAGTGTCTCCCAGTTGTGCTTGCAACATCGGCAAAGAAAGCCCAGGCACTTGTGCAGCGGACACCACACAAGACAAGCACAACAAAAGCGCCCCGAGGGCGCTTTTGCCAGCCTGTAACACAAGCTTTTGAAGTTTCACGCTAACAACGTTTTAGTTCGATATAATAACTTTATGACGAGTCGTAACGCTTTTTTGTTGATCCATAAACTGAATCTGAACCATATAAACACCGTTGGATAATCCGTCAATCGACACTGGCCATTCCGAACGACCGGCACCAAGGTACAACTCTTTAGGACCTGTTATTTGATGGCCAGAGGCATCTGTAATTGTCAACAATACCCTACCCGCTTCGGGCAGGTTGAGTCGAATGTTGATCGGCCCGGTCGTTGGGTTTGGATATACCTCAGATTTAAACGCCTCGGCTGTGCGCGACAATCTAGGCACTTCCAGTTGAACACTTGAGTGTATTACACCCCGGGTATCTGTCGCCTCCGATGCACCCACCAAGCTGAACGGCGCTCCTTCATGTGATTCCATTCCCTCCATGGTCAGCTCTAAGAATACCTCAGCCCCTGCAGGCGTCCATCCTTGCGCTTGCGCATCGAACCATCCCATGTGCACCACATCCCCCTGCTGGTGGAAGTACACCTGCTCCGAACGCGATGGCATCCTGATCGACGTCATGCGTGCACCCGCAGGCAACTGAAGCGACATCTGGAAGGCAGCCAATTCCTGCTGTGTGCTCATCCGAACGGGGATGCTGAGCCTTCCCGACTGATTCATGAGCACGCCTTCTTCACTCAATTGTATCGATTGACCCATGCGCTGACTCGGCACAAAGCTGCGGTTCACATCACCGCGTGATAGCGCAAATACGTTCTGCTGTACATCGCTCTGCTGCATGTTCACCACAGGCGTTTCGCTTACCCATTGCGTGGCCAGCACCGCGCTCGGTGAATTGATCGATCGCTGCATCACCAACAACGCATCAGCCGAATTCACAACACCATCTCCATTCGCATCAGCAGCCTGAAGCGCTAAGCCCGTCAACACACTCGGATTCGACAAATAGCTGTTGATCAAGAACGCGTCCTGCGTGGTGATGCCTCCCGCCGTTGCCTGTATCTGAGGCACAAGTTGGTAGCTTCCTGCCTGAATGTTCGCAAACGAATACAATCCAGCTGATGACGTGGATTGGCTGCCCTGTTGGGCACCGCCCGTCAACTGAAAGCTCATCGTCTGGCTGCCCAATGGCGATTGGACGCTGTTCTGATAGGCCAACCTTCCGTAGATCCGCTTACCCGTTAGGTTCGGATCTACCACCACCCGTACAGAGTCGGTAACTGAACATCCATTCCCGCTGCTCACTGTGAGGTAGTAGGTCGTGGTAACCAATGGGCTAACCCGTGGGCTGAGCGTGGTTGACCCCACCATGCCCGTAGTCGGACTCCAACTGATGGCCAAGGGTGATACCCCGCCCTGCACCGAAGCCTGCAAACTCACCGAATCGCCCGGTGCAATGGCCGCATCCACACCCGCATCGACCACAGGTGAAGGACTCACCAACACACGTACCGTTGTGCTTAACTGGCATCCATCATCGGTGGTTACCACCACCGTGTATAAAATCGACGACGACAATTGAGCAACAGGGGTGGCAGAGAACGGATTATTCAACCCAGTCGCAGGCGACCATTGGTAGAACAACTGCGTACCCGGACGACCATCGAAGCCTACCGATAGGCTGATGGGTTGACCCGAACAGGCCAAGCGTGAGGCACCGCCAATCACCCTGGGAACATACACCGTAACCGCTGAAGTGTCCGTGCAACCATTTGCGTTCGTACCCGTTACCGTATAGGTCGTGGTAACCGTCGGTGTAGCCACCGGATTAGCAATCGATGTGCTCGATAGACCCGCAGATGGCGACCAACTGTAACTGACCCCACCTGTTGCCTCAAGCTGTGCACCAGAAGTTGAACCCGAACAGAAGGTCACTGCATGATCCGCCACCGTTATCACAGCCGCTGGGTTCACCACAACCCGTACCGTGTCGCGCGTGATGCAACCGTTCGCACTGAGACCCGTCACCACATAGTCGGTGGTTACAGCAGGTGTAGCCACAGGATTCGAAACAGTCACCGAAGACAAGCCAGCGGATGGAGACCAAAAATACTGGGCAGCACCCGAGGCCGATAAGGAAGCACTGCCACCTGGACAAACCGCCTGATCTGCGCCAGCCTGTACTGCAGAAACCTGAAGCACCGACACCACAACCGTGTCGCGAACCGAACAGCCCGCAGCATCCGTTACCAATACCGTGTACGTAGTCGTAGCAATTGGCGATACCACAATCGTTGAGGTCGTAGCACCCGTGCTCCACAAATATGAGGAGCCGCCCGATGCGGTGAGG
>VFQT010004604.1_pt1 | contig 11268 bp, 8 predicted proteins | sample 3512381 | NCBI WGS metagenome assembly VFQT01 (sample SAMN10412376, study PRJNA504923) | tailings metagenome | isolation source: Relicate 2 Philex TSF3 active mining site | place: Philippines: Tuba, Benguet | collected 2017-08-29 | reverse complement strand
GGCGACCAGTCCTCCCCGCCGAGGAAGGCGAAGTTGCGGCCCTCGTCCCACGGGACGTAGTCGTGTGGGTTCCACGGCTTGTGCATCTTCAGGTGCCGCTCGAGTTCGGCCGTCACCACGGGCTCGAGGTCGACCAGGAGCCGGATATCGGGGGTGTCGTCCACGGCGGTCATGGGCTCAGGGTCCCACGCCTGCCGTATCCCCGCGACCATTTGGGTCCCCGTCTAGCCTGGGGGCGTGGCAGAGATCACGGTCTACGGCGCCGACTGGTGTCCCGACTGCACCCGGACCAAGCGAGCCCTCGATGCGGCGGGCGCGACGTATACCTACCGCGACCTCGTGGCCGAGCCCGAGGCGGCCGCCGAGGCCGAGGCGCTCAGCGGACGCAAGAACATCCCGGTTGTCGTACTTCCGAATGGCGTGATTCTCGTCGAGCCCTCGGATCCGGAGTTGCTCACCGCGCTCGCACGCACCGCATCGCAGTGGTCTCCCCCGTGACCCTCCCCCCTTCGCTTTCACCCTCGATATGGCTGCTCTGCAAACGGGTTTCGCCCCGAAACGGCTGCCATTTGGGGGGTGAAAGCGGGGACGATGGCGGGTGACGGGATCCGTCCTGCGTCCTCCCGATTCCTGGACGCGCGCTCTGCGAGAGCGGGTGACGGGAATCGAACCCGCGCTGTCAGCTTGGGAAGCTGATGTTCTGCCATTGAACTACACCCGCGAGGCGTAGGCCCGCATGCGGAAGTATGCCAGGCGCACGGCCTACTGGTGGGCGGCGGGGACAGGTGCCATCACGCCTGCCCGATAGCTCATATGCAGCCAGCCGTGCGTCCATACGGAACTCACGACGCGGCCTGCCACCTGCGGGTCGGATAGGTCCACCGTGCTGACGAGGGATTCAGCCGCGGACATGAAGTCGGGCTCGGGGGGCACGTCTCCCGGTGCCTGCCCGTCCACCTCACGAGCGGTCCGGTCCCACGCCGCCACCACGCTCGCGCAATCCGCATCGATGGGTGCAGTGAAGGCGGGGATCACCTGAGCGACGGGCGGCCCGTCATGGGACCAGTCGGCGATGAGGTGACCGCTCACCGTCAGCGTGCGCAGGTGGTCGATGACACCTTCCCATGCCTGAGCACGTTCGACGGCGCCTGGCGCGCGCGATGCCAGCGAGACCTCCACGACCTCCTTGGAGCGAAGGAACGCTCCGGACATCTCGTGCAGCTCTTCCGCCGTCACCCGATTGCCTCCGTGCACCAAGTCCGACACGGCATCTGCGAGCAGGGCGGTGGCACGCCGGATAGCGGTGGACACGTTGCCGACGAGGCCAGCGGAGACCCCGCGCGGCCACATGAGGAGCGCGACAACCACGCTAATCCCGGCGCCGATGAGGATGTCGGTGAAGCGCTCGGTTGCCGTATCCAGTTTCGGTGGCCAGTTGACCAGTGAGAACGCGACGATGACGAAGAGGGAGAACGCCGCCTGGCCGATGGCGTAGGCCGTCGTCGCCTGGGTATACACCGCGAGGAAAATGATGAGGACGAAGGCGATCCACATGAGAAGCGGGCGCGTGGCCTCGAGGTCGAGGATGACCCAGCCCAAGGTTGCCCCCGCGAAGGTCCCCACCACCGCGAGCAGTGACGTCTTGAGCGTCGCGACTCCATCGAGGCGCAGAGTTGCGACGACTCCCAGCACCACCCAGAAGCCGTGTGCGATGCCCATGATCTCGACGACGAGAGTGGCGAGCGCCAGAGCGACACCGGTGCGCAGTGCCGCGCGCAGCCAGGGAGACGTGAAGGTGGCCTGGTCGGCGAGTTCCCTCAGGGGATGTGCGGCAGGAGGCTCGGGGATCGTGTGCTCAGGCACGCCGAGGTCCTCCGGCTCGAGCCGGAGCACCCTGCGCACCAGGATGGATAGGCGCACCACCGAGATCGCCATAGCCCGATCGGGAAACGCCGACCACACGAGCGTGACGCGCTCACTCGGGCTGCCGTTGCTGTCGTCTCCGAGAGCGGTGACGGCCGATTGCCACTGGCGACCCCATAACTGCGCTACGTGAGCGGACTGCGGGACCTGCCCGTCGCGCTGCTCAAGTGCCGAGGCCATTTCCTCGAGGCTCTCGGCACTCGCCACGATCAGCGCACGCGTGTGGGGCAGTGGACTGACAGGGTCGTCGTACGACGTGCCGCGGAGCATGGCGGTGAGCAGGCCTTCGAGTTGACCGATGAGCACGATGAGGGCGCGATCCGCAGGGCTCAGGCCCGCGGCACGAAAGGGATTGCCGAGGTAGGAATTGCGAAGCTCCCGAAGTGATGACGCGAGGGCTTCTGAAGCCATCGGCTTGCCCTCGCTGCGGCGGCGCGCGGCGTCGGCGAGAGTGCGCAGGGTGTGCGCGCACGCCGCGCGCACCGGCGCCAGATTGCGGCGGGGCAGTACGAGCAGTGTCACGGGGAGTGCGATGGCGACAGCGATGGCCCAGCCTGCGACGAGCGACGGGATCTCGGAGATCGACGATGCCACCATGGCGCCGGCGACGTACACGATGGTCAGTGCGGGGCATGCGCTCGCGAAGGTCCCTCTGAGTGCGACCAGGAAGGCGAGTGCGCCGGTGACGAGGAAGGTGACGATGACGACCGACCACATGCTCAGCGCCGCGAGGCCGCCGATCACGATGAGCACGGCGCCGGCTGCTCCCGTCCCGAGGATCGAGATGGTGCGCCTGCGGGTGGAGCCACCGAAGTCGGCAGTCCCCAAGAGTGCGACGGAACCGAAGGCCGCGAGGACCCCCGCGGGCGTGCCGGGCAGGAGCGCGAGGGCGATCAGCAGAGAAGTGGTGGTCCCGATCGCCGCACGGATTGCGCGATGCAACCCCACATGCCCGGGATCATGGATGCGCAGTCGCACGCCGCGACCCTAGCGATTGCGTGCGGACGAGTGGGCACACTCGGCGCCGCACTCGGCTTAGGGTGATGCCGTGGCAGGCAGGGAGCGGCTTCCCGACGACGGGCGCGAGATCCTGCCCGACCTGCGCCTGGCCGACGTTTTGCAGCAGCGCCCGGCGTCCTTCCGCGCGCCCTGGCAGATTGCGCGCATCGCGGTTGCCGTGACGGTGGCGTGGGCGGTGGGCTACTGGATCTCGCCGAGCAGCTTCGGCATCTTCGCGCCCCTGACCACTCTCATGGTCATCTCGGTATCGCCGTGGAGCACCTTCGGTCTGTCCTTCCAGCGCATCCTCAGCACAGGCATCGGCGTCTTCGCCGCAACGCTGTGGGTGAGTCTGGTCGGGGTGACGTGGTGGTCGGTCCTCCTTGCGATGCTCGTCTCGCTCGTCGTCGCAAGCAGGCTGCCGCTGTCGCTGGGCGGGCAGTTGCAGATCCCCACGTCAGTGCTCTTCGTGTTCGCCTTGGGTCAGGCGACGTGGGAGCAGGCCGCTTGGCGCTTGGTCGATGTCGCGATCGGCGGGGCTATCGGCGTCCTGGCGATCTACCTGCCGCCGCCGAAGCCGCATCCGGAGAGGTTCGAGGCGAGTCTCCAGGATTACCGCGATCACATCCTCGATCTCCTGCAGTCGATCGCCACCGAACTGCGTGCGCAAGTGGAGTCGCTCGGCCCCGACGTACTCCATGAGTTTGTCCGCGATAGCCGGGCCCTGCGCGGTGATGCCGACGCCGTCCGGCAGTCGCTCGTTGCCTTCGCCGAGAGCACCGCCTTCAATCCGCGCGGTCGCGGCTACCGCCCGCTGCTGGCTGAGGATGCGCTGCGCCTGCGTCGCCTCGCGAGCATTGGCGTGCACGTGCGGGGGATCGCCGGCGTGGTCAACAAGGACTACGACCGGCAGTGGATCTCTCCGGCGCTCGGCAAGGAGACCCTCGCTGACCTACTCGATGAGCTCACCTCCCTCGGCCGCCTCTCCCTAGGCTCACCGGGTTTCCCCGTGGGCGCCGAGTCGCCTGACGATGTGCCGCCACGCGCGCAGGCGTTCGACAGCAGGCTGCGGGACCTCGCTGACCAGATCGCTCGGAGCAGCACCGGCGAGGTTCTCGAATCGGTGTCCCTGCTCGGCCGGCTGGAGTACGTCGCGGACCAGATGGAGGGCTTCGAGCGGCTCCCCGGTGAGGGCGATGACAGGTTCGAGGACGACTGATCCGGTAGCCCGATAGCCTCCCCCTGTGCTGCTTTCCGATCGCGATCTGCGGGCCGAACTCGATGCCGGGCGCGTAGGGCTCGACCCCTACGACTCGGCGATGATCCAGCCCTCCAGCGTCGACGTGCGACTCGATCGCTACTTCCGTGTCTTCGAGAATCACCGCTATCCGCACATCGACCCCGCGGAAGAGCAGCCCGACCTCACCGAACTCGTCGAGGTGCGTGCGGACGAGGCATTCATCCTTCACCCGGGTGAATTCGTCCTGGCTTCGACGTTCGAGGTCGTCACGCTGCCCGACGACATCGCGGGTCGTCTCGAGGGCAAGTCCTCTCTTGGGCGCCTCGGTCTGCTCACGCATTCCACCGCGGGCTTCATCGATCCCGGCTTCTCCGGTCACGTCACGCTTGAGTTGTCGAACGTCGCGACACTGCCGATCAAGTTGTGGCCGGGGATGAAGATCGGCCAGCTGTGCCTCTTCCGGCTGTCATCGCCTGCGGAGCATCCCTATGGGTCGAGCGTGTACGGCTCGCGCTACCAGGGCCAGCGCGGCCCTACGCCGAGTCGCTCCTTCGCGAACTTCCACGTGACGCCGCTGGTGGATCCCTAGCCGGCACGCGCGTCCTGCGCTTCACTTGGGACATGGCTCGGCGGGACAGGGATCGCGACGCGACCACCGGGACGCTCCTGGATGCTGCGCGCGAAGAGCTGCTGGCCGTGGGCCAGGCTGAGTTCGCGATGGAGGGCGTCGCTCGGCGGGCCTTCTTCTCCATTGGGACCGTCTACAACCGTTGGCCGGACCGCGAGTCCCTACTCCTCGACCTTGGTGCCGCCGTCATCGTGCCTGCTCTCACACGGGCACTGCGCGCCGCGCGAGATCCGGTCGAGGCGATCTCCTGGGCCTTCAACGACGGTAGGGATGACGTACTGGTGGCTGGCGAGATCATGCTCGCGGGGCACACCGTGCCCGCGGTGCGCCCCGCGTCACTCAACATGTGGGAGGCGCTGCGTGACGGGCTCGCCGCACACCTCCCGGCGAGCATGGCCTGGTACGTCGGGACGTACGCCGTCGGCAACTCGCTCTTGCACGCGATCGGCGTAGACGGACCCGAGCCCGCGACTGGCCGCGTGACATGGCTGGCAGATGCGTGCTCGAGTGTGTCCGATGGTGCTGCGCGACTGCGGGGGGCTGCGCCACCGGCCAGCGTCGAGATCCCGGTGGTCCCTGATCCTGAGCGTTCGGATGACGTCGCGATTGCGCTCGTCGGGGCCGCGCGCATCCTCCTGGAGGAGCACGGTGCGGCGGGCACGTCGACGCGCGGCATTGCGGCGAGTGCTGGAGTAACGACCGGCGCGCTCTACCGCCGGTATCAGGGCAAGTCGCGATTGCTGGCCGATGTGCTGCTCACGCAGCTCCAGCCGGATCGCTACTCCTGGACCTGGGACCTCGTGCAGGCCTTCTCAACCGATGACCCCTTTACGGACGCTGCGACCGTCCTGGCGCAGCAACTCATGTCCGCGGCGGAGGATGCACCGGCGCAGAAGGTGTTGCTCCAGGTCGGCATCGCCGCGCGGAGCGATCCGGCGCTGCGTGCCCATGTTGCCGAGCGCATAAGGATTGCCCACATGGCGCGGGTAGACATGGTGCGCCACTTCGCGCAGACCGGCGTGCTGCGCGAGGACGTGTCACCGGAGGTCTTTGCGTGGGGTTTCCAGACGATTCCTGTTGGCGTGCGCGCAACGCTGCCGATTGGCGTACCCCTGGATCGAGACGCCGTGAACGCGTCGATGGCCGCCCTGCTGCGCGCCGCTGCAGTCGCGTGAGCACTGAAGTGAGATCGCGACTGAGCGTGACGAACGAATGCACGTCACGTTGCAATGCATCCATCAAGCGCGTCGTCGTCGTAGCCACCGTCCTGCGCTGACTTCGCTCCCCAAGCGAATTGCGACTGGTGGAACGTCGTGTGCATCGTCGCGGACTTCTTCACCCCGAGGAACGCCCGGCTCGCGGTCACGGCATACACGAAGCCGAGCGCACCGCCTCCGCCCCCCGCACCGCCGGCGGTCGTGGAGGTGACTGTGCCCACCCTCACGGTCAGCCCTGCCTCTCTCACCGCGGGTCTCGCGTATGAGAACGGCTGCACGCTCATCAACCTCGACGGCGGCATGCTCGCGCGGCAGGCGTCTCCGGCCGTCGCCAGCCACGCAGCCAGCGCGCTGTCGGTGCCGGTCTCGCCTTTGATCGGGGCGCGTGGGCTGCGGGTACGGCCTACGTCTTTGCCTTGACGCTGTCGAGCATGAGCGTGGCGAGGTCGACGACTCCGAAGCCCTCCGCCTGGCCCTCCTGCTGACGGGCTGTCACGGCGTCGTTGAGCATGACGCTGCAGAAGGGGCACGCGACAGCGACCTTCGAGGCGCCCGTGGCGATCGCCTCATCCGCACGGGTGACGTTGACCTTGGTGCCGAGCTTCTCCTCCATCCACATGCGCGCGCCACCGGCACCGCAGCAGAAGGATGTCGGTCCGTGACGCTCCATCTCGACGAGCTCCACACCGGGCACGCGCTGGATGAGGTCGCGGGGCGGGACATAGACGTTGTTGTGGCGGCCGAGGTAGCACGGATCGTGATACGTGACCTTCTCCTTCACGCCGGCCTCCGGCGGGGTGACGGGAGTGAGGCGACCCTCCTGCACGAGGGTGGCAAGCAACTGCGAGTGGTGCACGACCTCGTAGTTGCCGCCGACCTGCGGGTACTCACGGCCGAGGGTGTTGAGGCAGTGCGGGCAGGTGACGACGATCTTCTTCGCCTTGATCTCGTTGAGGACCTCGACGTTCTGCATGGCCTGCATCTGGAAGAGGAACTCGTTGCCGGCACGACGGGCGGGGTCGCCGTTGCAGGTCTCCCCTTCGCCGAGCACCATGAAGTTGACGCCCGCGATGGTGAGAAGTTCGGCGACGGCCTTGGTCGTGGCCTTGGCGCGGTCCTCGAAGGCGCCCGCGCAGCCGACCCAGAAGAGGTACTCCACGTCGTCGGGGATCTGCTCCTCGCCGTCCATGCCGAAGACGCGGACGTCGAAGTCGACCTCCTCGATCCAGGCATTGCGCTGCGAGGCGTTCATGCCCCAGGGATTGCCCTTGGTCTCGACGTTCTTGAACATGCCGTTGAGCTCGGCGGGGAACGACGTATCGATCATCACCTGGTAGCGACGCATGTCGATGAAGTGATCGATGTGCTCGATGTCGACGGGGCACTGGTAGACGCAGGCGCCGCAGGTGGTGCACGACCACAGAGCATCCTCATCGATGACCGCGCCTGACTGGTCCCTATGGCCGGAAGCGTCGTAGCCGTCGGTGTCCGGGTGCGCCACGCCATCGCGCGGTCCGACGAGCGGGCGCTCCACAGCGTCCTTGACCGACTGCGGCATCGTCGCGAGGACGGCTTCGTCGACCTCGCCGATGGGCGGGTTGGTGCCGTCGTGTGCCTTTTGCGCGGCCATGACGTAGGGCGCCTTGGCGAAGGAGGCCTCGCGGAGGTTCATGATCATCAGCTTGGGGCTGAGCGGCTTGCCCGTGGCCCACGCGGGGCACTGCGACTGGCAGCGCCCGCACTCGGTGCACGTCGCGAAGTCGAGGGTGTCCTTCCACGTGAAGTCCTCGATGCGACCGACTCCGAAGGTGGCGTCATCGGCCGGGTCCTCGAAATCGATCGGCTTGCCACCGGAGTACATCGGCAGGAGCGGGCCGAGGCCGTTGGGCAGCCGCGAGAACGCGACGTTGATGGGCGCGAGCCCGATGTGGAGGTGCTTGGAGTACAGCACGATGAGCAGGAAGCCGAGGATGACGCTGATGTGCAGGAGCACGCCGAAGAACTCCAGGACCTCCAGGGCGGGTACGCCGAGAGGCTCCATCAGTGACGCGATCCAGTTGGAGAAGAACGCCCCGGGCAACTGGCCGTAGATCGCAAGCTTGGCGCCGCGGTAGAGCTCCAGCGTCCACAGGACGTTGAAGATCATGATGAGCACGATCCACGCAGCACCCGTGTGCGACCCGAAGAAGCGTGACGCGCGCCCCTCCTTTGCGGGGTTGTTGAGCAGTCGGATGATCGCGAACATCACGATGCCGACGAACACCAGGATGACGAAGAGATCCTCGAGGAAGAGCACGATCGGCCACGTGCCGATGACGGGGAACCAGAAGTTCTCGATGTAGACCTCGGCGATCGCCTCGACGACGGTGATGCCGAGGACGAGGAAGCCCCAGAAGGCGAAGACGTGCGCGATTCCGGGGACGGCCCACTGCAGAAGCTTCTTCTGACCGAGCACCTGGCTGCCCTCGAGCTCGGCGCGCTTGCCCACGTGGCTGGTCCGGCCCACGGCCGGCTGCCCAGAGCGGATCATGCCTTGCAGGAAGAGGATGCGGCGGCTCGCGAAGATCGCTGCGACCACGATGATGGCCGTGCCGAGCACGATCCGGATGACGTCGAGGGTCTCCATGGCGGCAGGCTACTACCGACGAGTAGCCCTCGCCGTGCGCGGCGTCAGCCCGATGACGCGGCGTCAGCCCGATGACGCGGCGTCAGCCCGATGACGTCGACGGTGCGGGGTGCTTCACCGACTCGGGAGTCTCATCGTCCGCACGGGCACCTGCGCGACGCAACAGGACGTAGCCCACGACGCCTCCGAGGAGCATGAGCGCTGCCGTGATGTACATCATCGTGGCGAAGGCGAGGCCGTAGGAGGCCGTGGCGTCGGCCAGCGCCTCCTTGCCCAGCGACGTCGTCGGAGCGGTGCTCTGCGCGGCGTACGTCGTGACGGCGTCGAGGCCGGTGCCGACCTGGGTGGCGGGCACGCCGGCCGCTTCGAGCTTGTCCACCGTGCCGCCGATCGTCAGCTTGTCGATCACGATGGTGGAGGCAGCGAAGCCGATGGCGTAGAAGAACTGACCGAAGGTCAGGCGCGAGCTCGACACCGGGCCGAAGTACTTCGCCGGCGCCTCCTTGAGGATGAGCGATCCGTAGGGAACCGCTGCGATCACGACGCCGGCGCCCACGACGAACTCGCCGGGCAGGAACGACCAAAACGAGTTGCCGCTATGCGTCAGCGCCAGGAGCACCATTCCGACGGCACTGACCACACCGCCCAGGAGCAGGACCGCGCGTGCGGACAACTTGCCCGAGGACATGAGGCGGCCGATGACGAGGCCGGCGATGATGCCGGCGAGCAGCAGCGGCAACTGCCACATAGCGACCTCGAGCGTCTTGAGGCCGTTGACGTACTGCCACAGGTTGGTGAGCTGCAGGAAGACGACAGCGTTGCCGAAGTTGTAGATGAATCCGGCGACGATGGCGGCGACGAAGACCGGGTTCTTGAGGATGCTCACGGGGAAGAATCGGTTGGTGTCGCGCTTCTCCCAGAAGACCCAGATAACCAGCAGCACGATGCCGACGGCGATCGCTCCCAGGGCGATGGGGCTGGTGAGGCTCTTGCCCAGCTCGCCGATGCCGCCGAGCAGGGCGATGATGCCCAGCCCGAGCAGCACCTGGCCGAGGATGTCCTTGCCGGGAAGCTTCAGGCGAGGCTCCTTGGGCAGCAGGATCGGCACGATGAAGAAGCTGATCGCGCTCGCGATGGGGATGACCAGGAACGCCGTGCGCCACTGCAGCGACGACAGCGCGCCCCCGACGAAGGTGAGGATCATCGTCGTCACCATGAGGACAGCGGTGAAACTGCCCATGGCGGCCGCGAGCTTCCCGGGCTTCGCGCACGCGCGGATGTAGGCGAACGCCGCGCCGTACACCGCACCAAGCCCGATTCCCGCAATGACGCGTCCGACGAGATAGATCGCCGTATCGGGTGCGAGGAAGACGACGAGGTCGCCGATGATCGTGACGATGAGGGCAACCTGGAGGACCTTGCGTCGTCCCAGGGAGTCGGCGAGCAATCCGGTGGAGATCGCCGTTGCCGCGAGGGCAAGCGTGGAGATGCTCGCCGCAAGTGACGTGCTCGTCATGTCGAGACCACGGGCCGCGCCCACGAGGGCGGTCGACGCGATGTTGGGATCCGTGCCCTGGAGAGCCGCGAGTACGCCGAGGAAGGCCAGTGCGAGTCCCGGCTTCTTCACAGGGTTCTGGGCAGGCGGGGCGGCGCTGGCGCCGGCAGGCGGTGTGGTGGCGGACATGGGCACCTCTCCCCCGGGACGACAAGTGCCTCCTCCGGTTTTCCGCAGGCGGGCGTGTCCTTCCTCCGGTTCGCCCCTAGCCTCACCCCCACACGCACGTCTGAGGAGGTCCCCATGTGCACCAACTTCAAGTACCCCACGGCCAAGGACGGCACCTCGTGCATCGGCCGGACGATGGAGTTCCCCAACGAGATCCCCTGGCAGATCGGCGTTGCCGCCAGTGACCTCAAGGGTGAGTGCACGCTGGTCCCCAACGGCAAGACGTGGCAGGCGAAGTACGGCATCGTCGGCATGTCGGGGTTCAACAACCCCCAGTGGTACGCCGACGGGATGAACAACGCGGGCCTCTCGGCACATCTGCTCTACATGCCCGACCACGCGACGTACTACGCACCCAAGGGTGACGGCTCCGACATCGGAATCCTCGATCTCATCGCGTTCGTGCTCGGCACGTGCGCGACGGTCGCCGAGGCCAAGGCCGCTGCGCTCTCCGTCAACGTGGTCAACGTCGAGCCCAAGCAGATCCCTGTCCCGCTACCGCTGCACCTTGTCATCCACGACAAGGACTCCTGCGCGGTCGTGGAGTTCCACCCGGAGGGCCCGCGCGCGACGGACAATCCCGTGCAGGTGGCGACCAACTCCCCCTACATCGAGTGGCACCTGACCAACGTCTGCAACTACCTCAGCCTCAGCCCCGACAACCCTGCCGCCATCACGATCGGCGGCACGAAGTTCGCTCCATTCGCCCAGGGACAGGGCTTCCGCGGCATCCCCGGTGATGGCACCTCTCCGTCCCGCTTCATTCGCGTGCTCACGGATGTGCGCTTCGCTCCGGCTCCGACCAACCAGCAGGATGCCGAACTCCAGGCGATCCGCGTGCTCCACGGCTTCGACATCTCGACCGGGAGCATCATGGAGCCGGCGATGGGCGGAGGCCTCACGCAGGAACTC
>VFQT010004603.1_pt1 | contig 11270 bp, 14 predicted proteins | sample 3512381 | NCBI WGS metagenome assembly VFQT01 (sample SAMN10412376, study PRJNA504923) | tailings metagenome | isolation source: Relicate 2 Philex TSF3 active mining site | place: Philippines: Tuba, Benguet | collected 2017-08-29 | reverse complement strand
CCATTAAAAATAGACTGAAAATGGATTAGATTGAAGTAAATGGCGGAAGAGGTGAACTCCGCAAATGATTTTACTAGGTTCTATAGTATTTTACCTTTAATTATTAAGTTGTTGATTTAAATAGTAATATATCTACAATCTTCCATTATATTCTACCTAGTGCTACAATAAAAGTGGGTACCAGAGTGGGTACCAATTAATTTTAAATTATGGCAAAACAAAATCTATTATCCGACAGATTAATCAGAGAATCAACCTGCCCTGATACTCAAAACTTCATATATTTAAATGATGGTTCAGGATTACGATTGAGAATTAGACCTAATGGAACCAAAACTTGGATCCATAGATGGAAAATCAATGGTACTGAATATACAAATAGCCTTGGAAGCTACCCACAGGTATCACTTAAAGATGCTCGTATAAAACTAATTGCTGACAAGATACTTACTTCGCAGGGTAAAAATCCATCGCAAGAGAGAAAAATAGCAAAAAAAACGAATGCTACGCTCTCAAAAGTAACTTTTGAAGTTTGCGCTTATGAGTGGTTGGCTGACAATAAAGAAGAATGGAGTCCTACTCATTACGAAAGAACTAAAGCGATTCTGGATAATTATATATCTGACGAATTTAGAAATATTCCCATTACTTCCATTACAGACCAGCTCATCCTTAATTGCTTAATAAAAATTCAAAAGCAAGGGAAAAAAGCCACCTCACGAAAAGCTAAATCAATTATCAATAATGTGTTTCTGTATGCGATGAGTAAGAAACAAGCGCTATCAAACCCTGTTTTGTCACTTACTGGTAATAAATTACTTAAGGGTTATAAACCTACCCACTTTAAGGCAATTCAAAGACAAGACGTAGGAGAGTTAATCTACAAATTAAACCTTACAAAAACAAGTCAACCTCTTGGTATCGTAACAATAGCGGCACTATTTTTAACTTTATATACTGGACTTAGAAACTACTCTGTAAGAGGCGCTAAATGGAAAGAAATTAATCTACAAAAAAAACAATGGGTAATACCAGGCGAACGAATGAAGAGTGGTAATACATTCATAGTCCCATTACCAAAGCAAGCGATCAAGGTTCTCACAGCCCTAAAAAAAGTTACATATAGAGATAAAGAAAGCTTCATTTTTAGATCTGAAAAAAACCCTCTAACAACTATATCTGAAAATACTGTCAACTTAGCTGTCAAAACATTAGGCTTCGATGCAACTCAACACGGAATGCGAACTTTAATTCAAACCACCCTACTTCACTTTGGCTTCCCTCCAGACGCGGTAGATAGACAACTTGATCACGCTGTGTCAAATAAAAACTCTAGAGGTTCGTATATGGGACAAGAAGATTTTATGGAGACTAGAATCAAAGCCATGCAATATTTTGCAGATTGGTGCGACAAAGAAAAAATTAAATTTGAGAAAAGCTATGCCAAGAAAAAAAATACCGCCTAAGCCCATCGAAATTATTCCTGGCGAAGGAATTGATGTCGAGGTAATGGAAGATAGATGGGATATTACTGGCCGTGGTTCAAATAATGCAAAAAAGAAAAACGCCAGACTAAATCAAGCTTTAATGAGAGTGCTTGATGACTTTGTAGATGAAAATCATAATTTAAAACCCATTATCATAGGGAAAAATGACTACTTTGAAAATGCATCTACTTTTGCTCGACAATTTGAACTTTACGGTATAGCTGACGAGCTCTCTTCTGTTCAACAACTTAGAAAAATATATTATGATGAGGTTATAGCCATAATCAAAGATCTTATTAAAGCAAAAATTAAATACGCCCCACCTCCTAAAGATTTCCCTCTCCAAAAAATCCTCGACTATTTCAAATCTTCTAAATAGGTACGTACTACTACCAATTTAATTTCCTAAGACTCCTAAGATAGCTATATCAGCAACGTTATGGAGATTTATATGGAAGATCTAAGAATTTTAAAGCTTAAAGAAGTTTGTTCTATTGTTGGACTTAAACCCTCAACGATTTACAAACTTATGTCTAGTGGTGGCTTCCCCAAGCAAATTAAACTTACAGCAAAGTCAGTTGGCTGGGCAAATAATGAAATCAATCAATGGGTCTCATTAAAGATAGGAAATACGAATGTACCTCACTAAATACCAAGGTTTAGGTACTAAAGGTACCCCAATTAATATCAACTGGTCTCAGTTTGCTAATAGTAACCTTCAAATTGTAAGTGAAAAAACTCGTGCAACATCAACAGGTTTTTACCAGCTAAAAGCACCTTATGAAAGAAAAGATATTAATGTCATAACAAAGCACTGTTTAATATACGATCTTGACCACACAACATTAACATTTGATCAATTAGTCGAGAACTTTGCTCCATATGAAGCATTGATCACTACGACATATTCACACAATCCTGAAAATGGACAAAATAAATATAGAGTCATTATCAATACCGATAGGGATGTTACTCCTGATGAATATCAAAACTTGTTTAATGGCTTCATTAAGAAAAATCTATTTCTATTAGGTCAAGTTGACCCCACTGTAAAAGATAAAAGTCGCCTTTTTTTTGATTGGTCCTGCCCTCCTGAACGAAAAAAATTCGCTCGCAAACAAGATACAAAAGGTCAGCCTATTGATGTTGATGAAATTATTGAATTAGATAAAAAAATTAAATTTAATGATGAACAAAAAAAACAAGTTGGTGATTTAAGTTTTAAAGATTTATTAAAAGGTGGCATTGATCAAGGGCAAAAAGGTGTACTTGGAAGAAATCACGCTCTTATAAGATTGCTCGGGCATTTATTAAAACAAAAGTTGCCTAGCAACGACTTAAGAGATATCGCATTGGCGTGGAATACCACGAACAATCCTCCAATGTCGGAAGAAGAGGTTGAGAAAACCATTACTAAAATTACCAAAAAACATGAATCTGAATTGCCCGTCGAACAAACTAATGAGAAAAGATACCAGTTATTATCTGTAGCAGATATTCAAAAACTACCTAAAGTTGACTGGCTGGTAAAAGATATATTTCCCGCTCAGGGTTTAGCCTGTATTTGGGGTCCATCAGGGTCTAGTAAGTCATTTTTAGCTTTAGATCTTGCAATGTCCGTAGCATGCAAATCAGAATGGTTTGGACTGAAAGTTAAATCTGTCCCTGTTGTTTATATTGTGCTTGAAGGACTACAAGGATTTATAAAACGAGTTAATGCATGGACTTTACAAAACAAGATACGTCCGAAAAAATTTTTTCTGGTACGCGATGATATTAATTTATTTAACTTTGCAGACGTTAGTGATTTACTTACTAGCCTCGAAGAAGTTAACTTCGTTAATGGGCTTATAGTTATTGATACCCTTAATCAAGCAAGCCCTGGTGTTGATGAAAATAGTGTTAAAGAGATTAGTCAAGTTCTAACTAACTTAAAGTTTCTTCAAAGAGAAACAAACTCATTAGCCTTAATTGTTCATCATAGTGGAAAAGATGTTAGCCGAGGTATAAGAGGATCTAGCAGTATTCGTGCTGCGTTGGATACATCTATTGAAGTAATAAGTACTAGTAATACTCAAAAAGAATGGAAAGTAGACAAAAGTAAAGATTCAACTGATGGTCAAGTTTACAGATATTCACTGCGAGAAATTTCAATCGGCGTTGACGAAAATCAAACTGTTATCACCTCGTGCGTCGTGGAACCTGGTGAGAAATTTTTATATAGCAAACCAAAACCTAACGGAAAGAACCAAAAGATTGCATTTAAACGCATTGAATTTTTAGAGTCCACTTCAACGATTACTGGTAAATGTTTTCAGGCACCTGATCAAAAAATGTTAGAGGTCGAGTTTGCCATCGAAGAGGTTTCTAAAGATTTCACAACTACACAGCAGGGTAAAAGAAAAAATCAAGCTCGAGCAACTATTCAAAACTTGATAGCTAATGGCTTTGTTCATACAGCCTCAGAGGACGGAAAGGACTACATATGGATTAGATAAATCAAAAAAATCAAAAAAAGTAGTTTTTGGAGTTTTTTGACAACGGTCACAAATCAAATATATCAAAAACCCTATAGGGTTTGATATTTTGGACTAACAATAAAGGATATTAATTATGAAAAATTTATGTGAAAAAGCGTTTAAAGAAGGGTTAAAGGAAAGAGAAAAACACCCATTATTTAATGGTGTTTATAAATTAGAAAATTTAAGAGATCGGTGGAAACAAAAAATAGATAAAATTGAAAAAATAAAAGACTATAAAAGAGGTATAGGTGACCCCTATTCGCTCACTGAACCCTGCACGTCTTATGAAATACCAAGTTACCTCAAAGAACTGCTAGAGAAATTAGCATATGACCTCGGATATTACCTCACCCCCTCCGTTAAAGCACTAAAAGGTGATGGATTAGATGAATACCAAATCAAAAGAATTATCGATTGGCGTCTGAAAAAGATTCCTAGTTTATTAGAAGATTTGGAAGCACTTCGAATAAGATTAAAAAAAGATATCTACTATGAAATTGATAACTTCAAACTAAACAGGTCTGAACTAAGTGAACTTCATAGACAAGCATTGGATATTCTTTATTATATTTTTGAAGACATTAAAGAATTTAAAACTCCTTTGGATGAGGTTAACGAAGATTCAAATGATGAGCACCTTATTCACGCTGTTAACGCAGTGTAACAAAGTTAACCAAGCTAACAATGCCATTACCTTCGGGTGAAAAGTATGGAGCCAGAAGATGCCACGCTAAGTCTAAATCAACAGGAAAACAGTGTGGAAACGCCGCTTGCTTAGGTTCAACTGTATGTAGGTACCATGGGTATAGAAAGCCAGAAAAAGTCTTGCGAGGTAAACAGCATCCTAATTATGTTCACGGCGAACGTAGCATAGAAGGTATAAAGAGGCATCGAGAAGTTATGGCGGAAATAAAGATGCTTACTAAATTAGCTAAGCAACTGGGGATGATTAAAGAGTAAAGAATAGAGTTACAATAATTAAATGATTAAATTTCTAAAAATCATTATTTCCCTTGCACTTTTATTTTCGACAAACCTTAACGCTGATATAAACAAGGATCCAATAGTACTAGTAAGTGTTACAAAGCCTGAATTAGAAGGATTTTCAACAACTGGAGTAGGAGGTTTAATTGGAGCAGTCACTATACCTTATGTTGGAGAAATATTAGGTCGCGGTGTAGAGGCTGGTCTAAGTGAAGAAAAATACACAAAAGACTTCAATACATATATTCAATCTACAGAAGTAAGAGATATTGTTGTCAATCAAATCAAATCAGCATTAATTGAATCGAAGAGATTTAGTGTATTAGATGAAACTTTTACTGAAGACCATGAAATTAAATATGATAAGTGGGTAGATAAAAAAGACCGACTTTCAAGTAATACTAATGATTATATTTTAGAGGTCGGTATTGGAAAAATTAGACTAGAAGACCAATTTATAAGAAAAATTCTTCGTGCAGAATTTGCAATAAAAATAATTAATAAAAATGAGGTGATTAAAACTCAGTCTTCATCACTTGGGGATTTTCTCTTTAAATGGGAGATGGTTGATACCATTAAAGATGAAAATGATAAAGACGAGGTTAAAAAAGCATACCTAGAAACACTTAACAAACTAAGTAAAAAATTAGCAAAAGAATTAGTAGATAAAATATAGACTAGGTTACTGGGTTGATTAAATAAATATTGCACTAATGAAAATATATGATGACAATAACTAAGCTAAATAAAAATTGGGCCTGATATGATAACTTTTCTACTATGGATTTGGATTGCAGGTGCTGTAATTGGGTGGTTTATGAGCTTAAATTGGACTTTAAGTAAAAATGCAGAAGGTATTAAAAATGGATTGCCTGATTATGCACTTGGGATTTTTCTAACGCATATATTTTGGTATCCTTTTTTAATTTTCTTTACATGGCCGTGGGTGATTAGGGATATAACAAAAGATAATCAGGATTAATTCCTAATTAAATTGTAAGATCCTATCATTTACATTGATGTAACTCGTGATTATATTGATAAAGCAGATGGTCTTCATCGCAATACCATTCTGACCTCCAAAAAGTCCAAGGGCCTTCCGTTTTCTTGTTGAGCGTTTTTTCATTAATTGATAAATAATATTTCCTACATGAAGGACAATAAATCCTTGCAATTTTTTTACGCATAAAATCTAAAGCAAAATCCTTTAAATGTATTCTTTGGAATTCATCTAAACTAGTTACTGATTCGTTTTCTAAATTTGCATTTTTAAACCAATTTATCATAAACTCTGCGGCTAATTGATTAGGGTGATAAGGCGGACCTGAATTAATTATGCAATCAAATCTAGATCCAATCCAACCTGGTAGGTAACTAACATCTACTTCTAATGTCCCTATAAATCCTTCGTTAATATAGGTTGGAGAACAAATCTTAATCCAACGACTACAAATATTTAATGGGGCCTTATAGACACGCTTTTTTCTTAAATCGTCAATTTTTTTACCTATGCCAAACATAATCTTTATTAAAGTTTTTCTATATAACTAGAAAGTCTTTGATGGGGTTCTTTGAACCAATAAGTTCTTTCAAACATGTCTCTCATAGCTTGAGGTCTCGTGTCCCAACGATGTCTTAAATTAATGTTTTCAAAGTTGCCTACTTTAGATGTTACATGAAGATCGTATTCCACATTATCATCCGTGGAAGTTCTAAGAACTGGTTTCAATTTACGAACAAGAAGTAAAAGTTTTTTAGCCTGGAAAGGTGTTAATTTCTTTGAGATCTTTTTACTCTTATGTTTTTTAAACAAAGCAGCATGGTTATCATCAATGAGAATTGAATATTCTGAGTATGTTGTTACGTTTTTCTTGGTAAGAATTTTAGCTGTAGCTAAATTGATCTCGAAATACTGATCCTTAAACAAATCAAAATTAGATGTTTTCATATTGCTTTCCATTGATAGTTACAATTTATACATTTACGATTCAACATTTCTCGGTCAACTATGCATCCACCAAGCTCTATTTCTTTGTTGTGCCATGCTTGTAATGTTTCTGTTGATGGATAGCCATACAAAATCTGAACAGCTGCTTTCTTCTTGCATGTTGGGCATTTAAACTTCTTACCTTTAGTGCTTCTTTTTAAATTGTTAAATAAAGCAATATCAGCGGTTTTTTGATTATCTTTTAAAACACCAGGTAAAAAGAATGGCCATAACACAACAAATCCAGCTGTAATGATTAATCTAAAAAGTATAATTTTATTCTTGCCTATCGCCTTAATATCTGAGCGTGAATTGGGATTTAAATTTTTTACTTTTTCTACCTCTCTAGCAATGCTATGTCTTGCAGGGCCAAATGTAACTAAGATCACTCCGACCCCAAAATAGATAACTACTAAAGCTTCAATCATTTTTTACTTTCTATTTGATAGATACCATATAAACCTAGTGACGCTATTATGAGATAAAGCAAAATAAATGGATTAGATTCATATTTTAAGTATTCGTTAGTATGTAAAGCATGGATTATCTTTAATGCAAGAAAAGTAATTAAGATAAGAGTGGATCTAAATTTAAATTTAGGGGAGATAAAGTACCCACAAGCTATGACTATCAATGGCATCGCTATACAGTCTATATAAATAGTAAAGAATGGATACTTCACATGAAAATTCATAAGGTAGATTTTATTCAGCCAAGAGGAAAATTCACCATAAATTAGCAACACAATTATAGTAGCAGGCAGAACTGCAGCCCACCGAGCAATATCTAGTTTAGTAAGTTTGTTTTTTGTTTTTGCCATGTTTGTCTCATTATTTTAGGGTTACTGGGCATACTCAAATTCATTGCTGAATGGATTAAATTCAAGTTTAGAGCCTGGTGGCACGTATTGAAAATCACCTGTACTTGGGTTCATCTTTAATTGACTATCTGGATGTGTTTTTTCCCATTGTCCTTCCATTGCGTTATATTTATTCACATACTCTTTTGGTGCCATATCAAAGCGATCTGTAAGGGGGTTATATTGAAGCTGCGAATTTGGCGGGACATACCTCCATTCATTTTCCATGGGGTTGTATTTCAATTGGCTATTTGGTCGTACCGTTTCAAATTTCCCGGTCGCAGGGTTTAACTTCTGCTCAGCAAGGGTAAAAAAAGAAAGGCCTAACAGGATTATAAAGAAATATTTCATACTTCAATTGTGCTCCTCAGGCTACAAAAAATCTATAATGATTACGCTAATATCTATCAGTCTGGAGTGTACTTTATGATTGGCTATACCATTTTTGTCTATAGGTTTAACGAAGACATAGATATTACTAAAAACAAAGAGAAAGCGCTTTTAACTTGGACGTCAGGCGGTTTTGATGGTCTGGATTGGATTGATAACCTAGTCAACCAAGCTAAAGCTGAAGATCTTGGTGGTAATGGCTATCCTTTTTATTACAAAGTAAAAGCGCAATTTGTTTTACAGGCGCTAGCTACGGATACTCCGAAAAATAAAGGGCAAACAATTATTGGGGATGATTATGTTATGTCTTCTGATTGGCGAACAAGCATAGATCTTTCAATGATTAAAAAATGTGATCCAAATCAACAACTCATTATCGAAGCTTGGGATTTAAGTTAATTTAGCAAAAGCAAAACAATAAATAATTCTTACTATCTAATACCTTAAAATCTATCAGAAATTAACTGATTGATTTATCAAATCGATAGGTGATTTGGAATTTTAGTAGGTCAATTATTTTGTCTTTATATTGGTTAAGATTTAAGCAGTTTAGAACAACCTCATCTAACTGTAAGTGATTCTTAGTTTCAATCTCTAATAATGTATCTTGAGGAATAGCATTTTCAAACTTGCTATATATATCTCGAATTTCTTTTATTTTTGATTTCAAAGCTTTGAAAGGTATGTGAAAATTTGATAAGTCAGTTGTTTCAGATTTTAATAGCCCTCCACCTAAGTTTGTTCTCCCTGTTAGTTCTCTCAATAAATAATACAAAGAAGAATTTGTGTACGCCCAAACAGCGAGCTTTTCCTCCTCCGAAACATTCTTATCTAGATAAATTTCTGCACCACTAAAACTAAATGAATTTATGTTATTCATAGCAGAATAATGTTTTCCACCTATACCTCTCGGCATTATTAAACTGGCTGGTATTTTTCTAGTACTCTCTAAATCAATACATTTATATCCTTTATTTTTTAAATTTTCTTGTACAGATTTATCAATTTTGGAAACATCAACTAAATAATTATCCGAGTCATTAATAGCGTAAGAGGATGTCTTTACATAGAAAGGAAGTAAGGCATTTTTATTTATTCTTAACTCAATAACGAGAGTTTTCGGAATAGCATAATCTAGAGTTACATTTAAACCTTGGCCAAAACTCAGTAATTTAGATTCGTCAGTTATTTTATTATCTAGCAACTTTAAAACATCACAAAACCAATCAGGCATTCTAAAAATATGGCCCCACTTAAAACTGCTTATTTTAGGATCTTCATAACTTAAAGATTTAACGGAAATTTGAGGGTTGATATTTTTATTTAAAGAAGCTAATGAAATATCTACAGATGAGACATTCATATCAAGATGAATTAGATTTAAGCAGGACTCTTTGTATTGGTTTTGTTTAGCAAATACTGAAATGATAGTGTTAATATTAGGGGCGTTTTTTCCAGAAAAATACCTGAACTTGCTATCAATTATCGCTTTAAAATCTGAGTGATTTAGCATAAATTTTTGACAGCTAAAACCGTAGTCAGTATCCAACCAAGAATTTTCTGTAATCAAGCATGCAATCCCATTATCGTTTAAAAGCATCAGAGATTTTGGGAAAAAATATATCATCAAATCTGAGCCTCTAGGAACTAATTCATAGGTATTTGGCCAGTTAACTCTGAGGTCATTTTGATACTTGTCTTTTAATTCTGACGGAAATTCTTTTGATCTAGATTCGCAGTATGGCGGATTAGCAATTATGATATCAAAGCCATTTTTTAAATCAAAGACTTCAAAGAAAGACCACCTAAAGTCAAAATCAACCTCATAACCTAAAGTTTCTTTTGCGTGAGAGTTTTTATATTCTTGATTGATTAAGCCATTAATACTACTTCTTAACTTCATCTTTTTTGAATGAGAAAATGTATTCATAAACTCAGCTTTAAGCTTGGATAACTCGCGATATTTATCAGTTCTCCCATGACTTTCAAATGGAAAACCAACTAATGAATTACCTACAACAATCTTGTAGTCTAAGTTAGGTAATGGTTGTATATTCTCAAATTCGATTTCGTCTACTACTAAGGATAGCCATAATCGAAGCTTTGCAATATCAACCGATGAAGAATCAATATCAACACCATAAAGAGACTCTTCAATTGCATGCCTTTTAAAATCATATGCAGTTCTATTGGTATCTGTTTCTAGATAAGGATTTAATGCTAATCTGATCCTCACTATTTCGGTCATAATTCCCACAGGAAAAGCCCCAGACCCCACTGCAGGGTCACATATCTTTATATCTTCCAACGCTTTATCAATAACATTAGCATTCATTCTGATATCTTCGGAAATGAGATATATATAGTCCCCTTTATAATCTTCAAATTTATTTTTGCTTTGTGCTGTGAGATCATGCTCGTGAGCTCTGTCTCCCCTCAGGACAAATTCAGCGATATCATCTATAGATACATGGGGGTTATAAACATTCAAATTAAGTTGTGAATCAAGATAATTAATAATACTTTCCTGACACATATAGTGAACAATGTCTCTATGTGTATAAAAAACACCACTGCCTTTTTTTTCGTTAATTGGGATTAAATTTTCAAAAACTTTCCCAAGCATTTCGGGATCTACTGCAACTTCTTTATCTAAAGGTTCGTCTTCTCTTACTGTGAAATTATATAAATCAAAAACTTTAAAGATTTTTTCAAAAATCTTATTATCTAAAAGAATATCAGTATTAACCCAGTCATAATTATTTATTGGTTCGAATAGTCCACCGTTTAAAAATGGGATTCGGCAATTAAACAATTGATAAAAATGGTTTGTTCTCTCAGATGCTAAAGCGTCATAAAACAAAGGCTCTAAAATGTCATTAAAAAAATTTGAATAGTTAGTATATTTACCTTTAAATAATTGCAGTAAAAAATCTTTCGGACCTGACCCCCATGATTTAGATTTCTCAACACCTAACCAACCTTTTTTTTGAAGAAAATATAAGAATACAATTTGGCCAAGCAATCTTTTAGAAAATTCA
>VFQT010004602.1_pt1 | contig 11270 bp, 10 predicted proteins | sample 3512381 | NCBI WGS metagenome assembly VFQT01 (sample SAMN10412376, study PRJNA504923) | tailings metagenome | isolation source: Relicate 2 Philex TSF3 active mining site | place: Philippines: Tuba, Benguet | collected 2017-08-29 | reverse complement strand
GTATATATCTGCAGCTAGTGCGAGTAGATACCATCTATCATAAAAAATGGCGTAACAACACTCATTCGTATACAAATTGAGATTGTACAGTGGACATTTGGAAAATTTCACAAATAAAAAATAACAGCATAGTTTAAAAATTGTAAAAAACACCAAATTATTTGAGCTCATGGAAATATATGCTATGTGTACAAGGAGAAAATGATATGGAATTACAACGCATCTTACGAGTATTGATTGTGGTGTTGATAGTCGCAATCATCATGCAATTCGTAGCGGGAGATCGTATTGAACAGTTGATTTTTTCGTCTGATCGTGAGTCGGCTACTCCCGTAGTTGCAGTGACTTCGGTGGCTCTCGATGATGATACAGTCGATGAAACCCCAACAGCAATCATTGTTCAGACTCCAACGGTACAGGTCGAGATTCCTGCGATCACAGATACCGAAGCAGTGTTTAGTTTTTTGAACTCGGATGCCGAAATTATCTGGCAGGATTCGTTTGATAATCAGTCAAGTGGCTGGGAACCACGATACGAGGTTGCGGTTGCGGATTATGGGTATAAGAAGGAAGATATGGAACCCATTTCCAATTCGCAATGGCTGTATGCCATTACTGACCCGCGATTGATTGCCTGGAACGGTTATGAAAACGGTGGCTATCACTTTTACTTGCCGGGTATTCCCGAATTAAAAGGGGAAACAGCGTCAGTGTTGTGGGATTTTAATCCTACAGTACAGCTCCCTGCGTATCCCTACCGGGTGCGGGCCGATATTTCTGTTGATCCAGTTGGGAATAGCATGTTGCTCCTCGATTACATCGGCAATTATGGGGCAATCGAACAGGGCGATGGAATTGCGGTCATTTGGGGCCAAAATGATGGTCGTTCGTACAAGTATGCTGATGTCTGGGGATTGGTAGTGCTGGAGTTCCACAATGGCAGCACTTGGGCTTTGGGATGCACCAACAAAACTGCTAGTAATGTAGCAGGGAACGTGTCAAGCATGGTCGTGGATGTTGATACGAATGCCCTGGCAGTGTCTCTGTACGATGCCAACGGTGGTGTGCAATATGTGACCTGCAAGCGAGCAGCACCAGGACCCAATGATGAAGTTCGCCGTCTCGGGATTGGGGCGGTGTATCCTCGCCCTGCAGTGCCTGCAAATGACTACAACAAGGTGACATTCAATGACGTGTATGTGATGGCAGGTCAGCCAGTAGTTGGTGACAGTGATGCACAAAAAGTGACTGGTAGGTGTACAGCAAATTGGGTAGGATATGACGATGAGGTCCGGGAAATCGATATTGTGACGGTGATTAGCTCTGAGACTGATTGTCGCAATGTCTATAAAAACTTCTCTTCTGATTTTCCTGGATACGGCCCAGAACGGTTACCAATGCCTGATACGAGTACCATAGTCGGCAACTGGAAGTGTGGCGTGGATACGCCGACCAGTCAATTCAGACTTGAGCAACGCGGTGATATGTTGATGATGACCATCGAAGACCAGTCGCTCTATGTGTACTACGCCAAAGAAATCATGCGCTACTGGCGTAGTGCTTACGATATGGGTGACGGCGTAGCCGAAGGCTATGTAGTTACGAATACGACACGTGGTGGCAATAATCAGACATATGAGTCTGTCGATTTTGTGCAAATCGGTGATGGCATTGGGTATCTTGATCAACATCACTATTACTTTGTGGTTGAAGGGGATCAGATACTCACGAACTGGACCGCATTGCCATGTACGCGTGGATAGTGTGTGTGGGTGATTGTCTGCTCCATGACATGACGTCATGGAGCAGATTTTTCTTGTTACACCAAGACCTGCAAATCCATGCCGATACCTGCCTGTTGCGGGGTGCGGTAGACTCCACCTGCTACTTCAGCTGGGTGCACAAAGTGTTGACGCAGATGTGGAATATACTCCAAAAACAGCTTTGGGATATCCAATCCAATATGATTGAACAACACCAAATGCTGATGAATCTGCCCCATGTCGCCCACGTGCGGGGCCACGGGTAGGCCGTAGTGCCGCGCGAGTAGGCTGATGGTGAGGAATTCACTAATGCCGCCCACGCGCACACAATCCACCTGCACGAAGTGCATTGCACCCAGCTGCAGGTAGTTTTTGAATTGCACGGCGTTGGCCACATGCTCACCGGCTGCTACGCGGATGGGCGCAATCTCGCGCGCAATGCGCTGGTGGCCCACGATGTCGTCGGGGTGCGTGGGCTCTTCGACCCACAGCGGGTTGATGTCGCGCAGGGCAGCGCACATGGCCAGCGCTTGTGGCACCGACCACTGCTGGTTGGCATCGACCATCACGGTGATATCGTCGCCCACGGCCGCGCGCACCGCATGAGCTCGGCGTAGGTCATATTGGGGGTCGCGCGCGCCCACTTTGAGTTTCATGGCGGTGAAGCCAGCGGCCACCGCGCGCTTGGCGTTTTCACTGACCTGGTACTCGTCATAATGAAACCACCCCACCGAGGTGTCGTAGCCCGGGTACCCGCTTGCGAGTACCCCCATGCGCGTGCTCCGTGTCGTGCGTGCGTGGTCGATGATCGCACGTACCTGATTTGCATCGAGCACGTCGGCCAGGTAGGTCAGATCAAGTAGGGCCACGAGTTGATCGGTGGAAAGGTCGAGCAGGAGTTGCCACAGCGGCACACCGCGGCACTTGGCCCACAGGTCGAAGCAGGCGTTGCCCACCGCTGCCAGCGCCAAGTGCACGACACCCTTGTGGGGCCCCAGCCAGCGTAGCTGGTGGTGGTCGGCCAGGGCGCGGTACACGCTGCCCCAGTCGGCCATCAGCTCTTCGATGTCGCGCCCCTGCAGGGCGCTGGCCAGGATGTCGATGGCCTGGCAGACCAGTTGGTTGCCGCCGCCCAACGTGAACGCCGGCCCGATGCCGACATGCCCGCTGTCGTCGTGGAGCAGGCAGACGGCGTAGGCGTACTGCGGCTGGGTGTGGATGGCGTCAGCACCAGCCCCGCCCGGCAAGTCGAAGCGGTAATCACCGCTGTGGATGCGTGTAATCACCGCTCGTCCTCCAGCGTCCATTCAAGGTGGTGGTCATAGCGCGTGCCCGGGCGGGGCACGCCGTTGGCGTCCCAGCCCATCATGTCGAAGTACAGGTCAATGTTGGCATGAAAGGCTGTTTTGTCGAGCATGCGCCCCTGCTTGGGGCCACTTTCGATGGGCTCCGTGAAAAAACGTTCGGGCAGGGTGTCGTCGGCGCGCGTCAGCCCTTCGCGGGCGTTGTAGATGCGCATGATGTGGTTGCGGCGCTCACCAAAGCGCAGGAGTTCATGCGACGACGTTTCCCAGCCAGTAACGGCGGCCAGCAGATCGGTCATCATCTGCAGGCTGATGGCGCGCGTCGGCGCAATCGCAAAAATGCAGTACCCGAGCGCATCAGCCGCCGACCACAAGTTGTTCAGGGCCTTGTAGTTGCGGACTTTCTTGGCACTTTTGTCTTCCATGGGGATGCGCTCGATGATGCCCAGTGTGCGGGCGTAGTCGAGCGAGTGCTCCCAGCCTACTTCGGTGTCGAAATCCCAGTCGTGCTCACAAATATCGTAGCGTGGGCCGATGGGGGCCGTGGCAAAGCCCATGGCCAGATTGGTCTGACTGCGTGGCTCAAACGGCACCATCTCGAGTCCTTTGACGTGCATGGCCAGGCGTTCACTGCCGTTGCCAATCTGAGCAGCCGCGCGCTTGCTGCCTTCGGCGAGCACAGCCCCAAAGCCAGTGCGCGTGCTGATGGCGTGGATCATCTGCTCGATGGCCTCATGGTCGCCGAACTGCAGATCGACCTGCCCAAAGCGGGCTACGTCGATGAGCCCGTGCTGATTGGCCTCCATGGCATACGACAGCGTGAATCCCAGCGACACGGGGTCGAGCCCGAGTTGATTGCACAGGTTGTTGAAGCGCATCACCGCCTGGGCATCGCTGGTGCCGATGTTGGGGCCGAGCGAGCCGCTGATTTCTTGGTGCATGGCACTCGCGCGCACATCGAGGTCGCCATCACCGCCCTGATACACTTTCATGCAGTCGTTGGGGCAGCCCGGGCAGGGCGATACCCCTTTGTAGTGCGGGGTCCACTGCGGGGCGGCGTAGGCATCGAGGTGTGCAAATGACGCTTTGCTAAAGTTGTAGGCATCAATCGCCGTGTCGAGACCGTGCGTATGAATCCACACTGCAAAGCCGGGCAAATCGAGTTGCCAGCGCGAGAGTGTGTTGTGTTGTATGTCGTGCGCAAAGCGGGCGTTGAGTTGGTCGAGTTGGGTGGGATGCGCCACCGCCGGCAATGCGCCGCCTTTGATGACAATCGCTTTGAGGTGCTTGCTGCCCATCACCGCGCCCACGCCGTGGCGTTGGGCCTGGTGCGTGCGGCTACTGATGATATTGGCGAAACGTACTTGGTGCTCACCGGCCGGTCCAATGGCGGCCACATCGATGTCGGCGCCGAAGCGGGCTTCGAGTTGATCGGTGCAGGCGCCCACGGTGCTGCCCCACTCGGTGCTCGCGTCAAACAACGACACGGCGCCGTGGTCGATCATGATTCCGGTCGGGGTACTCGCCGCCCCGTGGATGACGATGGCGTCGTAGCCACTGTGCTTGAGTGACACCGCAAAACGTCCCTCGGCGCGGGTTTCGCCGATGCCGTCGGTAAGTGGCGATTTGGTGGTGACGACATAGCGCACCAGCCCGGCCGCCGGGTAGCCTGCCACCACGCTGTTGTTGAACACGAGCACGTTGGCCGGGCTGAGTGGGTCGATGCCGGCGGCGGTGTGTTTGAGCAAGTAGTAGGTGCCCATCAGGGCGCCGCCTGCGTAGATGCGGTAGAAATTATCGTCGGGATGCTCGACGTGTGTCGTGCCCGTATGCAAATCGACGTGCAACACTGCACCATGGTAGCCATACGCCATCGTTGTGCTCCTTGTGTGGTTTGAAATCGTCTTGAGATGATGTTGTGCCATCCATCATACCGCACAATTGCTCGTGGTCATGCACAAAAAACCAGCATGCAAATAGATTGCATGCTGGAGAAATACACCGAGATCGTGGCGACAAAGTACCACTTAGTGCCCGTTGACATCCGAATCGACGCGTTTGGTACTGCCGTCGTCGAGTGCCGAGATGGCGGCCATTTCGGCATCGCTCAGGGCAAAGTCAAACAGGGCAATGTTTTGCGCGATGCGGGTCGGGTTGGCCGATTTGGGGATGGTGACAATGCCCAGCTGGATGTTCCAACGGAGCACAATCTGCGCCGGTGTCTTGCCGTGCGCCGTGGCAATGGCTTGAATCGTGGCGTCGCTCAGCAAATCACCGCCTTGGCCGATTGGGCTCCAGGCCACGGTCACGATGTTGTGGGCGCGGCCATAGTCGACGTGCTCGGTGCGGGTGATGTAGGGGCTGAGCTGAATCTGGTTGCAGACCGGCTTGATGCTGGTTTCTGCCTGGAGATGATCGAGGTGCGCCGGTTTGAAGTTCGACACGCCAATCGAGCGCGTTTTGCCCGATGCCAGCAATTTCTCAAACGTCTGCCACGTCGACACATATTCGTTGCGCTGGGGCAATGGCCAGTGAATGAGGAGCAAATCCACGTACTCCATGTCGAGCTGGCGCAAGCACTCATCGAGCCCGGCTACGGCTTTGTCGCCGCCCTGGAATTCGCCATCGAGCTTGGTAGTGATGAACAACTGCTCGCGGGCGATGCCGCTCTGCTTGACGCCCAACCCCACACCGCGTTGGTTTTCGTAGCGGTAGGCGGTGTCGATGTGGCGGTAGCCGGCCTCGATGGCGGTCACAATCACGGGAGCGGCGTTGTCGTGCTTGAGGGGCCAGGTGCCTAGCCCGACTTGGGGCATCAGGTGGCCGTCGTTGAGGCGAATCAAAGGAACGCTCATGGGGGGAGCCTTTCTGCATGAGATTGCTATGTTCCTAGTATAGCCTAGCTGTGCATGCGGCATGTGTTTGCACGTACAATGTGCAGAGAAATCGATGATGCAAAGGAACACACACGTGGAAATCGGTATCGATAGTTTTGCGGCGGCGCGAGTGCACCAAGATCAGTATTCGGCCGCCGATAGTATGCAATCGCTCCATGAATTACTCGCCCGCATGCAATATGCCGACGAGATGGGGCTCGATGTCTTTGGCATTGGTGAGCACTACCGCAAGGAATTCCTCGACTCAGCGCCATCGGTGATATTGGCGGCGGCCGCCGCACGCACCTCGCGCATCCGCTTGGCCAGCGCTGTCACGGTGATTAGTGCGGCCGACCCGGTGCGCATCTTCCAGAGTTTCGCCACGCTCGATCTCATCTCACAGGGTCGCGCCGAAATCGTGGCTGGGCGTGGTTCGTTCATCGAGGCTTACCCACTGTTTGGCCTTGATTTGCACGATTATGATGCGCTATTTGCCGAAAAGTTGGCACTGCTCTTGCACATTCGTGACCACGATGTAGTCACTTGGTCGGGCAAGTTCCGCCCCGCCCTCGATCAACAGGCCATCTACCCGCGCCCTTTGCAGCCAAAATTGCCTATCTGGCTGGGTGTGGGAGGCACGCCGGCGTCGTTTGTGCGGGCCGGAGTGCTCGGATTGCCGCTGATGGTGGCCGTCATCGGCGGTGAAACGCACCGCTTCCGCCCCTTGGTTGACCTCTACCGCCGGGCGTGGCTTGAGGCCGGGCATCCGCCCGAGCAGATGCAAGTCGGCTTGCACTCGCTGGGGTATGTGGCCGCCGATGCCGCTCAGGCCCGTGACGACTACTACCCCGGTTATGCCGAAACCTTCACGCGCATCGGCAAAGAACGTGGCTGGCCGCCCGTGAGTCGTCCGCGCTTCGACGCCCAAAACGGCCCCACCGGCGCCCTGTTGGTAGGCGACCCCGCCGAGGTGGCCGCCAAAATCGTGCGCCACAGTCAAGCGCTGGGCGGCGTGGATCGCTTTACGTTTCAAATGGACAACGCCGGTCTGTCGCACGAGCAACTGCTCGGCGCCATCGAGCTGATTGGCCGTGAGGTCATCCCCCGTGTGCGCGCGCTCGAAGCCAGCGTCTAAACGACCACGCCCCCATGCATGGCATGGGGGCGTGGTGTGTGTGTGGTGGGCTTACTGATGGCCGACGATGGCATGCGGTACGTAGGGCTCTTCGAGGTAGACCACTTCGGCGTCACTCAGCGTCACCGCAAAGGCTCCTACGGCCGCATCAAGATGGCTGGTTTTGGTGGCACCGATAATGGGAGCCGCCACCGGGCTTTTTTGCAAGAGCCAGGCCAGCGCAATGTGTACACGCTCGACACCGTGGCGCTCGGCCAGCTCGGCGACGCGTTGGATGACCACGCCATCGGCGTCGGCCGTGCCGTCGTATTTGCGCCGCGCCGTCAGGTCGGTCTGCGAACGGTGGGTCTGCTCGCTACTCCAATCTCGCGTCAAGCGCCCGGCTGCCAGTGGGCTATAGGGGATGACGGCAATCTGCTCGGCGCGACACAGGGGCATCATTTCGCGCTCTTCTTCGCGGTAGATCAGGTTGAGGTGGTTTTGCATGCTCACAAAGCGCGTCCAACCGTGTTGTTCGGCCACGGCCAGCGCCTTTTGGAACTGCCAGGCAAACATCGACGATGCCCCGATATAGCGCGCTTTGCCGGCTTTTACGATGTCGTGGAGCGCTTCGAGTGTCTCTTCGATGGGAGTCTGGTAGTCCCAGCGGTGGATTTGGTAGAGGTCGACATAATCGGTCTCAAGCCGGCGCAGACTGGCGTCAATTTGGCTCATAATGTGCTTGCGCGACAACCCACTGCCGTTGGGACCGTCGTGCATTTTGCCGTGCACCTTGGTGGCGATGACGACCTCATCACGGCGGGCGAAGTCCTTGAGCGCGCGCCCCACATACTCCTCGCTGGTGCCAATCGAGTAGACATTGGCCGTGTCAAAAAAGTTGATGCCGATGTCGAGGGCGTGCTTGATGACGACCCGGCTGTCGGCCTCATTCAGCACCCACTGATGGATCCAACGCGTGGCATCGCCGAATCCCATGCACCCCACGCAGATGCGCGAGACGTCGAGCCCCGTATTGCCCAATTTCGTGTATTGCATGCTTGAACTCCTCGTAATGGTGACTAATCGACGATGTACCCGCCGGCGTCGGCTTTGTTCAGCACAGCGGTGATGGCCGCGACCAAGGCCCGAGCCGACTCAACGTCGAGCTCGACGGCCACGCGTGCGCCAGGACCGAGTGCTTCGTTGACGAAATCGAGGTTGAGCGTGTGTTCGTTGGGGGCATGAAACGGGTGGTCGTACGATACATTGGCCTCACGCAGCACGAACCAGCCGTCGTGCTTTTTGCCGCTGCCGGCTATCGGGATTTGCGTGGCAATCATGGTGCACATCTGCGGTTTCCTTTGCTAACGCGTGGTGCGCTCAAGAAAGGCGAATACTTTTTGCCAGCCGTCCACGGTCTGTGCTTGGCGGTACGCTGGGCGGTCATAGTAAAAAAATCCATGCCCGGCCTCTGGGTAGCGGTGGAATTCGTAGCTCTTGCCGTGCTGTTTGAGGGCCTGCTCGAGCGCATCAACATGCGCTGGCGTCGGGCTGAAGTCCTCATCGCCAAAGATGCCCAGTACCGGGCAGCTCAAATCGGCCGTGTAATCGACGGGGGCCACGGGCTGTTTGGGCGAAAGCTCTTGTTCGCTCATGACAATGCGTCCGCCCCAGCAGTCGACGACACCAGCAAATCCGGGGATTTTGCAGGCACTCAGGTAGGCATGGCGCGCCCCCGAGCAGGTGCCAAATACCGCCACCTTGCCGTTGCTGGTGGGGTGGTTGCGCAAAATCCGCAGGGCACCGGCCACATCGCCCACCACTTGGTCATCGGCCACCCCACCACCGGCACGGACTTTGGCGGCCACATCTTCGGGGGTGCCGTGACCGTCGCGGTAGTACAGGTTGGGCGACAGGGCCAGGTAGCCGTGATGGGCAAATTTGTGCGTGACCTCACGGTACCACAAATCCCAGCCGGGCATGTGGTGGATGACGACGACGGCCGGGTGTGGTCCTGGCCCGAGCGGGCGGGCAAAGTAGGCGTTGATGTCTTCGCCGTTGTGCCCCGCCATCATCACGGTTTCGGCGATGATGCCCTCGTAGTGGTTGGTTTCGTACATGGTATGGACTCCTTTTTCTATGATGCGATGAAAGGATGTAACTCTGTGAGGAGCTCTGTGGTGGTGATTTGGCGGCAGTAGCCACTGATGGCTTGGAGTGAATTGACGTGGCGCTCGGCAGTGTAGCTTAGGCAGGCATCGGTGACTTGGGTGACCAAGTAGCCCAAATCACAGGCATCGCGGATGGCGCTTTCGACGCACTGGTCGGTGACCAGCCCACTGATGACCAGCTGTTTGACGCCCAAATTGCGGAGGATATAGTCGATGTGCGTTGACACAAATACCGACGAAGAACTTTTGGGGAGCACGATTTCATCGTCGAGTGGGGCGAGTTCATCAATCACCTTGCCATCCCACGCCCCCTTGGGCACATTGAACCCGGTGATTTTGTAGTCGAGACTGCGATCACGTCCATCGCGTGTGAGGCTTTCAATCGTCGTGTACATGACTTCCACGCCTGCCTGGCGGCAAGCCCGTTGCAGTGCCTGCATGTTGGGCAGCGTGTGCGCATAAAACTGCGTAAACAACCAGCCGTACTGCTCCACAAAGTCGTTTTCGCTGAGGTGCGCGTATTCACTGCTGTTGCGGTGGATGGCGAAGTTTTGTACATCGATGAACAGCAAGGCTGATTGCTCGCGTACGAGTGGGATATCACGTGTAGTAGGATAACTCAAGTACCGTGCTCCTTTGGCTGCATGGGGCGCTGGTGGCTTCATGTATTGTAGGCAGTTTTTGCATTGTACAGCATGTCGCATGGTGGCAACGGTCTGGTAAGATAGCTCTACCACGATTCGCAAAGGAGTATCTGCATGTCGGCGCGCCAGCAAAATATGGGGGTAGCCGTGTGGCAGACACCAGGAGCGGTCATGCTCCTCGTGTCACAGTTGTTGATGAGTATTCGTGATATGCCACTGGGTTCGTTTTTGGTGGTCTATCTGCAGGCCGCTCAATACGCTCCTGGCACGATTTCGCAAATTGTCTCGGGTGCCCAGGTGACTGGCATGCTCGTGGCAGTGCTCGCCGGGCGTTTTGCACAGCGTTGGTCTAGCAAACACCTGTGGATGATTGGTATTGCTGTGGCAGGCATCAACGGATTGGTATTTGCCGTGGATGTCTGGTGGTGGGTGGTGTTGTGCTGGCTGATTGGTGGAGCAGGCGCCTCGCTAGCGAGCATCAGCGGCTCGAGTGTGCTCACCGGTATCGGCAAACCTGCCGCTATGGGATTGTTGTCGAGTCTGTTCGTCATTTGTTTCACCGTGGGTGGAGTGTTGGGCAATCCGCTGGCAGGTTGGTTGATTGGCACGTGGTCGTATACTGCGTATAGTGCGTTTCTCATCACAATGACCATTGTGGGTATCGTGCTAATCCAGCGCTTCATCCCACAGACGACGACTGTAGCCGCCTCTGGTCTGAGTAATGTACGCTTCGATTGGTCGTTCATGCGTCAGCCCAGCGTGTACAACATCTTGGCCATGCGCGGGCTGGCCACCATCAACTACGGCATGATCATGGTGCTCATCCCACTGCGCCTCAACGAACTCACCAATGATGTGTATGTGGTGGCGGTGTATGGCTCAGTGATGCTGTTTGTGGCATCGTTGACGCAGTTTGTGGTGGGGCGCATCGCCGATCGCTGGGGGGCACTCATGCCCACACTGGTCGCCTTTGCGACTATGATCGTGTGTGGAATCATCTTGGCACTGGGGGCTTCATCGGTGCCCGTGCTGTTTGTGTGTGGTGTCATCAGCAATGCTGCCGCGTGGGGGCTCTTGACGCTCATGTATGTGTGGGTGGCCGATTGGATTGCGCCTGAACGCCACGCCCTCGTCTTTGGCTGGCTGCATGCGGTGTGGAATATTAGCATGATTATTGGTGCTCTGATCGGTGGGGCGCTGGTGAGTATTATGGTCGGGTTGCCGTTTGTGGTGACGGGTCTGCTCAATGTGCTGTCGTTGATGTGTGCATGGTGGTTGTACCATTTGCCACGATCCTCGTCAGAGGCACAGTGAAAAATACATGCGCTTGTGAACACGTAGGCGAGTTCGCGTTGCGAGCCATGTAAGCGCATATTCGGAGGTGAAAAAGATGCCGGC
>VFQT010004600.1_pt1 | contig 11272 bp, 10 predicted proteins | sample 3512381 | NCBI WGS metagenome assembly VFQT01 (sample SAMN10412376, study PRJNA504923) | tailings metagenome | isolation source: Relicate 2 Philex TSF3 active mining site | place: Philippines: Tuba, Benguet | collected 2017-08-29 | reverse complement strand
TCTCGCGGTGATCTCGCGGTGATCTCGCGGTGTCACGGCTCCGAACTCCCCCAATGACCGCCTGGCGACCTACCCTTGACACGTGCGCAGCGCCAAGGACTTCTTCAAACCCCTCGCCGTCGGAGCCCCCGAGCCGGTCCGCGAGATCCCCTTCCGCCCCAGCCGGATGATCCACTTCTTCCCGCCCTCCAACGAGAAGATGGTCGCCAAGTTGGGTGACATCGTGCCCACCGTCGACATCATCCTGGGCAACCTCGAGGACGGCGTGCCGGCCAGCGACAAAGAGGCGGCCCGTGCCGGCTTGGTGAAGGTGGCCAAGACCGTTCCGATGGGCACCACGCAGTTGTGGACCCGCGTGAACAGCCTCGACTCGCCGTGGGCCCTCGACGATCTCACCACCATCGTCACCGAGGTGGGCGACAAGTTCGACGTCATCATGATCCCCAAGGTGGAGGGCCCCGAGGACATCCATTACGTCGATCGACTGCTCGCCCAACTGGAAGCCAAGGCCGGGCTGAAGAAGCCGTTGCTGATCCACGCCATCCTCGAAACCGCGCGCGGTGTGGCCAACGTGGAGGAGATCTGTGGTGCGTCGCCGCGCATGCAGGGTCTCTCGCTCGGACCGGCCGACCTGGCGGCGAACCGGCGCATGAAGACCACCCGCGTCGGAGGCGGTCATCCCGACTACGTGGTGCGACAGGATCCCGACGCCGACAATCCCGAGGCGCCGCGCGCCACGTACCAACAGGACCTGTGGCACTACACGATGGCCCGCATGGTGGACGCCTGCGTGATGCACGGCATCCTGCCGTTCTACGGACCTTTCGGCGACATCAAGGACGTCGTGGCGTGTGAGGACCAGTTCCGCAACGCCTACCTACTCGGTTGCGTCGGCGCGTGGTCGTTGCATCCCGCCCAGATCGACATCGCCCGGCGCGTGTTCAGCCCGCGGGCCAGCGACGTGGCCCACGCCATGCGGGTGATCGAGGCCATGGGCGACGGCACCGGCGCCATCATGCTCGACGGCAAGATGGAGGACGACGCTTCCGTGAAGCAGTGCCGCGTGGTGGTGCAACTGGCCCGCGAGTTGGCCGCGCGCGACCCCGAGCTGGCCAAGATCTACCAGTTCTGAGGAGAGCGAGACCGTGAGCAACAACGTGAACAACACCATGAGTACCAACGACCTACGTCCGCGTCGATCCGTTCTGTACATGCCGGCCGCCAACGAGCGCGCCCTCGACAAGGCCAAGGCCATTCCGGCCGACGCGCTCATCTTCGATCTGGAAGATGCCGTGGCCCCCGACGCCAAGCCCGACGCGCGGCGCAACGCCGTGGCCGCGGCGCGCAGTGGTGAGTACGGCGCCAAGGAGTTGACGATTCGTTGCAACGGACTCGACACGCCGTGGGGTGCGGACGATCTGGCGGCCGCGGCCATGGCCGGGGTGTCGGCGGTCGTGATTCCCAAGATCAACTCGCTGAAGGAAGTGGAGGCCGTGTCGTCGGCACTGGCCACCGCCGGTGCGCCCGGGAGCATGAAGATCTGGGCCATGATCGAGACCCCCACCGCCATCTTCGACGTGCGGGCCATCGCCTCGCACCCGCGCGTGGCCACGTTGGTGATGGGCACCAACGATCTGGCCAAGGAATTGCGGGCCACGCAGGTGCGCGGGCGCGCCCCATTGATGCCTCATCTGGCCACCGCGCTGCTGGGGGCCCGCGAGGCCGGCAAGGTGATCCTCGACGGTGTGTTCAACGACGTGAAGGATCTGGATGCCTTCCGTGACGAGTGCGTGCAGGGAGCCCAGATGGGCTTCGACGGCAAGACCCTGATTCACCCGTCGCAGGTGGAGATCGCCAACGACGTGTGGGCTCCGTCGGCCGACGAAGTGGATCACGCCCAGCGCGTGATCGCCGCGTTCGAGGAGGCCACCGCCGAGGGACGTGGAGTGATCACCGTCGACGGCCGCATGATCGAGAATCTGCACGTCGACAACGCGCGTCGCGTGCTGGCGGTGCAAGCCGCGATCGCGGCACTGGGCTGAGCCCAGCAAGCATCACGGGCTGAGCCCAGCAAGCATCACGGGCTGAGCCCAGCGAACATCACGGGCTGAGCCCAGCGAACATCACGAATCTTCGACCCGCACATCTCCGGTGTTGGGATCGACCTCGAGTTTCCATCCGCCCTCGTGCACGGCGTGGTGATGTCTCACGCACAACGGCAACAGATTCGACAGGTCGGTACCTCCCCCGCTCTCCCATGGTCGAAGATGGTGGGGTTCGCACCGGTGAAAGAGCACCGCACAACCCGGGATGGCGCAGGTTTCGTATCGAGCGGCCAAGGCCCGGCGTTGGTGAGCGGTGGCCAAGCGTTTGGCTCGTCCGACGTCGAGTGCCACACCCGAGCCGTTCAGCACGACCGGGATGATGTCGGCATCGCAGGCCAACCGTCGCACGGTCTCGACGGGCAAAACGGAGCCACCGATGACCCGTGGCGCCCCTGCGGTGGCGTCAATGAGAGTCCGAAGATCGATGTGCACCACGATCTCGGCACGCGCCGGACGCAGATTGCCCGCTGCCGAGCATTCGCCCGTGGTTGACGTGGACATCGACGAGGACGACGAGGTTGACGAAGAGGTTGACGACGAGGTTGACGACAACATCGCCACGAGAGCCAACGCACGGCGGTGATCGTTCGGTTCGATGCCCGGAGCCGGGTCGAACACGTGACCGGAAACATCACCGTTGTGGAACATGGCCTCCACCGCCCGGTCGAGCGCCGACACCAAGGCGGTGCCTCGTTCGGGGTCGAACCTGCCGTGCAGGACGGTCATGCCCTCGTCGTCGATCCAGGTGCGCAGATTCGTGCTGCGGCGTTGACGCTCGAAGATGGCCACTCCGCCGTCGTTCACGAGACGTTGGGCCTCACGACGCGCGTGTCGGGTGAATTCGTCGGGCGACATGACGGTGGCGTCGTGCAGCAACGACGGGTTGTGGGCCATCAGCGTGTCGGCGCGGTCCCCGAGGATGCGCAGGGCACCGGCCAGACCGTCGACATGGGCGGCGGTGACCTCACCGACCTCCATGGCCCGACCGAACTCGGGGGCGACTTCCACCGCGTCGGCGCGGGCCATCACCCGGCGGGCATCGGACGCCCTCAGCCCGGAACGGGCCAACTCGATGGCGGGCACCACGGCGGGCGCCTCGTGCAGAGCCGAAACCAACCGGGCTTCGACGGAGTCGATCCAGGCGCGCACGCGACGAACCCGATCGAGGTGACGACGAATCTCGATCGACGTGGTGGGTGCGTCACCCACCTCCAACAATTCGGTGACGGCCCCGAGAACGAGGACCCCGGTCTCCGATGTCATGTGTTCCTCCGACGACGAAGGGACGGCTGGTGAAGAACACTTCACGATCTGGATGGCCGTACGAACGACCAACCACGATCACAACATAGACACGGGGTGTGACGAAGTGTCCCCGATCAGTTCGTGGATTCGAGAGTCACAACGTCGACGTGAACAAGTCCAACGTGCGCGCGAACGCCGTCGCGGCCGCGCCCTCGTTGTACACGTCGGGCCGGGTGTCGTTGAAGAACGCGTGATGGGTGCCGGGGTGCACGTGCATGGCGACGTCCTTGCCCAACGCCCGCAGGTCGGCTTCGAGTCCCCACACCTTGTCGGGCGAGGCGAAGTCGTCCTCCTCGGCGTACTCACCCACCACCTTGGCCGCCAGCTTGTTCCAGTCGGGCTGCACCGTCGGCCATCCGATCACGCCGTAGTAGGGCGCCGCGGCGGCCACGGCATCGGGACGCTCGCAGGCCAGCATCAACGTGAGCGCTCCGCCCATGCAATAACCGACGACACCAACTTTGGGTGAACCCGTGCGCTCGATCAGCGCGTCGACCGCCCCCGAGAGGTCCTTGGCCGCGCGGGCCAGGTTGAGTCCCATCATCAGCTTTCCGGCACCATCGGGTTCGGTCGAGGACTCACCGTGGTAGAGGTCGGGCGCCAGCGCCGTGTACCCGGCGGCGGCGAAACGGTCCGCGACGTCGCGAATGTGCGGAACGAGCCCCCACCATTCCTGGATCACGATCACCCCGGGTCCACCGCCGTTCGCCAGATAGCCACCGCAGTCGGAACCGTTCGATCGGAAGGAAATCATCTCGCCCATGCCGACGACCGTAGCAACGAGACGACGCGACATGGGGACCGAACCGCGTCGCGGTGATCATTGTCCAGTCACAAACGACGGTCTGTTCTCCCGCACCTGTAACTAATAGGCTGACCCCATGACCGTGCTTGACACCCGCACCTCCGATGCCCTCGCCAACGACCGTGCCCACGTGTTCCACTCGTGGTCGGCCCAAGGTCTCATCAGCCCGATCGTCGTGGCCGGCGCCGAGGGCAGCTGGTTCTGGGACGAGGACGGGAAGCGTTACCTCGATTTCTCCAGCCAGTTGGTGAACGTCAACATCGGACATCAGCACCCCAAGTTGGTGGCGGCGATCCAGGAGCAGGCGGCACGTCTGTGCACCATCGCCCCCATTCACGCCAACGACGCCCGTAGCGAGGCCGCCCGACTCATCGTCGAGCGCGCGCCCGGCGACCTGAACATGGTCTTTTTCACGAACGGCGGCGCCGAGGCCACCGAGAACGCCATCCGCATGGCCCGTCTGCACACCGGACGCCACAAGGTGCTCACCACCTACCGCAGCTACCACGGAGCCACGGGCGGCGCCATCCAGCTCACCGGAGATCCCCGCCGCTGGCCGAGCGAGCCCGGCATCCCCGGCGTCGTGAAGTTCTGGGGCCCCTACCCCTATCGCTCGCAGTTCCACAGCGAGGACGAGATCCAGGAATCCCAGCGCGCGTTGCAGCACCTGCGCGACACGCTCATGGTGGAGGGCCCCCAGACGGTGGCCGCGATCATGCTCGAGAGCGTGGTGGGCACCAACGGAATCCTCGTCCCGCCGCCCGGCTACCTCGAGGGCGTGCGCGCGATGTGCGACGAGTACGGGATCGTGTTCATCGCCGACGAGGTGATGTCGGGCTTCGGACGTTGCGGTGAGTGGTTCGCGATCCAGAACTGGGACGTCACCCCCGACCTCATCTGCTTCGCCAAGGGCGTGAACTCGGGCTACCTGCCCCTCGGCGGCGTGGTCATCAGCCAGCGCATCGCCGACACCTTCCGCGAGCGTCAGTTCCCCGGTGGACTCACGTACAGCGGTCATCCCCTGGCGTGCGCGTCGGCGGTGGCCAGCATCAACATCTTCGAGGAGGAGGGAATCATCGAGCACGCGCGTCATCTCGGACGCGACGTCATCGGACCCGAACTCCAGAAGTTGAAGGACAGGCACCCCAGCGTCGGCGACGTGCGCGGAATCGGTGTCTTCTGGGCCATCGAGTTGGTCAAGGACCGTGCCACGCGCGAGCCCCTCGTGCCGTTCAACGCGGCCGGTGAGGCCAACGCCCCCATGGTCGAGCTCATCGGAGCGTGCAAGGCCCGCGGCTTGTGGCCGTTCACCCACTTCAACCGCATGCACGTGGTGCCGCCGTTGACCACCACCGACGACGAGATGCGTCAGGGAATCGCCGTCCTCGACGAGGTCCTCGAACTGGCCGACAAGCGCTACACCGGCAAGTGATCGCCGGCGGTCAGGCCGCGGCGCGGGGCTGACGCGTCGTCAACGCCACGCCGGTCAATGCCACCACCAGACCGACCACGGCCAGAACGCCCAGACGTTCGTCGAAGAGAACCGCACCTTCGATGGTGCTCAGCGCCGGCGTCAGGAAGAACAGACTGCTCACCCGGGCCGCCGCTCGACGTTGCAACAACCACAACATGATCAGCACCGCGGCGATCGACAGCACCACGACGGCCCACAGCAACGACCACCAGAAGCGTGCGGTGAATCGAACCTCGAAGTGCTCCACCGCACCGGCACCCACCCCGAGGATCAGGGCCGACACCAGATACTGAACCGCGGTGCCGAGCAACAACGGCATCGCTGCCCCGCGCGACCGTTGCAACAACGTGCCGGCCGACATGCCGACCACCGAGACGGCCATGGCCACCAAGGCACCGGCGGTGATGCCACTGATGCCGGCCTCCAGCCGATCGACGACCACGGCCACCACACCGCCCACGCCACAGGCCACCCCGAGCCATTGACGACGCGACAGCGTCTCGCCCAACAGCAGCAACGCACCCACCGAGGTGAGCACGGGGTGCAGGCCCGAGATGAGCGCCGACAAACCCGACGGCAGACCCAGGTCGGCGGCGACGAAGACACCTCCCAAATAGACGGCATGCAATCCGACGCCCGTGATCGCCGCCCACTTCACCTGCTCGCGGGTGAGACGCGGTGCCTTGGTCACCCGGGCGATCACGATCAACACCGCGGCGGCGACGAACAACCGCAACGACAGGAACGTCATCGGCCCCGCGTCGCGCGTGCCGTAACGGGCGATGATGAACCCGGTGCTCCAGAGAAGCACGAAAACCACCGGGGCGGCCGCGGCCAGATCCGATGGCGTGACACGAAACGGGCGGGCTGCCTTCGCAGCCCGCCCGTCCGTACTCCGAGACGGAGACGCCTGATTTATCAGGCGCCGCCCTCGTTCAGGGTCACCTCGATGGGGGCGAAGCCCTCACCCTTGGTGTCGACACCCAGCTCGTCGAGGAGCGCGAGCGCCTCGGTGACGATGTCGTTGGTGTACGCCTCCGCGTCAGGCGCGGCGGTGAGGACGGTCGAACCCTCGAGGTTCTTGGTCTCCTGCGCCAGCGTGGCGGTGCGCTCCCAAGCGGCCGAGTCGATCATGCCGGCGCCACCAGCGGCGGGCCAGATGAGCTTGTTGACTTCGTTCATCTGCCACAACTGGTGCGACGCACCCAGCTTCGAGCCCTTCGACACGACGATGTCGGCGCACGCCTGAGCATTGTCGCGGCAGAAAGCCCAACCCTGGATGGAGGCGGCCACGAACTTCACGGCGGTGGCGCGGTAGGCCTCATCGGCCAGACGCTCGCCCGAAGCCCAGATGGCGTCCTGCAACATGCCGACGCCCTCTTCCTCGTAGCTGACGACGTTGAAGTCATCGGCGGTGTACAGCTCACCGGTCTCCGGGTTCACGGCCTCGAGCACCTGTGCGTACTCGTTGTAGGTCATGGCCTCGGCGGCGTCGATGTCACCGGCGAGAAGCGCGGCCATGTCGAACTGCTGCTGAACCAACTCGACGTCGGCGGCGGGATCGAGACCGGCCTTGGTGAGCGCGGCGAAGATCTCGAACTCGTTGCCGTAGCCCCAGTTACCGATCTTCTTGCCGGCGAAGTCGGCCGGCGAGGTGATGCCGGCGTCCTTGAACGACACCTGCAGCGTGCCCGAGCGCTGGAAAACCTGCGCGATGTTCACGATGTCGGCGCCCGCCTCACGGCTGGCCAGTGCCTTGGGCACCCACGAGAGCGCGAAGTCGACAGCGCCGTCAGCCAACTGCTGCTGCGGGACGATGTCGACACCACCCTCGACGATGGTGACGTCGAGACACTGAGCGGCGTAGTAGCCCTTCTCGATCGCGGCGAAGTAACCCGCGAACTGAGCCTGGGTGAACCACTGCAGCTGCAGCTTGACCGGCGTGGTCTCCGCGCACTCGGTGGCGGGGGCTTCGGAACTCGACGACTCCGAGCCTCCGTCATCTCCACCACAAGCCGCGGCGGCCAGCGAGAGGGCGACGACGCCCGCTGCCAGCTTCCAACCCTTGTTCCTTCTCATTACTTTCTCCTCCCCCTTGGGCTTGTGCCCGCGGATTCATGTTCCCAGTCTAGATCAGCGACCTTCTTGGGAACGTTTGGCGCGTCCACCGGGTGTGGAAACGCCCTCCAGCACGCTGGAGATCACGTAGAACGCCAGGCCGAGCAGACATGCTCCGAGCACGTACGCCCAAGCCACGGCGTTCTTCGAATTGGCGATGTTGCTCGCGATTCGGCTGCCGAGGCCGTTCTGCGAACCCCCGAAGTACTCGCTGACGAACGCCGTGATGACCGAGGCCGGGGCGGCGATCTTGAGCGCGGTGAAGAGATAGGGAACGGCGTTCGGTATGCGCACCTTGCGCAGGATCTGCGTGTCAGATGCCGCGTAGGACCGCATCAATTCCACGTGGGTGGGGCTCACCTGGGTCAGCCCCTTGGCCACGTTGACGAGCACGATGAAGTACACCACCAGCGTCACCATGATGCGCCGCGGAACCTCGCTGGTGATGGCGAACATGTTGTTCAGAACCGCCACCAGCACGAAGATGGGGATGGCGTTGAGGGCGATGGCCAACGGGGTGATCAGATCGTTCAGCACGCGGAACCGGCTGAGCACGAGGCTCATCACCATTCCGAACAAGGCGCCCGCCAGCAATCCGATGAGGGCGTTGGTGCCCGACACCTTGGCGGCCCCCCACACCAGATCGAAGTTCTCGGTGAACTTCTGCCAGATCTTGGAGGGAGGCGCGAGGAAGTACGGCTTCAGGTCGAAGAACTTGACCACGAACTCCCAGAGCGCGAGGAACAGCACGCCGAACAGAGTCGGCGGCCACACGTTGCGGACCAGGGTCGAGGCGCGCGACATCATCGGTCCTCGATCCCCCGCACGTGGTCCGACATCTCCACGCCGCGCAGGGCCTCACGCACCGCGGTGATGCCCTTGAAGAAGGCCGCGTTGTCGCGGGTGGCGTCGCTACGTTCGCCCTCGATGCTCACGTCGACGATCTCGGTCACCCGACCCGGTCGGGGCGACATGACCACCACACGATTCGAGAGGTACACCGCCTCGGGGATGGAGTGCGTCACGAACACCACGGTCGTTCCCGACGCCCGACAGATGTTGAGAAGTTCGCTCTGCATGTGCTCGCGGGTCATCTCGTCGAGGGCCCCGAACGGCTCGTCCATGAGCAGCAACGCGGGATGAACCGCCAGTGCGCGGGCGATCGCCACGCGTTGCTGCATGCCGCCCGACAACTGCCACGGGTAGTGCCCGGCGAAGTCGGCCAACTTGACCAGCTCCAGCATCTCCATTGCCCGCTCGTGTCGCTTGGCCTTGTCCCAACCCTTCAGTTCGAGGGGTAGCTCGATGTTCTTGGCCACCGTGCGCCACTCGAACAGACCGGATTGCTGGAAGGCCATGCCGTAGTCCTGGTCCAGTCGGGCCTGCTTGGGCGACTTGCCGTTCACGACGATCTCGCCACCGGTGGGCTCGAGAAGGTTGGCGATGAGGCGCAACAGGGTCGACTTGCCGCAACCCGAGGGGCCGATGAGCGAGACGAACTCACCCGATGCGATGGACAGGTCGATCTCGGTGAGGGCCACCACCTGATTGCCCGAGCCCGCGTTGAAGACCTTGTCGACGTTCTTGATCTCGATCGCGCTCATGCGTTGGCCTCCTTGGGGCGATTGCGCATCATGTACAGGTCGGCCAGGGTGACGAAGCCCGACATGGCGAGCCCCAACAACGCGGCGCCGAACACCGCCGTGAACACCTTGGCCGGATCACTGGTGGCCTCACGGGCGTACTCGATGATCAGGCGGCCGATGCCACCTTTCAGACCGGTGGAGATCTCGGCCACCACCACACCGATGACCGACGCCGAGGCCGCCAACTTGAGGGCCGGCACGAGGAACGGAACGGCCGCCGGGAAGCGCAACTTGCGCAACGTCTGCCACCACGACGCGGCGTAACTGTCCATCAACTCGACCGACGCCGAGGGCGGCGAGGAGAGACCCTTCAGCGCACCCACCGCCACGGGGAAGAACGCGAGGAACGCACCGAGGACGGACGCCGACAGCCAACGCGGCCAGGTCCAGTCGCCGATGGACAACTTGCCGCCCCACGACACCACCAACGGAGCCAGCGCGATGAGCGGCACGGTCTGCGACAGCACCAGATACGGGAGGATTCCGCGCTCGGCCACCTTGAAACGGGCCATCAGGATCGACAGACCGAGACCCAGTGCGGTGCCCACGAAGAAACCCACCAGAGCCAAACGGAACGAGAACCAGGCGCCGGCCAACACCACCGACCAGATCTTCCGATCCGAACCGCGCACCTCGGGCCGTCCGTAACGCTCGAGCATCTCCCACACGTGGGGCATGGCGTTGTCGTTGGCGCGCGGCAACAGCTTCCAGCCGAAGATCTTCCCTCCGGCCTCGGGACCCACCACCTTGTACAACTCCCACGCCACGGCCACCAGCATCAGCGACGCGAAGAAGAGGGCCACCCGACGGAGTCGACGGGTCGTGACGAGCGACCCGCGGGACGGCCGGACGGTGGTGGTGGACATACGGCTCTCGGTCTCGTTTCAGCTCTTCGCCGCGACTTGCTCGGCGATGGCAGGGATGACCTTCTCGCCGTACGCGCGCAGGGTCTCGTCCTTGGCGTCGTGCTGCAGGTACACGGAGAACTGATCCACACCGAGATCGCGCAACTCGTTCAAACGGCGCAGGTGCTCTTCCACCGGTCCGACGATGCAGAAGCGGTCGACGATCTCGTCGGGCACGAACGTGGTGTGCGAGTTGCCGGCTTTGCCGTGCTCGTTGTAGTCGTACCCCTTGCGTCCCTTGATGTAGTCGGTGAGCGCCTTGGGGACCGGGGCCGAATCGCCGTAACGTTCCACGATGTCGGCCACGTGGTTGCCCACCATGCCGCCGAACCAACGGCATTGCTCGCGTCCGTGGGCGAGGCCGGCCGCGGTGCCGTCGGTGACGTAGGCCGGAGCGGCCACGCAGATGGTCACACTGTCGGGATCGCGTCCCGCCGCCGCGGCGGCGTCACGAACCGCCTTGATGGTCCATTCGGTGATGCTCGGATCGGCGAGTTGCAAGATGAACCCGTCGGCCACCTCGCCGGTGAGAGCCAGGGCCTTGGGGCCGTACGCGGCGATCCAGAGCTCGGCGCGCGACTTGCCGGCCCAGGGCAGACGGATACTGGCGCCCTTGTAGTCGACCGCGCGTCCGTTGACGAGTTCGCGGATCACGTGCACGCTCTCGCGCAACGTGGCCAGCGTCGTGGGCTTGCCGTTGGTGACGCGCACCGCCGAGTCGCCGCGACCGATACCGATCACCGTGCGGTTGCCGAACATCTCGTTCAGGGTGGCGAAGGCACTCGCCGTGACGGTCCAGTCGCGGGTGGCCGGATTGGTCACCATGGGTCCGACGATCACGTTGCGCGTCTCGTTGAGGATCTGCGTGAAGATCGGGAAGGGCTCCTCCCACAGGATGTGGCTGTCGAAGGTCC
>VFQT010004599.1_pt1 | contig 11273 bp, 6 predicted proteins | sample 3512381 | NCBI WGS metagenome assembly VFQT01 (sample SAMN10412376, study PRJNA504923) | tailings metagenome | isolation source: Relicate 2 Philex TSF3 active mining site | place: Philippines: Tuba, Benguet | collected 2017-08-29 | reverse complement strand
TGACGATGAAATCGGGGCGATCCTCGATCCCTTGGGCAATGCGGTCCACACCGCTTTGAGCTTCGATCTGGTGGGCGAATCGCCCGTTCCAGTGAGGTCGCCGCCCCAGGTCTGGGGTCCGAGCAGACTCGTCGCGGAGCCCCAGGTCACATCGTCCCCGGCCTTGGGCCCGTAAATACTCTTTGCCGTGGTGTCGATGTAGAAGTCGCCCGGATCGCCGAGTGCTGATGCCGGTGCTCCAGCTCCGTTCAACACGGTGCGTCCGTTGGCACCGGCCGCTCCAGTGGCGCCAGTGGTACCCTGAGGACCGATAAGCGATAGGCCTGGTGACGACCAAGCGCCGGCGGTCTTTGGACCGAACAGGCGAGATGTCGAGGTGTTCAAATAGAAATCACCGTTATTGCCCACAGCTCCAGTCGGGTCGGTGGTACCATTCAATACCGTCTTTCCGTCGGCACCGGCGGCTCCTGTCGATCCGGGAGAGCCCTGAGGACCAGTGGGCCCGGAGGGACCTGAGGGGCCGCTTGGACCTGATGGCCCTGACGGTCCGCTTGGTCCCGATGGCCCTGTCGCGCCTGTCGCACCGGTCGCACCGGTTGGACCTATCAGCGACACTCCCGACGCCGGCCAACTGCCTCCTGCCTTTGGCCCAAACAACGTCGAGGACGACGTGTTCAAATAGAAATCGCCATCGGTTCCGACACCTGATGTCGGGTTGGATGTGCCATTCAGCAGCGTTTTTCCATTCGCGCCAGCCGCCCCCGTCGAACCAGTCGCACCCTGAATACCCTGTGGACCTTGAATACCCTGCACACCCTGAATGCCCTGAGGACCAACAAGTGACACGCCACTCGTCGGCCATGCTCCGCCACTCTTGGGTCCATAGAGCGTCGACGTCGAAGTATTGAGGAAGAAATCACCATCGACACCATTGCCCGATGTCGGCCCCGATGTGCCATTGAGAATCGTCTTGCCATTCGTACCGGGATTACCCTGAACACCCTGCGGTCCCTGAATACCCGTATCGCCAGTCAGGCCCGTCGGCCCCTGAGGACCACTCGGACCCTGAGGACCACTCGGACCCTGAGGACCGCTCGGACCCTGAGGACCACTCGGACCCTGAGGACCACTCGGACCCTGAGGACCACTTGGCCCCACCAACGATGTCGCAGAGCCCCAACCTGGTGCCATCTTCGGCCCGTAGATCTGCATCGTGAGCGTATCGATGTAGAAATCGCTCGCAGCTCCAAGCGAAGGAGCAGGGGCTCCTTCCCCACTCAACACGGTATTTCCATCCGCACCCGCGGGCCCCACTAGCGACACACCCGTTGCGGGCCAGCTCGCACTCCCCTTGGGCCCAAAGAGTTGGTAGGTCGTCCTGTTGAGATAGAAATCCCCACTGTCACCCAAATTGATCGACGGATCTGTCGCCCCGCTCAAGATCGTACTGCCATCCTGACCTGGAGCACCGTTACACACGTGGTGTGGCTCCGCCCCTCCCGCGGTCCAGAGCCTCACTCCACCGTAAGGGCACTGCGTGTCGCCTACCTCGACCTCGGTCCCCTCGACGTTCTGCCCCGGCGGGCCCTGGGGCCCGGTAAGCGGAGGCGACCCCACCCAGTTCCCTTCCGAATCAATCACCAGCTGACCGTTGATCGACACGGACCGCGGGTTGATATCGCCGATGACATCCCGGGCGAGCATTGCCGTCGCCACGTAGTTCAGCGGCGCGTAGGGAGTCATCTCCTCACTGTTCACCGTCACACCGACGAACAGCTCCTGCCCATTGATGAAAGACTCGAGGTCCATCTCGGCACTCTGACCGAGTTCCACCACAAAGTAGCCGTCAATGACGTCGACATCGTCGAAGAGCTCGGACGCCAGCAGCACATATTCCGCACCGTTCTTCGCATATAGCGAGAACAGCATGTCCACTGCATCATCGACTGGATAGCCGTCCGCTCCCGTCAGGCGCCCCTGCTGGGTGATGACCACCCGTGGCAACGACCACGCCGGCCCGCTCGCGAATATCGCGCTCAGCCAAACCCCGATTGCCACTGTTGTCGCGAACCGCTTCATGGGCCATCCTTCGTCAACCAGCTCATGAGACCTCCCTCGAGTCGATAGGTCGCGGAACTCGCACGACCCACGAACGGAGAACTCTGACCTGTCGACATCACCAATGTGAAACTTGCGCTATCCGAGTGCGTCGCCGCCGTGACCTGGTAGTTCTGGAACTCCAGCCCAGGTCGCCCCTCGACCACCACGAGAGAGTCTTGCTCGTAGGCGAGGTAGCCAAAGCCGACCGGGGTGCTCGGCGTGGTGTAGTCCACCCACAAGCCATCCCCCACCGTCGAACCGATTTCGTGGTGGCTGCACGCATATGTATTCGCACCTCCGGCAGCGACAGGCTCGAGCACTCGTATCACCGGGTAAGTGGCGCCCACCGGTGTCGAGAAAGCCGGCGAGGGTCTTCCGGACGTCGCGCTCAGCGAGGCGCGCAATCGGCAGATTCCACTGACCTTCGTAAAATCAACCGCAAATGCTGTATTGAAAAATATCACATCTGACGACTGACCCTGGCTATTTGTCCGAACGTCGAGACCGCGGAAGGTCGCAGCCTGTATCAGTGGCGATGGCCGATTTGAAGCGGTGTAGAACTGGCCTTCTCGGTGAGACAGCGGGAACACGATCGGCGCCATGTCGTCACACTCGAGAGACTCCTGAAGTAACAAATGCGTGTCACTTCCAGCCCCCGCCGTGCAGGCAAAACTCAGCATCGCGGACGGCACCCGTTGCCCTGACACAGGATCGAGCAGCAACTCGAGCGGCTCCGACCCAGATGGTCCCTGACGTTGGCAATCGAGTTGGGCTGTGCAGAACACGTCTTCAAAACTCACAGCCACGTCGAAGAAGCCCTGGTTTGCCTCACGCAGAACCGTAAGATCGAACGTGGCCGTCACGTCCTGCCCCGCCTCGCACGTGGTCACGACCGTACAGCCCTGTGGTGCGGGGCAGGGGTTCACCCAGTCCGTCAGCGGGCTGTCAACCGAAACGTCAGCCCCTTGCTCCCACAGTGAATCGACAAACAGCTTCACCCGTGTCTCAGGGGCCGTCACATCGCAGGGCCCGAAGTAGGTCAGACCTCCGTTGGACATCCCCACACTCGTGCTGCAAATCGCGCGGGTGTCGGACGGCACTTGCTGCATCGGGTTTCCGAAAGCCCACAAGAACTCCCCGTTCCCGTTGGTAACTTCCACGTCGTAGCAGGCGTCGCCCACGCCGGGTAGTTCGAGCGCGGCAACCTCGATCCGAACCCTTCCACCTTCTCCAGCGCCACTGCCGCTGCAGGCGGAACCGACGCCCCACACAAAGTAGACGCAGGCCAAGACGCGCGTTGATGCCACCCTATCGGAGATGGAATTCCGAGTGCGTCCGCCGTGCGGTCTAGCGCTGTGTGACGAGGTGTCTCTCATTCGCGATACCGGTTCGTTTGAGTTGACGGGGCCCTGAACGCTGGGCGTCTCTAATCATGCGCCCGAAGCGAACGAACTTCAAGTGCCAAGCCCCCAAACCTGCAACCAAGCCCAAGCACACGCAATCATGAGAAAATTCTCCAACGCCCGGGTTCCCACTTGGCTGCCGCGGGCTGGGAGGGAGTGTCAGCTCGCAAGTACGACTGCCGGATCGAGCTTTGCCGCCCGCCGCGCCGGAATGAAGGCCCCGAAAAGACAGAAGGCGCAGGCAAAGGCGATGCCTCCCGCGAAAACCCGCCAGTCGTAGTCGAAGAAATCCTCTGGCTTGAACGGGATCCCAGCGAGATAGCGCTGCCCGATCCAATTCGCCAGGCGGGTGGCTCCGAAGGAGACGACGTTGCCGAGCACGCCGCCAAAAAGGCCCAGCATCAGGGCCTCTGTCAAAAAGAGGCGCCTGATGTCTCCCCGAGTCGCGCCGACCGCCCGCATGATACCGATCTCGTGGCGCCGCTCGGTCACGAGCGTGAGGAAGGTGTGCATGATGTTGATGCCAGCGACGAACAAGATCACGAGGCTTATGAAACTGAATACGACGGTGAGGATGAAGAGGAGGTCGCCAGCCTTCCGCGCGTCTTGCGAACGTCGCGCAAGTGTCATGCCGAAGTCCGAGACCTGGCTCACGAGCGCCGAGACGTCCTCGTTACCGCGAGTCTCGAGGATGAAGGTGTCATAGGTCTCCGCAGCTGTCCTGCCCTTGTAGCGAGCATTTAGGATCTCGACATAGGACAGCGGCATGGTCACGCCGAAATCCGCCGCTTTCTGCGAAAATCCGACAATTTCTGCCCGCTTTGTCGCCTGCATATGTTTTGGCAAATCCGCCGCAAAATACGAATCACCAAAATGCAGTTGAAACTGCACACCCAACATCGCGCCGATACCATCGATTTTCTGCATACCGAGCGATGTCGCGGCCGCGTTGTTGAAGAGCTCGATAATCACCGGAGATAGCACGACCGGCACGGGGGCCTCGCAAAACCCCTCTGCGTGCAGAAGGCTCTTCGGCGCACAATAGCTCGTCCCAGGACATGGCATGGGTTCACAGGCTGCACTCGTTGGATCGACGCCATTCGCGCAGCGACCGGTGAGTCTACCCTTTGCGGCGACTGGACTGTCCTGGAGCTGCTGCTCGGCGTTGGGAAGTGTGCAGGCGAGTCGCTCACAATAACGCGCCCTCCCCTCCCCTCCACAGCCCTCTCCCACTCGGCATTCAGAATCTTTTTGGCAACCGCGTCTGCAAACTTCGGCGCAATTTCCGCCCTGACAAGCAGACTTGACGCATACCTCTCCAGCGCCGCATGTCTCCGAACACGGCCTTTCGCAGAGGCCGCCGACACACGTTGTCCCGGCGCGACACCCCTCGTCGGAGGGCGGCGCGAGCTCTCCAGATTCCGTGAGACCGCAGACGGCGGCAATCCCGTCGTCCGAAAATCGCCGCCAATATTCTATGTCGCCGCAGGTCTCGTCGGGTCGGCAAATTTCCCCAAGCCGACATTCCTCATCGTTCTTGCACAGTTCAGGCTTTCGCAACGCGGCCCGGGACGCCTTTTCCTCGACCCGCTCGAAACCCTTCAACTCGGTCGCGATGAGGCTCGGCTCGAGACCATCGAAAAACGCCTCCGTCCGCGCTGCATATCCGAACAGAGCCTGCCCTCCCCAGAGACGCGCCTGGAATTTCGAACGCAATTTCGGAAACACCTCGACCACATCGGGGAGGGCCTTGAATTCCGTAATGAGCTGACTACCGAGGCGCGATTTGTCGACGACATCCTCACGCAAACCGACGATATCGACACTCTTCGGCTCAACCTCGATTTGATTGACGGGATAGATTTTGTTCAGCACACCAGCCTGAATTCCGAGACCAAGATGGACGAAAAACGTCAACGTCGCCACGCCGACGACGAGCCCGATACTCGACAACAGAAATGCGCGCCGATTTCGCCGGATATTCTGAAGGACTGCCGCAAGCACACGCGAAAATCTCATGCCCCGCCCTCCCCGCGCTCATCCGAGGCGACAGCCCCGTCGACGATGTGGACCCGCCGCGGACAACGCCTTGCGATCTCGCGCTCGTGCGTGACGATGACCACGGTAAGCCCCTCCTGCGTGTTGAGGTCGATGATGAGGTCGAAGACCTTGTCCGAATTGACCGAGTCGAGCGCGCCTGTCGGCTCGTCACACAAGAGAACCGAGGGGCGATTGAACAGTGCTCGCGCGATGGCGACCCGCTGCCTCTCTCCGCCCGAGAGGTGGTTTGGACGTGCGTCGACCTTGTGCGCGAGTCCGACCCGCTCGAGGACGGCGATGGCGTCCTTGCGACCCACATGTGCATCGCGCGCGAACCAGCTCGGCATCAGCACATTATCGACGACCGGCAGGTGCGGCAGCAGATGGAACTGCTGGAAGATGAAACCTACCGTGCGGTTCCGGAAATGCGAAAGGGTCTTGTCAGAGAGCGCGCGCAGTCGCTGCCCCGAGACCTCGACGTCTCCCGTGTAGCCTTGATCGAGTCCCCCTATGATATTGAGCAACGTCGACTTTCCGCTGCCAGAAGCCCCCGTAAGAGCGACCATTTCAGAACGCTCGATTTTCAAGGAAAGCCCACGCAGGACGTGATTCTTGGCGCCATCATCGCCATAGGTCTTGTGGATATCCGAAAGCGAGATCATGGTCTGTCCGCCTGTAGTCTGCTCGCTCACAGGTCCACCTCGAGGCTCAGCGAAAGGGTCTTGTCGGTGGCATCGAGGCCGATGCTCAGAACCCGCAGATCATTGAGCACCTTGAGGAAATAGGGTGGTACATTGCGTGCGGCGAGCTCGCGACCCAGCCTGAGCGGTGTCATGACGAGGGCGCCGAAACTGCCGCCAGTCGCCTCGAGACCGAGCGCATTTTTCAGCAGCGAACTGGACTCGCCCTCGGCGAGCGAGGCAAGAGACAGGGACCGCCCCTCTCGCACGCCGAGGAAGCCGTCGACCTCGCCCGCCCCGAGGAGGAACACGCAGACCTCGTTGTCGATGAGTATGGAGTAGTGCTGCCCGTCCCGGACGAAGGTCCATCCGCCCCAGGGGGCCTGTCCCTTTTTTTCGGGCGACTTGCCATTGATCGGGGCGACCGTCCAACCGCTCGTCGAGAGTTGCTCGGCGATCCCCTCGAAGTTCCGACGGAGCGCGGCCGCATCCCTGAGGCGGGCCGCGATGGCGAGGTGCAGGAGCGGGAGGGAGCGGGCGTCGATACCGCGCCCAAACGAGCCGAGAGTGGCATTTTCATCGAGGCCGAGGAAGGCGATGGCGATGTCCCCCTCGATGAGCTCGATGAGGTCATTGAGGATTGGAAGCGGGGCGGACTCGAGCCCGGGGATCTGTTCGGGAATGACGCGGCTTCTCAGGAAAGACGGCAGCTTTCGCACCTTGTCGAGGTTCACCCTGAGTCTGAGGAAGCCCGTGGTGGTCTTCGGGAAAATGCGTGCGAGCGGGCTTTCCAACGGCTTTGCGTGGGTTACCCATGACACGGGGAGCTCGGAAGTATCTGCGGGGGTCGAGCCGGACGGACCGCCGGAAAGTTTGATTTTCAAACTATCATCCGCGATGGCGATGGCTCCCTGCCACGATGAGAGCTTGTCGCGGGTCGAGCTGACGACTCCTTTCAGGAGGCCGAGCCCGTCGGGTACCTCTGGCAGAATCTGGCCCATGACGAGCCGCACGGTCGAGTCACCGAGCAACGCCTGCGCGTTCGCGTCGCGCGGGGAGCCGACGAGCGACTCGGCTGGGGTTGCAGAGGCCCTCTTCCAAAGCGCAGCGGCGTCAGCTGGGGCCGGGACAACGGTCACGAGACCGACCTTGTCGACTGTCACGCCAAGTGCGACCCCGACCTCGTCGCTGCCGAAGAGTTCGAGTTCGGCACCAGGGGCAGACTTCGGGCTGAGCCCGGCCGCGCGCTGGATGCGGCCGCCAACGTTCTTCAGGAAGCGTTCGGCGTCGCTGACGGAAAAGGCTGCGACGAGCGCAAGCGGACAAGGCGCTGCCTCGCATTCGAGGCGTTGCGAATAGAGGGCGAGCCCGCGCGACATGTCGAGACCGAGCGCGGCACCACCCTCGGGCGTGCGAAGGTCGAGCCCGTAGCGATCAGCGACGAGTTCGAGCGCACCACTCGCGCCCTCGATCCCAGCGAGAAAGCGGGAGGCGCGGGCTTGGAGCTCGGCGACCGAGGGGACGATGAGAGCAGCCTCGGCGGAGGCTGGCACCACACGGAGGGGGTCTCCACCTGGTGCCGTGCCGCACGCGGAGAGCCAAAGGAGAAGGACCGGGAGAACCTGGCGCATGCAGGGCATCTATGCCGACCAGCCGCGACTTGCAACGGCACAGTGCAGCCCCGTGAGTAGCCACCCCTGCGTCTTCATGGGTAGCTCAACACACCGTGAGAGGACACGGGGACAATACGCTGGGGCATCGGGATCTCAGCGCGCTTCTCTCGGACCGACCTTGCGGTAGTCCTCGCCGTCGAGGACGAGGAAATCGCAGCTTGCCGTGAGACGCGAGACGAGCCGCTCGCCGATTCGCTCCTCGAGACTCTCGAGCCCGCGCCGCCGCCCCTCGCGCCCGGTCATTGCTGGCGCTCGTCGCTCGAGTTCATGCTCGGGAAAATAGTTCGTGGTCGCGAGGATGATACGCTTCGCGTTGTAGCGACGCGTCACGAGCTGGTCGAGGATCGACAGCTCCCAATTCGACCCTTGTCCCTTGCCGAGGTCATCGATGACGAGCACGGGCACTTCGACCAATGGCTCGATAATCGAGCTTTCGGTCTCGCCCGTCCCGTTCGCCTTGTCGAAGGTCGCGCGAATCCTCGAGAGCAACTGGTAGTAATCGACAAATCGGCACTGGAGGCCGCGCTGGAGGGTCAGAAAACCGACGAGCGCACACACGAGGTGGGTTTTTCCGAGCCCAAAACCACCGACGAGGACGAGCCCATGCGCATCGGTTGCATCGACCGACATGCGGTAACGGTTGATGGCGTTCTTCGCCCGCTTGAGGCTCTCGAGCCCTCGGTCAGAAAAACCATGGACATCCGACGGGCCACTCGGCGTCAGCCTCTTTTCCGCGTAGCCCGCGGGGATGAGGGCCTCGTTGAAGGTCCTGACCCGCCCAAACAGCGGCGCACAGGCACAAGGTGCTGCGACCTCATAGCTCCCTTCGCGGACCAGAACGAAGCGCTCGCCGCGACAGGTCGCGCACTCCTTCTTGCACGCGCACACCTCGGCGCGCGCCCACTCCCCGTCGCGAAAGACGCGGTAGCCTTGATTGTCGCACTTGTCGCAGCCCATCGCCTCACCCCTCCGCGAGCATCACCGCGACCAGCTCGGGGACCTCGAACCGCTTGCGAAGGTAGCATGCCCGCTCGAAGGACTCACGCTCGGCGCGCGCCCCTGCGCTCATCTTGCCCGCGTCACCGACTTTGCCCGCCACATGCGCCGCCATCTCGTTCGCTTCCGCCGCGGTCAGAGTCGCCTCCATCTTCGAGGTGAGCGCCTCGTCGAGCTCGGCCGCGACGACCCACGCGTCACGCCCATCGGCCTCCGCGCTCACGACCCGCGTCCAGGCCTGCCTCAGCACCTGTTTCATCGGCTCGGCGCTCGCCCGCCCCGCCTGCTCGATCGCTTGCTTGAGCCGCGTCCATCCATCGCTCGCTGCCGCCACCGCAGCGCTCGTATCCGCCACCATGCGCTCAGCCCGCCGCTTCATCGCCGCGCCAATCGATCGCTCAAGGAGCCCGAGCGTCATGACACGCTGAGGCCCCTCCCCGCTCTTTCGCCGCCGCATCGCCTCATCGAGGGTGCCGAGGACGATGCGAAGAGGCACGCCATCCTCGTGCCATTTCAAGACACGACCGACGTCGCGCGCCGAGAGAGCAAAGCCTCGTCCGACGAGCGCCACGAAGAGCGCCTCCACCTCGCGCACATATGCGCCGACCTCCACGGGCGGAACTCAATATCTCAAAAATCGAGATTCTTGACAGACAAGGCATTGTTCCAGATGAACGAGCGCCGCGGCGCGACCTCGTCACCCATCAGCACCGAGAACATCTCGTCGGCGTGCATCGCCTCGCCGATCTTGACCTGAAGGAGCGTTCTCGCCTTCGGGTCAAGCGTCGTCTCCCAGAGCTGCTCGGGGTTCATTTCACCGAGACCCTTGTAGCGCTGGATGCCGACCCCCTTGCTGCCCTGGTTCTCGATGTCCTCGAGGACGCGCGTGAGGCTCGTGTAGTGGCGCTCGTTCCCGCTATCGTCCTTGAGCACATAGGGTGCGCGGGCCTGACCCGCGAGCTTGTCGAGGAGGGCGCGGAGCGAAGCCCCTTCGGAAGAACCGAGGAAGGTCGTGTCGATGGTCGTCTCGCGCGGCACACCGTTCTGGAACGTTCGGAAGACGAGCCGCTTCGCCTGATGCTCGACGTCGTCCTCGAGCTGCCAGGTCAGCGGCAGGACCTCGGCGTGGTGCTCTCGCAGCCACGTCTCCATCGCCGTCACCGCGCGACCAATCACCGCCTCGTCCTTGAGGTCCGTCGCCGACAGGGTCGTCGCCTCGAAGAGGGCCTGCATGATGCGCCTGTCGCGGCGATGCCCGAGCATATCGAATCGCTCGCGCACACGGATGATCTGCTCGGCGTAGGCCTTGAGGTCGGAACCGACCACCGTCGAGCCCGCACCCGCATCGCCGCGCAGCTCGAAGGACTTCGTCCCGAGCTCGAGCAAGAAAGCCGTCAGCTCGTTGTTGTCGAGGAGGTAACGCTCTTGCTTGCCCTTTTTGACTTTGTAGAGCGGCGGCTGCGCGATGTAGAGGTAGCCGCGCTCGACGACCTCACGCATCTGTCGGTAGAAGAACGTCAGCAGGAGCGTCCGGATGTGCTGACCGTCGACGTCCGCGTCGGTCATGATGATGATGCGGTGATAGCGGATCTTCTGGGGGTCGTAGCTCTCCGCGCCGATCCCGGTCCCGAGCGCAGTAATCAGCGTCACGATCTCCTGCGAGGACAGCATCTTGTCAAAGCGCGCCTTCTCGACGTTCAGGATCTTGCCGCGCAGCGGGAGGACCGCCTGATTCGCCCGGTTGCGTCCCTGCTTCGCCGACCCGCCCGCGGAGTCTCCCTCGACGATGAACAGCTCGGCCTTCGCTGGGTCCCGCTCCTGGCAGTCCGCGAGCTTGCCCGGAAGGCTGCCCGACTCGAGGACGCCCTTGCGCCGCACCGTCTCGCGGGCCTTTCGCGCCGCTTCACGCGCGCGCGCCGCCTCAACCGCCTTCTCGACGATGGCCTTTGCGTCGGCCGGATGCTCCTCGAGATACTCGGCGAGCTTCTCGCCGACGAGCGCCTCGACCACCGTCTTTACCTCGGACGAGACAAGCTTTTCCTTCGTCTGTGAGCTGAACTTCGGGTCGGGCACCTTGACCGAGACGATGCCGACGAGTCCTTCGCGGCTGTCCTCGCCAGTCAGGTCCATCTTGACCTGCTTCAGGAGCCCGCGCTCCTCGGCGTACTTGTTGACGACGCGGGTGAGCGCCGTCTTGAAGCCAGTGAGATGCGTGCCGCCGTCGCGGTTCCGGATGTTGTTGGTGAAGCAGTAAATCTGCTCCTGGTAGGTCCGGTTCCACTGCAGAGCGATCTCGACCTCGATGTTGGACTTGTTGCCCTTGAAGTGGACGACCTTGCCGTTGACGACCTGCTTGCCTTTGTTGAGGTCACCGACGAAGC
>VFQT010004598.1_pt1 | contig 11274 bp, 9 predicted proteins | sample 3512381 | NCBI WGS metagenome assembly VFQT01 (sample SAMN10412376, study PRJNA504923) | tailings metagenome | isolation source: Relicate 2 Philex TSF3 active mining site | place: Philippines: Tuba, Benguet | collected 2017-08-29 | reverse complement strand
GTTCATCGCGAGCTCCGTCATGCACACCGTCTTCGCCAAGAAGACCGCAGCCAATATCGGCTGGCAGACCAACGGCTTCCAGTACGAGATCGGCTTCGCCTCGCTGGGCCTCGGCGTCGCAGGAATCCTCGCGGGCGCGACGGTGCCCGCTGCGTGGCTCCCCGTGGCGGCGGCAGGCGCGATCTTCCTCGTCCTCGCCGGCGCCAACCACATCAGGGAGATGGCGAAGGACAAGAACTTCTCCGCGGGCAACACCACGATCCTGCTCTACGACTTCGGACTGCCCATCTCCTACGCGATCGCGCTCATCTCGCTGGGCGCGGCTTGACCGACGGCGCCGGCGAGCCGGAGCCCGAGCGCGGCGGGGCGCACACCTACCGCGGGTCGGTCGCCTGGGAGTACTCGCCCGAGATGGACGGCGACCCCGATCCCGGCGAGATCGTGTGGACCTGGGTGTCGTTCGAGGAGGACTCCCGTCTCGGCAAGGACCGTCCGATCGCGATCCTCGGCCGCGCAGAAGATCACCGGCTCGTCGGCATGATGCTCTCCAGCCAGGACCACTCAGGTGATCGAGACTGGCTCGCCATCGGCGCGGGTGCGTGGGACCGCGAGGGCAGGCGGAGCTGGCTGCGTCGCGATCGACTCCTCGCTGTGCGGGCAGACTCAGTGCGACGAGAGGGCTCCGTGCTACCTCGGGCGACGTACGACTCCGTCCTGGCTGCCGTAGGCGCCCCGCCACCGCAGGTTGAGGCGAAGGCGCCGTGGACCCTGCGCGACGGGCTGCGACGCATCCTCGGTCGTCCCCTGCCGTGACGACCCCCGGCCGCCCCGGCTGGCAGACTGGCGCCATGGCCGAAGACCAGGATTCCTCCGCGACGGAGACCCCCTCGGATGATCCGAAGGAGCGCTACCGCCAGGCACTCGAGCGCAAGAAGGCCCAGGGCGGGCACCAGGGGCACGGCCAGACCACATCGGGCGGGTCGAGCAAGGGCTCGTCGGCCAAGGCCGGCGGCAAGCGGGAGTTCCGCCGCAAGAGCGGCTAGTAGCCCTCGCTGCCCACTCCCTTGTGCACGGTGAAGAGGTTGGTGGGGTCGTACTTCTTCTTGATGGAGAGCAGGCGGGGGTAGTTGCTGCCCCAGAACTCGCTCTGCCAGTCGTCCTGGAAGTAGTTGCCCTCGTTGGAGTAGGACCCGCCACCAGGCGTGGCCTTGTGGATGAAGTCCGACGCCGTCATGACCCCGTCGAACTGCGCCTGCGACACCGCGCGCTCAGGCTCGTGACCCGCGATGCCCGGATACTTCGACTGCTTCCACGCACCGACCGTGATGAAGGCGACGTTGTTGAAGACCGCCGGGTTGATCGAGGTCTGCTCGTCGCGCGCCTTCGCCTCGGGATGCTCGCCGTACAGCGCCTTGTTGGTCTGCCACAGGATGAGCGACGTGCGCGAGGCGTCGAAGAGTCCCTGCGCGAGTTCGCGCGCCTTGGTGCCCTGGGTCATCGACCACGGCACGCCGCGCCCGTCATAGGCACCCCAGTACGCACCGACCTCGTACTGATTGCCGGTCCACCAGAAGTAGCCAGCCGGGGCATTGCGTCGGTTGTCGAAGATCGCCTCGCGCGTCGTCGGATTCCACCGGTTGCGGAAGGGCTGCGAACTGAACTTCACGTCGACGGTGAAGTCCTCCGGGCGTGCGCGCAGCGGAGCGAGGAAGGGCTCCCAGGCAGCCTGGGCAGCCTCGGTGGTGATGTCGAGGAACGTCGTGCCGACCTGCATGACGTTGAGTCCGGTATCGAACTGCTCCGCCATGGCGTAACCCTCATTGAGGATGACACCCTCGCCCCAGACCGGGTCCGTCAGCGTCGATCCCGCGAACTCGACGTACCGCTGGATCAACTCGAGGAAGGCCGCGTCCGACTTCGCGGTGATCGGCCCGCCGATCCAGCCGGAGATCGTGGGCTCAGGATGCGCAAGGTAGGTCATGTGCGTGACGACGCCGAAGGTCCCGCCGCCGCCTCCGCGCAGCGCCCAGTAGAGATCGGAGTTCTCATAGGCATTGGCGGTGACGATCTTGCCCGACGCGAGCACGATGGTGAGTTCGAGCACGCCCGCGGCGCCGCTGCCGAAGCGCTTGCTGAAAGAGCCGAAGCCCCCGCCGAGAGCGAAGCCACCGCATGCACCGACGCTGGTGCAGCCGCCGCCCTGGATGTAGAGGCCGTTGGCGGAGGCGATCTTGTAGGCCTCGAGCCAACGATTGCCCGCCGTCGTCGTCACCGCGGGGACGCCCTTGGTGCCCGCGGGCGCGCCCTTGGGCACGAAGGAATCGTGCACGGTGACTTGACGCATATTGTGCGTCCAGATGAGCAGGGAGTCAGCGGGACCGCAGGAGCGCCCGTAGTAGTCGTGACCGGTGCCCTTGACCACCAGTCGCACCCTGTTCTTGCGTGCGAAGTTCACGCCTGCCTGGATGTCCTTCGCACTCTCCGCGGCCACGGCGTAGCCACTCGGGGTCGACTGCCACGCCTTGAACATGCCGGTCGACTGCGTCGCACCGGCCTGCTCCTCGAGGTACCACGGATTCGTGAACTTGGCGGGCACGTCGACACCGGCCTTGAGGTTGGCCCACGGCTGCGTCGGGCGGATGAGGCGCCCTCCGACCTGGCGACGCAACTCCTCCCACGCCTGCTTGCCGGGCCATGAGGCCGGGGTAGCAGCGGCGGGGGCGGCAGCTGCACTCGTCGCCGGGAGTGACGCGGCAGCAGCGGCTCCGGCGGTAGCTCCGGCGGCCAATCCGAGGAAGGTGCGTCGACGCAGGTGCGGGGTCTCTGTCATGCCCCGTGCCTATCAAGAATCCAGCGCCACGTCGACCCAAATGGCCGGATACCCGGGATAGCTCGGTGCTGTGCACTCTCACCCCCGGTGGGCCCTCGCCTTCGACGGGCTCGCTCCTCTGGCAGAGTGAGCGGCTTACTGCGGGTCGAGGGAACGGGTCGAGGGAAGAGGTGGTGATGGGCGCACTGCTCGCCCTCATTTCCAGCATCGCGTGGGGATCGGCCGACGTGGCCGGCGGCCTCGGCGCGCGCCGGGTGGGCAGTGTGCGCATCATCGCGGTCAACTACCCCGCGGGCGCGATCATCCTCACCGTCTTCGCCCTCTTCGTGGTGCCCGGGACGATCGACCGCGAGGTGATCCTGCTCTCGATGGTCACCGCGATTCTCGGCACCATCGGCATGATCCTGCTCTACGCCGCCCTGGCTGTCGGCCCCATGGGCATCGTCTCGCCCCTCCCGGCAATCGGCGGCGCCGCGGTTCCCGTGATCGTCGGTGTCATCCGTGGCGAGCCCCTCACGCTGCTCTTCGCGCTGGGCGCCGTCCTCGCACTCATCGCGGTCGTCCTCGTGAGTCGTGAGTCGGGTCCCCATGCGCGCATCACGCCCCGCGCGCTGCTCCTCTCCGCGGGCGCCGGCATCGCCATCGGCTTCTTCCTCACCGCACTCGGCATCGCCCCCGAAGGCTCGGGAGTCTGGGCCGCGACACTCAGCAGATGGTGGTCGACCCTCGGGATGATCGTCGTGACGCTGATCCTGCTGTCACGTGGCGGGCTCGCGAAGTGGCGACAGTACCCGTGGGCGTTCGCGATCGGTGCGGGCGCCCTGGACGCACTCGCCAACGGCTTCTTCCAGCTCGCGGCGCAGGGGGGCGAACTCGCCGTCGTGGCGGTCATCGGCTCGCTCTATCCGGCCACGACCCTGCTCATCGCCCACTTCCTGCTCAAAGAGCGGATGACTCGGGTGCAGTGGGCGGGTGTGCTCGTCGCTCTCGGGGCGGTCGTCGCACTCACGGTCTAGTGGCGGCGAGCGCAGCAGCGCTTGCCTCGGCGATGGCCTCGACATCACCATCGTCGATCCCCCGATGCGTGACGGCGCGAATCTGGCCATGCGGATATGCGACCATCCCGACCCCGCGCTCGCGCAGGGCACCGAGGTACGCCGCGCGACGTGTCGGGCCGCCTTCGACTGCGAAGAGCACGAAGTTGGTGGCGACGCGCTCGGGATCCAGCAGGTTTGGGCCCGGCGAGGCGGCCAAGCCGCCTCTGTCGGGCTGGTCCGGTTGCGCGAGATGACCGGGCGAGATGATGCCCTCCTGCCCGCTCAAGGCCTCGGCCAGGACGCGCGCCCGACGATGATCGTCGGCAAGGCGCGCCACCGTGCCGTCCGCGCCATCCTGCAACGCGACGAGGCCCGCCGCCGCGAGCACCCCGGCCTGGCGGAGTCCACCACCGAGGAGCTTGCGTGCGCGCTTGGCCCTCCAGATGAAGTCGGCTGAGCCCACGACCACGCTTCCGACGGGGGCGGACAGGCCCTTGCTGAGGCAGAACGTCGCAGAGTCGGCGTCGCGCACCAGGTCGGCCACGGGGAGCCCCTGCGCCACCGCGGCATTGAAGAGGCGCGCGCCTTCGACATGGATGCTCAGTCCCGCAGGGAGCTCCGCGCGCAGTCGGGCGACGTACGCCGGCGTGATCGGCCGGCTCATCGTGTGCGCGTGGCAGTTCTCGACGACGACGAGGCTGGTGATCGGGCAGTGCGGGTCGCCCGAGTCCTGAATCGCGTCGACGACCGCATCGATCGGCATCTCGCCATCGGAGGTCTCCGCGATCGGCCGCATTCCGGCACCCGCGACGACGGCGTAGTTGGCGGCCTCATCGTTGAAGACGTGGGCTTCGGCGGGCGCGATGATCTCGCCGCCCCGTGGCACGTGCGCCATAAGGCTCACGAGATTGCCCATGGTGCCTGACGGCACGAAGAGCGCCGCCTCCTTCCCGAGCATTGCTGCCGCACGCGCTTCGAGGGCGAGGATCGTCGGGTCGTCGCCGAACACATCGTCGCCGACGGGCGCCTCGGCCATGGCGGCACGCATCGCGGCCGTCGGATGCGTGACCGTGTCGGAACGCACGTCGATGGCCGGTGCCTGAGGTCCCTGCGGAGCGGCGTACGCCATGGGCTGACCCTAGTCGCAGACGGTGCCGGCCTCGGGCAGCGTGCCCTCGAGCAAGAAGGCATCGACCGCTTCGTCAGTGCAGGCCGAACCCTCGCGATAGCCCGTGTGACCATCACCCTCGCGCACAAGGAGCACCGCGTCACCGAGCTGCGTCACCAGCAGGTCTGCCCACGCAAAGGGGGTGGCGGGATCGTGCGTGGTGGCGACCACCAGCACGGGAGGGATCGCGCCACTCGGACGGGGCGCCGCCACTGCCGGCGTCAGTGCGCACGGCAAATTGCCCCAGGCGAGGTATTCCCCCAGGAAGGGCGCCGCTTCCGACATGCGCGCCACGGATGCCGGGAAGTCCTCGGGGACCGCTCGATCGCGACAGGACACGGCGTAGAAGGCGTCGAAGGAGTTGTCACGGTAGGTGCCGTCGGACTCGCGGCCCACGCGCTCGTCGAGCATGCGCTGCAGGGGCGTACCGTCGCCGGAGACCAACGAGGCGAGCGCATCCTTGAGGATCGGACGGTCGCTGACCCGATAGAGCGACATGAGGATGGCGTAGGTGGCCGCGGCTTCGGTCAGGGGACGATCCGGATCGCTCGTCGCCGCGGGCGACGCGTCGAGCTCATCGAGAATCGCGCGCAGCCGCTCCAGCCCCCTGGCCGCGTCCGGATCATCGCCGAGGGGACAGTCGCCCTCGTCCGCGCAGTATTCGACGAAGCGTCGCAGGGAATCCTCGAAGCCCAGCGCCTGGCCGAGCGCGAGTTGCTCGGCATCGAGCTCCGCGGGGAGTGGCCCGTCGAGCACGAACCTGCCCACGCGCTCGGGGAAGAGCGCGGCGTACGTCGCTCCCAGATGGGTGCCGTAGGAGACCCCGAGATAGTCGAGTCGCTCCTGTCCGAGAGCGGTGCGGAGCACGTCGAGATCGCGTGCAGCATCAGCCGTGGACATGTGATCGATCAGGCCGTCGACCGGAGCCGTGCAATCGAGTAGCGCACTCGCACGCTCAAGGGCGGTCACCTCGGACGGCTCGTCGGGGGTGCCGTCGATCGCAATCAGCGCATCGAACTCCGCGTCATCCGCGCAGTCGACCGCCGCCGACTGCCCGACGCCGCGCGGATCGAAGCCAACGATGTCGAAGGACTCCCGGATGGGATCGGTGACGATCGCGCTCGCCGCGCGGGCGTACGCGACCCCGCTCGAGCCGGGCCCCCCGGGGTTGACGACCAGTGACCCGCGCGCGTCGCCCGATGCGGGGCTGCGGAGTACGGCGATCTCCACAGTCGCACCCGACGGATCGGCGTAGTCCACGGGCACCTCGAGTGAGGCGCACTCGAACCCGTCGCAGTCGGTCCACGCCAGCTGCTGGTCGTAGAAACGGGCCAGATCCGGCGTGGGGGGTGAGGGAGTCGGGGGCGCGGTGGAAGGCGATACCGAGGGGCCGGAACACGCGGTCAGCGATCCCACCGCGAACGCGCCGGCGCACAGCGCACCCACGACCACGTGCCAGCGGAAGCCCACCCACGGAGGCTACGTGCGCCGAGGCCGCGGATGCCATGCGGGGCGGTCGCGGCGTAACGTGGATGCATGGCCAGCGACCGCGACCAGTTCGCTCGAGTGGTGCAGTCGGGCATCGCTCGCGGCATGGACGTGGTCGATGCCTGGCGCCAGGCGCGCGCCCAGCGTCCCAGCGCGCAGGCGCGAGCCCTCCAGGCCGAGCAGCAGCGACTCCTCGCCGAGCAGCAGCGCGCCCTGAGGCGCCATCAGCGTCGCCAGCGGACGCTCGACAACGAGGTGACGGGGGGCGTGGCCGTCGCGGGCATCGCAGGAACCCTCGGCGTGCTCGACATCGTCATCGAGAGCACCGCCGCCACATCGGGCGTCTACGGCCCCGCGTGGGTGTGGGTGGCGCTCGCTGCTGGCGGCGGCATCACCGCTGCAGTAGCGCGCCGCAAGCGGGCTCAACTACCGCCCGCACCGAGCGTGGACGCAGTGCCGCTCTCGCCCGCGACCGTCCCGCCCGATGCCATCGGCGCTGAGCAGGCCCAGCGGCTCACCGCCCTGCGACTGCAACTCGTGCAGGTAATCCCGGCCATCGATCGCCTGCACCCGGGCGCCGCTGCCGACGTACGCCGAGCAGATCTCGAGGCGGCGCCGCAGCTGCACGCCCTTGTCGACCGACTCGCCGTCCTGCACGGAATCAGAATCGAGATGGCCGGCACGCAGGCGGAGGCAGCCGCGACATCGGCCGCCGTCGAGGTGCGTGAGCGCCTTGCGACCGGATGCGCGACGTACGAGCGGCTCATCGCGGCGTCAGCCACCATGCTCGCCGCTCCGGACGTCGCACGCGGCACCGACGAGGTGCTCGCACCGGCGCTGGAAGGCCTGGCGGCCTACACGCACGGGCTCAAGCGCGCGGCCAACTCCTAGCGGACGCGGACGAGCGGGTCCTTCACCTCGACCAGCATCGACTCCAGCACCAGCGGCAACGCCCCATTGGCCTGCACCGCGAGTCTGCCGCGCTCGATGGCATCGAGGCGGCGCCCGGTATCGGTGGCCGTGCTCGTAGAGGCCTCCTGCGTGAGTTGAGTGCGCATCTCGTCATTGACGAGGGGGACTCCCGCGTCCAGCTGGAGGACGAGCACGTCGCGGTAGTAAGTGAGCAGGTCGACCAGGGCACGATCGAGCTGATCGCGCACGGCTCTCTTGCGCCGGCTCGCCTGCATCTTGCGCAGATCCTTGAGAGCACGATCGGCGAGCTTGTCGAAACGCGCCTTGGTGACTCCCTCGGCCCCGAAGCCATAGGCGCGCATCAGGGATTCCTCTTCGGCAACATCGAGGGCGTCGGTGATGCTCGCGGCGTCCTCGGTCGCCATGGCGAGCAACTCCTCCGCAGCGACGAAACAGGAACTCAGGTCACGCATCCCCCCGGGGATGCGCAGGACATCCTGACGTCGACGGCGCGCCTCCTCGTCGGTTGCGAGGGCGCGGGCACGACCGATGTGTCCTTGCGAAGCCCGGGCAGCAAAGGCGGCCATGGCGGGATCGACGGCGTAGCGATCGCGCAGGGCCTCGGCGACCTCGGAGGTGGACGGTGTGCGCAGGTGCACCGATCGAGTGCGGGACCGGATAGTCGCCAGCACGTCTTCCGGGCTCGGCGCGCACAGCAGCCAGACCAGGTGAGGTGGCGGTTCCTCCAGCACCTTGAGCAGCACGTTGACGGCTTGCTCCGTGAGGCGATCGGCATCCTCGATGACCACGATGTGCCAGGGCGCATCCGCAGGAACGACCGCCGCGCTGGCGACGAGCTCGCGCGCATCCTCGACGCCATAACTCAGCGTCTCGGAGCGCACCAGGTCGACATCCGGATGCGATCCGGCAGCAGCTGTCGTGCAGATGGAGCATGTGCCGCAACCATGGTCCGGGCACTGCAGTGCGGCGGCGAAGGCGACCGCCGCGGTGGAGCGCCCAGATCCCGGCGGCCCAGTGATGAGCCAGGCATGCGTCATCGCGGAGGGCTCGCTTGCCGCCCGGGACAGCTCCTCGACGACTGCGTCCTGCCCGATGAGGGAGTCCCACACCGAGGACATCAGGCGTCGCCCACAAGCGCGCTCACAGCCACCGCGATCTCGACCGCCAAGTCCTCTGCCGGTCGCGAGCCGTCGAGCACGAGATAGCGATCGGGAGCTGCCGCCGCAATGTCGAGGAAGCCCTGGCGAACGCGCGCATGCCACTCCAGCGGCTCGGACTCCAGGCGGTCAGGGCCGACCACGCGCGCGAGCCCCAGTGCCGGATCGACATCGAGCACGATGGTGAGGTCCGGCACCAGGCCTCCCGTGGCCCACAGGCTCAGCTCGGCGACGCGCTCGGCACCGAGCCCGCGCGCCACTCCCTGGTAGGCGACCGACGAGTCGAGATAGCGATCGGAGATGACGATCTCACCGCGCTCCAGCGCCGGGCGGATCACGCGAGCAGCATGGTCACCGCGCGCGGCCGCGAAGAGCAAGGCCTCGGCCCGATCGTCCAGGCCGGCATTCGCGGGGTCGAGCAGGACCGCACGGATGGACTCGGCGGCGGGGGTGCCACCGGGCTCGCGGGTGCAGAGCACCTCATGGCCGCGCGCCTGCAGGTAGTCGGAAAGGGCCGCGGACTGGGTCGACTTGCCCGCGCCTTCTCCGCCCTCGAAGACGATGAAGCGCGCGGCGGTCACGAAGGTGAGCCTACGCGCGCCTACGCGTCTGCCGGTTGCGCCTGGGCCATGAGCGCCGCGGTCGTGAGGTTCGGCTTGGCGGGCGCCTTCTTGGCCGCCTTCTTGGCGGGCGCCTTCTTGGCCGCTGCCTTCTTCGCAGGCGCCTTCTTCGCGGCCGCCTTCTTGGCGGGGGCCTTCTTGGCCGCCTTCTTCGCCGTCCTCTTCACCGGGCCCCGTGCGCGACGATCGGCGAGCAGCTCGAAGGCGCGACCCGGCTCGATGGTCTCGGGATCGTCATCGCGGCGCAGCGACGCATTGGTCTCTCCGTCGGTGACGTAGGGACCGAAGCGACCCTCCTTGAGCACCACGGGACGACCGGACACCGGATCGTCGCCGAGCTCCTTGAGCGGTGGAGCGGACGCCGCACCACGGCGCTGCTTCGGCTGCGCGTAGAGCGCCAGCGCCTCCTCGAGCGTGCACGTGAAGATGGACTCCTCGGTCGGCAGCGAGCGGGAGTCCTTGGCCTTGAGTAGGTAGGGGCCGTAGCGGCCGTTCTGCGCGGTGATCTCCACGCCATCCGCAGGGTCGACACCGACGACGCGCGGCAGCGAGATGAGGCGCAAGGCGTCCTCGAGCGTGACGGTGTCGAGTGACATCGACTTGAGCAGGGAGCCCGTGCGCGGCTTCGCCGACTTGGGCGCGTCTTCGGGAAGCACCTCGGTCACGTAGGGGCCATAACGACCGGACTTGGCCACGATCGCCAGCCCCGTCTCGGGATCCTCGCCGAGCTCGCGCTCGCCTGAGGGCTGCGCGAGCAGTTCCTCCGCCTTCTCCGCCGTGAGCTCATCGGGTGCGAGTTCCTCGGGGATCGACGCCCGCTCCTCACCCCGCTCGACGAAGGCGCCGTAGCGACCTACACGGACGACGGCATCGGTGCCGTCGATGGGGAAGGTAGACAGCATCCGCGCATCGATGGCACCCAGATCGGTCGTGAGGTCGAGCACGCCGCGGAAGGGCCCGGTGTCGGTGTCACCACCGCGCCAGAACGTCTCGAGCTGGGCGTCGCGACCTGCTTCGCCGTTGGCGATCGCATCGAGGTACTCCTCCATGCGCGCGGTGAAGCGGTAGTCGACAAGCTCGCTGAAGTGCTCCTCCAGCAGACGGATCACCGCGAAGGCAAGGAAGGACGGCACCAGTGCCGAGCCCTTCTTCCAGACGTAGCCGCGGTCGACGATCGTGCCCATGATCGCGGCGTACGTCGAAGGACGCCCGATGCCGAGCTCCTCGAGCTTGGCGGTCAGGGATGCCTCGGTGAACCGCGCCGGCGGATTGGTGGAGTGCCCGTCGGCCTCCATGTCGGCGGCGGTCACGGTCTGGCCTTCGCGCAGGACCGGCAGCACCCGCTCGGACTCGTCATCGGAGTCTTCCTCGCGGGTGTCCTCGTAGGCCGCCTTGAACCCCGCGAAGAGCGTGACCGTGCCGGACGCCGTGAACTCCACATCGCGGCCGTCGGTGGCCACCGCGCCGATCGTGACGGTCGTCGTGGCCACGCGCGCATCAGCCATCTGCGAGGCGAGCGTGCGCTTCCAGATGAGGTCGTAGAGCGCGAACTCATCGCCACTCAGCTCGCGCTGCACCTCGCCGGGCGTGCGGAAGCTGTCACCCGCGGGACGGATCGCCTCATGAGCCTCCTGCGCATTCTTGACCTTGCGGTCATATCGACGGGGCGCAGAGGCGACGTGATCGCTGCCATAGAGCTCGGCTGCCTGCGAGCGCGCCGCCGCCACCGCGGTCTCGGACAGGGTCGTGGAGTCGGTGCGCATGTAGGTGATGTAGCCGCGCTCGTAGAGGCCCTGGGCGACGCGCATCGTGCGCTGAGCGTTCCAGCGGAAGCGTCGCGACGCCTCCTGCTGCAGGGTCGAGGTCATGAAGGGGGCCTTCGGGCTGCGCTTGCCCGGCTTCTCGACCACCGAGCGCACCGTGTAGTCGACGCCTTCGAGCGCGGTGGCGAGAGTGCGTGCCCCGGCCTCATCGAGGATCACGCAGTCGCGTCCGGTGAGACGGCCCTGCTCGTCGAAGTCGCGACCGGTCGCCAGGCGCT
>VFQT010004596.1_pt1 | contig 11283 bp, 12 predicted proteins | sample 3512381 | NCBI WGS metagenome assembly VFQT01 (sample SAMN10412376, study PRJNA504923) | tailings metagenome | isolation source: Relicate 2 Philex TSF3 active mining site | place: Philippines: Tuba, Benguet | collected 2017-08-29 | reverse complement strand
GTCGAACTCGGTCTGGTCTCTCGGGCGGTCAGTGATCCGATGTCGTGCGCCCGCACCTTCGCTGCCGGGTTGGCTGGGAAGGATGAACCGTGAATCCACATAGCGAATACCTGATGGCCGGAATGCAGGAGAGGGCGCGGGTGCCCATCTCCGTAGAGCTTGTCGAGCTGTTTGCGCATGCCTCTGGGGATCGTGCAGCCCATCATCTTGATGAGGAGTTTGCGACGCGCAGCGCCCTGGGAGGGCGTGTCGTCCATGGTGTGCTGCTCCTTGGCTTCGTGTCCGCGGTCTCATCGGCGCTGCTACTGCGCGTACACGGGCATTACGTGTCGACCGGGTACGACGGCGTGCGGTTTCGAGCCCCGGTGATCGTGGGCCGGCATGAGTACGTGGACATCTGCTACCAGGTGCTCGAGGTATCCGGGAATGGCGCTCTCGTGCAGTCCGATTTCACCATGGTCCGCGACGACGGCGTCACGTGTTGCAACGGCCGGCACCTGATGAAGCGACTGCCCTAGGACTTGGCCGCCTTCACGTAGTTCGCCGTGAGCTGGTCGAGCATCTTGGGCAGGGTAGCGCGCACTCGCTTGCCTAAGGGGGAGTCGGGCCCCCCGTTGTAGGTCGCCCCGACGTGCAGGATGGCGAGTCCGATCTGGCGGTAGGCACTCTCGTTCGTCTCGAGCTCTCCGTCGTCGAAGTAGCTCGTCGTGATCGCCAGCCCTGGGGCTCCGTTGCGCCGGGGGAGGGTACGTTGCGACTGCGCGAGGCCAGCCTTGGGATCCTTACCCTGGGCAGCGCAGGTCGTCGCCAGCATGGTTCGACCCGCGGCCTGGGCAGCCTTGGCGGTGTCGTACTCATGGATGTACACGCCGTAGCCGACCCCGCCGGTGCCCTGCATTGCCATCCAGGCCCCCGGCACCTTGGGCAGCATCAGCGGCTTGAACCCCTCGTCGTAGCACAGCAGGATCTCCAGGCCAGGGGCCGGGAAGTCCTGCACGTAGGTATCCGTGATTCCCAGGCCGGCAGGGATGTAGCCCTTGTTGTCGACCACCGCCAGCTCCTGCTTGCCGCTGAGGTTTCGGTAGGTGGCATCGGGCTGGGCTAGGGCGGACGGAGCGGCAAGGACAACCGAACCGGCCGCTAGGGCGGCGACGATGCCAAGGGCTCCGAGGAGGGGACGTCGCTCATTCATTTGCGGATCCTCCCATATGCGGGCCTGGACGAGCGTGGACGCGTGTCCCATCCGGCCGTCGGTCGTCGTGACCCTTGGCAGGCGGTGCTTGCCGGGGCCGGGATCGGCGCCCTCGGCGGATTGGTCGGCCGCGGTCATGGCGGTGGACTTCCTGCGATGCAGCCTGGATCAGGCCCTCGGATCGGTGCCCAGCGGCGTCATCGTGCCCATCGTCGTGGTGCTGCTGCTCGCCAGCGCCTGGAAGCTGTGGCAGCACGCGCGGCCGTCGTCCAAGAGGTAGACGCATCGCAGGATCGCGCAGTAGCCTTTCGGGCATGCGAGCGGTATCTCGTCGGATCCTCGTGGCCACCCTGGTGCTCTGTGCGAGCACGGCCCTGGCTGCACCCAGCATCGCCCTCACTCCGCAGGCTGGCCGGGTGCCGGTCCCCAATGGGCGCTACGGGGCGGTCATCGCAGCGGCGGCTACGGGCTCGGACTGCCAGCCCAACGTGGCTCGGTGCTTCGGCCCTGAGGCGCTGGTGCTGTTCACGGTCCGGAATCGGCAGATCGTCAATCCTCGGGTGCTGTTGACCGTGACCTGCCGCAACGTCGATGGCACCACCCAGGACGTCTTCTTCGGCCCAACCTCCAACAACCCGGACCGGACTTCGCCGATCCCGGCGAACGGCAATGGCCGCATGTCCTGGATCGAGGACTTCGACTCCAGCCTGATTCGCGAGGCCACGGTCACCCTGAGCTACACCTTCCGCAGGAATCGCAGCGGCCTGGCAAGCGTGGACGTGCGCGCCGCGGACTCGGAGCTGACCTGCGAGGGCTTCCAGAACTTCCGGCTCGGGGATACCTCAGGGATTCCGAGCACCATCTTCGATCAGCCCTCCAGCTGAGGCAGGCAAGGTCCGTTCCCCTGTTGGTCCGCCGATAGCCCTGCAGCAGACCGGTATGGTCGATGAGCAGGCATGTCGTCCCTTGGCAAGATCACGCGGGAGGCTTCGGTGGAACGTTTCATTGGGCTGGTTGTAGCCGCAACGCTGCTGCTGACAGGGTGCTCGGGAGCCTCCGAAGGCGAGGGCCCGCCAAGCGCCGGCCGTCAGGTCGCTACCAGTATGCCGAGTGCTGCCTCGCTCGCCCCTAGTCCTATGGACACCCCATCGCCCAAGCCGAGCGATGAACCCGCTGACACGGGTGCCAGTGCGACTGGCTGGACGATTGCCACCCTGCCCGGTGCTCCGTTCAAGATGGCAGGGGAACGATGCGGCTTCGCGAACGTCATCGCCATGCCTGCACGCCGGGCGATCAACGCGATCGACGGAACCTGGGAGCTGACCGGAGAGTCAACCGTCGGGGGATTCCCGACGACTGCTCGCATCCAGATCACCACCACCGGGGGCGAACCAGGCCTGGGGGTGGTCGCCGGCGAAGGCGAGGAGCTCGAGGACGGGCCGATGGCGTTCGGCACCGTGGATTGGACGCAGACCCAGAAAGGCAACATCGATGGTGTAACGCTGGAGTCCACGGGAGGTGGGGTCGGGAAATGGAGCTATTTCGCGACCGGGGACGTTGTCTTCGAGTTGAAGGCCACCAAGGATGTCGTGGTCACCGTGGACGGCATGGAGCAAGTCTTCCCAATGCAATGGCCCCAGTGGAACCTCACGAATATGACCTGGAAGGCCCAGGGCTGTCCCTAAGGGGGGTGACCGGGTGAATCCCACACCCCAGGACCATTCCCTGCTGCGCGCCTTCGAACCGGTCGTCCGGCTGACCCAGGGGGAGTACTTCGTTCCCGTTGGCGTGGACGGGTACGTACGCCGGTGCAGCCTGTGGCTGCAGACTGCCGACGGCCAGGCCCAGCTGGTAGCCAGGCCCGGCGAGCTGGATCTCGAAGGCTTGGCAGTGCGGGGACTGGACGTCGGGGGTCCCGGCTACTCGCTCAGCGGCATCAGCGTCCCCAAATCGCGCAGGGAGCGCATCCGAAGCTGGTTTCGCACCCAGCGACCGAAGTTCCGTGCTGGGAGCCGACTCGCCGAGGTGGGCCTCACCGGCCGAGCCATCGACACCCTCAGCCGGCTGTCGTTGCTGTTCCGCGGCGCAGTGCCCGGCGGCAGCGCCATCGCGTCGCTGGCCCTGCAGGAGGAGTACCTCGAGCCAGGCCGGCCCACTTACTACGGGCGCGTCGTGCGCGACGGCGACTGGATCGTCTGCCAGTACTGGTTCTTCTACGTCTTCAACAACTGGCGATCCGGATTCTCGGGCGTCAATGAGCATGAAGCGGACTGGGAGCAGGTGACGATCTACCTCGATGGCACGGGCGTCCTGGACGATGACGGCCTGCCATTGCCGCGGTGGGTCGTGTTCTCCGCGCACGACGAGGTCGGGGACGACCTCAGGCGACGCTGGGATGACCCGGACCTCAGCGTGGTCGGAGGCCGGCATCCGGTCGTGTTCGCAGGGGCGGGCTCCCACTCGGGGGCCTACCTGGCCGGCGACTACCTCATCACGGTGGTGCCGCCCAGGCTCGGTGGCGTCATCCCGGCCATCCGCCGGCTGGCGAAGGTGCTCACCCCATGGACCCGCGCAGCCCAGGGTTCAGGCCTTGGCATCCCTTACATCGACTATGCGCGCGGGGACGGCATCAGCATCGGCCCGGATCAGGCCCTTGCCTGGACGGCCGTGGCGATCGACGACGACACCGCCTGGGTGCGCGACTACCGGGGGCTGTGGGGTCACGACACCCGGGACCGGCTCGGTGGCGAGCGTGGCCCGGCTGGGCCGCGCTATGACCGGAGCGCTTCGGTGCGGGCAGCCTGGGCGGACCCGGTCGGCTGGGCCGGCTTGGGCAAGGTTGCACCCAATCCCGTGGCTGAGCTCGCCTTCGTGGAGAGCCGGATCGAGGCCATCGACCGGCAGCTCGCGCGCCTGGAGGCGGAGAACACCCAGGAGCGCCTGCTGCTGGGGGAGGCCGCCGCGGGCCTTGGCCCGGATGCCCCCGAGGTGCGGGCGCTGAAGGAGCAGGAGCGCCGGCTCGTCAACTCGCGCATATCCACGGTGCGACTGCGCGACGAGCGCGAGCGGATGGTTCGAGCCCTCGCCGAGGGGGCCCCGGTGGTCGGACCCCACGCCCACCTGTCGCATCGACGGCTTCCGCTGGCGGCAAGCGCACGTGGACGTCGAAGGCTACTGGCGGCGTGGTCAGTGGTCAGCACCCCGCTCATCCTGCTGCTGACGGCCTCCCTGTTCCTCCCGCAGTCCTTCTCAAGGCCAACGACGGCCATGGTGATGCTGGTCGCCGTCCTCGCGGTAGAGGCCTTCGCTCGCGGGTTCTTCCTTGCCTTCTACCTCCGCCTCATCGTCTTGTTCGCGGTCATCAACCTCTTGGTCGTCTACGTGCAGAACTGGCAGTTGGCGACGGTGCTCCTGCTGAGCGTCCTCGCGATCATCGTCCTCATCGTCAACATCCGCGACGCCCGTCGCGGCTAGGACTCGTCGGTAGGCAGTCGCCTGAGGACTTGTTGGTGCTCAGGCCAGCCGGGGCCGACCGGGGATTGCGATGGTCAGGGAGCCTGGTAGGCGGTCCAGCCGGAGGCATCCCAGCCCGGGCGCGCCTGCCAGGTCGTGAATGCAGCCGAGTCAATCGGCAGCATGGCCGGGATCGCCAGGTCAGCGCGCCGGCCGCCGATGAGGCGCTGCTGATTCATCCACCAGGCTGGGTCGCCGAGGGTGGTGAGCTCGGTGGTGATGGCGCCTGGGGCGTCGACGGAGCCCACCACTGGGGGCTCGGTGGAGTCGACTGGATTGATGGTGAAGATCCCGCTCGAGCCCTGAGCCCCATCGCCTACCGGATTGGCCACGATGGCGTAGGCCTGAGAGGTCTTCGCGATCGCGTACCACAGGCACATCGTGTTGACCGGGTACTGCTCAGCGAAGAGCCCGCCGGCATCGTGCAGGAAGCCGCCGTACGAACCATCCCAGCGCGTGCAGATGGCGATCAGGTCCGCGCGTCGGACGGCGAGGACCCCGCTGGCCTCCGGGAATCGGGCATCCTCGTTCAGGAGGATGCCGATACGGCCGATCGTGGTGTCGAATACGGCGAGATCGTCTCCGGGGGCACACCAGTCCTGCATCGCCGGATCTACGTGGGCTTGTCGATAGCGCCCTGCTACTCGTCCAGTCGGCTCGACCAGTACCGCCGCATGGAACAGTTGCCCGTCGCCTCGCTCGACATGACTCACCACCACATGGTGACCGGTGCGCACTGCGAAGTCGGCGGCTACCTGCACGGTGCGACCTTCGCCGGACTCTGCGAACTCGGTGGCCTGCTGCGCATCCTGGGGGATGCCACTGAATGAGCAGGCCGGCAGGACCAGGATTCCCTCGGCCGGGGCGAGCTGCTCGACGAGCGCGTTGGCCTGGCCCACGTTGGCGTCGAAGTCCCCGGCGACGATGCGGTACTGCAGGGCCGTTGCCGTGATCCGGTGCTGCTGGGCGGATGCCTTGGTATCGGTGGGGGACTTGAAGAAGGCCAGGTCGCCATAGAGCTCGGGGCGGCGGCGGGCGATGGACGCCTTCTGGTCATTGTCGTACAGGCCCGGGTCGATCTGCGCGTACAGGATGGTGCCCGGGTTGTTCACCATGGTGTTCGCCGTGGTCGCCGGGGCATGCGCGATGCGGCGTCCATCGGCCTGCCAGATCGAGGCGCTGCCCCCGTAGGTGACCGTGGTTCCCGTGGTCGGATTGCTCTCGGCGTTATTGCGGTCGGCGGCCACCATCGCGAGGCCATTCCAGGCACACAGCTGCTGGACGGCGGCAATCGTGGAGTGATTGCCCTTGGCTTCCTCGGTCAGCCGCGGCAGGACGCGATCCGAGCTGCAGATGTAGGCGATCAAGTCGGCTCCCTTGATCGCGGGCAGCCGGGCCGGTTCCCAGTAGGTGTCGTCGTAGCAGATGATCATGCAGATGCGACCGAGGTCGGTCTCGAAGACCGGATAGCCGGTGTTGCCGGGGGTGAACCACAGGATGTCGGAGGGATTCAGCCCATTCTTGCGGTACTTGCCAATGTAGCCGCCAGGTCCGATCAGGGCACCGGTGTTGTAGGTCAGGCCGGTGGAGCGATCGATCTCGGCAATGCCGATTGCGACGTAGCACTCGTGCTTTGCCGTGATCGCGGCGATCGCATCGGTGCCGCGGCCGGGTACCTCGTCCATATAGGGCAGGAACTGCTCGAGGTCGCGGTAGATGTAGCCGGAAAGGGCTGCCTCCGGGAGCACGATCAGGCGCGCGCCGTGGCTGGCTGCTTCTTCGATGACCTGGCACGCGCGCTGCAGGTTTCGTTCGAACTCGAAGATCTCCGGGTTGAACTCGACCGCTGCGACGGTGAAGGGCTCGCTGACGCGGGTCATGGGGCACTCCGTTTCCCGGGTCGATCGCCCGGCCAGAAGGGGGACGGCCAGTTGCGGTACTGGCTGAAAAAGCGGAATCCGGCAACCGTGGCCACGCCAGCGATCTCCGCGAGGATGAAGTTGGTCGAGACTGAGAGCAGGACGAAGATCGCCGATCCGGCCATCAAGGCCGAGAGCACCCAATGCGCCTGCTTGGCGATCGTGGCCTGCTGGCCAGCCATCGAGTCGGCGAGGAAGCCCCCGAAGGATGCGGTGATCACCCCGAGGAACATGGCCGAGACGATGGGCGCGTCGTACGACAGCGCCTTCTGCGCGCCGATGGTGACCAGCAGGCCGAGCACGATCGCGTTCAGGGCGAGCAGTGGGGTCTGGAACCGGGCAAGGTCCCGGGGTAGCAGGCCGGCGATCAGCCCTGCGACCAGGCCGGCCGGGATGTAGTACCAGACGGCGATGGCCGTCGGCTCGAGGTTTAGCATCATGTCGCGGAAGATGCCGCCACCGAGGCCGACGAACAGGCCTGCGATCAGGGTCCCGGCGACGGGCACGCCGCGCACCCGGGCAAGTCGCGCTCCGAAGAAGCAGTTGGCCGTCATCGCGGCTAGCTCGAGCCAGATCGGCAGGGTGGGCAGCGTGTTCACAGGCTCCGAAACCAAGGTTGCGATCACGGTCCCGCCTTCGGCTCGGTCGCAGCCTGGGCGAGTTCAGGCCACTGCGTCGGCAGCGAGGGGTTGCGTGGCCCGGACCACGGCGCGGGGACCGCGTGCAGGCGCAGGGCGATCTGCTGCGCCATCGGCGCATAGAAGCTGCGAATCGAGGCGAATCGTTGCCATGCCCGATCCCGATCCGCGGGGGCGGGGATCCCGAGGCCGGCCAGGTAGTCGATGGCCCGATCCCACTCATCGCGGGTCAGGCCCGGATCAACGCCCCCGGAAGTGGTGTCCTGGCTCAGCAGGACGCGCTCGAGGTCCCAGTTGCAGGTGCGTGGCCCGTGGCCGAGTTCGGTGCCGGAGAGGGCGCGCAGGGCCAGGGTGCCCTCGGTGACGAGCATGACGCTGCTCGCATCGGGTTGCTCATCGGTCATGCTGATGCGCAGGGCGGTCGCGTCCAGCATGGCCAGCAGCGTGATGCACCAGTGTCGATGGGGCGATGTCGATCGAAACCAGCCGAGGATCGGATTGACGAGCTGGTTCACCCGCAGGTCGCACGTCCAGTCGATCCAGGAGTCCACGTCGGGGATGGGCCGGGTCGGCAGGCCCAGGGCGTGCGCACGGGCGAGGATCGCAGGGCCCCACGCCGGCTCGCCAGCCAGCATCGAGACCCTTGCCATCGATGCCTCGCGCGAGGTGTAGTCCCCGTAGATGGCCATCAGGTAGCCGATGAACACGGCGATGACCACCAGGCCGAGGAAGGCGGCGACGAAGCATGCCACCGTGCTGGCATCGTCCACGGGTTGGACGATGCCAAGGGTCGTCACGGTGGCCCCGGATTGGTACAGCGAGTCGCCCAGTGACAGGGCCGAGCTCCCGAAGACGACCAGGCCCATGGTGCCGATGAGCAGGGTCACGTAGATCACCAGTTGCAGCAGCAGGGCGATGGCCGCCGCGCCGGATAGCCAGCGGTCCTGCGCGGGGTAGGAGCGCATGAGCAACAGGGGCCGGCGCACCAGCAGGCCGACCAGGCCCAGGACGAGCCGGGAGACGGGGCGCCGGCGAACTCGCGGAATCAGCATGGACTGCACCATCGTGAACACCACGCATGCGGTGAGCACGATTCCCAGCACCAGGCAAGCGACTCTCACGGTCCTCCCTCCACCCCAGACGCTACCCAAGGAGGCCAGCAAGTCCGGGCAAGGCACTCGGAACGGTGCCCGTGCCAGGGCGCCGGCTGGCCCGGGGGCCGACCGGCGCACGCGTCACGCGATGGCGTGGGCCTTCAGGTGCTCGTATGCAGGCATGGCCAAGGAGACCAGTTCGGCGGCCGGTCCGGCCAGGCTCGGCAGCGGCCCCTCGGCATCCTCGAATCCGGTACTCCGGTGCACGGCCTCGTACCAGTGCGGCGCCCACACGCCATCGCTGGGGTGCCCCCCGGCCGGCCACCGGGTCATGCGCTCGGTGTAGGAGATGCCCACGGCCGCGCAGAGCCTTGCCAGGACGCCGCCCGGGTCCGCCCGGATGTCAGAGCTGTCCACCACCACGGGCGGGCGGCCATCGAACGCCGCCACCTCGTCGAAGAGATCGGCCTGCTGGGTGAAGCCGATGTCATCCAGGCTCACGCTGGCGCGCTGCCGCGAGTAGCTGGCAACGACGCGGGCTGGATGCCGGATGAGGAATACGTTGACGCAGCTTCGCATGAAGGAGCGGTCGAAGGCGGGAATCATGTGCAAGGTCATGTGCTTCTGGTAGTACAGCGGCAGCCCGCTGGGTATCGGGCCGATGCAGGCGCGGGCGACCTCGCGAGGGTCGCATTCCCCGGCCGCGATGACCTCGTCACGCATCGGGTGATCGATCCCGGTGGCGGCCAGGTACGCGGCATAGAAGGGCTCGTCCCAGACGGCGCAGTCGCCGCGTGCCGCGAACGAGTACATCAGGGCGGTCGATAGGTTGCGCGGCCCCGACCACATGGCTAGGTGCATGACGCGACCAGGTCGGCGTAGAGCGCGCGTACGCGCATCGTCATCGGGCCCATCTCACCGGTCCCGATGATCCGGCCGTCGATCGAGCCGACGGGTGTCTGTGCACCGAAGGTGCCGGTGAGGAAGACCTCCTCGGCGGAGTACGCCTCGACGAGGCTGAAGTTTCGCTCGTAGACGGGTATCCCGTTCGCCTGGCACAGGTCGATGACCTTCTGCCGGGTGATGCCCTTCATGCAGTAGTCGCCGGTACTCGTCCACACCTCGCCACGCCTGACGATGAACAGGTTGCACGAGTTGGTAGTGCTCACGAAGCCATGCACGTCGAGCATGAGTGCCTCGTCGGCCCCGGCCTTGTCTGCGGCGATGCACGCCAGGATGCAGTTGAGCTTGGAATGGCTGTTGAGCTTGGGGTCCTGGGTCATCGGCAGGCCCCGAAGGTGCGGCACCGTGGCAAGCCTGATCGGCCGGGGGATGGACGGCTTGGAGTGCTCCATGATGATCACCATCGTTGGCCCGGACCTGCTCAGCCGAGGGTGCTGGAAGGGCCGTGACTTCACCCCGCGCGTCACCATCAGGCGTGCATGCACGTCCGTATGCATGCCGTTCGCCTCCTGGGTCTGGACCAGCGCGCTGCGGACACCCCGGCGATCGAGCGCCATCGCCAGGTCGATGGCCTTGGCGGCCTCGAACAGTCGGTCGAGGTGATCGTCGAGGAAGGTCCACGTGCCTGCGTGCAGGCGCAATCCCTCCCACACGCCATCGCCCAGCATGAAGCCCGAGTCGTAGACGCTCACGGTGGCCTGGGCCCTGGGCACCAGTCGTCCGTCAACCCAGATGAGGATCGACTCGTTGCGCTCGTCTTCCTCGGCATCGTGGGTATCGACCTGATCGGTCATCGCGATCTCCCATGTAAAGGTGGCGTGCCTTGGAAGGTACACGCCTTCGGCGACGACACCGGGTAGCGGAGCCAGGTCCACCAGTCGCCCCCGACGAGTTCGTCACAGACGGCCACGAAGGACCGTGTAGGCCACGCTGCGCCAACCCCGGTCGCGGGCGTGGACGCCGACTTCCTGAAGTCCCATGGATGCCGCCAGTCGTTGGCTGCGCTCGTTCCATGTTTGGACGACAGCCCGGACGTGCCCGTGGGGGTGTTCCCCTCGGCAGTGCGCGAGGACCACCGACGCGAACTCCCTCCCGTGCCCCTTGCCAACGAGGTCGGGTCGCATGCCGACCCCGATGTCCACAGAGTCCGGCTTCAGAGGCGAGGTCAGGAACCCGGGCCTCGCCCCGATGCAGTAGAAGCCCAGCAGGCGACCGTCCTCATCCAGGACGCTCCAGTAGTCCTCGATCGGCGGCGGACCGCGATGGCGCCCACCTCCACGAGATGGGCGATGGCTCCATCGACGAGGCACATCCGCCACCGCACCCAGTACCAGCAACCCGACCAGCATGGCCGTCCGACGACGAACCGCCCGACGGCGAACCGCTGCGCCTATGCCTGGGCGACGATGCAGAAGACATTGCCTTCCGGATCGGTCAGGCGTATCCAGGTGGTGCCGACCTCAGTTAGGGGGGTGACGTCGATGCGCTGGGCTCCGAGCGACACTGCGCGATCGGCCTCGGATTCCATGTCCGGCACCCGGATATCGAGATGCAGGCGTGTCTTGGTGGAAACCGGCTCTGGGACCCGTTGGATCACGATGCGAGGCCCAACCCCCGCCCGGTCGACAAGGGACCAGTACACCTGCTCGGGCGCTTCGAATCGCTCCTCGCCCTCGAGCGTGTAGTCGAGCATGGCGGACCAGAAGTCGATCATGCGCTCTGGGTCGTTCACATCCAAGGTGAGAAAGACCTCCACCTTCGTCAATATAGCCGTCGCTTTCGGAGCGGTCGCCCACCGAGGCGTGGGCCGGAGATTGCGGTCGTGCGGCCCTGTCAAGAAGGGGTATCCGTGCCTCCAGATTGGCCTTTGCGAGTTGCCAATCGGGAGTGGCTGCACGGCCATGACTGGTTTGAATCGCCGGTGGCGGTGTGCGCAAGGCCCTTGCTTCGCGGAGGGGTTTGGT
>VFQT010004593.1_pt1 | contig 11290 bp, 10 predicted proteins | sample 3512381 | NCBI WGS metagenome assembly VFQT01 (sample SAMN10412376, study PRJNA504923) | tailings metagenome | isolation source: Relicate 2 Philex TSF3 active mining site | place: Philippines: Tuba, Benguet | collected 2017-08-29 | reverse complement strand
AGCGGCTGGCTGGTGGAGCACATGAACCGGCTGGGCTGGCAGGCTGAAGGGCTGGATTTCGATCCGAGGACCGTCGAATCCGCGCGCAGCAGGGGGCTGGTGTTTCACCAGGGCGGTTTGCCGAACGGGGCGTTCCGGGAATCGACTTATGATGCCGTGACGATGAGCCACTGCATCGAGCATGTGCATGATCCGCTGGCGTGGCTTGCCGAAGTTCGGCGCATCCTGAAGCCGGGCGGCAGGCTTGCCCTGGCGACACCGAACAGCGAAAGCCTTTGCCACCGCTGGTTCGGCGAATGCTGGCGCGGCCTCGAGCCGCCGAGGCATCTTCAGCTGTTCACGCGCGATTCGCTGGAATCGGTGTTGCGCCGGGCGGGATTCAACCGGTTCCGGATCTCCACATCGATCCGGGATGCCAACGGGTCGTTTCTGGCCAGCCGGGCACTGCGTGATACGGGCGCATTCGACATGTCGGTTGCGCCGGGGGCTTTCGCCAAACTCGAGGGCCGCGCGGTACAGCTGTTCGAGGCGATGCTCAAGCTCGCCCTGCCCCGGATCGGCGAGGAGCTCATCGTGCTGGCGGAGCGTGATCCGTGAAGATTCTGATCACCGGCGCAACGGGCTTTGTCGGACGCAACCTGTCGGATTTCCTGCGGCCCCGCCATGCACTGAGGCTGGCTGTGCGCAATCCGCAGCCCGGGCAGGGTGCGGCATCCGCGGGGGATGTTGTGGCTGTCGGCAATGTTTGCAGGGAAACCGACTGGTCCATGGCGCTTGCCGGCGTGGAAGCGGTGGTGCATCTCGCGAATCGGGCGCATGTGATGCGGGAAACCGCACTGGATCCCCTGCGGCTTTTCCGGTCCGTGAATGTCGAAGGGACCCGCAGGCTGGCGGAGCAGGCCGCTGCCGCCGGGGTGCGCCGCATGGTGTACCTGAGTTCGGTGAAGGTGCTGGGTGAGCGGACCCGGGAGCATCCGTTCAACGAGGCTTCGCCGGCGGCACCTGAAGATGCGTATGGGCAATCCAAGTGGGAAGCGGAACAGGCGCTGCGTGCCGTTGCTGCCGAAACGGGCCTGGAAGCCGTGGTGTTGCGCCCTCCCCTGGTTTACGGCCCGGGCGTCGGCGCCAATTTCCGGCGCTTGATGCAATGGGTGGCGCGGGGCATCCCCCTGCCGGTGTCGGCGATCCATAACCGGCGCAGCCTGATATATGCCGGCAACCTGGCCAGCGCCATCGAAACCTGCCTGTTGCATCCCGCCGCGGCAGGCAGGACTTTTCTGGTGAGCGACGGCGTTGCGCCGGGCACGGCGCAACTCGTGGCCATGCTGGCTTCTGCGCTGCAGGTTCCGGATCGTTCCTGGCCCCTGCCGCCAGCCTTGTTGCGGGGGGCAGGGTCGTTGCTGGGAATGGGCGGGACGCTGGCGCGGCTGACCGACTCGCTGGTCGTGGATGATGTCGCGATCCGCCGCGATCTCGGATGGTTGCCGCCGTTTTCCATGGCGGGCGGTCTGGGCGAGACCGTCACCGCATTCCGCGTGTCGGAGGGTTGACGCCCGGCCGCGTGCTCAGCCGGCGGTGCGTTTTTCCAGCATGCACTGCGCCAGCATGTCCTGCCAGGGCGCCGGCCTGACGCCGAATGTTTCGCTGAACCGGGTCGTGTCCAGCCTTGAATTGGCCGGACGCCGTGCCGGCAGGGGATATTCAGCGGTGGTGATGGGAATCAACCGAGGCATGGCGCGTGACGCTGTTTTCTGCGCTTCGGCGAGTATGGCCTGGGCAAAACCAAACCAGGTGACGGCGCCTGATGCTGTCAGGTGGTACAGGCCGTACTGCGGATTATCGCTGCGAAGCCCCTGGTCCAGCATTTGCGTGCTCAGCGCCGCGATGGCACCCGCCCAGGTGGGCGCTCCGGTCTGGTCGTTGACGATGCGCAGTTCGGGACGTTCGTTCGCAAGCCGCAATATCGTGTTCAGGAAGTTCGCGCCTTCGGCGGCATAGACCCAGCTGGTGCGAAGGATGTAGTGCGCCGCCCCCGAAGCCCGGATGGCGTCTTCGCCCGCCAGTTTGGTTTTGCCGTAGACATTGAGGGGCGAAGGCTTGTCGGTTTCGACGTAGGGTGTGGTTTTGCTGCCGTCGAATACATAGTCGGTCGAATAATGCAGCAGCACGGCGTTGATGCGTAGCGCCTCTTCGGCGAGCACGCCCGGTGCGATGCCGTTCACGGCCATCGCCAGATCCGGTTCGGATTCGGCGCGATCCACGGCGGTGTAGGCGGCGGCATTGATGATCAGTTGCGGCTGCCATTTACGAACGGCGTCGCGGATGGCGTCGCGGTTGGCGAGATCAAGCGCACTGCGATCCAGCGCCACGACTTGTCCCAGCGGAGGCAGTGTCCGTTGCAGTGCCCGGCCGACCTGTCCGTTGCTGCCGGTCAGCAGGATGCGCAGCTCGGAATTTGGCTTTTGCATCGCGGTCTTGGCTGCCGGGTCAGGCAAACGTTTCGGCATTCGCCAGGCGTTTGCCTGCAATGTCCTTGGCTGCGAGAACGGGGTCGCCTGCGAGGGGCCACCGGATGCCGATGTCCGGATCGTTCCAGATCACGCAACGTTCGTGTGCGGGCGCGTAGTAATCCGTTGTTTTATATAGAAAATCTGCTGATTCGCTGAGTACCAGGAAGCCGTGGGCAAATCCCTCGGGAACCCACAGCATGCGTTTGTTTTCCGCCGACAGGACGGTGCCGGCCCAGCGTCCGAATGTGGGCGAGCTTTTGCGCAGGTCGACCGCGACGTCGAACACTTCGCCGGCAGCGACGCGCACCAGTTTTCCCTGCGGCTGCCTGATCTGGTAATGCAGGCCGCGCAGCACGTTTTTGCGTGAACGTGAATGGTTGTCCTGCACGAACACGGGCGCCAGTCCGGTGGCGTCACTGAAAGCTCGCGCGTTGAAACTCTCGAAGAAAAAACCGCGTGCATCGCCGAACACCTTGGGTTCGATGATCAGTACTTCGGGAATCTCCGTTTTGATGATGTTCATCAGAACACCTGGTCAGTGAGCAGTCGCAGCAGGTACTGGCCATAGGCTGTTTTCTGCAGCGGTACGGCGAGTTTTTTCAGTTCGGCTGCGGTGATGAATCCCCTGCGATAGGCGATTTCCTCCGGGCAGGCGATTTTCAGGCCCTGGCGTTTTTCCACGGTTTCGATGAACTGCGAGGCCTCCAGCAGGGAATCATGGGTGCCGGTGTCCAGCCAGGCCATGCCGCGGCCGAGCACGCAGACTTCGAGTTTCTTCTGCTGCAGGTAGAGCATGTTGAGGTCGGTGATTTCCAGTTCGCCGCGCGCCGAGGGTTTCAATGTCCGCGCCAGCTTGACCACGGAGTTGTCGTAAAAATACAGCCCGGTGACGGCATAGCGCGATTTCGGCTTCTTGGGTTTTTCCTCCAGCTTCAATGCGCGGCCCTTGGCGTCGAACTCGACCACGCCGTAGCGCTCGGGGTCGTGCACCGGGTATGCGAACACAGTCGCGCCGGAGGTTTGCGCTGATGCCGACATCAGTTGCGCCGCGAAATCGTGGCCGAAAAAAATGTTGTCGCCAAGGACCAGCGTCACCGGATCCTTGCCGATGAACTGTGCGCCCAGCGTGAAGGCCTGTGCCAGGCCGTCAGGCGAGGGCTGCACCTTGTAGGAAATGTTGATGCCCCATTGCTTGCCGTTGCCGAGGAGTTCCCTGAAGCGCGGCGTGTCCTGGGGCGTGGAAATCAGGAGGATGTCGCGGATTCCGGCCAGCATCAGCGTCGACAGCGGGTAGTACACCATGGGCTTGTCGTAGATCGGCAGCAATTGCTTGGAAACCACATGGGTTACCGGGTAGAGGCGGGTGCCGGAGCCGCCGGCGAGGATGATGCCTTTTCTCATGGCGCGAACTCTTTCAGGATCCTTGTTGAAAAAATGCCGGGCGGTCAATGTTGCGGCAGCGTGTGCATGAACGTTTCGATGCGATCTTCCCACATGGGCATGCGGATGCCAAAGGCCGCTTCGATTTTATGGTTGCTGGTCACGGTGTAGAGCGGACGTCGGGCGGGATGGGGGTATTGCGCAGTCGTCGTCGGCCGCAGCACGGCCCAGCCCGTTTTTGATGCGGACATGGCGCGGGCGCAGTCCAGAAGTTTCTGTGCCCATTGCATGCGGGAACAATGTGATCGGGCGGACAGGTGGTAGATCCCGGGTTGTTCAGCAAGCTGCCGGCTGTTGCGGATCAGTCCGGCTGTGGCATCGGCATAGTCGCGCGCCCATGTCGGCGAACCGATCTGGTCGTCGACGATTTCCAGTTCCGGTTTTTCCCGCGCCAGCTTCAGCATGGCCAGGGCAAAGTTCGTGCGCCTTGCGCTGTAGACCCAGTTGGCGCGCAGGATCAGGTGCCGTTTGCAGGCGGCGATGACCGCGCGTTCCCCGGCCAGCTTGCTGCGGCCGTAGGCGTTGACGGGGTTTGGCTCGTCTTCCTCGGTGTAGGGTGTGCGCTTGTTGCCGTCGAACACAAACGTGGTCGAAAAATGGACCAGTGTCGCGCCGGTCCGTTCGCTGCATTCGGCGATCACGCCTGGCGCGGCAGCGTTGAGTTGCATCGCCAGTTCGGCATGAGACTCGGCGTCGTCAACGATGGTGAATCCGGCGGCATTGACGATGACATCGGGCTTCGCGGCATGGATCAGTCCGCGGATCGCGTCGGCATCGGTCAGGTCGGCTTCGTCGTGTCCCGGAGCGATCAGGTGGCAGACGGGACCGAGCGCACGTTCCAGTTCAAAACCGACCTGGCCGGTTTTGCCGAAAAGCAAGACGGTTTGCAAGGAAGGGCTCGCGCGTTTATTTCCGCTGGGCGTAATTCAGGTCCAGCCACTTGCGGTAATCGCCGCTGACCACGTTTTGTATCCAGTCACCGTTGGCCAGGTACCATTCGACGGTTTTGCGCAGTCCGTTTTCAAAACGCTCCTGCGGTTCCCAGCCCAGTTCGCTGCGGATTTTTGCCGCATTGATGGCATAGCGCCAGTCATGGCCGGCGCGGTCTTCAACGAATTTGATCAGCTTCGCATGCGGCGCGCCTGAGGGATGCCGTTCGTCGAGAATGGCGCACACGGCATGCACGACTTCGAGGTTGGTTTTCTCGCTGTTGCCGCCGATGTTGTAGGTCTCGCCGGTGCGGCCCTTGCGCAGGGCGGTGCGGATGCCGGCGCAGTGGTCGCCGACATAGAGCCAGTCGCGCACGTTCTTGCCGTCGCCGTAGACCGGCAGCGGCTTGCCGTTGAGCGCATTGAGGATCATCAGCGGAATCAGTTTTTCCGGGAACTGCAGCGGTCCGTAATTGTTCGAGCAGTTGGTGGTGACCGTGGGCAGGCCGTAGGTGTGGTGGTAGGCGCGCACCAGGTGGTCGGAGCCGGCTTTGGATGCGGCATAGGGGCTGTTCGGCGCGTAGGCGGTGGTTTCGCTGAAAGCAGGGTCCGCTGCTGCGAGGGAGCCGTAGACCTCGTCAGTGGAGACATGCAGGAAGCGGAAGGCGTCGCGTTCCTTCCCTTCGAGCGAGGACCAGTAGGCGCGTGTTTCCTCCAGCAGGCTGAAGGTGCCGACGATATTGGTCTGCACGAATTCGCCGGGGCCGTGGATGGAACGGTCAACATGGCTCTCGGCCGCGAAGTGCACGATGGCCTGCGGACGGTGCCGCTTCAACAGATCGGCGACCAGGGTGCGGTCATTGATGTCGCCGCGCACGAAGGTGTGCCTGGCGTCATCCTTCAGGGAAGCCAGGTTTGCCGGATTCCCGGCATAGGTCAGCTTGTCCAGATTGACGACCGGGCTGCCTTCGGTGGCAATCCAGTCGAGCACGAAGTTCGCGCCGATGAAGCCGGCGCCGCCGGTGACCAGGATCAAGTTCCATTCTCCAGTGTGCCGGGCAGTGCTGCCGCAGCGTGTTGTTCGGTGTGACGCCCTGTTGCAGGACAGGAAAAGCCTGGTTAACGGGTATCATGGCGCCTGTTCGCCGGCCATCGCGGTCGAATTCCGGGCGCTGGCGATTTATTCAATAATAACATAGAGATACAACGCTGATGCCGCGCGTGTTGCTGGTCAAGACCTCGTCGCTGGGCGATGTTGTCCATAATCTGCCGGTCGTCGGCGATCTGCTGTCAGCGCTGCCGGCGGTGACGATCGACTGGGTGGTCGAAGAGGGCTTTGCCGCCATTCCCCGGCTGCATCCCGGGGTGTCGCGGGTGCTGCCGGTTGCGCTGCGGCGCTGGCGACGCGCGCCGTGGCGCGCCGGCGTGCGCGCCGAGTTCCGGGCATTCCTGGCGGAACTGCGCGGGCAAAGCTATGACGCCATCCTCGATACGCAGGGGCTGTTCAAAAGCGCGCTGATCGCGCGTGCCGCCCGTGGTGTCCGCCACGGGCTGGACTGGACCAGTTCACGCGAGCCCCTGTCCTGGTTTTACGATCACACCTACAGCGTGCCCTGGGACCGCCATGCCGTCGAGCGCAACCGCAGCCTTGCCGCGCAGGCGCTCGCGTACGCGCTGCCGGGGCCCGCGCAGTACGGCATTGCCACGGCCGCGCGTGATTTCGACTGGTTGCCGGCCACGTCAGCGCATGCCGTGCTGCTGCACGCCACCAGCGCCAGCCGCAAGCTGTGGCCGGAAACGCACTGGATCGAACTCGGCTGCCGTCTCGCGGATCGCGGGATGATCTGCGTGCTGCCCTGGGGTGCTCCGGAGGAGCGCGAGCGCAGCGAGCGGCTGGCGCAGCGGATTACGCAGGCGGTGGTTCCCGGGCGTATGGATGTCGCTGCGCTGGCGGCCCTGCTGGCGCAGGCGCGCATCGTCGTCGGCACCGATACCGGGCTCACCCACCTTGCAGGCGCGCTGGGCGTGCCGACTGTCGGGGTGTACTGCGCAACAGACCCGGCTGCGACGGGGCTGCATGCCTGCGCGCGCGCGGTCAGTCTCGGCGGCGTGGGCAACATCCCTGCGGCTGCGGACGTGGCTGCCGCGATGGACGGACTGCTGCAATGACGATATCGCGCGGCATGTATTCGCTGCTGCTGTATCTGGGGTTGCCGCTGGTGCTGCTGCGGCTGTTGTGGCGCGGGCGGCGGCAGCCGGGTTACCTGCGCAACATTCCCGAGCGCTTCGGCTTCCATGCGCCTGCGGGCGATCATCGCTACATCTGGGTGCACGCGGTGTCGGTTGGCGAAACCCGCGCAGTCGAGCCGCTGGTGCGCGCTCTGCAGGCGCGCCATCCGCAGCACCGCATCCTGCTCACGCACATGACCCCGACCGGACGTGACACCGGCATCGCGCTGTTCGGCGACAGTGTGACGCGCAGCTATCTCCCGTACGATTATCCGGGGGCGGTGCGGCGGTTTCTTGAACATTTCCGTCCCGAGGCCGGCGTGCTGGTCGAGACGGAAATCTGGCCCAACCTGATCCGTGCCGGCGGCGCGCTGGGCATTCCGCTGCATCTGGTCAACGCCCGCCTCTCGGAGCGGTCGCAGCGCGGCTATCGCCGCATTGGCGCCCTGGCCGGCGATGCGCTGCGCGGCTTTTGCGTGATCGGCGCGCAGACCGAGGCGGATGCGGGACGCCTGCGCGCGCTGGGGACGAAGGATGTGGTGGTCACCGGCAACCTCAAGTTCGATGTCGACCCGCCGGCACAGCAGCTGGCGCAAGGCCTCATGCTGAAGCAGAGGGCGGCCGGGCGGCCGGTGCTGCTCGCCGCGAGCACGCGTGAAGGCGAAGAGGCATTGCTGCTCGATGCCGTGCTGCGCACCGGCCTGCAAGGCGCACTACTGGTGATCGTGCCGCGGCATCCGCAGCGCTTCGCCGCAGTGGCGGCACTGGTGACGGCCCGCGGACTGGCCCTGCAGCAGCGCAGCAGCGGCGCGGTCGTCGATGCCGCCACGGCCGTGCTGCTGGGCGATACCATGGGCGAGATGTTCGCCTATTACGCGGCCTGCGATGTGGTGCTGATGGGCGGCAGCTTCCTGCCCTACGGCGCGCACAGCCTGATCGAGCCCTGCGCGCTCGGCAAGCCGGTGATCCTCGGGCCCTCAACCTACAATTTCGCCGAGGCCGCGGAGGCCGCGGTGGCGGCGGGCGCCGCCCTGCGCGCGACGGATGCGGATCAGGCGCTGTCAGCGGCGCTGCAACTGGCGGGGGATGCCGGACGCTGCCGGCGCATGGGTGAGGCAGGATTGGCGTTCACGGCGGCGCATCGGGGCGCTGCGGAACGGGTGCTGGCGCTGATCCGGCTTCGCGGCGGCTGATGGACGTCGGCCGGTTTATTTCTCGAGCCAGCCGTTGATGCGCTGCAGGTCTTCTTCGTCGAGTTCGCCGGCGGCGGCGGTCAGCCGCAGCAGCGAGAGGATGTAGTTGTAACGCGCCTGCGCGAGGTCGCGGCGGGCGCTGAACAGCAGTTGCTGCGCGTTGAGGACATCGACCTGAGTGCGCACGCCCACCTGCTGGCCGAGGATCGTTGAATCCAGCGAGCTCTGGTTGGACACCACGGCGGCTTCCAGTGCGCGCACCTGCGCGATGCTGCTGGTAACGCCGAGGTAGCCCTGGCGCGCGGCGAGTTCGGCGCTGCGCAAGGCGTTCTCAAGGTCCTGCCGGGCCTTGTCCTCGTTGGCCAGCGCTTCGCGCACGCGCGAATTGACGATGCCACCCTGGTACAGCGGAATGGCCAGCTGCACGCCGACCACGCTGGATTTGGTGTCAGTACCCGATCCGCCCTGAACGCCTGAACCGGATGCCGAGTCGGTGTAGGTCGCGAACGCATCGACCGTCGGGTAATGCGCGCCGCGGTTGCGCGCCACGTCCTGGGTCTGGAAGGTCAGGTTCTGCTGCGCGATGCGCACCGACAGGTTGCCGCTGCGGGCGCGCTCGACCCACGGTTCCATCGCGTCAGGGGTCGGGGCCGCCGGCGCGAAATTTTTCGCGGGACCGGCGAGCGCGGGCGCCTGCCGGCCGATCAACTGCTCCAGCGCGCGCTTCTTGATGTCGAGGTCGGCGCGGGCGGCGATTTCCTGTGAGGTGACCAGGTCGTATCGCGCCTGGGCTTCATGGGTGTCGGTGATGGTCGCGTTGCCGACCTCGAAATTGCGCTTGGCCTGTTCAAGCTGCTGCGCGATGGCGCTTCTCTGCGCTTCGGTGAATGACAGGTTGGCGTGCGCAAGCAGCACGTCGAAGTAGGCCTGCGACACGCGCAGGATCAGGTCCTGTCCGGCCGAGGCGAACTGCACATCAGCCAGGGCCACCTGGGTCTTGCCCTGGTCGTAGGCGACAAAATTCTGCTTGCGGTAGAGCGGCTGCGATACCGACACCGATGCGGAATTGGAGTTGTATTGGGTCTGGCTGCCCGCAACCGTCGGGTTGCGGAAACTCAGGTCGCGGTCGTTGTATTGGGTGGAGGCCGACAGGCTGGCCTGCGGCAGCAGTCCGGCCAGCCCCTGCGGCGCCTTTTCCTGTGCCGCCGTCCAGCTCGCGCGCGCGGAACTGTAGACCGGGTCCGAGGCCAGGGCCTGCCGGTAAATCTCGATCAGATCGGCTGCGCCCGCAGGTGCGACGGCCAGCAGCAGGGCAAAGGTCAGGACGGTGCGGCTGCGGATCATGCCGGGATGCTTAAAACACGAAACGCTGCGGCTGCAGCGCGTTCTTCAGCGGCGGGATGCAGGTTTCGAACAGCGAGGTGCTGCGATAGCTGCCGCCCTGTCCGCGGGTGACGAGTTGCGCTTCCATCACCGGCGCCTCACCGACCACCGCCAGCAACCGGCCGCCGGGGTTCAGGCTTTGCCGGAAGGCGTCGGGCAGTACAGGGACGGAGCCGGTGAGCACGATGACGTCATAAGGGCCGTGCTTGTCCCAGCCGCGCGCGGCGTCCCCGGTGTCGAGGGTGATGTTGCCGATGCCGACGGAGGCGAGATGGTTCGCTGCCGACCGGCTGAACTCGGGGATGATGTCGACGCTGTAGACATGGCGGGCCAGGTTCGCCAGCAGCGCGGTCATGTAGCCGCTGCCGGTGCCGATCTCCAGCACCGAATCACCGGGCTTGATCGCCAGTTCCTGCACCATCCGGGCTTCAAGCTTGGGCGACAGCATTGCCTCACCGTGGCCGAGCGGGATTTCCAGGTCGGCAAAGGCCAGCGCCCGATGTGCCGCCGGCACGAAATCCTCGCGATGCACGCGCATCAGCAGATCGAGCACGGCGGGATCCAGCACTTCCCAGGTGCGGATCTGCTGTTCGACCATGAAGAAGCGGGCGCGCTCGATGTCCGTGGCGGGAAGTGTGGCCGGTGCTGTTGCGTTCATGGCTGCTGGAGTGCCTGTGTTAAGTGCTTGCCGAAGAAGGGAAATTCCTGCTGCATCCCGGGTGATTCCAGCTTGCAATTATCCCATATTTCCTTTAGCTTAAATACCACACGTAGGGGTCCTGGCGACGGGTGTCGCCGGGTGAGACAAACCCTCATGACCTGATACGGATAATGCCGTCGTAGGGAAGCGTGGAGTGCCTTTCCATCTCCGCTCTTTCCGACGCGCGCCTTCCGCCGTTTTCCCGGAGCGAGAGACATGAACGCCAATCCGAAGTTCCTGAATGCCACCGCAAAGGTCGATGCCGGCGCGGTGCAGCCCTTGCCCAATTCGCGCAAGGTGTACATTGAAGGTTCGCGCGCCGACATCCGCGTGCCGATGCGCGAGATCACGCAGTCGGATACGCCGGCGGCGATGGGCGCGGAGAAGAATCCGCCGATCTTCGTGTATGACACCTCCGGCCCGTATACCGATCCGGCGGTGAAGATCGACATCCGCTCCGGACTGCCGGCGCTGCGCCAGTCGTGGATTCTGGATCGCAAGGACACCGAGGAACTGCCGGGTCCGACCTCGCGTTACGGCGTCGAGCGCCTGAACGATCCCAAGCTCGCCAGCCTGCGCTTCAACCTCGGCCGCAAGCCGCGCCGCGCCAAGGCCGGCATGAACGTGACGCAGATGCACTATGCGCGCCGCGGCATCATCACCCCGGAGATGGAATACATCGCGATCCGCGAGAACCAGCGCCGTGAGGGACTTTCCGAACTGCTGACGAAACAGCATCCCGGCCAGCATTTCGGCGCCGCGATCCCCAAAATCATCACGCCCGAGTTCGTCCGCGATGAAGTGGCGCGCGGCCGCGCGATCATCCCGGTCAACATCAACCATCCGGAAATCGAGCCGATGATCATCGGCCGCAATTTCCTGGTGAAGATCAACGCCAACATCGGC